>Ga0307508_10000217_pt1 | contig 69987 bp, 87 predicted proteins | sample 9_EM_MG_FD_203089 | JGI IMG/M metagenome (GOLD analysis project Ga0307508, IMG submission 203089) | Populus trichocarpa ectomycorrhiza microbial communities from riparian zone in the Pacific Northwest, United States - 9_EM | ecosystem: Host-associated > Plants > Roots > Unclassified | place... | reverse complement strand
TTGAGGATGTAGATCTTCTTCGAGCAAGAAAGTTCTTGTGAGCATCTCCAGAAGGACTGCAAAGGAATTTAAGGAATTGACTATGTCTGATCTGGTGACGCGATCATTCATTTGAAACTGCGTTGCGAGAAAGGCGTCAACACTAACTGAAATGCCACCGAAGCGCTTCGGGGCTAGGTAGCCGACGTCAGCCTCCAATAATTGTGTCAGCACAAACGTGCCCGCACCCATACGCAAATACATATCATGTTTGAAATGAGAGAGCCTTTAGCAAACGCACAGTTAACAACAGGGCATTCCATAACATAAATTGATTCTTCTCACCGAGAAGGACGATGAATGCTACCTGAAGTAACACTTCCAGCCCCCCTTCTTTGATCACGCTGTAATCCAATCAATTATATAAGTGCGAAAACCAAGACTTCAGTCGGCCGCATACGTGACGAATATGATGATCGACGCCATTGAAGCAGCTGAAAGAGTGACAGAACCACGTCAATGAGCTATTATGCCAGGTACAAGCGTTCCTACGAACCAGGACCGAACGAGGCCTTGTTTATCCAAACCTGGCCACGCAATTATTCCTGTGAGGCGGGGATCAAATGACAACATACAAGGATGTTACCTTAACCCATATTATTATCGCCACAGCCACACCAATCCAGATGAATGTTAGCAAATCTGCCAGCCATTCCCAGCCTGGTTGTATCTCAAAAAACCAGAAAGTGTCCATAGACGCTAACGCAACAAAGCAGGCGAACAGAGCTGCCATGATACAATAAATATCGGCCTCCTGCATCGCTCCGAGGCTCTTTGCAGGATTAAAATAGACAGTGACTGAACGAGCAATACACAAACCATTGTCAGAGTACGAAATTATCTGTAACGACACGGCACCGAGGCGTACCAGTCGCCACCATGTGTCCAGTAGGGCTTGGCCCCTGTGGTACGCCAACAGGGACTAAAGATAGAGGTTGATTGTGAGAGCGGTGGACAGGATGGCACGGGACTGACGTACTGATATCGGATATGAGGCTGGAAAGGTACGGGTTAAAGGTGAAGAGAGAGCCAATAAAGTATGCGATAGAGCATTTGAGAATATCGCGTTGGAATGTAGTGAGCGAAGGGAGAAACGAAAATCGCGGCGGGTGCGTCTCTAGCTCAGAAATGGAAGGGGATTCAATTTCCGTATCGGAGGCGTCTGACTCTCCAAAGTCAGCAGCGATGGGGACAGGTGCGCTCAGTGGTTCCCGTGTGATGACTGATTCCGGTAATGGGCCCGCAGATTGGGCAAAATAGCCTTCAACGCGGAAAGCATCCCTATCTTGTTGTCGCCCAGAACAACTAGCCGCCCTCGACCAACGCCGAAACACATCATCACTGCTGCGGGTGTCCTCCTGCACGAGAGACGCAGCTGAATTGACTCGACGTAAAGGATGCTCCTGTCCTTCTAAGAGAGTCGTCTCGAGAACAGACCACTCACGACTCAGGGTGTGAGGGTTGTCGTGTGTGGCGTCTGCCGAAGTGATAGTGGGGTTGGCATTTGCTATGGACGTGTTTCTCACTGTCCTCGGCCGTCCCATACGGCTGACCGCGGGAGAAGGCATAATGTGTAGGCTTGGCTCGGGTGCACTTTGTCACTGACGAAATTTATTTACATAGCTCATTTGGTGACTGTGACTCAGTAACTTTCTCAGTGAATCTCACCCATTTTCGCTGAATCCGCTCCCTCAAGCTCAATCATGCTTGTTCTGCTGACACTTGTCAGTTGTAAGATATGGCTTTTGGCTGACACTTTTGCATGTAACGGATGGGGCTCGATTTGACTTGGAGGAAGATACATGTTTGCCAAAAAGGCAGATGCTCAAGGGTTTGCGGGTACTGTCAACGTGCATGTGGATTCACGAATGGAGCCCAGAGCTCCCTGCAGCTGCCGAGTTGGAGTACAGCCGTACCCTTGCAAATCCGTCAATTTTCGAAAGGCACGATTTAGCGGTGTCGGTCACAAGTCCCCGGTTACCCTTGGATTCCGAGCACGACCCTTTTTTGAAGCTCAGCATGCCAACTCAAGCTTAAGCGTGATGTGGTACGCATCCTACTGGCTTTCAAGCCAAGTCTCACATTGAAGTACAGTAACTGGCCTTCACAGATGTCACCGAGAAAAGGGATGAGAGTGGTTGTCCGCGAGTCACGGAGTCGCTTACTCGAGAGCAAGTTATCCGCCTCGCCTTCTACCTCCCTTGAGCCCCCAACAATTTCCGGGTCGTTGTTTCGCAATACCATCCTGGAATATGAGGCTTGCGACGATACTGACCACTCGCTGGAAGGCGCTAAATCCCACATCCGGAAGGATTTGCCGACGATGATTACCCTGAGAATCGGACCCGCGATTTCTGTACGCACTCCCTCAAGAAAACCCAACCACACTTCCCTCAGGGTAGTTACTCTGTGATGATTGGGCCCCATTACTATGTACCGATGGCGGCGCCATGCTCACTCTTGACTCCCTAGCACATGCATAAATCATTACAGAGCAGGCAAGATGCCGACCGCTTGCGGCGGTTCCTTTGTAATGAATTTATCGCACGCTCACAGCCACTAGCATTCCTCCATCAATACACTGGGTATGTAAAATTTTGTATTACAAAGTGCTCAAGCTAAGAACTAAATTAGATACAAAGATAAGGCCTCTAGATCCATTCGTGAGCAAGACAAGAAATCGCGGAAAGCTGGTGTCAGAAGCATTTCAACAATTTCTGGCAGCTTCCCAAAAAGGAACTTCCCCTTCGGCGCTTCCCGAGTCAGGCCCTATCCCTCGTCCCCAGAGCATATGGGAATTAAATAATGAAGGCCATGAATGCCTATCATTTATGTTTTCCATCCAAATACCGCAAATTATTCGCATCAATTTGACTTCACGCATAAACAAAAAGAAAATTGAGCATCTCCGTGGCAAGTTGAGAACTGGCAATTCTAATGCTATTGTCGTCCAGACCCTGAGTGCCTTGGACCCAAATGATCCGATTTGGTTTGGGGGTGATTTGGGGGCTTACTTGGGCCATTTAGAACGACCCTATTAGCCAGGCCCACGTAGTTCAGAACATGTCATTGTTCACCAACTATTACCCACAAGAAATACAGTAAAGCGATAATCTCATAATGATGACGATCAAGAATGCAAGTCCAGCGGCCGAGACATTAATATTGTACAGAAACAGATGACGCCCGCCCACCGATCAATTGTTTGTCCTCACAGCGGTCCGCAAATGTAGAGGCGTGATCACTGAGCTTTCACCCCTGGTTGGTGGGCTCGGCTCATTCTCGGCGTTTCCAGTATTTTCAGCCCTGTCCTCTTCTGCTTGGTGCAGTCGAGCAGCCCTCGATTCAGCCTCAAGTATAACGTCCATCTGGGCCCTCATCTTCCCTCCAAGTTCCACCGTTTTCAGGAAGCCAAGGGAGAATTCAGGTCGCACCCAGTCTGGAGGTAGCCGTTCGTCCACGAAGAAGGATCGAATGCGCTGATACGGAACGACATTGTTCTCGAAGACGCCGTCGCCGCCTAGACCCCAAACCCCAATGACTAGGCTTGCTTCACCGAGCGCGATACGATTGTGTGCCCAATCGAGCCTGCCCTCGGGAAGAAGTCTTTCGCGCTTCACTCGAACCGCAGCAATCTCTTTGAATGTGAGGCCTCTCTCACTGCCCTCGGGAAACATGTCAGATATGAGTCGTTTATCGATCGTCCACGAGTCTCCAGTGATTATATCATCTCGACCTGAAAACATTGCAGGGCTCGTGTTAGCCGCAGTGGTAGAAAATGGATTGTATGAACCCACTCAGGCTAGCATCATGCTCGATAACGTTGTGCTTGCGCAATTGATGCAAATCGACGGTGCGGCCATTGCCACAAAGAAAGACGGCCTCAAAAGCTTCAATATACAATGTATCAGCCTACGTTGTTGACAAGACATGAATCACTATGAATGACCTACCAAGACTTGCAGCAAGAGGGACACTGATATTGTACACCTCGCATTGAATACGGACGAGCTCCAAGAACGTGAGGCCTTTGCCATTTCGAGCACTAATTGGAGAACCAGTCAGCAAATATTCGAGCAAACTGCCACGAAGGGACTACGCACATGTATCCATGGCTGAAGTAGGATAATATCCAGATGTATTTAGCCCAAGGCCACGATAGCGATACTAAGCACAAACTCACTTAGCCAATGTGTTCATCGCTGGGCATGGTGATCGGAAATCGCCCGAGCGAGGCGCCATCCAGCGATGGGGATCGATGAAAGAAGTATGACCTCTAGGTAAGCGTTCACAAAAAGAGAGAGCCATCGGAAAGTTTTGCTGCTGTGGGTGTGGTCCTCGAGGGAGAGATGGGGCTCGACGGCATCGTTCTGAAGAGGAGTTTATATTTCGCAGGACAGAACAGCCGCGTGTTGTCATGGAGCAGACGTTACGTATGGGCAGACGACGAATGACATGGGATTTGGTGCCAGCATGACGTTCTCCTGAGTCATTATTAAATGCCAGTGTATTATGATGGGCAGGAATGATCCGCATGTAACGTTGGGCGTCTCGATTGTACCATCAAGGGAAAATGTGTCTAACCCCTGATGGTCGTAGGTCGGTCGCATCAGATTGGAGTGTCGCTTGCCGGGCAGTGCGCTCGCACGGCCGTGGCTGTTTTAATAAAGGTTTTCAACCAAAATTGGCATGCATATGCGCTAATCAAGAGGTGTTCGTGCATTGATGCTCCAGCGAACAGCGTGGAGCGTAGAACGGGTTGTCAAGCGGCTTGCGCGCGCCACTGTGGTGTGAAGATGGAAAGGAGAACCCGAATTTCCCACGCACATCAGGAGTCGTTCGAATTCGTTGCCTCAGTCATTGTGATTGCTATCATGCTGGGCACTGCGCGAACTGTAACGACAAGGGCTACGGATGCCGCTCAGGGGATAGCTGGTTCCATAAGGGTGATCAACCCAGCTACCCGACAACTGATCGCTTCACTGTCCGTCTCGACGCCAGATCAAGTCGATGACGCCGTCCGTACTGCAAAAGCTGCATTCGATTCTGGTGTCTGGTCTCGTGCACCACCTCACAGGCGTGCTCAGGTCCTCTCGAGCCTGTCTCATTCTCTAAGGGATTGCGTGGCCGATCTTGCCAGCCTAGAAAGTCAGCAGACAGGAAGAACCATTCGTGAAATGCGAGCCCAGTTAGGTGCTTGGCATACAACGACCAGACGTACGCCCATAATAGATCTTGGCTAATAATTAGGGAGACTCCCGGAGTGGCTTGAGTATTATGCGGCTTTACTACGTGTTCAAGGAGGCTATGTGGGCATTCTATTCAATTGGATATATCCATCAATATACAGAGGGCATGCTGCTAAACAACAATGCTCTGGTGCCCTAGGTTGCCCCAACACAAGGACCTATATTAAATTATGTTCAACGAGTACCCCTCGGAGTCGTCGCCCAAATCACGGTGCGTCACATATCCCCTGTCAATATTCATATTACATCTCGCCCCTTTGATACCATATAGCCTTTCAACCACCCCCTCTTGATTGCTGTGAAGAAGATCGCACCAGCATTAGCTGCTGGGAACAGCGTTGTACGTCACCGCGAATCAAGTCGACTTGAGCTGATCTCACTCTGTTCAGATAATCAAACCCTCGGAGGTGCTCTTCTTCCAATTCGGACCAAGTGATTTGATAGAATTACTCAATCGTAGCTGCACAGCTTGCTCCTCTGACGGTGCTTCGCTTTGCGGAAATCGCCACAGATGCCGGCGGTGCGTATTTCCATGTGGATTTTGCAATCTGCCCTGCAGCTTGTGTTTCTCTCCTCTCAGTCCCCGCTGGCGTTCTTAACGTCCTCTCTGGGGGCGCCGAGGTCGCAACAAGGCTCATAGAGAATCCCATCATTCGCAAAGTCGATATCACGGTACCATAATGTCTAATTGGACTCCAAAGTCAACAACACTTATGGTATCTTCGTTCGAAGGCAGGAACTGCGACGGGCCGGGATGTGGGCGCCGTCGTTGGCAGGAACCTCGCTTCATACACCGCAGAACTGGGCGGCAATGTGAGTCAACGTCTGACAAATTTTCACGTGTTGTTTGAATTCGTGCTTTCGGATTACCACAGACTCCTATCGTCGTCTTCGATGATGCAGATATTGAATCTGCCGTCAATGGAGTCGCATTTTCTGCCTTCATAGCTTCAGGACAGACCTGTGTCTCCGGGACACGCCTCATATTGCAATATGGGATTTGGGACACCTTCATGGAAAAGTTGTATAAGAAAGTGGACAGCATCACGAATAGAATTGGAAATCGTAAGCGTAGAAACTGACCGCAGCCTCTGGGATCGGCAAAACTGATTCACATCTGCTTAGCCCTGAACCCAAAATCGTCCATGGGCACAGTGATATCTGATCAAGCGATCCAGAGGTTAGAGGAAATGTTAGCCCCTAAACAAGTGAACGCGCGCGTTGTGGCTGGCGGATACCGCTTGACTGGTCCATCGCCGTTGGACGGATTCGACTTGTCTGGCGGCTGCTTCTTCCCTCCTACTGTGATAGAGGGCGCGGTGGTGGATGAGCCTATATGGCAAGAAGAGATTTTTGGTCCAGTGCTCGTCGTAAATAGTTTTGTTGTAAGTCCTCTCCTGCATCACCAGAGTTGTGTAGGTTTCACATTTTCACGTACTGACGTGTCTCATTGTTTCACCTGGTGCATCGGTTCATAATCACATAGACGGAAGGCGAAGCGATCCAACTCGCTAACAGCTCACGCTATGGTCTTGGAGCCGGGATCTGGACGTCTGACCTGTCTCGCGCGCACCGCATCAGTCAAGAGGTCGAGACAGGGCTTGTATGGGTCAATACACATCACCGCAATGACCCCAGTTCACCATGGTGCGTTCGTATTTGTCATTTATTTTCCACACTCCTCCCACTAAATTGTACCCTGCCGACGTGTCACGCAGGGGCGGTATGAAGGATTCTGGGATAGGGCGCGAGAACGGGCTGGAAGCATATGAATCATGTATGTGGCTTCATGGCGTTCTATTCGTCCCTAAACTCATGATTGCTTCAAAATGCCATGCTAGACTCCCAATCAAAGTCCATAATAGTGAACATTGCATCTGCTGAGAGCACACGAGTCACAGACGACTGGTTCACGGATGAGGAGAGTATGGATCGGCGATATGGGTAAGCGCAGTCATGATCTCATTTACAATATGTGCAATACTTGTAAAAGTCGAACCCCTAAGCATATCATCAAAGAAGTGCATGCGGAGCATGCATAAAACCAATACAATATAACAGATTGAAATAAACACCACTGAGTCGGTGCCGCCCGTATGCTTCGCGCCAGACTGTCAGAGGTCGACGTACCTAGACCAGTAAATCAGGAGTGACCAGTGAGACTGAATACTAACCTGTGTCACAATCGCCCCTACAGGAGAGTAGATACGTAAATTTACAATGACGCTGTGATCAAACGAGAACGACCATATGATAGAGTCATGTGTCGACTAAGTTGGGGGAGGGGGCCAACGTCTCAGCTACCGTTGTAGAAATGTGCGCATCGCATTAGCCCGTTAGACCATGCTCACACAGTGTGAATATGATAATGTCATCATAGTAGGCCAGCCCGCAGAGCAACAACATCGTCAGGAGAGGAAATTTTGACTCACTGTCATGCTGTGCTTGCAGGAAGCGATTAACTGAATCCTCATTTTCTTTTTTTGTATTTCCACCAATTTATTTGACGAGTAAGCAGTTGGCTCGTTACGTGGCACGCAAACCAAGAATTCGCAGCAGAGGGAAGCTAAAGCATAGCCTTACTGGAGTTTAGTCACCGCATCGCCCTGCTGTGCGGGCGGGTGACCAAAAACGGGACAAGCCACTGAACATGAAAATCTAACAGGATGCGAACAAGAAAAATCATATGGATCAGAAAATGGTGAGGTGTGATTCAGAGGTGCTCACATTGTGCAACCACTAGTCCATAATGCGGTGAGGGCCAGGGTCATTGTAGCGTCGCATGGCGTGCAAGGGGATGACGACCGTCGCCTGACGACTGTCGACGGGCGCCTTCCCATTGGCGTAGTGTCGCTTCTACAACGGTATCTGACCCGGCAACCCAAGGCGCGGTGAAGAACGGCGCAAGAACACGTTGGTTGAGTGAAAATTTGTCGGCCACCACAGTCGACAACAAACTCAACAGGGCATTGTATTCTCTACAATTACAACAATTGGGAGCATTCCTGGCAAATTTTAGCGGATAGGATAGATCATCACCCTGCCACCTGAGCCTTCGCCGCCTCCTTGGTGTTCTGTGGATGCAACTCAAGGTGTCAACCTAGTTCGGGAGGTCGTAAATATTACTTACCTCTACCGGAGGTGCGTCGATGAAGTCTGGCGGTTGCATTTCAGAAAGATACGATGGAGTTTCCTCATCCGGAAGTTCAGAGGATAAAGCTTCAAGTTCTAAGCAGTAAAGATTCAGGAGTGTAACTTGCGGCAGAAAAGGGGAGTGTGCCACACCAGCTTCGAGATCAGCTTCGTCTATCTCGTCAGGGACAGCATATGATCGACCCATGGTTTCTTGGATTTCATTTGCTTGCTCTAGCATCTCGGCCATATCATCGTGCATTGTCTAGAGAAGAGTTGCATCACATCTCTGCGATCTAAAGCACTCCACAACCTACTTCGATTTTATCAATGTCAATCTTTCCGTACCTTGGATTGAAGATTTGGGAGTCATGCAGTTAGCGATATGACGACAGCGCAAGCGCGGTACCTACTGCTTCCTTATCTCTTGGTTGGCGGTTTTCATCGCGTCCACAGTAACCATTGTATTACGCAAGTTTTCCGTCGCCATTGCAGTACTGTCAAGGGGTCAGCCTCGGGGTGACAGAGATGGATGTACACAATACGTACGTTTCCATGTTGAATACTTGCTGGGTGAGCTGCGCGAGTTGCGCTTCGTACCTGCACAAACATTGTTATGGATACACAAAAGAACCAATACAATATGTTCGGACATTTTTCTCTGCCTAAGAGTGGTCATGGCGCGTTGTTGGATCGCTGCCTTGAGGAGGCAAGTGAGCCATTCTTGGCTCCGAACGCTCGTAAGTCCATCTCACCTTTCCAGGACCATTGCGCATTTTTGCCATTTGGTCTTTATATCGCATGAGATCAGCATCTAGTTTAGCAATCTTGACTTCGATGCTAGATGCACGCGAATCTGTCTTGAGCAACGCGGATGTGACAGATAATAAGTACGAGCCCGCCATGTTAGATGCACGGAAGGCGAGCTACCGATGCAATCGCGTCGCTCAGCCCGGCCTTTGGGGGGCGCGACGGCCCACTGCCGAAAAGTCGCTTCATAGCCGAGACGAGGACGAGCCTGTTGTGCTCTGTTTGTTCAATCGACGAAGGTCTTCGAAGCGATCGGTCGTTTATTTAGCAAGAGATGGACCCATCCGATCTGCCTCGCTCGCTCTCCGCTCGAAGGATCGGCGCATCAAAGTCTCGGACGTCTCTAAATTCTTCCCGTGCTGATTCACCATCTGGTTCACCCCGATCAAGCGCTCATTTCGACCGCGATATTTTCGACGGCATTAGACCACGACCGGTGGTCCTTGGGATTTGTGCTATGGATGTGAAGGCGCGCAGCAGGGCCATGCGGGAGATTATGACCCGCATTCTCCAACGCGGCCAAATAGAAGTGAAAGTTTTCGGAGATAAAGTCATTCTCGACGAAGGTAGAAGGCTCTTCGCATATTGGATCCTTCCTTTCTGCTCAACATGCATTGAGAATAGATGTAGAGAACTGGCCTAGATGCGATATCCTTATTTCTTTCTTTTCCGCCGGCTTCCCCCTTGCCAAGGCATCCGAATACGTTAAGCTCCGCAAGCCTGTGTGCGTAAATGACCTGCCAATGCAGGCTATATTGTGGGACAGACGATGCGTTCTTGCTATTCTTGATCATCTCAAAGTTCCAACCCCTAAGCGGCTTGTTGTCTCGCGGGATGGTGGTCCCAAGGTCGAACCGGAACTCGCGCGCCTCGTAGAAAAAAATCTCGGCATTACATTCGGAAACCTGATCCCTACGCCAGAGGTATCCATGCGCGCAGACGGGGATTCCATTATTGTCGATGGGGCGGAAATGGAGAAACCATTCGTCGAGAAGCCGGTTAGCGGCGAGGATCACAACGTTTACATTTATTTCAAAGGCGGAGGGGGCCGACGTCTCTTTCGAAAAGTATATTTATGTTACACCCGTCTTATGATTTTTTCTGACGGGAATTCCTTCGGCTAGATCGGAAATCAATCCAGTGAAATGGACCCCAATCTCAATGACCCGCGCACTGATGGATCGTATATTTACGAGAAATTTGTCGACGTTGATAACTGTATGTCCGTCGGACTCGTGGACGATACCAACCGTCTAAATCAAGGCCACAGCGGAAGACATAAAGGTCTACACCTTGGGGCCGGGATATGCTCACGCGGAAACACGCAAATCGCCAGTAGTGGACGGTGTAGTAAGGCGGAACACAGATGGAAAAGAAATACGGTACGCTGATTCAAGGGAACACTTGACAATGCACGTCCATCCAAACTTGTTTCGTACTGAAGCTTCGTGACACATCTCACCGAACCTGAGAAGCTCTGGGCGAGAAAGATTTGTGAGGCTTTTGGGCAACGTGTTTGCGGATTCGACTTGTTGAGATGTGAAAATGGGTCCAAAAGCATGGTTATTGACGTGAACGGGTGGAGCTTCGTCAAAGGCAATGTCACTTATTATGGTAAGAAACCCCCCACGGATCCTCACTGAAAGAACCGTTGACTACATCCAACTTAGATAAAGCATCCGAAATTCTCTATGAAGTTTGTCGAAGATGTGGACCATCGATCGATCGTCCAGACTCGATGAGCATGCCATTCCCCGACCTATCCCCCACATGGACCCTTAAGGCCAATGTCACGGGTGGGTAATTTGTTCCGATTTGGCGCGACACCTAACCAGACTTGCTATATATTGTTTCATTGTTGTTTTTGTTGCAGTTTTCAGGCACGCAGATCGCACGCCTAAGCAAAAGCTGAAATTCAATTTTCCCGTGTCGGAATCTTGGACAAGTCCATTTATCCGGCTCCTAAATGGAGAGAAAGAGGAGATTTTGCTGCGCGAGGCAGCCCAACTCAACATGATTGCCTCTGCTATTCAAGAGGCAACAACGTTGGGAGCATCTGGAGAAGACCTCGCAAAACTCACGCTGCTAAATAAGACGCTAGAGAACAAGATCAATTTACCAGGCACCAAGGCACAGCTAAAACCCGGCTTCACAAAAGGGAAACTTCCTCCGGGGACGCATCGAAAGCTGGAGAAGCTACAGTTAGTATTTAAATGGGGTGGAGAGGTGGGCTGGCAAACTCTACCATGATTAACCTTCCACTCACCTGCCCGACTCTAGTTTACCCACGCTGCTAGATATCAGTCCCGCGACCTTGGTGAGAACATGAAAAAGGACCTCTCAATCATGAGTGAGTCAATCCATTGTTATTCTCTCGAGATGACCGCCCATCGCCATCACCTGCAGACAAGGACGTTTTGAGTAATGTCAAGGTGATACTGCAAACATTTCCGAAGTTCCTTACGCGGTTAACGTCCGGCCTTCAGATTTATACCTCGTCAGAGCGGCGTGTCGTAGCTTCTGCCGAGATATTTGCTGCAGCACTTCTCGACGGCGTTCAGCCCAGTCACACGCCGGCTTCGGCGACCCCAATTCCAGGGACGCCTGTCAGGTCTTCTCGCTCGTCGGAGGCCTCTGGGCCTTTCCCACCGCATCAACCCATTCAACTGCTGATCCGCAAGGATTTATTGGACGACTCAAATGCCGCAAAGGACCTAATGGATGATGTCAAGAAACGATTGAAGATACTCTTGCGTCCCGGAGAACCTGAAAAGCGCCCTGAGCTGGCCTGGCGTATGAAGAAGGAACCGGTCGAGGTTGTGAAGGCGAGTTTGGCGTTGGAAATTTTGGCGCTGCAAGCTGCTTGTCTACAGCGATTTCCCCCCCTAGGAAGTGATGGAATTGCTATCACAGTGCCGAGACACCATGCGTCGAAGGTTTGAAACCATGAACGTGAACCAAATTCAAACACGATGGTGAAGTCTGGCAGTCTGATGTTCCGTGAGAAGACTGAATTTTCCCCTCAGGTGCTGCCAGGACGAGCCGTGGCTTTTCCGCGAGCGATGGGATAAATTATTTGAGGATTTCTGCGACGTCAAGCAGGCGAAGTTCGATCCATCAAAAGTTTCGGAGCTTTATGATACCATTAAGGTACACTAGGATGCAAGTTGGACGACCGAGCTGATATGCGCTGATCACCTCGAGCCAGTACTGCGCACTGCATCATCGCACTTTCTTATTCGCAATCTTCGACGCTGGGGGCGAGGAACCTCGCAAAAGTCGACAACTGCACGAGCTGTATGGCCGAGCGAAGGCTCTCTTTGATCTCGTTGCGCCTCAAGAGTATGGAATAGAAGCATGGGAAAAGTCAGCCTCTTTCTCTCGTCCTTTTGCCTGAGTCCCAGTTAATGCCCCCCAAGAGAAGAAATCGGCATCTTGACGTCGCTGCCGCTGTTACGAAATGTTGTCGGCGACCTCGAAGAAGCTCGAAACAACGAACTTCCGTTGTTCACGGCGTATTTCACGAAGGAAAGCCATATACACACGCTTGTGAATCTGGTGCTGTCATCTGGTCTTCCAATCACGCTGCCTCGCATATCAGAATTGGATTATCTTTCTCACATCACGTAAGTCCGAACGACTCGGACTTCTCTTGAGAGTGTTCAATACCGATATTCCAGGTTTGAATTGTACGAGCGCAACCAAGGCCGAGAGAAATCTGATACAGAATACTCCATCAAGCTCTCATTGAGCGAAGGTGCTCATTCTTCCAATGTACTGGACTCAGCGCTTGATGCTCGCCATTCTTTAAATGTCAGGACTAGAAGGTGAATTGTTTTCCACGCTATTTGAATTAAATGCCGACCCACTCCTCTAGGGGTTTGACACAGCACCTTGACTATAGTCTAGTCATCGACAAACTTTCAAAGCATTTCGGTAGAGTCACGGGGGTACATAACACCGTGCACTCACAGACACAATTCACTAACCCCTTATTGACAGGATCAGTGCGGCGGCGATGCCACTGACACTATAGTACTCCCTGTCCCTAAACGAAGAGCAGCCAGCCCTAGTGAGCAAAGTTTCCGGGGTATTCCTACAAGTTAGTGCATGTAACAGAGATCCCATTGTTATTCGGTCGAATTATACGTAGGCGATATGAATAAAGACATCAGCCTCAAGTACGATCGTGTGTTTGATCCTCGTATTTAGTCCAGTCAGTGAGGTTAAGTTGAGTTCGGAGACCCTTGAGTGTAACATCGTCGAGCGGCGTAAAGTGTAGCCCCGACCATGGCGGTCGGGAGAGATGTCGTTTACGGGATACTCGCATGGATGGCGACTCATCGTTATCGTATATAACAGAGTCACGCTGTGATAAATCGGTTGTTTGCCGAGCTAGAGCTGCGAACGAAGCGTTTGATTCTTTATATCTGGAACCCGTGATCAGAGTGTGCTCCGTTTGCAAAAATGAAGTATTTGCATACATCCTGGGCGACTTCTCGCGTTAATAAATCTCTCTTGTGCTGCCATATGCAACATTACCTGAATGCCTCGTGATTAAATGCGTCCTGCTGGTCCAGGCGATCGAGTACATCTTTCTTGACGACAGACTTGATGTAATATAAGACATCGAATACATGATGTTCACCTGGGCTATTGCGCCGGGATATCTGTTAGTGGTTGGCGGAATCCAGAATACTGGGCCTTACATCCACGGCTGGAACCTGCCTCCAAGATTCACTTTTCCATCTTTTGTTGAAACCAAGGGATGGAATGTATCAGTCTCAAAAAAGACATTGGGTGGGTGTCGCGGATATTCGTTGGGGAACTGTAACCGGAATCTCAAACTGGGGGCAGGGAATTAGGGAAAGCACTGGTGAACTTGGGCGCGTGATAATTACATGGCCCCCGCGTAATAGCCTGAAATGCGATAGATTCAAATGAGAGCAAAGGCGTAAATTATAAGACGGACCTTGGTGAACAAACATAACGCCATGCCAGGTCATGATATCTTGCCTGGAAGGATTCAGATACATACCCTCAGGTGTGTTGAATCCTAGCGAAGCATATTCAATGGAAACTTTCTGGATCGTAGACGTAGACGGCGCCGCTGGCGGCTGAACATTGGTGGAAGGCATCAAGTTGCCGTTCGGCGGTCTGAGTACTGCACGCCGGCGGCAGGACAATTTAGCGCGACACGCAAACAACCAATGCAGTCATTCAACAACCAACATTGAACCCCTAATTTACTCACCGCGTGTTTTTAGAGTGCCTGACTCAGGCGTTATACGTGCACCATGCCGTCTAATGATGGGAGGGAGAGTGTTACCAGAATAGGTGCAACCTCTACTGCTCTCTTGTCCTATCAGACGCGTCTCCTGGAGAGCCCCTCACTCTCACGCACGACATCCTTATCCCGCTCCAACTCTCAGACCGCCAATATCCTTCCGCCCAGCGGGATAAGGAGATGGAACCCTTCTCACCGATCAACAGCTAGCACAGATTCAGTGCGGGATCGGGCAAAACACAGTTCGGTCGAAGGTAGGTGTGTGCATTCAAGTTTTGCGATCGTGCATGCTTACCCTGAAAGCTAGTCGCAACTGATATGCCGCCCCCATTAAGCACGCCCTCACGCGCATTGTATGGCCTATATTGTTTCCACGATGTCATTCATGCTCACAGCACATGCCTAGGGATACTTCCACTATCACGACATCCCCAAACCCTGTCACGCCATCAGACGGACGCCCGAGGCTTGGTGCAAACGGAACCGATAAGCCATTACCGGGGGAACCCCCTAAACCCAGAATTCCATTCCAACGTTCACCTCTTCCCCAGGAGTACCAAGCCGCTGTGACTGCACCTCCTGCGGCGCCGATACCCCGGCCTGTGAGAAGGCACAACTCCTCGGTCTCGGTTGACTCTGTAAGGGGTCGTTGGGAGGAGCGAGCGAAGGAGGCTGGAGCTGGCCCCGACACCTCCGTCCGTATCCCCCGCTCTCAATCCCCAAAGAAATGGTCTTCAAGCAATAATTCTCTGGTGGAAGTACCATTGAATGCTTCTCCCGAACGGCATACGGCGCTGCGGGCGCCCCCAGAATTTGCGTCAGGGGAGCCGACTCCGACATATCTCAAAAGGCGCACGCTGCCAACCACCACGACCCCTAGTTCTATCAGGGATCAATGGGAACAGAAGAGCAGAACGGACGATTTCGGTGTGACTGGGAATACACAAAGTGCTGGCCAGTTACCTGAGCGATCCGCAATTTTTTCAAGTAATTCCTCGGAATCAGCTTCGGAGCGCAATCCCACGTCCCCTTTAGTATATAAACGGCGTACAATGCCTTCATTTGAGGATATGACATCATCTCCTACAAAGTCCTCTAGCTATTTCAATCACGAGCCCGCCACGCTCAGTTCACCCAGGGTTAACTCGACAGCTTCGTTGAAATCATCATCGATTCCGGACGTGAAAGAATTAGGCGAATTCGCCGTATTTTCGACTAGTCCGTCCCGTTCAGAAGCGACCAGAGAGGGATTCGGGACGGCTCGAGGGGGCAGATCCAACTCCTTCGATTCGAAGGACGCACCCCCGTATTCTTCAGCTGCATTGAATGCCTCGGCCTATGGAGGTGCCATGCAGCAGTCTCCACATCGAAGCTCTTACATGCGCAAAACGGAGCAGTTTGGCACGTTGGGGAACAGGCGACTGGGCAACCATCTTCCTCGAATCGCGAGTGGAGATGGTGAAGTCGAAGTCGAACTGTCTACTCGAAAGAGAGAAATCAAATATGCACCATCACCCAGCCCGCAAATTTCCCCAACCAGATCCGTCAGGGGAAATATATCCGTTGACTCGCGATACCCCGCGTCGCCAAAAACAGAGAGCCCGCTGGATTCCCCTCTCCATGGAGATTTCGTTGTGCCGACGGTCACGAACGCTGAGACTGTAGCTGGGAGACCAGATCGTAAACGACTGTCAAGGCAAGATCCAGTGTCATCCGCACCATCTTCCCCTCTTCCTTCGTCTCGTCTTACGCGTGGTCTGTGGGCTGATGTTCAGCGACATTTGCTCCATGCTTATGAGTATTTATGTCATGTCGGTGAGGCTCAACAGTGGATCGAAGGCTGCTTAGACGAAGAGCTCGGATTCGGCGTTGTTGAGATGGAAGAAGGATTGCGGAACGGGGTTGTACTTGCCAAACTCGTCCGTGTTTGGGAAGGGGATGCAGTAGTACGGAAGATCTTCGAGGTATTTTAATCGTGGTCATGCGACATCGCGAGATAAATATTCACATTTATGCCTCAGCACCCGAAACTCCAATATCGCCATTCAGACAACATCAACATCTTTTTGGACTTCATTCGAAAAGCGGGCTTACCCGAGGTAATCCAAAAACTTATATTTTCTTATCGAAAGACTTGACCATGCTTGCGTAACAGAGCTTCATTTTTGAATTCACGGATCTTTACAACAAGAAGAATATACCGAAAGTCATCTACTGCATACATGCCCTTGCGTAAGTCCTAAGGGTCGAAATAAACCATCTATCTCATTACACTCCATAGTCATCTTCTTGCACGGCGCGGAATGGCTCGACGTATCGACGATCTCCTCGGACGGCTCCAATTCTCGGATGATCAACTTCAGAAGACTCAGAAAGGCCTCAATGATTCCGGGGTTCCCATGCCGAACTTTGGTGGCGTCGGGCGAGAACTCGCAAAAGAGATCAACGAAGAGCCAGAGGAGGAGCCTGAGACCGAGGGAGAACGTGAGCTCGTAGCTTCGACTTTTTGATAATGGTGTTAAGCGCGGTTGATTCGTAGGTCGGGACCGACTTCTGATGGAGAATGAGGACTCTATTACGAGGTTACAAACCCTTTCGAGAGGTGCATTGATGCGCAAGAGAATCGAAACGCGCCTCCAGAAGCTCCAACTTAGGGAGGGATATGTCGTCAAGATGCAAGCCAAATGCAGAGGGTTATTGGCTCGCCGGGACGCAGCCAGTATCAGATCCGCTAGGCTTGACCTTCGGCCCTGGACGATCGCATTACAATCCCAAATTCGTGGCTTGTTGTTGAGGCGAGCATGGAATACTTATCTTCGGCGTGTCAAGGGGAATACGGCGTCTGTTACGTTGATTCAGGCCAGAGCACGTGGTTTTCTTGAACGACGACGGTATAAAGGCTTGAAGGGCGCCTTGCGGTCAAGCAAATTCTCAGTCGTCGGCCTTCAAGCGATAGCACGAGCCAAGATATCACGACGCACTCACAAAGAAGCCGTTAAAGTCTTGCAACAACCAACGATGCAAGTGTCATGGCTAGCATTGCAAGCTCAGGGTCGTGGGGCCCTCGTACGCCGCAACATTGGCACACTACTGCACAACCTTGATAATACGGAACCGTGCATCGTCGGGTTCCAGAGCCATTGCCGTGCGGCTCTTCTACGGCGGCGTGTCCGAGGCCAGTTGCAAAAGCTAGATGACGCGGAAGACGTTATCACAAGAATCCAATCTATGTTTCGAGCAATTCTCGCTCGCAGGCGATTACTTGGCCTCATTCGTGCTCTGCGACAAGCCGTTCCCACGATCACCGGGCTTCAAGCTCTCGCGCGAGCTCGATTGGGACGGCAGCGACATATTGCAATGAACAAAGCATTTGCGCAAACTGCCGTAGTGACATCGGTGGCGGGCGTGCAGACTCTAGCACGGGCTGCTCTGACGCGGAAAAAATTACAGCAGCAATCCAAGCAACTCAGGTTCGTCATGCCAGACGTTGTTGGACTGCAATCGTTCTGTCGCGGTGTGCTGGTGAGAGACATATATCGGGCGTGGCGCGACCACCTCCATAACAGCCACGACGCAGCCACGTTTCTCCAAGCACTGATCAGAGGTGCAATGGAACGCCAAAAGTACAAGGCGAAATTGGCATATTTCCAAGCGAACTTGCAAAAGGTTGTCAAGATCCAGTCGCTCTTCCGCGCCAAGGAACAGAGGGAACAATACCGTCAACTCACCATGGGCACCAACGTTACCGCGGGGACGATCAAAAACTTCGTCCACCTTCTCGATGACTCAGAAGCCGACTTTGAAGAAGAAATAGCCATGGAGCGGCTGCGCAAGCGGGTGGTAGAGCGCATCCGCGAGAACCAAGCCCTCGAGACAGAAGTGTCCGAATTAGATGTTAGAATTGCTCTTGTGGTGCAAAACGTGAAGAGTTTCGAAGACTTAATCAAGGCCCGTCGGCACAGGGGTGATTCGACCGCCTCGCATGCAGCCAAGTCCTCGATACTCGCAGCCCATGGGGATCCTTTCTCAGGTTCTAGTTCTCTCGATCACGCTACAAAGCGACGCTTGGAGTTGTATCAGCAGCTCTTCTATCTGCTCCAGACCAAATCCGACTATTTTGCAAGGCTATTTTTCCATTTGACCCGTGCAGATATCCCTGAGAAGACGTTACGGATGACGGAGCGCGTCGTTCTTACGATCTTTGGATATGGCCAGGATCGCAGGGAGGACTTTCTCTTACTCCAACTCCTGAAGGTATTTCGTCCCTCGTCCTACCTTATATTGTGATAAGCTTAAACGGACACTCACAGATGTCTATTCACGAAGAGATAGAATGTGCATCTTCTATTTCTGCTGTCGTAAACTCTCGCCCCTTCTATGAAGGCGTCATTGTACACTATATCAGGCCACGCCAAGTGACCTATGTGAAGGATGCGCTTCAAGTGGTTATTCAGGACATGTTGGAACAAGAAGATCTCGATTTAGAAACCGATCCGCTCCTTGTCAGTCGTCATTCAAGCGCTCCAGTACGTTACTAATTTACAAATGTCCAGATATACCGCAATTGTATTAGCGAGGAAGAGATGCGAACAGGTCGAATGAGTCATAAACGAAAAGATGTTACATTCAAGGAAGCTGTGGAGGACCCGGACGCCAGGCCACGCTTCATTCGCAGTAGGTGGCTTGCGTGCTGGCTTTGAAATCAACTAACTTGTTCTGGAAAAAGATCTTCAACAGCTCCAGGTCCTTGCTGATGTCTTCTTGCGTGTTCTGGTTGGCTCAACGCGCAAGATGCCCTATGGCATGCGCTTTGTAGCGTATGAAATCCTGACGGCATTACGAGTAAGCGATCAAGAGCCCGAAGCTTACTGCTTGTGCTAAGGATATCTTGCAGTCTCGGTTCCCTAACCAACCGCCCCTGACATACGCAACCGCACTAGGTCATTTTGTCTACCGCCATTATCTTCATCCCGCCATAACGTTTGTACTTATGTTTGATCCCGAGTTGCAAGAGCTTACATCCTGTGATTAGCAATCCCGAAACATTTGATTTGACCGGCGGGACTGTGTCGCCACAGGCCCGAAAAAATCTCGCCACAATATCGAAAGTACTAACCCAGATCGCGAGCGGCCAGCCCTTCGGTGATGAGGACCCCGTTTTGCAATCGTTGAACTCTTATGTAACGGAAGCTATCGACCTCGTTACTAACTGGTTCATCGAAGGTGATCTGGTTGTCGGCGCGTGAAGGATTGATCACTGACACTCAGATAATTGGCAGTCGCCGACGTGGAAGTAGCAGAATCGCATTTTCATGCGCATGAATTTCTCGATGCGACTGTGCAACCGAAACCCATCTACATTTCTCCTAACGAGGTCTACGCTATGCATTCCCTCCTTGCACAACACGTGAACATTTTGGTGAGTATTATTTGCCCCGCACAATCACAAGTTGCTTATCCAAAGAGTACAGGCCGCACCCCGCGATGACCCGCTGCGAGTTATTCTAACTGAACTGGATGGTGTGCCTAACCTAGGTTCCGAGGAATTGAAAGATGCACGAGATCGTGCTGTCACATTGGAGCTCACTAATCGCTTCGCCGATGTCAGAGGTGCGCCTTCCATTTCTAAGCTGGCACTTGAGCATTTACCAAGTGAAATGGAAGACCCCCATGCGAATGAGAAAGCTATTTGGGTGCAAGCCAAGCGTGGTGTTCTTGCGGTCCTTCGAGTTCAGCCCGCCGCTAACCTTGTCGAGTCCTTGGTGGAGGCCGTGACTGATGAGCACGAGGACCTGTGGGAGGAAATCGTCAACACGGAGCTTGTGTACACCGAAATGCAAGAGCAGCGACATGGGCGTCAGCCATCTGCTGGTGTTAATGACTCAGCGTACCGCTTGCAGGATATCCGAACGTGCGCAGCTTCTATATTATCCCTACGAGCTAATATCAATAACCGCGCAGGCTCTCCTATGCTGACGTAAAGGAGCATGCACTGTTTTACCTTCTTGAGTTAGAACAGCTCAACAAAGTAACGCGTGCCGATGGTTACCAAGGTGTTCTTAACGCCATTGCGGCCGATCTCCGGAGCAAGCACCGCAGGCGGATCCAACGCCGTCAGGAAATGGATGCTATGAACGATGCCCTCAAGCATCTGAACGAACGCAAGGCGGCTTACAAGGAGCAAATTGCCAGCTACAACAACTACGTCGACTCTGCCATGAGCACATTGCAGCGGGGCAAAGGGTACGCACTTCCTGCACGGAATTCCGCGCGAACTTGACGCTGGGACCTCGCCTTCCACTCCCTGCAGAAAGAAACGCTTTGTCATGCCATTCACCAAGCAATTCTTCCACATACGTGAACTTCAGCGCAGTGGCAAAACACCGCAGTTCGGGTCATATATATATAGCGCCCAAGAGCTATATGACAAGGGTATCCTTTTGTCCATCGACCAATTTAGTCCGCGGCAGTTTGATCGCATCGACATGGTCCTGGAATCAAACGAAATTGGCATCTTCATCATCAAAGTCACGAATACCATGAATGGGATAACTACAGAAGTCGCTACTCAGGAACTCAGGATGGAGGACTTATTGCAGGCTAATTTTGAAGGCCGCGTATCATTGTCACTCTTCGATGGAATGGCTAAAGTGAACCTCAACTTGCTCCTGTTCCAAATCAATAAAAAGTTTGTGATCATCACTCGATTCCACGACCGATCGTACGGCGTCGCTGATTTCTTTTGCGCAGGTTCTACGTGTGATTGTGTTGGTCTTGATGACCATTCTTTGATACTTTGCTTTTCGTCGCAGAAATCGCTTTGCTTTGCACGTATTTATCAACTTCATTTGCGTTTACGACAATGTAATGACACAATACACCGTTCTTGGAGAATGCTAGCATGCAAATTCAAACCTAGGCTGCGCACGCGCGAGATCTCTGGCAAGACTCATCCGTCCGATCGAAATGTCCGCCTTCCCAATGATTTTGCCAGACACCACTACAGAATCGTGTCATGACGTCATAGCCAATCACATATACATGTACATTCTCTTGAAATACCAGATTGCAAAGTCAGTACATGTATTCGTGATATATTGCTGACAAGCACTAGTGTACCGACGGCAAATGTGTATGACAGTGCATGGGTAAATGTTGCTGTCTAACCCGGCGAGCGAGCGTCATACTTTCAGACGCCATAGATGGCGCGGAGTTTAGGTAATGATAGTGTACCGAGCCCAGACGACGCATCCCAACCAGGCTTGGCCGGCAGGCCATAGTCTGTTGATCCACACCCATACGAACCGCCCTTCGTGATGTCCGTGAATGCATCTGGGTGAGCATAGAACTTCGGTTGAGCCCAGCCCACCGTAGGTTTTCTCGCTTTAATGAGCAAGTCATTTAAGAGCGTGATAGCTGAAGCAACTATAGGCGCAGAGAGACTTGTGCCGCTATCTAATAAGCATGAAGATGTTTCCGAGCTCAATGAGTGCGGCCCAATTAGTGACTTAACTGGCTAATACATACAGAGATGACGTTTGCCAGTGAAGATCACTGGCTGCGGGGCAGCCTGAGCGGATATATCAGGGTATGCACGTCCAGTCTTGTTGAAGTACCCGTTGTTAGTAATGTTTAGTTCGCGCTCGTATGCACCGACGACGGAACTCTGGAAAGAGGGTGTTTGGAAGAAATTGGAGAAACCTGCGCCGGAGTATGGGACCACGCCTTCTGGGTTAAAATTCTGCGTCCCGCCAACGGTGAGAATATATGGACAACCGGCTAAAGTACCAAATGCCACAAAACTGATCAGCGGCGTGGGTACCGCGGGGAAACAAGACATACAGGGGTAACTGGGGAGAAATGGGGGGCAGATCAAATCTGGGCTGCCCACACCATCGTCACCAGTTGAAAACTGACAAATTGGACGGATGTGATTTATTATTAGAACGCAGCGGTGATATCCTTGAAACGTTTGAAACGTACAACGATGGTCATGCCTGCCGCTGTCAATTGCTGCGCGGCCATGCACATGGAGGAGGCTTGTGTTTGCGTGTAACCGGGCTCTACATCACTATAAGAGACACTGATAACAGAAGGGCGCTCGGACACCGGCAGGCTGAGGAAATACTGAAAAGTAATGAGGGCGAGATCACCGTCGCCGCCCATGCCCACATCATAGTAACCTCATTTCATGACATTAGTGTAGCTGTGTGTCAATTAGCAAGAAAAGCTCACGAGAAGGAAGGGGGTAGATGATACCAGCTGCGATCTGAGTGTCGATTTGGGCTTCCACAGTCTAGCAAGAAAAGTCCGATGTTATCTGCACGGAATTGTTGAACGAACTAACATACTGGATTAGAACCATTGTTGGTGGCGCCATTTATAGTTGTCACGGGGATGACGTAGGAGGACGCCTCGGGGCGGTACATCTCGAGGTATTGTTTGAGATCAGCTTGCTCAAAGTTCTCGCCTACGTATCCCAGACTATATTCCGTCGGAAGCTCAAGAGTTGGTAAGGTGAAAAAACAGAGCCACGTACATTCCAAGAGAGGGTGTACCGTCAGATGTCGTAGGTGTATAAGTGTCAAGTTGATAAAGGGCGCGAATGCAAGCCGAGGTTACCGCGGAAGCATTGCAGGAACGGGACAACCCTGCGTCTTCCTCAGAAGTGAGCTGTGCGAAGCCGGCGTGACGAGTGAAGCGAGGGAAGGTAGCGAAGGACGGAATATCATGGACGTGGGGCTCCATCGATGCAGGGAAGGTGTACTGGTGGGTCTTATAGACGGTTCTCCCTGTCTGGTTGTGGCTGTACTCCCAGAACCGTGTGTCGAAGAACTGAAATTACGGGAGCTCGAGGATTCGTTCAACGTGACGCTCAAGAATATACCTTAGCAGCGTTTCCGACAGTGGTTCTAACTCTAAGAGTATCACCATTTCGGGTCCATGTCAAATTGTCTGCTACAAGTTCCTTAATCGCGAGCCCGATGATGGCTTTGACGTCAGCGCTCGGTGCAATGTAGCCCGCAATTTCGTCTTCAGTCAACCACCTGGATTGGTTTCGAACAACCTCGAGCATACGCTGCTGCAGTCCGGAATCATCTCGAGGTTTGAGGATAATATTAAAAGTGAGAGGTGCGTTGTCAGGCGCGGGCCCAAGATTCTCCCAGGTGGCAGGGATGGCCTTAGGCGCATATAGTGTGCGCCCACGGGTGCCGGGAGCAGCAATTGCAACAGCGAGGGGCAGACACAACAAAAGCAGACGGGCCATTCGAGCCATCCAAAAGAACGAAGAAGGGTAAGCTGAGGGCTAGAGCTGCAATCTTGAAGCAAAACATGTGGCTTTTTAAGTGTTATTGTACAACCGCCGTTTTTTTTGGCCGCGGTCTTGATCGGGGTTCGCGCCCTTGCAATAAAATCACGGTCACGAACCGCGCTTGCTCGAAGCCTGGGAAGCGCTCTCGAAACGACATGTCGCAGACCGCCGTCGCGATACAATCTTTGAATTTCCTTGCTTCGCTGCAAACGAGTCGTTGTGAACTAGGGTGCAAAAATGGATTTGCGCGCCATTATAGAGATGCTAAGGCAACGCTGGTCGGAACGACACCCTTAGCGACAATGTAGATTGATAACTTATTCTTGATTGATGGGATCCTCGCCAGGTCGCACACGTGATCGCGTTCTCAGTTCTCCCTGCTCTACGCTAAAGAAGTGCATCATGCCAAGAGCACCCGCCACCCGCGCTCACGTCGGCGAGAATTGAGATGTTGTGATGCATCTACTTGATTGGAGCTTAGCACCAGCGGCCTCGCAACCGGTGCCGGCGCGGTGACAGCCCTATGACAGCCCTAGGAATGCTCAATTCTAGCGCGCACGCAGAAAAGTATAGGATTTGCTTGGGACCTCCAGGGAGTGATGGAATAGCAGGAAGCAAGTGGCAAGCCAGAAGTTGAGTCAAATATAGATGTCAACCATGAGGATGCGGAGAACATTGCCAAACAAATCTCATATCATGCGGACCAAAAAGGGAAGTGGCCATGGGAAGTGAGAAGAGGCTCACAGCTCGACACCACCTTACACCGCTGACGCTTTCAAAATCGTCAACAGCATGCCCAACTGCCATTGAATTTGGTCTGAACTCTCTTTGCTGTGGTTCCCAAATGCCCAAGGCATTGTAAACTTGTGTTCAAGGATTTGCTCAGTTTAAGGTGCACCAGGGCTGCCGCCACGGCGATTGGAGCGGGTTAGTTCCATTGGTGATCTGTACCCTCATTTCAGGCTCCATGGCCTCATTACAGTGGAATGCACGGCTTCAAAGAGGATATTTTGTTGTGAGCAGCTTTGTTTCGTCAGATCGTTGTTCCCTTGTGTCCCTGAAGGCAATACGATGCACCCAGCAACGTTGCAGGACGGTGTTGCCAGATCTTACCCGTCATTTGCGATCTTGTTTAGCCGGGAGGCCGCCGCACGCAGACAAGGGTTCGCAGCTCAGCATTAGATCTGCCACGCTACACCTTCTGGATTCTCCAATTTCACGTGTTATGTGAATTTCGCAACAGACATCTCAATCGATATTCTCGTCGTTTCCTCAACATGGCACAATCTTCTATCTATATAAGCTGGTCTGCCTATGACGGAACGATACTTGTCATAATGGCTTTGCCAGTGGCAGATACGCACGGCAACTGTCATGGATCTGGAGCTTGCCACCACTGCTGACATTGCGCACGTACCCTCCGTTTGCCCCATTGTCTCTTCGGTAAAGCGTCACTCTTTCATCCCCGTTCTCTTACAGGCGTTTCACGTGCATCGCTTGACGACGTCTGAGTGATTTCTTTGGTCTTTCGACTCACACCACACCTCGCCGGGTATGTTGTCCCACCTACCTTCCTCCAAGCCCTGTGCCATTAAGTCGCCCGGCGCGAAGCGATTAGCTTTTCTTCCTCCTCTTCGAACCGCTCGTGTCCGTCTAGTCAACCGTTCCGTTCGGCCAATTGACACCATCTCGATTTGGCCTCGTTGCGCTCTTTCTGATTAGCTGCGGGAATCGACTTTACAGTCGTCTTCAAAGCGTTGACCTTCATGTTGTATGATCCTGCTATCTCAATAGGACTTGTGCTGGTGAGATCTCGGCGAGCTGCAGTTGCGCCGCGGCACATTTGACTGTTAAATGACATGCTGTGGCTTTTTACGGCCGGAGCCACTGTCCCTACAAGTATGCTCGCTCATGCCGCGAGAGGTGTTCTTTTTGCCGAGGGTGACCCATACTGTGCTGCGTACGAAGGCTGACGCTATCTCGGTATCATGGGTTTCGATCACTGGAAGCTGTGCACCCCCCAATAAAGCTGGCATCTGTTTACTGTCTACGGAGGCTGGAGCGGAAATGGGGCCCATAGCTGCAAAGCTGCTCGAGAATTAAGATAAATCCTGGAATCTCGTCAGTGAGACCGTGGTAGTGACCGCTCCCACTTCGCGGGGGATGTTTTTTATGCACGTACGCATATCCGGACAGAAGCCGAGCTGAACGATGTTCGAATGCAGTGCAAAATTGATGATGAGGCGCGTAGGAAAGCCGTTAGGGAGGCTCCGACAGTTGTTATTCAGATAAATGCCCCCTTGCATCAGGCCCCACACCACCATATGGGAAGGTCGGCATATCCTTGAACGACGGAGAGGAGGTACGGAAGATCTATACACATCGTTCCCAGAATCTAAATCCATATTCATTGTCGGAGGACCAAAGGAGCCGAGTGCAAAACCGAAAGGAATGCGCTGTTATTCGCTCCGCAGTAAATTGCTTTTGCAAGCCTCCATGCACGCGGACTGTGATCATAATAACAGCATAGAAAGCCACTGAAGATGAATTTCCATAGCCTGTGAGCCGTGGAGGCCCCGTGGGGCCCATACCTGTTAGAATACACTTCGCGCATGGTTCGGGGCCGGGTATCTATGACCCGCCTTGGATCATTTTGCCGTGGCGGACTAGGGCGGGACAGGCACCGAGACTTTCATGGCTCTGAGGAAGAAGTAAGGCAAGCCAACTCGCTGTTTGATGAAAGGAAAGGCACCATAGAAAGGCTAAGCCATGTAGGCGGCGGTTAAAGTAGTGGAACCAATATACAAGAGAGCGTATGGTCACCGGCGCATTTGTTTATGTCAAATTCAAACAACCATGTAATAGGGACGCGTGACTCAGCCTGAATCACAGTCACGCTCAAGTCCAACCCTCAACAGACCAGCACACCTACCCACCATCCCTCTTCGAAGGTTGATTGCTCGACCTCAGGCTCGCTTCGGCGCAGCAAACCGCCACATCAGACCGCGACCTTAGTCCGCCTGCCCTGCAGCAGCCTCCCAAACCCCAGGCAACATCCGGCACCGGAGACCAAGCTTAGCTGAAAGCCACAAATCGATCAGCCAACCGACTACGGTACCGACATCCTACATGCCTCTCCAAGCGTTTGAGGCGGGTGACAGCAAGGCTCCTCTTAAACTCGAGGTCGCAAAAGATGATGCACCAATCATGAGGGAAACGGTGATTGAAGAAAGCTTTCAAGTTGATGAGGCCATTTCCGGATACCGGGTGTACAAGCGACGGTGGATCGGTCTCGTCGCATTATCCTTGCTCAATGTTTCAGCTGGTGCGTCCACGTTCTGCGTTTTCAACCAGCGAAGTCGCGACGAATGGTTCCCCTATTCTGACGCCGCGAGTCAGGCATGAACTGGCTGTGGTTTTCACCTATAAGCGTAACTGGTGAGCTTCCCCCAGATGCGTGAGACGTGACAGAATTAGCTTATTCCATTCTGTAGCGTCTCAACAATTAAACGTGTCATTGTGAGTGCGGCTCTGAAGAATGCCCACTAGAAAGCATTTCTAATGCTGATTCTGCCGCCGCAGAACGCGGGTAAACTGGCTGGCTAATTCCGTCAACCTCATTTATATTCCTATCTCCCTCATGGTCCCACCAATCTGTGCTAAATATGGGCTCCGAAATACCGTCAGTCCCTTGTTTCGTGTGTCACAGAACCACTCGGCCTATGGTTCGGCCATCCTTATGCTCAACGCTGACCCTGAGAATCATGTGTAGTGCATTGCCGCAGCCTTCGTCATGACAGTGGGCTCATGGATTCGGGATGCCGGAACGCGGAGATCCCTATCGCCGAATTCGTCGTACGCGCTCATCCTCATTGGGCAAATGCTCACAGGAGTCGCCCAGCCGTGGTTCCAAGTAGTCGGCCCCAAGTATTCGGAGTTATGGTTTGATCTTAAAGGGAGGACGACAGCGACTGCTATCATAGCCGTCTCCAATCCAGGTTCGTCGCTCGTCTTTCAAAAACGAGTGTTATCTTGACGAAAATGCGCCGTGCACTGATCGCATCATATTACTTCGTCCAATATGCAGTGGGATGTGCTGTTGGCGAGATATTATCGCCACTTTTTCATAATACTCGCCATTCTGTGAGTGTGCTCAACGCACGAAATAGGCGTCGACAGGCGCTGAAACAAGGCCAACGTTGCAGATTCTAGTCCTTGCTGCCATCACAACCATTCTTTCATTAACATCGCTCACCATTCTAAGCGCGCCGCCAACCCCACCTAGTAAGCTCGAGTTTTCACAAGCTATTCTGTTGCCACTCTCCGTGATTGAGTTTATTTAAAGCATTCTCCGGCTCACGGCCCAGCCCTGGCCTCACGGAGGTCATGCGTGCCACCATCGGCCGCGCGAGGCCAGGTGAACTCATGCTGTCCGCACAGCAACGGCTTGATTTCGTGCTTGTTGCCGTACTTTTCAGTGTCCTTGTAAGCGCGTAAGTGTTGTCATTGTTGTGCATCGAAATTCCAGCCGGCAGCCGGCAGAGCACTGAGTCACTTCATAATTGACGCAGATCAGATGCTTTCTTCATTCTCGTGGATGAAATATTTAACCCATATGGCTATTCAAACGATTCTGCGGGAAATATGGTTGGTCTCTATCTGCAAACCTATGACTTCGTTGGTACTCAGCCTGTGTCCGTAATAAGGGTGGTGCGATGATTATATCAGGCATCATAGCTGCTATCGCCACAGCTCCATTATTCGATCGTGTCTTAACCAAGCACCTTGGTCTCACATCCAAAATTATCGTGCCTATCTTATCTTTTGCGTGGCTTTCGCTTATATGGGATGGTGTGTGTTTCATCCGCGATACTGTTGATCATGTTACTCAAACCCGGAATATCGGTCTTGCAACTCCCTCTGGACTCTTTAACACAGTGCGACCAAATAATTATGCAGGATTATACCCCGTATTTGTGTTCATTGGCATCGGTTCGTTCATACTACTACCGGTTGCTCTCGAAATTGGTGCGGAAGTTACGAGCTCGGCCGAGTCGTCTTCTGCCATCTTCTGGTGTGGCGCTAACGTTGTGACCACCGTCTTTGTCAGCGTCAGTACTATTCAAACATCTCATTTTCCGTCACAACAGCTGACTTGGTTTGCTCGCACTTGCCACGTTAGGTCATGGATGCTCTCCGAGCTCCTGTGACTGCCAACCCACCGCAAAACATGAAGCGGGGGCTCATATTCCTCGGCGTCGTTGTGATGGTCTGCTGTTTCTTTCCTGTTTTCGGCCTTGAAGCAAAGCAGGTTCGGCGAGAGGTTGATCAAAATAAAGCGAATACACAAGAAACACGCACAACTAAGGACGCAAAGCGATAGCGATAGAGCCGGCCTGGCAATACCTGGCAGGGCAACACCTGTAGGAGTAGCCCGACTGTGATACCCCTTTCAGCAATTCACACTTCGCTTGCGTTACACGGTTTTTCACTTTGCTTTCATCGATGACAGCTTTTTTCACAATGCGATATACATAATGCGTAGTCCACTAACCGGTAGATTTGCACTGCACAACGCTTTCAATCAATAATCGGCAAGGGTAATAAAATAAGGCAATAATCAAAGGTAGTAAGTCTGACATCCTGGCACAATGCATGCAATTATTGAACTACTGTGAAGGCCAATGTTGAATGCACCACAACGAATTCGCTTGCTGATCCCGGCTAGGGTTATGGTTAGCCCAAATTCAGGGAAAATAAAATGAAAACACCATCAGATATACCCTAATCACCCCCAGCAGAGACTAGGTGCAAGAGCACGAAGCCAAGGCCAGATCTTTCATCGAGCGGCATTCACAATGAAGCAAAAACCGCATGTTCTCAGATATAGGTGCTAGGGCGGGATATCATCGACTGGTGTTGAAGTTGTGGCATCGTTAAGGATGCAAGACCGGGTAAGTTACTATAAAGTATCCTACGCGAGTGTGGTCTAAAGAAAAATTCGTTGTGACGGGCGGGAGTATTTATATGAGTCGAAGAAGGGACCGTGCGCGAGGGATGTTGACGATTTTTTTGTGTTGAAGCTTATGTAAACAAAACATATTTTGTTCGCATTTTAGGTATTAGGTAATATTGTGCGGTTCAATTACTTCCCAGTCTCGCCCTGCGTCGCCGCCTGGCGCTGCAGGCATGCAATTTTCTCTTCTGAAATGCGTACAACCGCATGAGACAATGCATGTCCGCGTAGTGAACCAAAAAAAAGCGAAATATTCGAAGAAAAGCGCGACACGTATTTTTGTACGCTCAGGACTCGAAGTTGCGCCCAAGATTTCCGGATTCAATTCCAGGTTCGTCTCAGGCCTCACTCAGTGGAAGCGTCAGACGTGTTTTAAAACTATCTTATCCATGTCCGTGCATGGGCCAACGTGCTCGATCCTTTGCAGGGGGGTTGCCCCACGGTACTTGTTCAGTATTGATTCAGCTTGGCATACGAGGGCCGCTATATATGCTGTAACTCCAGCCCATGGGGAGCATTCGCGATCTTCTAAGAATGCTCAAGCTCGCATGGCCCTGCCACTACGCCACAAAACGACGGAGAAATTACTTATCAAACTTGTACGAGAAAGAAACATACGTATGATCGAATGCATCTAGATGGAATGGCTTTTCCAATCTTCCATAATGTGTGAAGCAGAAGAACGCGCCTTCTACCCGCGATTCATGCTTCACCGAAGCACACTTCCAAAAAATCCGCAAACTCATCTAGTCCCTTGCAAAGAGCACGTACTTTATCGACGCAGCGCGGTGGCGGGGGTATAGTCGTGATCGAGGACATGGAGGTGCGGGGTCTCACAGTATTCTCGTCGTCTTCATCCTCATTGTCGTCCATAGACAGCGCAACAGTGAAGATCCATTTAGACAGAGTGCGCACTTCTCCTGGCTCGGAGAATCCCCACCATCGCTCTGTGTCCTCATCAACGTCGCCATCCATTTCGATAGTCAAATCGACGCCCTCTGGAGGTTTGCGACCCCAGACGAAAATAAAGTACGCCCAATTTTCGAACCGAGCTCTCTCAGTACTTGACGGGAGAGTGGGAAATAGGAACGATTCGCGTTTTTTTGAGCCACCTTTCGTTTTTGTTGTTGCTGTAGAAGCTATGGGACGTGGGTGAGAGAGTGTATAATATATTCGCCCGTCGTGGTCGGTCCCAAGCGGAGCAAAGCGCAAATTACGGCATTGCATCTCGGTTCTGTGTTTGACGTTGATCGTCTTCAACGCATATTGGTGCTGTTTGCGGGCGTCACCCAGCTATCGGAATACTAGTGAGTAAATCACACAGCAACGTCCCAAACAATACCCACCTTTCTATTCCAGTCAGCGTCATGCGGAAGATTCTTCTTGGCGTTTTCCTTGTGTTGCTTGAACTCGGCCCTTAGTCGGTCCCATTTTTCCGTCTCTTCTTTTACGTGAGATGTACGATCTTTGTTCAATTGAGTTGTCTCCTTCACCCTGCAGTGAACGTCGGTGTCGTTGCACACAAAGTTGCCAACAAGAACTCACCCGTCCTCGAGTTCCTGTCTGATCATAGAGGTACAAACGGCTTCCTCACATAAGGATATCAAGACAGGCATAAGTTGACTGGCATGGATGACCTCCTGAGGCCCAGAGCGTGTTGACCGACGTATAAGTGAATCATCCACAGTGTCTTTATGCGCAGGTTGGGCGAGGCGCATCGTGAAGCAATGCTTTACGCTTTGCAGAACTTCCCATAAATCGTCTAGATTGGTTTTCACCTGTCGAAGACGTTTGATCGCGTCAGAGAGCTTCTGCGAATGCTGAGTACGCGTTTATCAGTTCGTGTTCCACAGCCGAATGCGCGGTAAACATGCTGCGTACAATTCTTGATCCGGCGGCCGACTCGTCTTCGTGAATGATGCTGAGCAAACCAAGGAGCATCGCTTTGCAAGTGGGCTCTGGCAAAGGTTCAAAAGTGGTCAAGATGTCGATGTGTACTTTGGCTAATTTGAGTTGTCGATAAAAACGATGTGCGAATTCTCGAAGCTGGGGGGTGGTTGATGAATATAAGCTTGTTAGAAACAGGTATAAACCAAGTGAACGTACAATGGCATGTTGCTCCACTCGCTCATGGTCGAAGCAATCTGGGATAGGTTTCCAGAATGGGCAACGGGACACCTTTGTGGGTTGTGCTTTGCGAGGTGGTTGGATAGCGTTGGCATTGGCGTCGACCTAATTAATGAGCAAGAGACATCAGGTGCCAAGTCAATGACGTGAGAGGTTCATCCGTACAGTCACAGATGAAGTAAGTATCGCTGGCGAAGGTGAACATAACGCCACCTCAACTTTTGATTTCTTCGAAGCATGGTGGGTGTGCGGCACTGCGTCCTCACTGAAGGCCAGAGCGACGATCGTAGAGCCACTGTGGAGGTTCTCATCGCCCGTTAGTTTGCGCTTCATGTTTTTCGAAGGTGATACGACGATGGAGGGAATATATTGTGGACGTGGACCCCTGTGAGGGATCTCAACAAAGACGCGTCTTGGTGTAGACATTATTTGTCACAACGCGTTGTATGTCTTTATTTGTACCGATACAATCACATGACGAGAACTCGAAAACCTCCTGTGACCCATAGCTCTACACACGCGCCAGTTTCCCATACACGAAAGGCGGCTCGGACTTTAATTCGAAAGGTTTTCTGACTCCCCCTGGAGAACGCAAGCTGCAGGCTTACAGCAACTTCTCGTAGTTTCATGTCTTGCTCAAGGAAGAGGTTCTTGCAATCAGACTTGTATATCCTGTCGGCATGGTTTGAGATTGATTTGAAAGGCTGTTTGCATTGCCCGAAATGATACCGCTGGCCTCGCCAAAGTGAGGGAACAATTACAAGATCTAGGAGGGCTCGAAGGTATAGATATCTTTCACCTCCTCCGTAGTAACAACCAGTAGTAACAACCACTATATCCAGCTTATCAATCCATGGTATAGCCCCTACTATTTTGCGAATTTCCTTCTCTGAAATGCGACGCCAGTCGAACATTGGCCAGGGAAGTGATCGTGGGGGTGGAACGGAGAAATTCCTAATTGAATGGCTTCCGGACACGTTGCCTCATACAATTGGCAAAGAGAAAGGAAAAGCGAAAATCGAGTTAGTACTTGATGTTATCCATGGGTTATTTTTGCTCATAACTCACCCACCTTGATTGCAGACTTCTCGAAGTCGGTACGCCCCAAGATCACACGATGGCACTATGGCACTTGAATCTGACCACAAAAACCAGGTGCATTGCGACCAGATAACTATGACAAGCATGCCTCTTGGATTTCGAATACTCCCATAGATCTGAATTCTCGCCATCCACGAATACAACAGCAAGATTTTCTTCTTCTGGACCCGGCCGCCAACAAGGACCGCTGGGATGTGATCAGTCTCAGCCTAGTTATCAACTTTATGCCAAAAGCCAGGGACAGAGGTGCGTCGGTTTGCAGAGTGTGGCAAATCCGCCAAACAAGCAAGCAACAGATACGAGTGGCCTGACAAGAATGTGAACAGGCGCACTATTGCGTACTGCGCGATCCTTTCTGCGACCTAGAACTGGATTGTTATATCTAGTCGTTCCAGCTCCATGCATCGAGAATTCACGTTACTTGGATCATGATCGTCTCTCCCTCATATTTACGGCGGTGGGTCTGACGATTGTGAAGCTAAAGTCCGGTGGAAAGTTGGCGTACTTTCTTGCTCGTCGAACGGATGACGGTGATATGAGAATACTGCATTCCGCGCTCCCACAAGAATTGACGACAAAGGTCTCTCTCAGGGGGGGAGCATCGCGGAATAATTTCTCCATTTTATTGTAGGGGTCGGAGAAGTGACATGGGTAACGAGTTTGACTTTTGTAGATTAGAAGATTGTAATTCGATGTGTAATGATGAGCAAAACTGTGAGGTAAACACAATGTTATGATGTGACGAAGAATAAGGAATTCCTATGCAAAGCCGAACCCCTCGCCGCCTTCGTTGATGGCCAGTAGTAATTGGGTACGAAGCATTTCGTACGAGGAGAACTGAGGTAAGTCGACTAAAATACGCCATGTAAGAATCCTCAGCGAGGTTTCCTGCCACGCAACGAAATAGACAAACTGACTTTGATTGAAACAGGTGTGGGCTTGGGGCAATCGATCAGGTTCACCATAGGCGCGGTGAATAGAGAATTTTTGCACCCCTTGGACACCCTGGAGGTCGCCGAAACCACCAAGTGGAACTCGCGAAGTACCTTGATGAGCAGTGTCAGTTAATCCTCGGAGGCAAGCCATTTAAATCACTGCGCACCCGTCGCGAAGCTTAAAACCTTGGCACGTTCGTCGCGATTGAATGATTTTAGAGCCCGCCACCACCAGGCGATCACGGGATCGGTTTGCGAGTACCCATGGTACTCCGTAGCAGCTCGCCATTCATCGATATCGATGTCTGGAGTACCAGAGATAAGCAATTCAACTTCTTGCTCGTTAAACTTGTGCAGGATTCAAACGCGTGAAATTCCTTCCATAAGAATACTGAAACAAGTCAACTTACGATAGCGATAAGATCCTTTGGAATGATCTCGTAGAACCCGCCGAGGAGGGCGTCAATCTGATCCTTGATCGAAGTTAGCAGGCGGTACTGTGCTGAGAGCTGTACAAATTCCCGCTTGTTTTCTTGGGTCACAGGAATGCCAGTGCCTCCTTCTTTGAGTTCTATCACCCTCCTCAATCCGAACTGTCCAATGGAAACCTTGTTAACCCAAGGCCAAACAAACAAGGGGATTGAAAGCAAACCTCGTCAGCGTCCACTGTGAAGTTCATGTCAAGAACTGCAGGGTCATTCTCCAAGATCCAGCACAAGCTGTTGTAGTACTCGGGGTCCACCCATTCAACATCTCGGTAATCGACTGGCTTGCCAAGAATTTGTCGGTACAGTGAGCGGGCAAAGTACGCATCAAGGAGGCGGCCGTCGTATATTGCTTTTCCGATCACGCGTCCGACGAACTTGAAGAACGACAAGTGGTCAGGATTGATAGCTGATGCGCGATTGGGTTGGTAGGTGAGCTTGTCTCCCGCACAGGGTTGGAATAATGCGTAGTCTGGATTAAACATCTGTCGAGCCAGAATTTGGAACCATTCCCGTGTGACACCCCCGGCGTCGACGCCTTCTTCTTCATAAAAGCGGATGCTGAGTTTGCCGTACTTGATCTGTTCGCCCGTCTTCCTGTGAAGGTACTGATAGCTATCTTCGAAGACGTGCGCTCTCCTAACATTAAGCTGTATCGTCGTGTGGTGGTCGCGGCTGTGTGGTCTCCGTCGAAGTTGCTGAGTGAAATAATTACGCTTGTTATCGAAGTCAAGCACCTTCGGGTTGTTGACAAGGAGGGCGAATGATCCACTCATTAAGGACGGGTTATTTCGCACCATCATGTTCAAGAGTTTCCTATGACTGTCCGTGAACGCAACAAACAAGTCATCGGAGACAGCTCGCGCCATGACGGAAGTGAACCCAATAAGTGGTGTCTTGGGAGATAGCGGAGTCTTAGCAGCGGGTGGACTCTGCGGCGCCTGGGCCTTGGGCCCAAGGTGTTTGGATACCACCATCAAAGTTTCGATTAGCGGCAGCAACACTGTCGCGACGTGTTCGAGCGGAGGTTTCTGCTCTATGACGTCGAGGGCATCACTCAGCTGGCGCCAGAGGGTGTCGAAGCGGAGTGTCTCGTAGATCTTCTGTATCTGCTCGGTATCTCCTTCGGGGGCATCACTTTGCGTCTCTCCTTCGCCGTTGGCTGACGAGCGCGGCAGATACATAAAATCGAGCATCTTGAGAAGCCTTAGGAGCTTAGCTTGATCTGCCGAGGCGGAGGAGAACTTTGAAAGTGAAGATGCCGACACCTCGGACTCCTCTGAGGCTTCGGAGAGTACTCGTGTGAGCTCCCGCAGATCATCGTACAGCGCATCACCGAGAGTTTCTGCACGAGATTTTAGTTCAGCTGCAATGACATCCTTGACGTCTGACAGATAAGAGAGATTCTGGATTGAGGACATTGTATGTTGGAATGTCTTCGCCGAGCACTCTCCAGTAGTTAGAAGATTTGCTATGGGCTTCAGGGACACAGCCGGAATTTGAGGAGGGTTAGAGTGCAATTTCGCATTAGGGTCTTTCGCGGTGGGGTCTAGGGGCTTTTGAGGAGCTTGTTCACCCGTCTCCGCACGATCTGTTGCAGCACCTAAAACGATTTGAGGATCTATCAGCACGCGGCACGGTTTTTTCTTTCTTGCAGACGTACCTCCCCGTTCATCAGACGCAGCAGGCTGAGACGCTGGGGGTTCTGACGTCGTCGCTTCTACAGTTGGCTGGGTGCTTGAGCCAGATGCTTCGGGTTGGGCCGACACCGTCGACTCTTTCAGTCCTGCGAGCGGTCGAGTAACTGTGGCCAACAATTGCGCGACCATTCCCATCATTGCGGGCGACTTCAGCAAAGAGTCACGGTCGAGTAGCGTGAGAAGTAGAACAATGGGGAAATGGGTTGTTGGCAACGGTTTCTCCTTGCCTTTGCCTTTGCGAGAGGAGGGCCGTTTGCCTCCCAGGAGAGCGTCTTGCTCGGAGAGGAAGTAGAATGCAGCACTCTCGTTGGCATTCACGATATACGCGAGGGCCTCTAGGCAGCGCTGGGTGATGAGATTGGGGTTTGAGGAAGAAGATTCGGCAAGTGATTGGTATGAGTCGGCTCGGGCTTTTGTAGGCGTCTTAGAAGTAGTCGCGTGCACTTTCCCAGGTCGAAACGACAACTGCGAGAAGCTGCGATCTACAGCGCCAACGTCCACTGAGCCTTCTTGGAGTACCCCAAGGAGTAAGTTGAACAAATCAGATCGTGTCTTTGAGTTCTCGCATAGGTTTGCTAGAACCTTATGCATGGCGGACTTCCGAAGCACTTGAGGGAAGAATAGCATTCTCACGAGAGTGGCTACGCCGGGCTTGTCCAGGAGTTGGATGGACTCGTGGACAACAGGAGGTTTCCGTGCGGTGGGTGGTAGAACGGCTTGGTCTGTTGGTGCTGTTCTCTGCCTTTCACTTCTTTGCCATCCTTCGGAAAGAAGAGCGCTAGCTTCAGCAAGAAGGGCGGATGGTAGAGTCTGCAAGAACCCTTCATCCTGGTCCATAAGAACAGCTTGCCGGAGGGCGGGTTCAAGGCTCGCTAAGAAGCTAGCTGAATCTATGTCTGACGGACCACCCTGTTGTGTAGTAGGATTAGCTGCGCGCTCACGCTCCCTACGGGTGCGGTCGAGAGCGTCTTGCTCTTGCTGCAATATCTCGGCTCTGATCTCAGGAGGCAGGGCGTCAAGGAAGTCAGGACTGATTTGCGATTCTTCAGGACGAATCACCGGCTCCGCTGCACGACGTTCGCGCATGTGTTGCTGGATCACTTCCTGTCGCATGTCATCTGGGAGGGCTTCCAAAAAGGTAGGATCTATGCCAGTATCGGTAATGTCAACAGGTGAACCATGCACCAACACAGTGACGCGGGCAGGAGGCTCGGAAGGCGCCGCCTCCGCGTTACTTGTGTCGTGGGGAGCGGGACTCTCTGTATCGGCAACAGGTGCTTGTGGGGCTTCATCAGGGACCGACTCCACCTCCTCAGGGATATTGGCTGATGCGGTGTGGTCTTGTTGAACATCCGCCATATCGATATCATCACCTGCATCACCTGAAGGTCGTCTTTGAATCGCTGGCACGGAGGGAGACTCCACGGGGGTTGGTAGTAATTGTTCGATGGGCAAAGAGGTATCTGACTGCACCGTCTCCTGAGCCGGTATAGTCGGAGTGGCAGCCTCTGCCTCCATCTCGCGCTGCCGTTCTTCTCCGGCTTCGCGAGTGGCTCGCTCTTCCCGCTCTTTCAGCTCCTTCGCTTGTTTTGCCTCTCGGGCAGCGTCACGATCTCGAGCGTCAGGCAGTAACGCGAGGACCACAAAGTTCACCAAAGTGGAAATCCGGTCGGCGGCGTTCCTGCCCTGGGTCATCTTTCCCTCGTCAATCCACCGCTGAGCTGTCGGGACCGGAGTGAATTCGGATACTTGGCGCGTAGGATCCTGGCCTGATTCGGTTGGCACTGGCGGGTTCGACCGGTGAGTGTGTCGAGGATTGACTAATTGGGTTACAGAGATGGGAGCACCGCCGTTAGTCCGTAGTTCCAGAATGGCTTCTGTGGAGCCGCCTCCGCGAACCATCATCTGCTCGACTATTTGGAAGCCATCTTCCCCGATGAGGTCTTGGATCATGCGCGCTAATCCGCCTGGGATTCCATTAGGGTCGTTGGCAATGATCCCTGGGCCTCGGACGCTGCGCCGATGGGAACCGCGAGAGTGATGATGCGACGGACCCTGTGGCGCCGACCCAGCGCCATTGCGGGCTGCAGCAGTCATAAGTGGGTGAGTGGATGGATCTGCGGCAGCGGAATCTGTGGGACGACGGCGACCAAATAATTGAAGGTATTGGTCCACATCTGATCAGGGATGGTCGGAAACAACCGCAAGCAGCGGACAAATACACTTACCCACTAAACGACTGCGGCGAGCGTGCTGAGTCACAGGAAAGAAGTCAAGCCCAGACGGGCCGTTATCCGACGAGCCATCGCCAGCAGCCACTTCCCAAGAAGATGCGATTTCGCCAGGGACAGATTCACCGAGCTGAACATCCAGATTCCCGAGGTCATGCCTATGGATAAAGTCAATGTTACACGAGACGATTCACTCGGTCGATTGGTGTCGACGTACAGAGCGAGCTGGTGTGCTTCTTCCTCCTCGTCCTCGTCCTCATCTTGTATACAACACATTCAATATCGCGTAATAGTACTAAGGCCACCACTGTGTTACCTTGATGTAGTTCAATCTCCTCCTCAAGGCGGTCCACCACCTCACCGAGGGGGTCGTCCACGCCCTCAGGGTCATCCTGCAGATTCCCAACCATCAGACGCAGATCGGATCCGGGTTTTGCCGCATGCTCACCTCCCAGAGTGCCTCATCTTGATCCATTTCGTCCTCGACGTCATCGCCTTCGACGCTATCTTCTTCTTCCTCTTCTTCGGGAGAGTCAGCGTCCCAGGGATGTGAGTGAGATGCCTCGCTGATGACATCGATGCCACCATCTGCGTGTCCGTCGTCATCATCGTCTTGACTAGTTTCAGATGTGTGATCCGAACCGATCTCATCATCTCCGTACTCGATCTCCCCATCTTCGTCCTCCTCTTCGACATCGTCCATATCGTCATCACGTCCTGGATACACCACGTCTTCCATGTCCTGCACAATTGTGGTCAGGATGATGTAACATACCAATAATCATTGTAACTTACACCGCCATACCTAGTGCCGTACCGAATGTCAGCGTGTTACCATATATCACACAAATCGGGCACTCACATGCCAAGTGCTGAGTTGCGATAGATGTCGGGAGTCTCGTCTCCGGAGGGTTCGTCATCATCATCCGCCTCATCATCCACTGACATATTCGATTCACTTGCTTCCGATTCACTTGCCACCGAAGACGGTTTCTTTTCCGTGGCCCTACCCATTTTTATAGCCAGTTTGGTGCTGAATGAGAGCGTAAGCAGCTGGTCGCATGAACCAATATTCGATGACCTACAGGAGTTCGAGTGGGCGGAGAAGGGTCGTGACAAGGCTTCGAACATTTGGGAAGTTCAGGTCGATTTCTCCGAGGGTCGATGTTAGGAGCGCAACGAAATTCTTCTCAAGCATGATTTTTGGGATGTGCATATACGCATCACCTGTTGGCTTTGCGCCTCCGGGGACGCTGGTTCGACTGAGCAATCGGAAAGTGAGCTCTGCTAGAGCGCTAAGACGACTATATCGCGATTCGAGGGTTTCCCCGGTTGAGGTATCCCGGATAGATTTCGCAATAACGTCGAGGACGAGTTTGCGTGCTGCAATCACTTCCCCGGGTATGTCCTTGATATTCGATGACACAGAGGGGTCCATGCAGAGGGCTACCACAACAGACATTGCCCAGACACTCAGTGTCATCCTCTTCTTCATACTTGTAGGCATGGCTGATGCGTTCATGTCACCTATGGAAATCATCTCTGACAAAATAAACTGGAGAACTGCCGCACGGGGTTTGGAGTCCTTCGAAGGTGTGCTGGCGCGCTTGCGGGAGTAGTTCGTGAAGGCAAGTTTGCAAGGGTTATATGTGGATAATAGCTCGGTCAAACACTGCAGCAAGAAGCATGTGTAAACATAATCCACCACCGAATGGCCGGTGGTTGAAGTTGTTCCAGCAGTGGGTGAAGTGGTAGATGCCATGGCCACAGTATTGTTGTCTGATGCGGGACGATTGGAGGGAACATTCTCGGGGGATTCAGTAAACCAGGAGGCTTGCGCCACGTTTTTGCCAACACGTGTGACTTCAGATATGAGGTAACGAAGCAATTTGTCCAACGACTCGACGGTTTGACCAGTGGGCAGAATTTCTTCATGACCCGCATTTTCCTCAGCGGTGCTGGGATGGTTTAGCGGTACAATAGGCATATCAAAAGAAGCATCACTGTGTTGAGTAGGTGTGGAAGCGTCACTCTTGAGTGTGATACTATAGTTCGACCCGGTTGGACTCGACGATGACAACATACAGACCGACTTGCAGGAATCAATGAAGACTGCAGGATCTCGTAGCGCGACATGAGAGTTATGTCGAAGGAACGTCCCCACATCTGTCGTGCGAGTTCTAGGTTGGCTGAACCACACGATGAGATCCCGCCTCATAAGCGACTCTAGCACAGCTCGATCTTCGACTATATGCCGGAGAATGAGGATGACATGCACTTGACACCCTCGACCGTCATTCCCTGTTCCTTTAAAGCGGTCCAGAAGCAATGGTAGGCCGCCCCGAGACACGAACTCTGTTGCCATGTTGTGGCTTTTAGTTAAGAGGGCCAATAACCGTAGGCACGCTAACAGCTCGTTACGGTCGGGCACCGAACGACTTAGGAAGTTGTAACAAAAGTCGAATATGATAGGCCGCACTTGGCTATGCTGGTTTCGGGGCTTGGGAACAGCGGGAACGATAGGTTCATCTGCCTTCGGAATGATCACCGGCTCAAATTCTTCGCCTAATACGAGTAACGCTTCAAGTGACAGCAAGAGCGGTGCCAACCAAGTCGCGATGGGTTGGCCATCACTCGGACTGGAACTGGAAAGAGTTCGCAGTTTGTCCGCAAATGACGTCGCGAACGACGAGGCGTCTTCCAGTGCAAGTGGGGAACTTGGCGGCAGTTCGCTCAGTACCAAAGCCAACAATCTTAGACGCGACGCCAGCGCAGCATCGTCAGATATGTCTGCTGGGTCGGTGAATGACTTGTCATCAGAGATTAAAGTCCGCACGGCTTGCGCTTGATACTTGTCGCCGGTGAATGCCTTCTTGACATCAAAAACAAGTTCTGGAAACTTGCCGAGTATCCAAAGGACTCGCGACGCTATGTCGGGCACCGCGGCTTCGCGTGCACGTTTCAGCTCGCCAACCCAATCTCGCTCATCGACGACCAAAGGTTCCGAGACAGATGGCTCGACATTGTCAACTGATTCGTCATCTGGCGCAACACTAGCTTCTTCCATCTCCACGTCGCCGGTTCCTTGGCCCAAGGATGCGTCCGCACTTGGGCCTGCAGTTGCTTGAGGATCATCGCCGCCACGTTCGGTGTCCGCGGCGTGATTGGCTTCATTCGAGGCGGGTTGTAGTGCAGCACTGGCACCGGGTGCCACTAGAGGGAAAGGGTGCAAAAGCAAGTACTCAGTAGCAGCGCTCAAGTTATTGTGTGTCCGCGTGAGGGCCAGTTCTGCCGAGGCTCGAGGGAAGCCCATATCACAGAGTTGTTGGATGCGGTTCTCATCAGGCCCCGCTGGAGGAGCCCGTCTGGAGCTTGGTGGGAACAAATTGCCGGCACCGAGTAAGTCCGCGTAATTATTGGAGCCTGGGGAGGCTTCTTCGCCTTCTGCGGCCATGATTTCCAGAAATCCTTGCACAACAAGCTTTGCTATATCTTGCGGAGCTTTGGCAAGCCATGCGGCGTCCCAAAATGATCGCAGCAACGGAAATACTGTCGCACGAAGCTTGACTAGGAAGTCGTGCGGTTCAAAGTATGACGGATCTGTTTTCGGTTTGTCGCGTGTAGCCAACATGGTGGTTTGGCCCGATTCCAGAAGTGGTTTCGACGAGCTCAGCGCGTGTAGCAGATGAAGTGCAACTCCGAGGCCGGCGGTGGCAACGTTGAATTCGCTAGTCTCCTCTGTGGACCGCGCCGCAGGATCAGGGTTCACATTTTCAACCACCTCCGCATATTCCTTGCAGACGCTGAGGATTAGGTTGAGCCCCCCTTGCGAAGTTAGCTTGATCAGCAAAAGCGTGTGAAGAGTGTTTTGGGTTGTGCGTTCTGAGAAAGAAGCGAGTTTAGACTATCGCTACACGCGATAGTGTCAATGCATAGTCACCGTCGAAGAGAAGCACCGCAAGTAACCCAATTATAAGGGTAGTATATGTGAATGAGACCACTTTGTCATCTAAGAGCGACAACCGTATGCGTGACGATCCAGCGACACAGGTGGAGCAAACATGAAGCGTACCAGAGCCTCTCCACTCAAGGTGCCGAATCAATAATTTGGTAGTGTGAATTGCGACCTCGTTCGCTTGCCCCCGACTCGCAATTTCGGGGTTTCGTCGGCTGTACAGGAAAAGTTTCACAACGGCTACGGAGGAGTTGAGCTGGAGTTACATGTCTGACTTTGGCACTAAACCTTACCTTGGAATAACGGCGTAGTTACTTTGGACAAGTTCTGTACAAGAGTTCGTATGGCTCTTGCATTGTCTTCCTTGATCGACGTCGCCAGTTTCGCCTTAGGTTCCGGCGATGCTGTACCAAGTTTGTTCGAACTGTTAGTATGTGGTGTCATGTTGCTATCAGTCAATGTCCCATTCGCCAAGCCGACATGTGTCCCTTCAATGGTCAACTGTTTGCTTGGGTCGTCATCTTTCATGACGATCCCCTCCCACAGGAACACGCGGTACATCTCTGCAAGGTCCTCAATGGTAGATGGGCCCTTGCCTGTCCCGATTATCTGGAGAACGGTGTTTGTAGGTCGGCCATGAGTATATCCCGCCGTAGAATATACTTGAGAAAGCAAATTGATGCGGAGATGCAGCGTAAGCAGACGCCGGTACTTGTGGTTGATTGTCACGACATCCGATCCCACTGCCACGTTGAGGTGGCTGGTTGGCCGACGTAGCTGGTCATCCTTCCAAATCGAACGTGTATCGTCTAGGGTCTCCCTCACTGCTTCTAGCAATCGTTCCAGCGTTGGCGTAGGTACAGCTTCTGCCATTGCCCGTATCACGGATACAACGGATTGCGCCGCAGGAGTCGCATAAAAATTAGCCGGAAGGGATGGGAGGTCGTAAAACTTAATGAGAAAGTTTACGCCATCCGATTTGGAAACGAACTCGCGACAGTGCCCTGTGTGCTGGAACAGACCTTCGAGAAACTGATCACGCAGAAAAATTAGTCAAATGTACCATATTTCCTGCCATGATACATACCCTGCAAGCGATGTCAATGTATGTGATAATTGGGTGAGAAACGCTGATATCCTCGGATTGAGCATTTGCATCGAAGTTTTCAGGTTTCCTTGTCGAAACATAAACATCACTCTCTGCGGACGCGGAAAGCATGGGTTCGCCTTCCTCAGCGGCTACGGAGCCCGCATTCTCTTCTTTTTCCATCTCCACATCCTGATCCTTTGGCATCGCCCGAAGGCCGTAATTTGCCGCCTCGGCGATTGGGATAGGATAGGTGTTCCCCAGTTCCTCAATACGTTGCATCACACCTTGGATCGCGGAAAATACGGCCTCTTTCAGTGATGGATGGTGGCGAATGAGCTCATCCATTGCAGCGCCAAGATAAGTCGCATTCTCCTTGTCTTGAAGGGTCTTCACGTGCCGATCCGAAGTCAGAATAGAAAACATTTGTGGGATGATAGTGGGTCGGTTGGTGAGCTGATCCAACCCCGCTTGATTTAGGCACAATGCTCCAATTGCGCTAGGGACAGCAGCGATGACCTGCGACAGGTGAGGTGAGCGACAGTTACTAGTCAAACATTAAATGCAAACCTCATTGGCAGATTCGAGACCTTTATCTATGGCATTATAGAACGCATCAGGCACTCCGGATTCTTGCAGGATTGTGAGCGATGTGGGTTCGTTGTGAACGAAGGATGCCATGATATTGATGGCTGGAGCGCAATGAAGGTTCGTGAGCTGGTAAGCAATGGAAATGGAGGAATCGTACCAATTGAGAAAATTGCGGGACCGAAAAGCCCACGATGCTGAATTATCTTCTTCACTGATTTAGGCAATGGGCCGTCAATGAGGCCACGTAGCCCCTCCGAGGTTCCGGAGGCCTGCATCATCCGGTGCGTAGTTCGCATGATGTGCTTCAGGAGCAGAGAACGAGGGAATGGGAGATGGCCTTGGCGATAATCAGTATCGATTCACAAGGTGAAAAACGTGTAACCATACCGTAAGACGAATACATCATCGGATCACTCAGCGTGCTCTCTTCTATGTTAACGTCCACTTCGTACTGTGAAAGCATCAGGATTTACAATGTGATTTCCAATACAATTAACTCACCTCAATGCGTTGCAGAATCGCATCAACGCCACGATGGTTGCAAAAACCAACGAAAGCATTGCCATAACCATACAGCGTAACATCGATAAGAGTCGTCATCTTCGAAATGATCTATGAGAAGCGTGAGCAATGTCATAGTTGCATCTGAAGAATTTAGCATACTTACCTGGAGACGAGATGGCAATCGGTTCTGCAAAAATTGTACAAGTAACGGGACGATGCCCGCTCCCACTATCATGCTCCCACCAGCGGGGCTAGACGCCAGGAAAGTGACGAATGAGAATAACGACTCGGCAAAGTCGGTAGTGATGCTCGCTGTGTGCAAATTCAGTGAGTCATTCGGGGGTTTACGCAGTGGCGTTAAAACAGGCGCACAATTCGGATCGGCCAGATGGGTTATGGTACGCCGCATAAGGCCCATCAACGTTCCATGAGTCACACCGGCGTTGACAGCGGCCAGAACTTCTCCCGTCTTACTGCGATAGCGGGATAGTCCGTCAAGTGCGGCAATAACAGCTGTTTGAATGTCAACTGAGATGTTGCGATCGGGATGTATGAGTTCGGCTATGTGCGCCACGAGTTCGGGTTCATAAATGAACAAGGAGTTTTGGGCCTCGCCCTCATTCATAGTATGAGCTTAACGAATTGTTTCAACAAGATGAGCCGGAAGCGGATGCCATTCAAGCGTGTCAGTCCACGCACCAAATATAGCTATGGCGAGCAGGCGAATTACCACCAGATTTTCGCGTTCCTTCTGCCCTGCAGGCCCCTTTCCGAGTGAAGCAGCGCAGCGGATACGCGTAAGCAGTTCGAACTTCTCCTCATTAGGAATAGCGTGCTTTTCAATTTCGTCAGCCAGGATGTCTACAGGCCGTCTGTCGACATCGATGAGCGAGGGAATGTGGACAGTAATGGTCCCAGAAGTATTGGCTGATGGGGCTTGGTCGCTAGCGGCGGCGGCGAAAATAGATACGCCAGGCGTAACAGGTGCAGAAATCCCATCCGCTCGCGAACGAGCAGATGACGTTGGTTCTGGCGGTGCAAAGAGCTGGGTCGATTGAGGAGCAGTGCCGGCGGCATCTCCTTTACGATAAAACGTGTGACTGACGGTAGTGGCCTCCGGTGGTACGTCAACATTGGGCTTGGTCTCATCGAAGAGGTCCAAAAACTCGAGCCCATTCTCGCGTGAAATGGGCCAACGCGTCGCGAGGGAGATGAGGCGTTTGTTGGAGACGTTCGCTGTCTGCGAAGCGCTTGGTTGGCTCGAATACTGTTGGCTGGGACGAAGGAGAAGCTGCAGAGCACTGATGATGACATCGGTATCCTCGCTGAACAGGAGCGAGTTTATACGCTGTGGGTCACCGAATTCATAGAGAAGGTCAGAAATAAGCTGCTATGTGTTGGTGATGATTGCCCACATCATAAGACGCAAATAACTTGCGGTTTGTCGAGTTGTCCAGTAGTAGAGTTTCAAACCTGAGAATCTCGGTGATGATCGACTTGGTGCGGGGTGTAAATGGGTTCAATTGGAGTTTGTCCAGTTCATACTCCTCAATGAACCCCTTGAGGATCTCGTCGAACTTATTGAGGACCTTGACCCAAGAATGAAGATCGGAACGCGGCCACATCCACGTCGAGATGTTGGCGAGGTAATGTGGTAGCTCATCCTGGGGAAGGTCGACGATCTTGCTAATTACCTCCGCAAGGTCTGGGTGCTGAAAAGGCCCGAGTCCAATATGTGGCTTTTGGAGGAACCAGCGACCAATGATGACTTACCAGCAGCGTCGATTTCTTGCCCTGCTTGTGGATTTTCATTGCGGCGGTGGTGTACGCGCCTGCAGATGCAGACGATACGACTGACGCGATAGTGTGCCTTAGGTTGAGCGATGATTAGCACCAATCGCCTATCCTCTGATTTTGGTTGAAGGCGAAACGAGCAACTCAAGGCTTTGGCGCCAAAATCCGTCAATTCAGTTCAGCGCCTAATTGGGCTTCGTCACTCGTCCACGACGTTCCATGCCCCTATACGAGCTCCTAGTAATCAACACCCACATCAAGCGTTTCGTTCGTCATGTCTTACGCATCCAGCGTTTCTGATTATTGAAAAAAATCTCGTCTTTTCATCGCCAACAGGAGCATGTACGAGAGCTGGTAAAAACAACGGCGCTGAATGTCATGAACCAAGGGGGAGGGGTCCGGTCAATAAAATTCTGGGGAACCAGAAATCTACCACAGCGTATGCGCTCTCACAGACAGTGGTGGACTGGTGGCGAGTGCGTTGTCTTCCCGTGATTTTAACAAAGTCTGCATGCCACGTTAACTTCGTTGATTGTTCAGCTACTGGACAATGCACTACGATGCGTCCCCTGCCCTTAAATCTGACGTTGAGTCGCGGTTACGCCAAGACCCACGAGTAATACGCTGGACAACTCTTAAAATGGGGGAGAAAATCGAGGACGTGTGCACTCCAAATTGGTCGAAAACCATACGTAGGTGCTGTACTACCCGGGGAGTGTTAGGAATTGGGCTAATCTGCTACACGAAGTCGAAAATTCACAACATAAGCCGTTAAAACCTGTCGAGACTCCTCGGGTGTCGCTCCCGACATCGGGGGAATCATTGCACAAGTAGCAAATATGCGGTATCAGCGCGCTCTTGCCAAAAATTTATATACAACATGTCGTAGGTGGACGCTGCAAAATACCTGCTGGAGCGAATGTGCCATTTTTCGCACTCCTCGGTCGCGCTCATACACGCCTGATTTCCCTCGCAGAGTTATGTTGGGACAGTGGCTGTATGAGGATAGGATATGACATATGAACGCGGAGCAAATCTCACTTTGGGGAATACCTGTCACCCGGATTCTTTCAGTCAGCGGCCCTCTTTATCCTCATGCTTCGTGCTTATTTGCAGTTGTGTAAGTAGTGTCTGGATTTTGTGCGCATTTTGTTTCGTTTCTTTGTCTTGTGGCCAAGCGGTTTTGATCCTGGGTGTTGGTGGTGGTGGTGGTGGATGTCTTTCTTATATACCGGTTTTGGCTCCACGTTAGTAGGCACTAGGCCAGTCCAGTACTTTCTAAATACATAGTAGTTACTGAATGTCTGGGACTGTGAGATGCCGGTCCTCGGGGAAAGTCTCCGTAAAACCCCGTTAGCAGTGTTGGCATCCCATCTTGCTATGGTTGGTCCTTTTCATATTCGAATTTGTGCGTTTTGGGCTCGATGTTGTCCCGTTCTGGGTCGATTCCGTGCATATTCGATCTTATAGTAGCCTCTGAACCTTATGCTTGTGTCATTGTTAGTGGTTGTCCTTGGTGGGAGGGAGCGGGATGTTGGTGTTGTAGGCAGTCTCTCCAGCCTCTGGACTTGTGCTTACCGTTGTAACTGCTAAGGTATACATGCAAAATATCACGGAGAACAGCGCCCAGCTCCATCCATTCATTATCCGCAATCTCCTCAAATCTCGACCATTAACCCGACGGAGAACTCGACAAGTCCATCGTCCTCTCCGCCTTCCGCGACGGCCCTACCTCACTATCCCCACATATCGCTTCCGCCCCGGCGGCAGCGACGACAACGACGACGGCTACTACCAGTTCTCCTCCCAATGGTGCTACTAGCTCAGCGAACAGTGGTGCGCATGGTGTATTGGGTATTCTAGGCACTGGTGGCGGACTTAGATGTGCAAATTGTGGGACATATAAGACGCCTCTATGGCGCGGGGATGATCAGGGAAACAACGTCTGCAATGCTACTACGAGCTCCATGGTACATATAGCTTTTGAGTCGGTGAAAGAGACGATCAAACGTAAACGACGTGTCCCCGCTGTCAGCAGGGCTCCGGGCGGATCGGATGATCCGAGGATGCATCCGAAATTCCGTCAGATCCGGATGCACTATTTTTCCCTTTGCATCCGGTCAGATAAATCTGGGGTATCCGTCTGGATGGACGGTTTGTGATAGATAGAGAATAGACCTGATGTATATTACTTCTACAGTATGTGGGAGGGTTTCAGGAAGTTTCACGATTCGGAGGGGGTAAATTTCCCCTCTGTAATAACTGATGTTTTCCAAGCGATTGCAAGTGCGCGCGGTAGAAGTTGAATTAAGCTAAGCGGCCAAGTTTTCTTGAGGATCGGGATCCTCGCATGTTCGTGCTCATTGAATATGAACATACACACAATGCCACAGCTATGATTATGCATCCCGGGAGGCCATTCTAGTAGCACACCACCATGCTGTCTACTCGCCCTCCGACAACCGCCAGAGATAATAGCATCCTTAACAGAGTCGTCAGCAAATAGCACAATATGACCAGTGGCCAGATAACTGAAACGGAATAATGCCCTCACCAAGAGACCTGTAGGGTCGCCATGACTTGGTGAGAAAATACATCTCGTCAGGTGTCAGATACTGTCCTTTAACCTTGCTTCCGTTGAGCCTAGCTTTCAAGGTGGATAGTGCGAGTCCCGGCGGCAATTCGATTGGTCGATTGGCAGTGGGGATCGCATTGACTTTTTGTGAAGGCTCGCCTAGCGGGGTCGAAGGCGTTGGCAGGGCACTTTCAACCCCGCGGCTATCAGGCGACGCCCCCGGCTCCGTTCTTCCTGGTTGCGCCGTCAGCTTTTTTGGACTGATTGATGTCCCTGATTTTGCGTCATTGCCATTATGGGAAGAAATCACCCAACGAAGAAGCCCCTGTCATTGTCATGGCGGCACGCAATCAGCCAAGACAAAATTATCCGGATCTTGCATTCAGATTACCTTCTGTAATCCGAGGTCTCCTACGCCAAGAACGTCGGGCTGACGCAACGAGAAAATCGAAAACATATGCACAGTCCACTGAGCACAAAGTGAATATCTAGCACCGCAGTCAAGCACAATCAGTGCGCCTACCGGTCCGATGCCGCGAACGGAAATGAGATTTTCAGCTACTTCATCTTCATTCCACGCCGCAAGTTTGGCGGCGGATAGTCGGCCATCTGCAAATCGCGACGCAATATCCTTGACTAGCTTGATGTGAATTGATGCGTCTCGAACAGCACGAGGCACATGTCTGTGCGGATCTAAGATAGCTCACCGTATTCGGCTTTCCGCTGACTTAGACCAGCAGTGCGAAGTAACTCAATGCTTGCATCAGCAACGTCTTTCGGTGTAGGAAAAACCCTGATGGGTCTGGCCAGCGGCAGAATGAGGCTAAGCAAGGCATGCGTGTGTATCACGTACTCTTCAGTTGCGTCGGGGGGCGACACAGGGAGCGAGGGATTGAATAGACGGAGAAATTTATGCGCAATAGAACGAGCTGCCATCCATGAAATCTGCTGACCACTTTCATAACGCATGGATTCTGTACGAACAGTCGACGCTTAGTTTTGGTTGCGACTCACAGGATTGACATGACGAGGGTTCTAGTTTTGCGAAGGGTGTCAGCGTTGTATATTTAATCGTGCAAGAGGCACCTCTGGCCTCACCTAAATGGATCGAGAGGTTCCAGTATTTCAAAAGGTTTGCATTTGACGTTAGCGAACATCTCCTGGAAGCGATTGTCCGCAGCTATAAGATGAGCCTTCGCTTCTACAAATGAGAAACCAAGCTGCGCGGGTATCAGGGTTGCATTCGGTTCGAGCACAATAGGGATTCGGGCGGCGGAGGGCACGTCCTTGTCCGTCGATTGCAGCTCAGAAATCGTCTTGGACGACCGAACCCGTTTTACTTTGGGTAAGACAGACAATCTTCCCTCCGAATCCGTCGCTCTTTCGGACGCACGCTTCTTCGTCGTGATCGCTTCGGTGTGGAGAGCTCGACCGGATATTCGAGTGGTTGTCACGCTGATGGAAACGCTGTCCATCTGGGCAGAACGAGCGGTGGAACGGGTGACGCGCATACTGAAAGAAGGAACGCGGTGATATTGCAATGAAATGATACTCCAAATATCCGGCGATACTGTGAAGTCTGTATGCACTGTCAATCTGGCAAAGAGTCACTGCAGTTGGTTCGGCACCGAAAGTGCAAAATGTAAACGAGTGTAAACAATATAACCTTAACACCTCACCTTTTATCTTTGTTGTTTCCACATGAGGGCCGTGTTTTTCGATGCATTCGCCACTCTAATAAGGCCACGCAAGCCTATAGCTCAGCAATATGCGGAAGTTTTTAGTTGGTGTCCTATCCACCTGCTTTCAGATCTCTCAACCAGTGCGGGCCATTAACAATCGATGGGCTTGGCTATAGGGCCTTACTTCCTCGTCGATGAAAAGGCTCTCGAGAGCTCCTTCAAATCCGGTTATTAATCAGATATTATGATTCCCGCTGGATCCTAACACTCGGAACTCTGTTTCTTGACTAGCTTTGAAGCGCCAAGAGGCTCAGAAACCACCTCACTTACACCCGTTGGGAGCATTAGCCTGGTGGTCCGATGTGATTTGCGCTGCAGCGATCGGGGCCGGTGCAGATCCGTCTGGTCTGTATTTCCTTGTGAACAGGACACATATGTACTAAATCACTTGGTCAGCTGTCAGAAAGGCCCTTCCTACCGTAGTTCCTATTCTCATGAAACGGTTCAGCTCAAGAGAGGGGTACGATGCATATCCCGACGTCTTCAACACTCGTGAGCTCCAGATTCATGCGAACCAAAATAGATATCTCAATCAACTTGGCAGTGAGATCGCTCAAGAAACGAAGAACGAAACTCGTCGTCGTTTCTAACTCCGACTCTCGCGTTCGTGAGTACATGCCACTTTTCCTAACAACTCGCTTTAACTTGCATACATTCCCCTAAAGGTATGGTGATGCGGGATTTAGGCATCGAGCCGCTCCTAGATGCATGCGTTCTTAGCGAAGAGGAGGGAGTGGCCAAGCCAGACCCCGAAATATGGAGGCGTGCCGCCGTTAGTGCGGGCTTGATACTAATGGAATCGACCCGCCCATTGCATCAATCGGCCACCCCTGAGGACACGAGATCTATGGACCAAATTTTCATAGCGTTGGGCCAGAAAGTGATACATGTTGGGGATGAGCTTGTTTGGTGAGTTCTTATTGTACCCCTTGTGCCCTGACCTGTTCGAGTCATGTGACGTCCCCCTTGCTTCAAGTGACTATCACGGCGCTCGAGCAGCTGGCTTGCGTGCTCTATTGGTGCGCCGACCTGGGCTTCTTGGAGCCGAAGAAAGAAAAAAAGAACATGAGGATCTCAATGACATCCAAGTCATACACTCTCTGGCTGAGCTTGTAGACATGGAATGAACATTAAATGAATAGACTCCCGTTCAAATGACCGCCTCGTCATCCTTCTGGAAAGTATTGTCGCAGCGGGAATATATCAATAGTGCAAGGCGATATGTTTCTACCAACCTTTGGCGGTCTCGGCCCGGACGGGAATATCAATCGGTATGGCCTTCGCGCCCAGTTCCCTTTGCGTCGGCCGTCCCTCACGATACGCCCTATCGATTCGCTCCGGCAACAATATTAGAATCACCGAAACTGGCTGTCACCTTCGTCTCAACGCGCCCAGGAACGAATGCGTTCTCTAACACCGCTTGCATTCTGTCTTCACGAATCCCCCCGGAAAGGGGTCCTGAGGGAAGTATAGTTTGTCGTGGTGTATTATATTCATTTCCCAGGATATCACGTCCTTATAGCCACTCGCGGATGAGCGCCGAATGATTCAACATAAAATATGGGGTTCAACGGGGGAAAGGGTGTGCACATGCTCTTTGGCTTTTTGTAATTCGAGGGGTTTTGCAACAACAACTCCTTCATGTTTTGTTTGTGCACTTCAAAAGAAGGGCTTGAGGAATGGTAGCTGGTCTGAGGGCTGCTAGAGCCAATTTGGTTGACTGGCCATTATTCAAATTCAGAGCCACTCGCCGGACGCAATTGGTAAGGGACTTACATGGACGAATGAGATCTGAATCGTAGAACTGGCCTACACCCGCAAGGTCCTCCATCTAGTTGTCCCGATGACCGCTTTAGGTTCCGAGGTGTCCTGGGTCTGAGGTTTCTTCGGTCTGGCGCCGAGGGATCGCCTGCGCGATGTGTCTCTTGGACCGTACGTGCACTGGAAGGCGTCCATATTCGGCTGCCTCCGTTGTCCGTGGTGTTGTGTCTCTGAAGCATCTCTCTTGAGCCGATCAAGAATATATCTCTCGGCCTCTCAGCACATTCCACAAACGCCTCCAATTTCGAATAAAAGATACTCAATATTCTGATAACTCTGGGTGCATTCATTTCGTTCCCATCGGTAGTTGCGGCCAGCGCCAATCCCCCAATTCGCTTTGTAGCTGTTCTCGCCTTCTCACCCTTTCTACTCGCCAGTTGCAATTCAGCAATAATCCAAACGGCAAATATTCCGCCCCCTCCGATAGCTTTCGAGATGGACCCGCCGTCACCGCGCGTCCCGATTCCAATCAGTACGTATCGATACGTATCGATGTGATATTTCAATGCAGGTCCGCGCCTGCCGTCTGCTGTCTTGCCGCGCCTGTAATGATACCTTGAACAATTATGTTGTGGATCAAGTTGAACACACTCGTGATTCACTATTCTTGGTTGTGTACACCTGTTTGACGAACGCGCTCAAACAACTGTTAAGACGCGTTACAATGTCCGAGTCTACCGCTTCTCCGTTGCCGGAACGGCGTGCCGAGCCCCCTGACATCCCCTCTCTTCCCTCAAATTCCCCGCTCGTAGATTCGTACACCTACCACTCGCCTTTGCCAACTGCACCTGGACCTTTCTTTCTTGGCGTGGATGAAGCGGGCAGAGGACCAGTATTGGGACCCCTAGTATATGGTATAGCCTACTGCCCGATACAATATAAAGCACGATTAGAGGAGATGGGCTTCGCAGGTTGGCCTACAACCTCTGCTGCGTGCTCTCTGCCCCGCTCACGAACGCGACAATGGTAATATTTCTTGATGTATAGATTCGAAGACCCTCACATCTGAATCAAGAGAAACGTTGATGCAGACGCTTGCTTCCGATCCTGCAAGTCTCGGATGGTCTGTTCGTGTCATTAGGTACGAAAATGCCATGCAGGCAATGTACTGTGAGGATGTAAACGTCGATCCTGAGAGCCATTTTTAGTCCGCAATCCATTTCGGCGGGTATGCTGCGACGGCCACCTATCAATCTGAATGTTCAAAGCCAAAACGCGACGGTCACCCTCATTCGTGAGGTCCTCGCCGCCGGTCTTGACGTGACTGAAGTAAATCCCCCCTTTCATCTCTCCTTATGGCGTCTTGGTCATGCCATTTCCCTTAGATTTATGTTGATGCCCTTGGCCCTTCGGCGCAGTACCAGCAATACCTCTCAGGACTCTTCCCAGAAATTTCTATAACCGTTCAACCGTACGAACTTTCCTGGAGACACAGTGCCTTTGAACTCACGCATGGACTGCATCTAGGAAAGCAGACTCTACTTTCCCTATTGTCAGTGCGGCGAGTATTGCAGCAAAGGTGACGCGTGATGCATGGATCGACGGCTGGGTGTTCGAGGAGGCAGCTCGCATAAAAGAAGATGCGGCACCACCTTGGCTCTCAGCTCCTCGGGGTAGTGGCTATCCATCAGGTGAATGAAAATGTATAGGCTTTCAACGTCTATCAATTTTTCTACATCTACTGCAGACCCAAATACTCAGGCGTGGCTGAAGTCGCATTTGGAACCCACCTTCGGATACCCTGGTCTGGTACGCTTTAGCTGGGCCACCGCCAGAGTGCTCATTGAAAAGCAAGGGCATGAAGTGAAATGGTAAGCCATTTACACAGATCGTCAAAATCCAACGCTCATATACGTACCATCAGGATCGATGAAGACCAAGGCACACTGATGCAAGCTTTTGATTCAGTAAACCCCCGAGATAAAGGCAGGAGTTCTATAGCCAAAGGACTTGCTTTGCGTAGCGTGGGTGACTTATGAGTTTCACAAAATTGTTGTTGCATGAGTGTGGTAAATGTAGTGCGAGCCCCGTACATAACATAGAAACAGCCTAGGCGAGAGAGAAACGCGAGGTGCATTGATGAACCGTTGCAGAGCGAGATTCAATACATGCAGTAGTACAGGCTCCAGCGCGAAGCCCGAATTTTATCTTTCATAACTCAATCCCAGCCGCTCGTCTGTGGCGGTGCATCACCCCAGCCTGACGCAGGCTCAGCCGCCCAATCAGATGTACCTGCACCGTCAGCAGCCCAGTCTAGAGCTGCGCCTGCATTGCACGTCAGTTATGCATTCCAGAAAAGTTGAGCCAAAAGCATACCATCGGCGGCAGCGAGACCAGGGTTGAGGGGAGCGGATACATCCCAGTCGAGATTAGCACCAGCTGTTGTGTCTTCCGGCTGCAAAGCACTGAGTTTCGCAGCTGCCGCATCCTGCTGCTCCTTGTCAACTTCCTCGGGATCACGGTAGAAGAACATGTCAACCATAACGTTCCACTCTTGGGAACGGGGGATGGTGCCACGCAGGCGCAGCACCTCACGAGCGAGGAGCCACCAAATAAGGCCAATTGCATGTCGCCCCTTGTTGTTCGTTGGAATGGCGACGTCAACGAACTTGAGAGGAGCATCTGTGTCACACAGCGCAATGACGGGAATGTTAACATAAGAGGCTTCACGAATAGCCTGGTGGTCAGTGCGGGGATCTGTGACAATGATGAGACGAGGTTCCTTGAACGATCGGGTGATGTAGTTTGTGAAAGAGCCAGGAGTGAAACGGCCAGCAATCGCCTGTGCGCCAGTGTTCGCGGCGAACTTGAGGACAGCACGGTGCCCGTATGGTCGTGCGCTGATTACGACAATGTCTTCTGGGGAAATTGGAGCGATAATTCGTGCGGCGAGAATGAGCTTCTCCCAGGTTTTCCCAATATTAATCAGATGGATACCTAACCATAAGAACCCTCGAGGTTAGCAAGTGGCTCTTTTAAACCGGCATTAATGTCTAGCCCACCATCCGCCCGTCGCTTGAAAACATATGGCTCCATGCCTTTATCGCAGTTTTTAGTGCCGATGTGAACTTGCGCAGAGAGGAGGAGTTGAATGTCCTCATCGGTAGGATTTAGAATGGAGGGGAGTTTTGAAGACATGGTCAATTCTACAGCATTGAAGTCATGAGTCCCAGCCCATAAGGTACCCAGAGTGTTCGGTAGAATCCAGCAAAACAGTAAATATCGTAATTCCAGTGAATCACATAAGGAACAGCACCAAGCTCTTGCGGGGCACACCAAACCGTGCAAAATACAAACGGATTACTTACAAGACGGTCGGCGGGATACCGAAGTCCTCCTAGGAATCGCACTGTTGACAGCTGTTGAGCGACGGCGCTTCGCCATGTCGCGCGACACTCATCTTCCCTCGTACACTCAAATGACTTGATGCTCCTAGATGTGACCTGTTATGTCGTGCCCCGAAATTCTTCTCATGTGCATATGAGACAGGATATCAATACAGTACTACCATAATATCATCATCGAGGCGATCCGTCGTGTCCATTGCACATTGCAAATAAATCCTGCATCTTGATGCGTCCATACACCCGTAATTGAACGGGTGTCTTCCTTGTAGTCGTTCATAGTTATTGTAAAGCCTCCCTTGTATGAGCCGGGGCCGGCACCCGCCGTTACCCATTAATATTCAGTCCATGGCAAGCACACAACTCGTGCATGATCGTGTCAATTTGCTCCGCCTAGTCACTCGTCTAGAAGATGAAGTGGAACGTAGACAAACTTGGGGTTCTGCTGGCATCTCGGCGTGGGTTAAAGCCTCCAATGTTGTCCAGGTGATCGTGAGGACGCCTTCATGTCTTGACACGTTGCTCATGGACGGCTTTAGAACCTGGGGTACGCAAGGCGATTACTGAGGAGTGTACAAAGTCATGAAATAGACCCTTCTATGCCATCTACTTCGTACGTCAGTCTCATATATGCGGCTTAGGTTGTGCCCCAGATACCCACATTCTTGTTCAGCAGCAATATTTTACCTGACCTTCAGAAGACTCTTGATCGCCTGGAACCCATAGTTCTTGAGACACAGAAGGTCGGGCTGATTAAATGGCGGTCCACTCCATTACTGAATCTTAACCAGAGTCTCGCGCCGCAACGCCCCTTCCGCAAGTCATTGCTCACCGACCTTCCCAGGCCGACCCCTCGACCAAAATCCACTGAGCCTGTACCACCGTCTTATGAGGACGTTAAGGCAAATCAACCTCAAGCTGGCCAAACTCCTCCTGTTACAGCATCGTTAAAGACGCAAGAAGAGTTATCCGCTCAACTAGCGGATATGGCGAAACAACTGAAAATGAATTCCGTACATTTCGCCGAGGCGCTCGCGCGCGACAGGGTCGTTATGGAGGGAGCGGAGGAGAAACTTCAGGGCAATCTAACTCGTATGCAGGCGGAACGAGGACGACTCAATGTGCACAGTCTGAAGAGTGGCAGTACGACTTGGATTGTTATAGCTGCCATCGTCACAGTGGTCGTAGCATGGATTGTCATGTTCCTCATCATTCGTATCACATAACTCTTAATTTTCCTGGCTTGACGATAGATGTGACTGAGCTATGCTTGCACTTGATTAACACGAGGCAATGCGTACAGGACAACACAAGGATGCGGCGACAAAGTAAGTTGAATCTAAAACATATCAGGATCGGGACCGCCAATAGGTGCTACATTTCGAGTTCTCCGCTCTCGTGTTTCGGCTCTGTTGCTGGGGTATACTTTGCCCTCACGTCCGGCACCAAAACGTTCCTGAAACTGTATCAACTCTCTCGTCAATTCGTCCAGAAGCTGGGTGGTTGTTGGTCCAGCGGGAGGGCCTGGTGCGGCGGGGTCGTGTGAGTTCTGTGTTGGTGAGGGCCGGAGAGCGGATACCGGGGTTGATGTAGGGTCGGAGGTGGATGCGGTGGAACGTGTAACAGACAATGTGGAGACGGTGTCAGGTATCGTTGGTGCAGCTGGCTTCTCTTCTGTGTCGTCTAGAGCCAGAGTTGCCGTAGAGTGCGAGTTTCCGTTCTGCTCTCGTTCCTCCTTAGCCCGCGAGGACATGATAATGCTTTCACGCTCAGCTCCCCGCAGAGCCGATGTTACCTCCGCTTTGGCCCCTGCAGCAGCGGCTTTCAGCATCTCCACCCTACGTTCTCGTTCTCCCGCATCAAGCTGAGCGCGAGCAACATACTCCATCATTGCACGTACGCGTCTCCGCATTTCGCCGATTGTAGTACGCTTCGGAGGCCATCTTACTTTGACCCCTTTCTCGGTCTGGGGAACGACTCGCGTGTGGACACCACCGTTGACTTCTGGATTGCCTTCTCCATCGATACCTTCGGCTACCGTCGGGACAAGTTCAACACGAATGGGCACAGATATGCCCTGGGGAGTGGGATGTGGGAGCAGAGGAACAAGGTGGGAAAAGTGGTCGGGGACATTATACGAGAGTGGCACTGGAGATGGGGATTGATTCTGCGCAGCCCCAGCCCGCGATGATTGGGGTGCACTTTTGCGGGGTCCATATTCGCCACCCTTGCCATTCTTAGTTGGAGATGGTTTGTTGGAGCCGTTTGAGGCGACGTTCGCGGCAGTGTTGTTTCCGATCGGTGGGCCACCACGGTAGGTGTATTGATTAGGGTGTTTTAATTTACCGGCTGCACATAGAAAGAAGTGTGGTCGGCGATCTGCTGGTCTACGAATAACACTGACACTCACCGTCAAGATCCAGACTTGGTTCCTTCTCTTTCCGTGCACGTCGACCCCTGCCGAGGGCTGCCGTGGTGTCCGTGGGCGTCACAGAATCATGGACGGCGGGAGATTGGTTGCTGTGGCCCTTGGCATTCTTAGCCCTCCCGCCGAAAACAGCGGTCTCGCCGATACCATGGTCTGAGCAAGCCGAATCCGGTGAGCCAGCGGCACGTTTCTTCCTGGATCTACAAGATCTTGTCGGTAAGAAGACGATCCAGCACGGAAGGATATTGTCGGTTGTGCAAACATGACATAAACTACTCACGCATCCCCAGCATCGAAGTCGCCGGCGCGTTTTCGCTTGCGTCCACGCCCAGTAGCTCCAGCGCCTCCGATGTCGATATGATCATCGTCCCCAATGGCACTCCCGGCACCACCGCTTCCTCCTCCGGGAATTAGGCCTGCGCGCTCAGCTTCCTTCCGGGAGAGATCGAGAACATGCGCGAGATGATCGGGATCACGACTGTTCATTGTATTTCGGCGCTTAGGGGGCGCCTTACTGCTTGAGTGGGCGCTACTGTGCGCACCGGAGGCCTTTCGGGAGTCTGGGAGAGGGGAGGTAGAACGCGAGGTGCGGGAGGAGTGAATAGATTTCGATTTCTTGCTATGACTTTTTGATCGTTTTACCAACTCACTTGGGGATGACGTGAGTGGACACTGCGGAGGTAAACGAGGGAGGAATGACCTACATGATAGATGGGTGGCGGTCTGGTCGGCATAGCTCGCAGTAGTACTTGTCAGGGCAATCGTCTTCCGTTTTGATCCCCATGCATATTCCGTGTTGCCAAACGTCGCATTCTTCGCATTGAACCATGAATCCCATATCCTTCGTTTCTGCTTCTGTTGACACACCGCGCGAGGTGGGTTACGAGAGTCGAAAGGAGGCAATGCGAGGGTTGTAGCGCACCTGCTTGGTCGCAGATACATCGAGTCTCCCCTGATTCTTCATCTTCATCTTCTTTAGCCGTGTCGTCGGGTGGTGAGGGTGGGTGAGCTGATGAGGTTGACAACAGGCTCGACTTCAGGGAAGGAAGCTCCGTGAAGGGAAAAAAGTGAGCATACCTAGCTTGCTACCGCGGCCCGATGGTTTCGGCTCGTCGAGTTGGTATGAGGAGGTGCGCCCTTTTCCCCCACGACGTGGTTTGACTGGCTCATCGTCCTTGAACGCGGCATTGCCAGAGCCGTTGGGCCCACCTCCGGCGCCATTGGATGAGTCAAGTGCGCTAGAGGGCTTCGCGCCACGAGTAGAACGTCTGGCGTGCCCTTTCGGCGGCATCGTCTGGAGGGTCGCGTGAGTGCGCGAAGCGCTGTTGCTCCAGGGTGGTGAAGCTCTTAGCGTCACAAGCCATATTCTCACGGGCTAACTCAATGGCCGCTGTGGTGGACGCGCTTCTTGACAGTATCACTCCAGGAAATCGTGCGGACGCTTCCCCGACCATCTAATATGGTTTGCTGATGCGAACGGCAGTGTCAAATGATACCCTTCTGGCGTTTGGTCTGCTTCTGTCGCCTCAGACTGTAACCGCAGCATTAGATCTCGTCGAAACACACGCCGGTGGGCATTAAGATGGCCTACAATCGTCCTTACTTTGATTCAACCATCTCTATACACTTTATTGGTTCACAGTCATGCGCTGGAAAAATGCATGGGGTCGAATTACGCATTACACTGTCTCTGGGACCTCCCAAACGTACCTGGTTAACCTTACTCTGCCAAACTATAAGAGCACGCAGCCAAACATACCGCGTACAGAGGGCGATCCCCCTAATATGTTGCATCCGCTGACTATGGGCGACGCCCAGTGGAGCCCTGATTGGCACCAGCCTTTGGCTGCCTTCTGCACCTGCCCTGCCTTCGCGTACACCATCATGCTTGCGCCCCACGGCTCACGTTCTACCCCGCTAATGGTGAATATACTTACGCTCCAATTTTGTTTGGCGCTCACAAGACTGGTTTTCAATAAGTGTAAGCATATTTTGGCAGCGCGCATCGCGGAGCGTATGGAGCGAGTCTCTGAACAAACCGCAAGCGACGATGCCGACTTTGAGCAACTTGCTTGTTACATATAATTTGCTCATATTCCGTCCGGCATGATTGTTTTCCGATTCCCATGGTGCCACACAGCAAGATAATCATCATCTCTAGCACAACTCTCGCCTTACATCGCCTTTCTTGCCTGGTACATGAAAAGCCAATTTACCCCGGAACTAGGTTGAATAAAGATTGAAGCGAGATCGCAGCGCACTAACATCGGTGCTATAGGCAGCAGATTCGCAAGTTTGTCGCGACTCATGGTACCTTGCTTAGTTTGACGCCCACTCTTTATTTCAGACCATTACCCTGTATCGTATAATTTATGGTTTGCTTGTTAGTACCGTGGTCAGCTGGGCTAGTTCTTTCACATGCTGGATCACTGTAGTTTGTAGTTTGCGGGCGTTGCGGAAAACCAATCAGGACACTGATGGAAATCTGCGGGAAAAGTGCCACAATTGGCCTCCTGGATCCCCTTGCAATTTGGTCATCTTGTGCTTGGAGACGTATGGACGGACATGTCATATTATGGCTAGGTGCACGTCGGTGCAGTAATAATAAGTTGTGCGAGGTTTCACGACAAACGATATCTATATATACATCTCGGTAAACATGCATTGATATTGCGCACGGCACAGGTACACAATCTGATGTCAGCGAGGGAGCAGCCAACATCGAGCTTCAGCTTGCACTTCGTGTGTTGTGAACAATATCCCGGGGAAATAGATATAACACAGGTCGGCGCGGGAAATTATACAAACTCTGCAGACATTTGATGCCGAGCACGCATCCAATGCAATCGTCAGCATTTTCATCATCAAGGGAGCCAGTTGAATTGGTGTTTCCATTTTAAGCAAGGCACCCGGGTGGTGCTCCAGGTCGCATCCTCCCGCCACTACGATAGGCAATTCTTTCCAATAAGATCTACATGGGACATGCCATTGCTAGCGGTCAGAGCCTTTTTCACAGCGAAAAGCGCGACGGGCGCCCACAGACGGGGCGGAACTCCAAGTCAGCTTATCAACCGCGTGGCGCAAGGTGGCGCCAATGGCTAAATTTCTAGGATCCGGCTGACGGGGAGAGTCCTGCGACCATAGCGATGTGCTTGTTTTCCCTACCATTTGTGCTGTGACGGGAAATAATTGCACCAAATCTGGGTTTCCCAGTTGATGCATGTCTGAAATTCAGTTCGCCATGTTACAAACACCCTTTAGGTGCGGTGAAGGTGTTATGGATCTGATTCAGGTGTTCATTCTGCCCGATGCACTGGTGCGTTGCGGCGGCGTGCGATCCGACTCTGTCTGTAGCTGCATAATATCCGTTTGTCAACGTAGTAGTGAACATAGGCAAATGAAATAACTATCGCTTCGACCGCTTTTTGCCTGCGGCGGAGCCTCTGAAAGTAACCGCATCACTGGAATCACTCTCCGCCCGAGCTCGTTTTTTCGCAGCTGTCCCGCTTGTCTTTCGACCGCGATTTGCCGGTGGAGCAGCACTGGCAGTGCCGGTTTTGCGCCTGCCAACGTTCCGCGCCGGAGGCCCACTCGACTCCAACGTGGTATCCTCGACCGAGTCATCGACATCAGGTATGGCGGCCATAGCATCTCCGAAGTCTTCCACGTCATCTTCAATAACTGCCGTTGTTTTGCCTCTCGTACGTCGTGGTGGAGGCCGGACAATTTCCTCCTCAGACTCGGGATTGTCAGACTCAGGGTAATACTCTGGAACAACTTTTTTGCGTGGCGTGGCCTTTGCCTTTGCCTTCGCCTTCGCCTTACTTGCGTGCACGAAGGCGGCGTCGTCATCGCTGGAGACAATATGGTGGGCCGGCTGAGCCCCTCGTTTCCTGGCCCTAGTTGGGGTAGGCGGCGGGGTCTGGGAATCAGAATCAAGAGCTGCAGGAGCAGCGACTCGTGGCCTAGGTCGCGGCCGTGACCGCGAATGGTTTTGGTTCTGGGATTGGGAATTCAGAACTACCCTATCTCCCGTTGGATCCTGCTCCCAGTATTCTAAATTGAGATTTGATCAATAGTAGGAACCACACGTTATAAGGGCATTCAATCATACCACGTCCTTCGCCATAGCCGACAGTTGGTTCCACGAATAACTCTACTGGCGGGGGTCGGCCTTGCGGTGCTTTCTGCGGAACGAATTAGGAAAGCGAGACGTAAGGAGACATGGAGCGCAAACCTTTTTGAAGCGCTTAAAGTTTGGGGCACCACTATCGGGCAATGGAGCAGATTCTCGTCGGCCACCATCTGTGCGCAAAATGTCATCGGTTTCGATGACCACCATAAAGTTTCCTGTGATATTCATATCCTTGCTGAGTTCATCCCAGACTTCGAGTTCTTCCGCACGCGCTCGCTCTTGTTCCAGATCTGGTGCCGCCCCGAATCGAGGCGCCGTGATTCGAAGATTGTTGAATTCCCGATCAAAGGCGTCCTCCTTCCGTTTTCCTTTCTTTTTTGACGCTAGCGCCTGAAGAAACTCGGGTGCTGTATCAATCCCTGTAGCGGCGGCACCCCGCTTCTGCTGTTCAGGTTGCCGTATCGGAATGTTCTTGTCTGCGGCTGGTGCATTCGCCTGATTGGTTTCCAAGGGCTGGACGGGTACTACTGTCTTACCCACGGATTTTCGCGAGGGTACTTCTACCACTGCATTGACATTCTCGATCGCACGTCGCTTCGATTGACCACTAGTTGTCGTGGCACCGTCAGCTCCCTGAGAATCCTCCTCGACATCGGAAAGCATCACGCGCTTCGATTTAGATCCGATCCGTCTCTGTCCGTTGGGCTGAGACCGCGAAGCCGAAGTCCGCATTGTGTCACCAGCGGGACCAGGCTCCGCAGTGTCAGAAAGAACTGACTGCGAGCGACGAGTATTTCGAAGAGGCAATGTTTGCGGGGCTGAGTCAACGCCCGCGTCCGCGTCCAAATCCATGTCATCCTGTTCGATGTCTCCGAGTGTACCAACGACGAGGTTCGACTCGAAATCTGCCCTGAAGCGCTTGGATATTGGTTCCACCAGCATTTTGTCCGCATCGTCTTCATCTTCGATCCCGAAAATAGACATAAGATTGCGTGCCGATTGAGTCTCGCCACGTCGTCTTGGTCGGGCTAGTGGGAGTGATTGAGAAGGTCCCGAGGGATCTGGAGGCAACACCGTGGCCTCAGGAACGATAGATGCGGAAGCCGCATTCTCCCTCGATGCTTGCTCCTCATCCTCCATAATGCTGTCATCCTCCAGACCAAAGAGGGCATTCCGTGAAGCTGGGACACGCGGACGCCTGGGCCGTTGCTGGAGGTGTCTTTGTTAACGGGAAGGCTGTGATTAGGGCGAATTCATACTCACTAAAGGAGCTACAGATGATTCTACTTCGTCTCTTACCACAGGTGCACCAAGTGCGGCGTCTGTCTTGTCCCTGCGATCCCGCGCGCTTGACAACTTGCTTGAAGATGGTTGACTAGGATGGAAGGTCGGCTCCTCGAGCGTTGAACGAACCACCTTGGCTGTTGGGAATTGGGCTGGCGAGGGGGATATTTGGGTATGATTACTGCGCGATGCTTTTTGAGGGAGCTCATGTTCCAGAGAGCAACTTATGTAGGCGAGATCCGCATGCAGGATAGCGAGAGCGAGGTCCTCCTCAAACACAATGCGCATGTCCATGCTGGAATTTGGGTGCAACATTCAGCTGAATTATTAGGTGGCAAATCGACGTCACACCACTTACTCTTGTGCACCATCAACGAAAACGCGAGTCCAGTCTTCGTTCGCTTTCAGTACCTCCGACTCAAGGCCTAGAAGCACAAGTGTTGAGGCTACTTGGGCGTCGGTGCCCTTTTTCGAGCGAGCCTTCCGAATATATCGGGACCACTTCTCAGGAGTGTCTGCGGCTTTGTCAGAACTGACGGAGTATGTTTGCATGCTCCCGCTCCCTGCGGTAATAAGAGCATCGATGTACTTTTTAGGCTAGGAGAAAAAGAATGAAGCTCGCGATGAAAGGACGTTGCTGAAACGACACGTACCTCGCTACCATCGTAGAGTATGACAAAGTTGACATCTTTAAAGAGCCCCTGGCGACTGTCAGAAGGCTGCCAGAGTTCGGAAAGCAAGCCGCTGGGTTTATACTCCTCTGCCTTGGGAGGATTGTACTCCTCTTCCAGGTTGCCGTTACCCCTGGGTAGTTTAGCTTTTCCAAGGAATTCCTTCAGCCACGATGTTGTCACAAAATGGGAGCCATTCAAGAGACCGCAGAGCATTTCAATCGGGTAAACAGCGGGAACCCCATTTTCGTGTTCGGGAACTTGCTCCAGAAGATAATGAGTAGCAAGGTGGGACCATGTGCGCGTAACACGCACGCCAAACTCTCGAGCCTGAGCCGATAGTTCCTTAACCATGTCGCGATTTACAGAAGGAGTCGCATATACATAGATTATTTCATGAATGACTCTGCGACAACGTCAGAACCTTAGGAGAAACGCAGCATTGTGACAAATTCTTACTTGAGAGTGATCCCTTTACGAATGACGTCTCCACCGTTAAGTATAATCGTATCGTCTGTGTCCGCCTCGACCTCTGCGCCGTTGCGCAGGACACGAGGTTTGTCCTTGTCAGGTAATTTAATCGACAAGACAGCATCCGAGTGCAGGTTATCCTATCGAGGCGAGTATACGTGAATAACGACACCGTATGAAAGATTGACCTCCAACAACATACCGGGAAATCGCCAACAATGAGTGTCCCGCTTTGGCGTGAAGCCCCCTTGCCTGCAAGGAATATCTTATTGGAATCAGGAGCATCCTTCGGAATCTTTCGTCCGCATGGATACTGGGTCGCAGGTTTTAGTAGTTCTAGGAGGTGCGTGATCTAAGTACGCAGGATGGAGTGAAGAAGTCGCAGCATAACAGACTGGTGCTTATAAGCTCTGGATGTTCCGCAGTGAATGTTCCTTGAACCAGCCACATTACGCATAACCGTAACTTCGGGGTTTAGCGATAGAGTCGTGATACCGCGCCAATGGCGCAAGCTTCCGAAGAGAAACGGACGCGTTGTGGCGCGTTTGCGTGCCAATGACTCGGATCACGTGTCAAGGCAATGTTAACAACGCAGCTTACAGACGAGCACAAGACACCATGATCTTACGCAAGACAATATACATGAATTTAGTGTCAAAATATTAGAGGTACATTGATGCACTTGAAAACGAGCGCATTAAACCATCAAAGCAAACACAAGGCTATTACGAGGTACGGCACGGAAGTGTCTATAGCCCTTGCGCTAGATTTCGTCAAACCACACCCGCAGTTGCGTGTGTAGTGGTGAAAACACTCAATCACGGTTCATGTTGTTGAGAACGCGGAGAATGCTGAGGAAGAGATTGATGAAGTCCAGATAGAGAGAAATTGCACCCATTATATATTCATCGGGACTCAGGCGCTTCGTGATGATGTATGTGTCATATACTGCCGTGTACACATTTGTGAGACATCACTCCACACTTAGGCCCAAGTATCGACATGCTTACCGATGTAGCCACTGAACAGGAGTGCACCACCGATTCCGTACATGCTGTATGTGAAGAGGATTGTCAGAATGACTTCATCAGAAGCCGCGTGGTTTGAATATGCCAAGGAAATTTTGAACACACAGATCTGTGGTACTCGAGAACGGCAGCCACATTGAAACAATGCCGGAGAACATCAAAACCAGCAGGCCGACAAATAAGAACGGCCCCTAAATGGTGTATTTAGTTGGTGTCCCGGGCGAGTTTAACGGGTATCTGAAATTTACCATGCCACTGAAGTCATATTTGGATTGCAAAGTGAACAAGGTAAGACCCAGGAAGACACCAACCGTGATGAGGCTGAAAATGAGGATACGATGAGCAGTGATTCCCGGCGAGAAAGTGAAACTTATGCTAACAGGGCTTGAAGGACGAGTTGCTGGTCGAAGAATGAGATGGCAACGCCGATTGCGAACGACTCCAACAACGTGAACGTGCCGAGGAGTATAAGGTTAAGCGCTAACATATTATATGAATATCAGTGACAAAGAGTAAAACGTGTGCCGATTCTTTCCGAGGAGACTCACGATGCGAGTGACGTTTCCAGAAAAGAAGTCCGAGGTTGATCAGCGTTCCCAACAGAGGGACAAAGAAGGCCCACGAGCTGACAATAGGCGTCAAGAGTGGTGATTATGACATATACCACAGACGGACGTACTGCGTCTGCACCCAGAGTATGGTTGAGGGACTGTGGCTGATCAAGGCGCCTACTATGACGGTGGCCAGCTGTGCGGTGAGTGATTGTAAGTTTGCAACGCTCCATAGCATGCAGTAGAGGACATAGACCCACGAGTTGAACGAATAGAATCGAGTACACCTGCGGGATGCACAGTAACTTAGTTTAGCCGCCGGCCGGCAGTTGACGACAGGAGCCATCAAACGAACCTTCTGAATGAAGGCTTTTGGAAGGCATACGGATCAGCTCCATGAAACCAACAGAGTATTAGTGCAGCTCACTGACCATTCTTGATCGAAGCAGAGCTCTCCCAGGCCGATGTGCCGTAGAGGAAGTCCTCAGGGACGTCACTGTCACCCTGGTAGTAATAAGCGTTCGAACTCGACGCCCCTGGTGGGCCAAGTGGCGGAGATGCATCGGCTGAGCCGTACTTCTTTTGGCCTGGGGCAGAGTACGCTGGCGGGGCTGAGGTGTAGTTGGTAGACATTGGCGGCGCAATACGGATTGTGAACGTGACAGGAACGAGTCACAAACCTCCCTCAAATAACCATCAACAAATCTTTGACCGCCTGCGCGGCTGATCGACGTCCCGACCGCGTGTATCTTTGTGTAGCGAAAGTAATTCTTCGTGAATTCGCCAATAAAACATCTCAAGCCTTCACTTCGATCGTGATTCAATCTCGTACCCCCAAGAGCACTCTTCCTTATGGATCCTTCACTCATCAAGGCGATGGGAGGTCCTTCATCTGGAAAAGCTGGGGTATCTCGAGACCCCGAAGAGACGAACCGTATTATTGCCGAAGCGTCCAAGAATTCCAAGTATTTCCAGGTTCGACTCGTTGACGTGCATGCACATGAGATATTGTTGGCCACTAAGACTGTGTCTCCCGATAATATGGCTGTAGGAAGTGAAACGTCGCGACCAGCAGTTGCGGGAGAGGATTAACAAGTTACTCAAAGAGCGCGATGATGTCATGAAGGCGGCGGACTTGGGTACGAAAGCCACGAGATAATGTGCGATGTTGTAACTTTCTCATAGAGAACATTCTGCAGCGCAGGCTGAATTGCATTCAGACCAGGTGGTGAGCTGACGTTCCATCTGTATTTCTGAAAACTAGACCTGAGAAAATCACTGCGTCGTGATAGATAACGGAACTGGAGGCCACTCGAGATCTCAGCAAAGTCATCTGTCATGTGGATTTGGATGCTTTTTACGCAAGCGTCGAAGCCCTCGATGATCCCTCTCTAACTGGCAAGGCATTCGGTGTTGGGCATGGTGTGCTTACCACAGCTAGCTATGAGGCAAGGAAGTTTGGAGTGCGCTCGGGGATGGCCAGTACGCAGAGAATAACGAGCCTTCATCACACTTTGTTCATTCACTGTCTCTTTTACTTTTTCACCCCCTGCAGCTTTCATCGCGCGCAAACTATGTCCACATCTCATTATCGTCAGCAATCACTTCCATCGCTACATGGAGAAGGTGAGACTGCTGTATTTCAGAAGAGACGTCGCTTGGAATCATGCTCTTTGATTCGTGCTGAAAGTCGAAGCAAGTCATGGAAGTGCTGCGCAAATACGATGAAAGCGTATGCGTTATGGGTGAGTGTGCTAAGAGTTATTGCCCAAACATATCTAACTGCCCCCCTGCAGGCGCGGATGAAGCATATTTAACGTATGCGCTATGAACATTACTTCCCGTGGACTGCTATAGACATCTCGCCAGGTTAAATGATTATTGTGATACTCACCAATTGACGCCAGAGGAATGCGTGAAGAAGATGCGAGCGGAAGTATTCGAAACGAGTCAACTGACTTGTAGCGCGGGGATTGCGCCGAACAGGAGGTTGGCCAAAGTCAGTGTCATATATTTTTGAAACTCCAAGAAGGGTTTAACTGTTGGCGATAACTGAAAGTGTCTTTCAGATCTGTTCAGACCGGAATAAACCAAATGGTCAATTCGAGCTTGCATGGGACCCGGAAACTATCATAGCTTTCATGAAGGAGCTCCCTATTCGCAAGGTTAGCGGTTGTACGTTCACACTTCAAAACTGCGCTTTCAAGTCTGATCGAGCTTTGTATTCGCTCCAATAGATACCGGGCATAGGCCGCGTGAGCGAGCGAGTACTCACTGAAATGGGCATTGACACATGTGGAGATGTGTACGAGCATCGTGGAATGATTTCTTCTATGGACAAGCAGTTAGGCCTCCGTGGGCTATTGGGAGTGTACCTTGGGCTTGGATCGAATGTCGTTGAGCCACCATCGCGGGAGGGTCGTAAGAGTGTCGGCGCTGAGAGGTGCGTTCGATTGTTCGCCTTGTGCAAGGACGTGCACAAGGTAATGGGATAATGAGCTGACGATGTGCCCGGTGAATAGAACGTTCCAGCCCACCTCGGATAAGGCGAAGCTTATGGAAAAATTAGAACATGTGGCTGAGGAGCTTGAGGAAGATGCGGCGCATGGAGGCTGGGCGGGCAGAACCATCACGCTGAAATATAAACTCGACACGCATCAAAGTAAGTCATATACATTGATTTCTGACGATTTGTTTATTGTCGTGCATTGCAGCGTTTACACGAGCCAAGTCACTCCCGTGGTATATCACCAGCAAAGAGGATATACTCGCGGCTGGACGAGAGCTACTTGTCAAGGAGCTGCCCCTGAAACTACGTCTCATTGGCCTGCGTCTGACGTCTCTCAAAGATCTCCGACCGCCAGCCAACGGAATAGAAAAGGTGCCTCTTATTCACCGCGCGAGCAAGGCTGTGATTATTGATTGACTGACAATGTAGTTCTTCGAGAGTGCTGCGGAGAAGTCGAAAAAGCGAAAGCAACAGCCAGAGGAACAAACGATGGAACTTGTGGCCGACGAATATCTTCTTGACGGCGGGGAGCATCCAGAAAGTGAAGTAGAGGACGATAGAGCGCAATGGGGCGTCGAGGACACAATGGGCGTTGCACCTTCTCCGTCAAAGGTTCGGCCATTACCCATGAAGCCGCCATCTTCTCGAACAACGCCGTCATCTGCAACTTCAGGTTCTGTTCAGGATTGCGGCGAGCTTCAAACATGTCCTATATGCTCTAAGAGGCTGCGCGTGGACAATGCGGGCCTGAACGAGCATATCGACTATTGCTTAAGCAAGGGCACGATCATGGAGGCAACGACGGACATCCACCTGCCTGCTACCACCACTGAGATTGAGCGCTCGCCGAATGAAGGGAAAGGTGTGAAGAAGTTGGGACATTGTCTCGACGACGTCGACACCGAAGACGGGGCCCGAGGGCTCAAAGGGCCTAAAGTGGTTAAATAGAATTAACAATGATGTAATTAATGGGATGGGAATTGTGTTTAACCGTACCATTTGGGGTAATTCCGATTCGAGATTGTTTAATTTGTGTTCTTGTCTAATATAATGTCTTGGCGACGGATGTGAT
>Ga0307508_10000216_pt1 | contig 69990 bp, 63 predicted proteins | sample 9_EM_MG_FD_203089 | JGI IMG/M metagenome (GOLD analysis project Ga0307508, IMG submission 203089) | Populus trichocarpa ectomycorrhiza microbial communities from riparian zone in the Pacific Northwest, United States - 9_EM | ecosystem: Host-associated > Plants > Roots > Unclassified | place... | reverse complement strand
ATCGCGCGCGGCCGCTGCGTCAGCAGTCGCGGCCGCTTCAACCCCCGCGGCGTCCGACGCAAGATGAGTGGCTACAACGTTCGACATCGCGGCGAACTGCTACACCAGCGGCATCAGCCGACACCAGTACTACTTATCTGAACAGTATTTGGTTTAGCCCCCCCAGTCGCTTCGCTCCTGCCCCCAAGGGGCGCCGCCTGGCGGACCGGCAGAGCCGGCTCCGCGGGCGTTGCTTGATGTGCGCGTCGCTTCGCTTGCTTTTCCTTGCTCAGAGCAACGCGTTCAACTCAACCTCGCACTGGGCCGCATCACGAAAGTGAACGGCCAGCCAGCCATGCGCTCGCGCTGCTTCGACGTTGTGCAACACGTCGTCGATGAACACCGTGTCTTTCGGCACCACACCGAATCGCTTCGTCGCCAGCTCGAAGATCTCGGGCTCGGGCTTGATGAGCTGAACGCGCGCTGAAAAGATGCCGTCGGTGAAGCGGTCGAAGAACGTATTGCTGCGCTCGAGGTGATCGGCATAGCCCGCCGGCATGTTCGACAGGTAGTACAGCGGGTGACCCTTGGCGTGCAGGCGATGCAGCAGGTCGACCGTGCCAACCAGCGGCTGCAGTTCGCCAGGCACTGCGGCGATGACCGCATTCACTTCGTCCAGCGACAAACCCAGGCGCTGGGCAATGCGCGGCGCGAGTTCGGGCACGGTGATCGTGCCGCGGTCGAAGTTGCCCCAGTCGCCGCGGTAGCCTTCGAAGAAGGCATCCACCATCGCGTTTGCCGAAGCCAGATCGTGCGCATGCCGGGGCAAGAGGCGCTGCATCAGCTCATGCGGCTGCCAGCGGAAGACGACACCGCCGAAGTCGAAGACGATGTTCTTCACGCGAGCAGGCGCTTCATCAAGCCGGCGGTTGACGCATCCAGCCCGGCCACATCGCCGGAGGCGAGGCGCGGCAGCAGATCGCTGCATAAGGCCTTGCCGAGTTCTACGCCCCACTGGTCGAAGCTGTTGATGCCCCACAGCGCGCCGCTGGTGAACACGCGGTGTTCGTAGAGCGCGATCAGCGCGCCCAGGCTGCGCGGCGTCAGTTGATCCAGCATCAAGCTCGTGCTCGGGCGGTTGCCGGGGAAGGTGCGGTGCCGAGCCACGGTCTGCGCGTCGAGCGAAGCCGAAGCCGTCGGCGCCTTCTCGCTCAGCGCCTGCGCGGTGCTCTTGCCCAGCATCAAGGCCTGGCTCTGCGCGAGACCGTTGGCGAGCAGCTTGGTGTGCAGGTCGCGCAGATCGTGGGTCGGCCGCTTGACGAGGATGAACTCGACCGGGATCACGTCCGTCCCCTGGTGCAGCATCTGGAAATAGGCATGCTGGCCATTGGTGCCCGGCTCGCCCCAGACCACCGGGCTGGTCGCAAAAGGCAGCGCCTCGCCGTGGAGGTCGACGCGCTTGCCGTTGCTTTCCATCTCCAGCTGCTGCAGGTACGCCGGTAGCCGCTTCAGGCCCTGGTGATACGGTGCGACGCTGCGGCTGGTGAAGCCGTGGAAGTTGCGGTACCAGACGTCGAGCAGCCCGAGCACCGCGGGCAGGTTCTTGCCCAGAGGCGCCTGGGCGAAGTGCTGGTCCATCGCGTGGGCGCCGACGAGCAGTGCGCGGAAGTTGTCCGCGCCGATTGCCAGCGCGATCGGCAAGCCGATGGCTGACCACAGCGAATAGCGGCCGCCCACCCAGTCCCAGAAACCGAAGGTGGTGCTGATGCCGAACTCGGCAGCGGCCTTCACGTTGGTGGTGGTGGCGACGAAATGCTTGTGCGTGTCGGTCCCGCCATTGGCGAGAAACCAAGCCTTGGCGACCTGCGCATTGGCCAGCGTCTCTTGCGTGGTGAAGGTCTTGCTCGCGATCACGAACAAGGTGTCGGCCGGGTCGAGACCACGCAGCACCGGCGTGATGTCGTGGCCGTCGACGTTGGAGACGAAGTGAAACTGCAGGCCGCGGTGCGCAAAGGCGTCGAGCGCCGGCAGCACCATCTGCGGCCCGAGGTCGCTGCCGCCGATGCCGATGTTGACGATGTGGCGGATGCCGCTGCTCGCCGTGTCGCGCACGGTTTCGGCATAGGCCAGCATGCGGTCCAGCACCTCGTGCACCTCGGCGCTGAACGGGCCCTGCCCCTTCGGTGCACGCAATGCCGTGTGCAGCACGGCGCGGCCTTCGGTAATGTTGACCGCGTCGCCGCGCAGCATGGCATCGCGTCGCGCTTCGAGCTGGCATTCGGCCGCCAGATCGAGCAGGAAGCGCCGCGTGGCCACGTCGATCAGGTTCTTCGACAGATCGGCAAACACCTCGGGCGCCTCGATGCCGAAGCCGGCGAAGCGGTTGGCGTCGCGATCAAAGGCTTCGCGCAGGTCGAAGCTGCGGCCGTGCGCTTCGTAGTGGCCTTGCAGGGCGGCCCAGGCCTCGGTGCGGTCGCAGCGCGGTGCAGCGCTCACTTCAGGCCCTCGATGATCTTGTCGAGCTTGACCGCATCGGCTGCGAAAGCGCGTATGCCTTCGGCCAGCTTCTCGGTGGCCATGGCGTCTTCGTTCAAGGCGAAACGGAAGCTCGGTTCGTTGTAGGTGAGCGCGTGGATGCAGGCATCGCAGGCCACCTTGGGATCGAGCGCGCGCGTCATCGGCTGCTCGCTCGCCTGCAGCTGCGCCAGCAACTCGGGGCTGATGGTCAGCAGGTCGCAGCCCGCCAACGCGACGATCTGGCCCACGTTGCGGAAGCTCGCGCCCATGACCTCGGTCTCGATGTCGAACTTCTTGTAGTAGGTGTAGATCTGCGCCACCGACTTGACGCCGGGGTCGTTGGCCTCAGCGTTCGCGGCTTCGTCCCAGCTGGCGCCGGCGGTCTTCTTGTACCAGTCGTAGATGCGGCCGACGAAGGGCGAGATGAGCCGCACGCCCGCCTCGCCGCAGGCCACGGCCTGGCAGAACGAGAACAGCAAGGTCAGGTTGCAGTGGATGCCCTCGCGTTCGAGGATGCGCGCCGCCTGGATGCCTTCCCAGGTGGCGGCAATCTTGATCAGCACGCGGTCGCGGCCCACGCCGTTGGCCTCGTACAGCGCCATGATGCGGCGCGCACGCTGCACGGTGCAGGCGGTGTCGAAGCTCAGCCGCGCATCGACCTCGGTGGACACGCGCCCGGGGACAACCTTCAGGATCTCGAGGCCGAAGCGCACCAGCACTTCGTCGATCACTTCGTCGTGCAGGCGCCCGCGGTGGGCGGCCACGGTTTCGGACAGCAGCGGCGCGTAATCGGGCTGCTGCACGGCCTTGAGGATCAGCGAAGGGTTGGTGGTGGCGTCGCGGGGCGCAAAGGCGCCCAGCTGCTTGAAGTTGCCGGTGTCAGCCACCACGGTGGTGAACTGCTTGAGTTGCTCGAGTTGGTTCATGTGCGAAGCCTTAAACAGAGGCGATATGCCATTAGAACCGAGCTCGTGCCGCAGTTCGATGACCCTGACCCTACAGTTTGACGCAAGGAAGAAACGTGGGCATCATTCCGATGAAACTAAATTACATCATCGGTTGTGCGCATGTCATTCGACCTTGTCTTCTTCGGCGGTACCGGCGACCTCACTTGGCGCAAGCTGATGCCGGCACTTTTCCAGGCTTTCCGGCACGGCAAGCTGCCGGCAGGCGGGCGTATCTTGTCCGTCGCACGCGACGACCAGAGCGACGACAAGTACCGCCACTGGCTCAAAGAGCGCTTCCAGGAAGTCGAAGGCGCCAAGCGGCCGAGCGACGAAGAATTCGCCCGTTTCGCCGAACTGCTGCACTACAAGCGCATGGACCTGTCGCAGCCGGCCGACTACGGCAAGCTCAAGTCGTGGCTGGAAGAGCGCAATGCCGACACGGCCGTGCTCTACCTCGCGACCAGCCCGCACCTGTTTCCGCAGATCTGCGAACAGCTGGGCGCCGCCGGGCTCAATGGCCCGCGCATCCGTGTGGTTCTGGAAAAGCCGCTGGGCCACGACCTCGCCAGCGCGCAAGAAATCAACCGCGTGGTGCGCTCGGTCTTCAGCGAAACGCAGGCCTTCCGCATCGACCACTACCTGGGCAAACCGTCGGTGCAGAACCTGATGGCGCTGCGCTTCGGCAATGCCTTGTTCGAGCCGCTGTGGCGGCGCGAAAGCATTGCCAACATCCAGATCACGCTGGCCGAAGGCCTGGGCGTGGGCACGCGCGGCGACTTCTACAACCGCACGGGCGCGCTGCGCGACATGATCCAGAACCATGCGCTGCAGTTGCTGACCATGGTGGCGATGGAGCCGCCGTCGAGCTACGACGCCGACGCCATCCGCGACGAAAAGCTCAAGGTGCTGCGCTCGCTGAAGCCCTTCACCGACGAATCGGTGGCGCGCGACGTGGTGCGCGGCCAGTACCGCGCCGGCAACGCCGCAGGCAAGCCGGTGGTGGGTTATCTGCAGGAAGAAAAAGTGCCAGCCGGCAGCCAGTGCGAAACCTTCGTCGCGCTGCGCACCGAGGTGCAGAACTGGCGCTGGGCCGGCGTGCCTTTCTACCTGCGCACCGGCAAGCGGCTCGCTGCGCGCGATGCGCAGATCGTGGTGAATTTCAGGCCCACGCCGCACAGCATCTTTCCCGGCCGGAACCAGCCGAACAAGCTGGTCATCAACCTCCAGCCGGAGGACGGGCTGGAGCTGCATCTGCTGGCCGCCAAAGGGGCCGGCCAGCAGGAGATGCTGTCGCCGGTGTCGTTGGACCTGGACTTCGACAAGGCCTTTGCCGAGAACCGGGTTGGCGCCTATGAGCGCCTGCTGCTCGATGCGATTGCCGGCCGGCTGAACCTGTTCGTCCGCAGCGACGAGCAGGAGCAGGCATGGCGCTGGGTCGAGCCCATCTTGGGCGCCTGGGTCAGGGACACGAGCGGACCTCGCCCGTATGCCGCCGGCACCTGGGGCCCGGCAGCAGCGAGTGCGCTGGTCGCCCGCGACGGCTTCGCCTGGTCCGAAGAACAGTAGCCGTTCGGCCATGCTCGATCGCATTCGGGCCTCCATTCCCGCCCTGCCTCCCGCCGAACAACGCGTCGCCGAACTGGTGCTGGCAGACCCGCGCAGCTTTGCCACGCTGCCGGTGACCGAACTGGCGGTGCGCGCTAGTGTCAGCAAGCCCACTGTCGTGCGCTTTTGCCGCAGCGTGGGCTACGACGGCTTGACGGACTTCAAGCGCAAGCTGGCCGGCAGCGTCAACGAAGGCGTGCCCTTCGTGCACCGCGCAGTGGACGAAGACGACAAGCCCAACGACATCGTCGTCAAGGTGATCGACAACGCCGTGAGTGCGCTGCTGAAATACCGCAATGACGCTGCCGCGCACGCCTTCGAGCGAGCACTGACCGCACTGGCCGCGGCTGGCCAGGAGGGCCGGCGCATCGAGTTCTATGGCGTGGGCAACTCGGGCATCGTGGCGCAGGATGCGCAGCACAAGTTCTTCCGCTTGGGCGTGAATGCCATGGCCATCAGCGACGGCCATGTGCAGGTGATGAGCGCCACCATGCTGCAGCCAGGCGACTGCGCGGTCATCATCTCGAACTCTGGCCGCAGCCGAGACTTGATCGACGCTGCCGAGATCGCACGCAAGAAAGGCGCAACGGTGATCTTCATCACCGCCAGCGGATCACCACTGGCGCAAATGGGGCAGGCGGGCGGGAACCAGATCCTGCTGCCGGTGGATCACCCGGAAGACTTCGACCGCTACAGCCCGATGGTGTCGCGCCTGCTGCACCTGGTGGTGATCGACATCCTCACCACCGGCGTGGCACTGCGGCTGGGCAAGGAACTGCGCGCGACGCTGCAGGACATCAAGCGCAACCTGCGCGCCAAGCGCTACGCCCCGCTGGACTGAGCCTTCAAGCCTTCGGCTCAGCCGGCATCAGCAGCGCGTCGACACCATACAAACGCGCCAGTTCGGCCAGCTTGCTCGGTGCATTGCGCACTGCAAAACCTTTGCCCCAGGCCTGCGCCAGGCGCTGGCATTCGAGCAGCACGGCCAAGGCGGCAGAGTCGAAGTGCTGCAGGCCGGATGCATCGACCGTCACGACGGGTTCGTCCTGCGTCTTGATGCCCTGCTGCAGCGCCTGCGCGAGCATGCGCTGCGTGTCGCGGGCTTCCTCTGTGGTGACGGTCGCGGGCAGGACGAGCCTCATGATCAACGGGCCGAGGCCTTGTTGAGGTCGACCAGCGCCTTGATGACACCATCAATGCCACTGGAACTGATCACCGGCTTGAACTGGCCCTGGAAGTTGGCAACCAGCCACAGGCCGGACACGTTCACGTCCCAGATCTTCCAGCTGCCAGTGGAATTCTCAAGCCGGTAGTCGAGCGGAATGGGCTCGCCCGAACCGCGAATCTTGCTCTTGACGAGCACTTCACCCGATTCGGCAGCGCCTGCGCGCATCGGCTCGACTTGCACGGTCTGGTCCTTCACCTGAGCGAGCGCGCCGGCATAGGTGCGCACCAGCAAGGTCCGGAATTCGTCCTGCAGCTTTTGCTTCTGTTCGGGCGTGGCCTGCCTCCACTGAGGGCCGATGGTCTTGGAGGTCATCAACGGAAAGTTGACGTAGGGCATGACCTTGGTTTCGACCAGTGCGCTGATCTTCTTCATGTCGCCCGATTGGACGGATTTGTCGGCCTTGGCCGATTCGAGCACCTCGGTCGAGATCTGCTTGACCAGGGCATCGGGCGCTTGCTGTTGAGCATGGGAGACGCCTACGGCGGCCGTCAACACGGCGGCCGCTGAAAACCATGACATGAAACGTTGGCGGAGCATTTTTGTTTCCTTTCTATTCGCGAGCCCACGGTGCGTGGCCTGGATTGGAGGGGCCTGAACACGATGAGTTCACGCACAAGCTGCCCGCATGCCTATCAACGCGCCGTGGATGACTGCGGTTGGCAGCATTACACGGCAGCAACATAGCGCGAGAACTTAGCTGCCCGGTTGAGATGCGGCAGGCGCCATAGGCACGGCCGATGCAGGCGATGCGGGAGCTGGCGCGGCTTTGTCTTTTTCCTCGTTCTCCGAAGCTGGCGCGTCGTCCGCAGGGTCCTTCTCTTCGGGCGGGTCGCCATCGAACACGAGGCTTCTGCGACGCTGCAGATAGCCGTCCCGCACGAACGCGTACTTGTCCAGCGCGATGTCGTTCAGCAATCCGCTGGCCCCCAGCAGGTTGGCCCGCGTGTTCACGAGTTGCAGGCCGGTGACCATGTACTGCGCCGCCTCGTTGCTCACGGCCGACACAGGCGAGACACTCAGATCCAGGGGCAAGGCCAACGAGTCGCGCAAAGTTGATGGCCCGAGCACCGGCCACACGACATAAGGCCCCGGGGCCATGCCCCAGTGGCCGAGAGTCTGACCAAAATCTTCGCTTTGCCGATCGGCTCCGAACTCACTGGCCACATCGAGAAAACCACCCAGGCCAAACAAGGTGTTGGTCCCCACGCGAACCACGTCTTGAAAGCCGTTGGCAAACTTGCCTTGCAGGAAGTTGTTCACCGCCGACCACGCGTCGGAAAAATTGCCGAAGAAGTTGGTGACGCCACGCCGCACCGGCTGCGGTACCACGTTGGTATAGGCGGTGGCCACGGGCTTCATCACCGCCCTGTCGAGCCGGTCGTTGAAGGCGTAGACCTTGCGGTTCCAGTTCTCCCACGGGTCGATCTTCTGCGCAGCCGTCTTCGGTGCGCCGCCCGTTGTTGCACAGCCGGTCAGCAGTGCAAGCAAGGTCGCGATCAACAACAAACCGAGTCTTCGCATCATTTCTTGGGTGCTGGCGCTGCAGGCTGAGCGGCAGGCGTCGCAGGTGCAGAGGGCTCGGCAGCCTTGCTGTACAGGAACTGGCTGATCAGGTTTTCGAGCACCACAGCCGATTGGGTTTGCGTGATGGTGTCACCGGCAGCCAGGTTCTTCTCTGCCGCACCGGGCTCGAGCCCGAGGTACTGCTCGCCCAGCAAACCCGCCGTGAGAATCTTCGCCGAACTGTCCTTGGGGAAAGCGAACTTCTTCTCCAGCTGCAGCATCACGCGGGCCTGGTAGGTCTTGTCGTCGAACCCGATCGACTCAACACGGCCCACCACCACACCGGCACTCTTCACGGCAGCACGCGGCTTCAAGCCACCGATGTTGTCGAACTTCGCGGCCACCTGGTAGGTTTCATCGAAGTTCAGCGTCAACAGGTTGCCAGCCTTGAGCGCCAGGAACAGCACGGCAGCCGCACCGACCATCACGAACAGACCGACCCACACGTCATGACGAGATTTTTGCATCACCCATTTCTCCCATGAATCCCATCAAATCGAAAACATCATCGCCGTCAAGACGAAGTCGAGTGCCAGCACGGCCAGCGAGGCCATCACCACCGTGCGCGTCGTCGCAGCCGACACGCCTTCGGGCGTGGGTTTGCAACCGTAGCCCTGCAGCAAGGCGATGAAGGTTACCGTGAAGCCGAACACGACGCTCTTGATCACACCATTGCCCACATCGGCCCACACACCCACGCCACCCTGCATCTGCGACCAGAAACTGCCGGGGTCGATACCGATCAACGGCACCGCCACGATCCAGCCGCCGAGCACGCCGACTGCGCTGAACACTGCGGCGAGCAAGGGCATGGCAATCACACCGGCCCAGAAACGCGGCGCAAGAACGCGCTTGACCGGGTCGACCGCCATCATCTCCATCGCGGCCAGTTGCTCGCCTGCCTTCATCAGGCCGATTTCGGCAGTCAGCGACGTACCGGCCCGGCCTGCGAACAACAGCGCCGTCACCACGGGGCCCAACTCGCGCACCAGCGACAGGGCCACCAGCAAACCGACCGCCTCGGCCGAGCCGTAGCGCTGCAGCGTGTAGTAGCCCTGGAGTGCCAGCACGAAACCAACGAAGAGGCCCGAGACCGTGATGATCGACAACGAGCGATTGCCCAGGAAGAACAGCTGATCGACTACCAACCGCACGCGGCCAAAGGTGGCGCCGACCAAGGCAACCAGCCGGATGAACAGTCGAGCGCCTTCGCCAACATCAACGAGGCCGCTGCGCACCGACAGGCCGACCGCCGCAGGATTGAGCCAATTCATCGCGAAGCCCCCACGCCGAAATCTTCAGCCACCGGCACCGCGGGGTAATGGAAGCGAACCGGGCCGTCAGCGAGACCTCCTACGAACTGCCGCACCAGCGGGTCTTCGCTCGCGCGCATCTCGGCCGGTGTGCCCTGCGCCGCGATGCGGCCATTGGCAACAAACACCACGTGATCGGCGATGAGGAAGGTCTCGTCCACGTCGTGCGACACCACGATGCTGGTCACACCGAGCGCGTGGTTCAGGTCTTTGATCAGCGTGGCCGCCACGCTCATTGAAATCGGATCCAGGCCCGCGAAGGGCTCGTCGTACATGATCAAGTCGGGGTCGAGTGCAATGGCCCGAGCCAACGCCACACGCCTTGCCATGCCGCCCGACACCTGCGAAGGCAACAGATCGCGCGCGCCACGCAGGCCGACTGCATTGAGCTTCATCAGCACCAAGTCGCGAATCATCGCTTCGGACAGATTGGTGTGCTCGCGAAGCGGGAACGCGACGTTCTCGAAGACCGACAGGTCAGTGAAGAGGGCGCCGAACTGGAACAACATACCCATCCGGCGACGAGCAGCGTAGAGGCCTTGGGCATCCAGCGTTGCCATGTCCACACCGTCGAGAAGAACCTGGCCGCTGATGGGTTGCAGTTGCCTGCCAATAAGGCGAAGGACCGTGGTCTTGCCGCCACCTGAGGTGCCCATGAGCGCCAGCACCTTGCCGCGCGGCACACTGAGATTGACGTTCTCGAGAATGACGCGATCACCGTAACCGCAGGTCACGTTGCGCAGTTCGATCAGGTTGCCGGTGTGCGCAGGCGGAAAAGGCGAGGAGAGGGAAGAAAGAGGGATGGTGGACATGCGCTGGTCGTGGGATCAGGCCGCGTGAGCAGCGCCCGTGGGAACGCATGATAGATGATCCTCCCACCGGGCCAGAGGCAAAGAACCGTATCTGTACGTGTCGTCAATTGGACGGAACCCGCAAGAACCGCAACTCGTACTGGACGATGGCATCCACGGGTTCCCCGTCGCGCATGGCAGGCAGCATGGGGGTCTTTTCGACGCCGAGCAGCAGAGGCACTGTCGCCTCCAGCGGAGCATTCGACTCGACGACCCGCCATCGCGTGATGAGCCCCTGGGCCGACACTTCCAGCTCGACGATGGCAATCGTGTCGAAATCTGCCGAAGGGTCGATGGCCTGGAACGACACGTTCCAGCCGCGCTCCGGCACCGGCGAAACGTCATAGCCGCGCGGTGACTCGGTCGATGCACCTGCGGCGCTCGATGCGGCTGGAGCAATTGCCACCGCCCCTTCAGCCACAGGGCGGGGTTCGGCCGGTCGGTTGTCAGTTTGCAGCGGGGGCAGGCCCACTGGCGCAAACGCGCGGCCGGGAATCGGCTCGGGGGAAGTGATACGTACACGCATCGGCGTACTTCGATCGCTGCGAGTGAACACCGGAGCCGGGCCACTCCATATGTGCAGCACAGCGGCATGCATCAACAGCGCCGCTGCGACCCACACCGGCAGCAGATGCGCCCCAGGGGATACGGGGCGCCGACCTGCTGGGAACATGTTCAGCGCCAGCAGCTTTCGACGTCTGATTTGCTGACGCCCTTCTTGCCGGTGTTGTTCAGCGTGAAGGTGCCGCATCTGTCGCTGGTCATCGGTCCCTTAGGAGTGGCCGTCATCGTGTAGGCGTTGACCGCAATGGTGGTCAATGACAACTCGTAGTACTGCGTGCCATCCGCTGGAACCTTCTCGAAGCGCGCCTTGAACTCTGCATCCACCTTCACCTTTGCCGTGTTCTGCGAGTAATCGTAGTTTTCGCTGTACCAGCGCTCCATGAACTGCTGAGCGGCCATCATTTGCGTCGTGACCTGCGAGCGACGGCCCTTCGCAACATTCTCGGCGTAGGAAGGGTATGCGATGGCGGCGAGTACCGAGATGATGGCCACGACGATCATCACCTCAATGAGCGAGAAGCCGCTTGCGGGACGCGCCCTGCTTCGGATATCAATCTTCATGATCGAAGTCATCCTATTTTTGGGTGCGCAGGCCCGGAACCTCACGCCACTGGATGCGGGCGTTCGATTGAGAGAAGCACAAGTTGGCATCAGTTTCGCGTCCGATGGCACGCAGGCTGCCCGAACCGTCCGGGCATTTCGGCGACGGCTTGCAGACCTCCTTCTCGTCCTTGATGGTACAGACGCAATCTGGATCACCCTTCTTACACGACGTCAGATTGCACACCTTTATGCCATTGCTTTCGCTGCAAGTGCAACCCGCCTCACCCTCCTTACACGACGCGGGCAAGCTCGGTGCAGGCGTGCGGTCGTTGGCGAAGCGCAGCTTCTGGTCACTCACAGGAGTGCCGATCGTGTAAGTGGTTGTGGTTGTGGTGCCGCTGCCGCCGCCCCCGCCGCTGCCGCCGCCGCTGCCCGGGGTGACGACTGTGGTCGGCGGGCCGAGCACTTCGCTGTTAGGCAGGCCGGTAACCGGGTCGAAGATGAACAGCGTGGCCAATGATTCTTCGCTGCAATTGACACCGGTCTCAGAGGGCGGGCGGATCGAGGTCATCAGGATGTTGTTCAGCCGGTATTCGAGATTCGACACCACCATCTCAGAGGCCCCCGGAAGGTCGATGTACCAGCCGTCCTTGGCATCCGTGGCGGCCGTGTAGTTCACCGCTGTGTCGGTTGAACTGACCGCCACCGTCACGACGCCCGTGCTCGACCGGGTCAGCGTGCGCTTCACCAGCGTGCTGACACCGCTTGGCAAAGCCCGCGCACGGGTCGCGAACGCCGGGCGGTCCCAGATGCCGAAGGTGCGCTGCGTGACGCCAGCGCGCGGGTACTCTCCGCTGGTGTTCGAAAGCCCAGTGGCAAAGGCCACCATCACACCGCCCATCGACGGAAATGTGAACTGCGGCGCACCGGTAATCGGCAGCACGTCGTCGGCGGAGCTGCGAGCCGTGTACAAGGGCTGCCCGACGCCGCTCGTGTCGGTGAACGCCACATGCCAGTTCGCAGGATTGCTCGACGAGATGTCGAACTTCCACAGGTTGCCTTTCAGGTCGCCGGCGTAGACGACGTCGGCGGTGCCGTTGTTGTCCAGATCCACCCAGGTGGCGGTCGACAGGCCGTTGTCCGTGCTCGTGGCATCCGCAACAATCTTCCTGAACTGACCTGCCCAGCTTCCCCCGCTGGGGCCGTCTGCTGGCACCACGAACAGTGCGGCGTGCCCGCCCTGTGAGCGATATCCGTTGCCGAGGATCAGGCCGTACTTGCCGTTGTTCAGCTTCGCGACCGGCGCCGGCTGGTTGGTGCCCGGCTCGATCGAGATGTCGCTGAGCACATAGCCCAGATCGGCGTCGTCGTCGGCCGTGAACTCCCACTTGAACACACTGGACGCATTGCCCTCCGTCAGCTTGGACGGCGTCGTGGCATCCAGCGCATAGATACCGCGCCCCCCGCGCCCGAGCGTGCCGAAGAGGTAGGTGTGCCAAGTACTGTCGATGCTGACGTCGGCACTGAACGGCGTGCCGTCGACGTACGCGGTGACGCCGAACCCTTGCCGCCCGATCGCGTAGAAGCGCTGCGCCAGCGCGCCAGGTGCATACGAGAACAGTGCAGGGCCAGTTGGCGTGCCCGTGGCCGGCTCCGTCGGCGCCTCGTAAGCGTGCACCATGCCGTCATCGGACGCGGCCCAGAGCAGCTTCTTGCGCTTGGCCTGCTCGGGCGCAGTCGCGAACTCAGCGTAGCCGGGATAGTTGCCGGCCGTATAGCGGGCCGCCGGCCTGTCCTGAATCCACGGCGCCGCACTGACGATCGGCCCGAGGATGTTTTTGATCGGCCGCTGCCGCATCGCACTCGCACTCTCATTGCTGCGGTCGCCCCGCATGTAGTTGACCGTCGCCAGCGCCTGGGCCTCAGTCTGCGTGCTCAACGACCCGGTCGTCATCGCAGCCTTGTAGTTGATCGACGCATTCAACGTCGTCCAGTCGAACGCAATACCCGACTGACCGTCGTTGGTGATGACGTTGCGCCCGGTCGGGCTGATCGCCGCCAGCTCCTTACCGGCATGCCAAGTGGCTGTCGGCGCGAACGTGCCGTTGGCCAAGATCGGGAACGCCTCGACGTCCCCGCTGACCTCCGGGATGTTGAAGCTGGCCAGGAACTTGTAGCCGCCGGCTATCAATTGGCTGGACGACACGGCTGGTGCCGAGTTCGAGGTCTTGAGCGTATCGTCGAACACCGAGCGCAGCGCAACCTCCAGCTGATCGGGGTTGAACACGAGGAAGTAGTTGTCAGGCGTGCCGTCGGCCTTGGCATTGCCGTTCGCGTCCTTCGCGTCCCACTTGCTGACTGCATCGGGCAGGTCCGGCGCGCCGGTACTGCTGTAGGTGACCGTGTAGCCGCCCCACTTGGCGGCATACCACAGCGGGTCTTCGAGCGTGCCGCCAGTGTTGCCGGTGACGGTGTAGGTCGCTTTGCTGGCCGGAGAAGTCTTCGTGCAGCCACTGCAGCCGCCGGACGCGTTGATGTTGGGATGCGCTGTGCCGTCGGTCTTCGTGACCGGCAGGTTGGTCGGGTCGGTGTAGCTGAAATTCAGAATCCCGGAGTGGAAGTGAACGCCGTCCCGGTCGGTTCCCGAGATCGTGTAGCCGAAGCCCTGCGGGTTGACCGTTACGTCGGCAAAGGTCGAAGTGGTGACCGTCAGCGTCGAGCCCGACAGGTCCCACTCCAGGATGCCCGAGGCGTCTTGGTCATAGTCGCCGCCTTGTTGTGAGTCTTCCCACACCACGAGGTACTTGCCGTGCGTCGCCGTCTGGCTGACCACCCGGAAGTCGACCAAGGTGCCGTTGCCTACCTCGGTCGCCGACTTGTTCAACAGGTACGACGGCTGAATGATCGCCGTCAGGGGTGCCGCGCCCGTGGTCGTCACCGTGATGCGTGGTACGCCCGGCGCGAGCGCCACGCTGTAGGTGTTGACGTGAAAGTTCGGGTCGGTGTTCTTCGATGTCAGCGGCAGGGTCTTCGTCGAACTGCGGATGGGATTGGTGTGCGCCCAGTAGGCTGCACCCGCCACGCTGTACGACCCTTTGTACGCCGGCGCCGTCGGGCACAGGCCTTCGACGTCGGACAGATTGGCCAGCGCTTTCGCCGTGCAAGCCTTGTCTTCCAGGCTGGCCGTGTGGCCGACGAAGCGGCTGGTACCGGGCAGGCCCTCGCCAACACCGACGGCATCCACGTAGCTGGCCAACGAGCCGGCAGCATTGAGGTCGCTGAACGGCCCCTGCGTGTCGCGGTCGTAAGAGATGACGCTGGCATTGAAGTTGATGATGTCGATCGGACGGCACTGCGGCAAACCATAGGTGCCGTTGACCGTGGTGCCGCGCGTAAACGGATCGACCCAGTCCGGGTGCGGCAGGCCCATCGTGTCGCCCTTCGCGTCGGCGTTCGAGCCGTAGTCCGTTGCCGGCTTCTTGCCCGCCAGGTAGCGCAGCGCCTCGGTGAACATCTCGCCAATCGGGTTGCCCCAGCTTGCGCATTGGTTATCCGTCAGCGTGGTCAGCTGGAACGTGCAGCCGCCGTCGGTATTCGTGAGGTAGCCACCATCCTTGTAGTCGTAGCCGAACACACGCAGCCTGTCGATCGTGCCGACGATGCCGACAACGTCCTTGACGAAGGTGCCGTCGGTCTTCGTGTTCACCTCCGGGACGAAGGAACCCACGTTGCTGCGGAGGATGCCGCCGGAAATGTTCTTCGAGAACGAGCCGGTGATCAGGCCGAACTCCGCTCGGTCGGTCTCGCCATACTGGTGCAGCAGACCGATCGGCTTGTAGTTTTTGTCCGGGTACAGCTGGCACTTCTCGCTGCCGATGTGCGCAGCATTGCACGCCTCAACACGCACGATGAAGTCACCATTGTTGCTCCCCAGCGGGAGCGCCACAGCACGTGTCGGATTGTCGCTGGCGGCGCTCAGTCCGGTCACGGCGACGTTGTTGCCGTTGCCGCTGCCATTGCTGCCCCACCCATTTTCGTTACTCCACCGGCATTGCCGACGTTCGTTGGCATTCCACAGGGAGTAGTTGCCGCTGGCCACCCGCATCAGCGGCGGCGCGATCGTCGTGTGCGAGTAGGCACCGCTGGCGGCAACCGTCGTGTTGCAAATCGTGATCTCGGTCGGACCCGTGAAAGGAGTCAGCTGGTTGATGTCGCCGCCGGCGTAGTACTTGGCGAACGAGTGGGCGTCCATCGGTAATGACGCACGCTCGAGCACTGTCAGCGAACTGGTGTCTCCAACGATGGGCTGGCGGTAGCCGCCGTACAAGACCTTGCGGACCATGTCCATGCGCGTCATCGTCGCCCAGTTCAGGAAGTTGCCGCTCCAACCGGCGGTGCCGCTTGGGCAGTACTTGTTGATCGCGTCGGCGGCCCAAACGAAGCGCGAGGATGTCGTGCTGTAGTCATAGCACTTGTCTGGATCGAAATAGCCCGAATAACGGTTCGCGTGCTTGTAGCCACCGTCGGGCTGCCCGTCGCCGTCATAGTCGCTGAATTCGTTGTAAGCCCGGTAGAACAGCTGATGATCCTTGGACATGTTCAGCATGATCACGGGCTTGGCCTGCGAGGTCCCTGCATTGGGCGGAATCGCGTTGATCGGCGTATAGACGGTGGCCGTCGAGGCTGCAAAGGCCAGCGGCACCATGACCCAGGCGAGGGCCATACAAATTGTCCGTCGAATGATGTGACGCATGGGAAACCTCGAATGGAGTCAGAAGCCGACGTGACCGGCGATCACTTGACCGTGAATGGCTGGAAGTACGACTGCAGGACCACCTGCGTGCGGTCCGAGATGCCGAAGCCGCGTGCGGTGATGCGGTAGTAGATGTTGCGGCCGCTGCCGCGGGAGAACTGTTCGATCAGGTACTCGGGCTGGATGGCCACGCCGGGAACCGCCGGCGCGCCGGTGTACACGCCAATCGGAACACCGCCGGTGAAGGTCGAGCAGGTGGAGGAATCCACGGTGGGCTTTTTGTTCGGGTCCCCCCACAGGCCGAGCTTCGTGTCCGGCCACCACGGCTCGGCGTTCTTCGACGATTTGACCCAGTCCGTCGTCTTGTAGTCGTTCAGCGCCTTGTCACACTGCCCGCCGAGGCAGGTCGCCGAGAAGCCGAAGACGGCACTTTCCAGCGGGCGGGCACCTTCGCGTTTGCACTTGGCATTGAGCTGCAGCTTCGTCCCGTCGAACAGCAGAAGGTCGCGCTCGGCATCGCGCAAGGCCGACTCCGCGGCTTGCCGGGCGATCTCACTGTCCAGCTGGTTGCGCGACGAGATTTCGCCGAAATTGGCGTTGCGCGCCGAAAACACGACGATACCCGTCAGCGCCAGCATCAGCATCAGCACGACGATCATCGCAACGCCCTGCTGCCGGGCTGGGCGTGTGCGACCCGCAAGACAGTTCGGCGACAGTACCGGTGCGCGGGATTCAAGACGAAGCGGCAGCATAGGAATCAGTACGTCTTGTTGAGGAAATTGCGCAACCCGAAGACCTGCGTGTAGGTCTTGTGGGTCGAACGGTCGATAAGCGGCTGTTCCTGCGAATTGCCGTTGCAAAGCTGGTAGCTTCGCTGCGCACCGGTGGCATCCTTGAGCCGGCTGGGCACACCGTAGGTCTGCGACATGACGCAAATGCGCACCGCCGCCACCCGCGCCCAGGGCGACAGCAATTTGCCGTCGATGGTCACCGTGCCGAGTTTCTCCACATCGGGTGCGGTGTAGAACTTCGTGACCGTGCGGTCGCTGCCCGAGAAGACGCCATAGCTGACCTGGAAGTCTTCGATGTTCGAGATCACCTTCTGGTAGTCGGTCGAGCCGGCGGCATTGCCGCGGCATTCGAGGCTGCGCACGTTGACACTCTGCCCACCATCGACAACCACGGCCGTGGAAGCACCCAGCCGGTAATGGTTTGCCACGAACAGCGGCTTGGTGGGCGGCTGAGTGGCCGGCTCGGTGCCGACCCGGCTCGTGTTGACGGTGGCCGTACCGACATCGTTGCCGTTGCAATCCTTGCGCTGGCCGCCGGTTTCACCGAACGCGTCGTTCGTGAAGTAGCCGACGACCAGGCCATCGGCAGCATCGGTACCCGCGGTGGCGTTACAGGCGCCGTCGTCCCCCACCTTGAAGTCCGCTCCCTCGCATCCGAAGATGCCCGTGTTGTATGCCGCCACAGTCGGCGAGGTCAGGTTGCTGTAGGTGGAAATGATGTTGTCATTGCCCTCGGAGCTGACCGCCGGATAGAAGCCGGCGTTGACGATTTCGCGGCCCAGCGCCCGAAGCGCGAACACACCGACTTCATTGGCCTCTGAGGTTTGGTCGATCGCGCGCTGGCTTTCACGGGTGCCGAGGTAGAGGTAGCTCGCGGCGATGAGGATGACCAGGTTGATGGCCATCGCAACCAGCAACTCGACCAAGGTCAGGCCGCGCTGTGTCGGCCGGCGCGCGGCGCGCGTCGGGCGGTGATGGCCGCTCATGGCACAAAGCCGAAGTTGACACAACGAACGCCGGCCGGCACGGCAGCCGCATCCGGGCAGCAGTTGCTCAGGGCCGGGGCGGTGTAGGACGACGACGACGCCTTGATCGCTGCCTGGACCACCTCGCAGGAGTTGCTCGTCTCCAAAGTGTTGTCCTTGAGGAACTGCTTGTCGAACCACATCATCGACACTGTCATCCCGCTGGTGCGGTTGCCGCTGACGATCGCCGCACCCTGCGGCAGCTGGCGCCGGACCTCCTGTCGCCAGATCGTCATGTCGTAGGTGGCACGCTCAGCGGCGGTGCAGGCCGTCGACATGCAGTCGGGTAAGACGGTCAGCGTCGCGGACGACTGGGTGCTCCAGTCCTCGCTGAGCGTGTAGGCCGATTTTGATTCCGCGGCCTTATCGCTAAAGTAGGACAGCCCGGCCTGTTCCGGATTGGCACGGACGCGGTCTGCAAAGTCGCTGAACAGCACCGCAGTCGATGCCCGAGACCAGGCGTTGATCTTGTAGCGCGAGGTGGCTGCCTGCAAACCGGCGACCCCCAGCATGCCGATGGACATAACGAGAAGGACCACCATCACCTCGAGCAGCGTGAACCCGGCGGAAGTGCGGGCGAGACGGCCCGAACCGGCAGTGGATGATTGGGGCGTCTTCATTCGCATGTGGCACCGTAAGCTTTCGTCAACGTACGACCTAGCGGGCTCAGGCAGATCGTGCGATTGGAAGAGCGGGTCGATTCTTGATAGCGTATTTGGAAGGACCCAACATCGACCGGGCGGGGCAGACCCGTAGCCGAGAAGAAGATCAGGCCACCGGGGCCGGTAAGGCTGTAGTCGGTATTCAACGCATGCGTGACCAGCAGCAGATCGTCGCTCGCGGGGGCCTTTTCGACCGCCGCGTCGCACTCCGGATTGCGGAAGGCGATCCAACCCTTGCCCCAGGCCGTCTCGGGAGACTTGGCACAACTGGGGGTGGCCGAGCCGGTGTTGTCGCTGACACACATCGTCACACACGAATTGCGTGAGACGGCTTCGGTCCGTGCGCGCAGCACGCTGCCCATGAACTCGTTGGACGACGCGGAGGTGCGGTTGCTGATGATGACGTCCTTCATGGACGGCGCCGCCATCATGGCGAGGATGGCAGCGATGGCGATGGTGACCATCAACTCGATGAGAGTGAAACCGCCGTGCCGCGAGGGCCTGCAGGTGCGAGGGGGGTATCCGCCGTTCATGGCCTGCAGTCTAGGCCGTGCGTCCGCCAGCGGAAGCACTGACCGTCGGGCCGGATCGACCGTCTGTCGGGCGGCAATCGCCGCTTGCAGACGCCCCTCGCTCAGCGAGGCAGCTCGCTGAGTCCCATCAAAACCTCATCTACCGCCCGTGCCGCTTGGCGGCCTTCGCGGATCGCCCACACCACGAGTGATTGCCCGCGGCGCACGTCGCCGGCTGCGAACACCTTTGCCACGTTGGTGGCGTAGCCGCCGATGAAGTCGGTGCTTGCCTTGGCATTGCCGCGCGCATCTTTGTCGACACCAAACGCCTCGATCACACTCGCTACCGGGCTCACGAAACCCATCGCCAGCAGCACCAGGTCAGCAGGCAACACCTGCTCGGAGCCGGCGACTTCGACCATCTTGCCGCCTTGCCACTCCACACGCACGGACTTCAGCGCTTTGACTTTGCCCTTGTCTTTGCCTTCGCCACCGATGAATTCCTTGGTGGCGATGGCGAACTCGCGCTCGCAGCCTTCTTCGTGGCTGGAGCTGGTGCGCAGCTTGGTTGGCCAGTAGGGCCAAACCAGCGGCTTGTTCTCTTGCTCGGGGGGCATCGGCAACAGTTCGAACTGCGTGACGCTCTTAGCGCCATGACGATTGCTCGTGCCAACGCAATCACTGCCGGTGTCGCCACCGCCGATCACGATCACGTGCTTGCCATCGGCACGCAGCTGGTCCTTCAGCTTGTCGCCGGCGTTGATCTTGTTCTGCTGCGGCAAGAACTCCATGGCGAAGTGCACGCCTTCGAGATCCCGGCCTGGCACCGGCAGGTCGCGTGACTGCTCGGCACCACCGGCCAGCAGCACGGCGTCGAACTCTTTCTTCAACTCATCGGGGGTGATGGCTTCGCGTGCCCAGTTGGTCACCTTGCTCCCTTCGGGCAGCTTGCCTACCATCACACCGGTGCGGAATGTGACGCCTTCTTTCTGCATCTGGTCCACACGCCGGTCGATGTGGGACTTTTCCATCTTGAAATCGGGAATGCCGTAGCGCAGAAGGCCACCCACGCGATCGTTCTTCTCGAACACCGTCACATCATGGCCGGCGCGCGCCAGCTGCTGAGCGGCCGCCATGCCCGCAGGGCCTGAGCCGACCACCGCCACCTTCTTGCCCGTCTTGATCTTGGGCGGGCGTGGTTGCACCCAGCCTTCGGCCCAGGCGCGATCGATGATGGCGTGCTCGATGCTCTTGATACCGACCGCATCGTCGTTGACGTTCAAGGTGCACGCCGCTTCGCAAGGCGCCGGGCAGATGCGGCCGGTGAACTCGGGGAAGTTGTTGGTCGAGTGCAGCACCTCGATCGCATTCTTCCAATCGCCGCGGTACACGAGGTCGTTGAAGTCCGGAATGATGTTGTTGACCGGGCAGCCGTTGTTGCAGAACGGCGTGCCGCAGTCCATGCAGCGGGCACTCTGGATCTTGGCGTCGTCTTCCTTCAGGCCGATGACGAATTCGTTGTAGTTCTTGACGCGCTTCTGGACGGGCTCATAGCCCTCTTCCAGACGCTCGTACTCCATGAAGCCGGTGACTTTTCCCATGATGTTTGTGTGACTCCTGGCGTCTATCGCTTCGGGTATGTGATTCAGGCCTTCGCGCGGCTCTTGCCGGCGGGCTTGTCGGCGGCTTTCGCCTTGGCGATGGTGTCGCCGGCTTGCTTGGCGGCGTTCAGTTCGCCGAGCGCACGCTTGTATTCGCTCGGGAAGACCTTGACGAACTTGCCACGTGCTTCAGCCCAGTGGTCAAGGATCTCGCGCGCGCGCAGACTGCCCGTCCAGCGGTGGTGGTCATTGAGCAGCTTCTTGAGGGTGGCTTCATCGGTCTCGCCGCGATGCCACACCGCCTTGTCGGAGCTTGCCTCCTGCTCTGCTGCGCTAAGCACCTTTTCGAGCAACACCATCGAGGTGTTGCAGCGCTTGGCAAAGCCGCCGTCTTCGTCGTAGACATAAGCCACACCGCCACTCATGCCGGCAGCGAAATTGCGGCCCGTCTTGCCGAGCACGGCCACGGTGCCGCCCGTCATGTATTCGCACCCGTGGTCACCCGTGCCTTCAACCACAGCTGTGGCGCCCGACAGACGCACCGCGAAACGCTCGCCGCCAACACCGCGGAAGAAAGCCTCACCGCTGGTGGCTCCGTAGAGCACGGTGTTGCCCACGATGATGTTGTGCGTGGCGTCGCCGCGGAAGTCGATGCTCGGTCGCACCACCACACGGCCGCCTGACAAGCCCTTGCCCGTGTAGTCGTTCGCATCGCCGATCAGGTACAGCGTGATGCCCTTGGCGAGGAAAGCGCCGAAGCTCTGGCCGCCCGTGCCTTCCATCTGGATGAAGATGGTTTCATCAGGCAAACCTTCGGGGTGATGGCGCACCAACTCTCCCGACAGCATGGCGCCCACCGTGCGGTTGACGTTGCGGGTCTGCTCGATGATCTGCACCTTCTCGCCACGCTCCAGCGCGGGCTTGCACTTCTCGATCAGCTTCACGTCAAGCGCTCTAGCCAAACCGTGGTCCTGCGTTTCGACCTGGCGGCGCGACACCTCAGCGGGCGCGGCTGGCTGATGGAAGATGCGGCTGAAGTCGAGGCCCTTGGCCTTCCAGTGCGAAATGCCTTTCTTGGTGTCCAGCAGGTCAGAGCGGCCGACGAGGTCGTCGAACTTGCGAATGCCCAGCTGGGCCATGATCTGGCGCGCTTCCTCAGCCACGAAGAAGAAGAAGTTCACCACGTGCTCGGGCCGACCTTGGAACTTGGCGCGCAGCACTGGGTCTTGCGTCGCCACGCCCACCGGGCAGGTGTTGAGGTGGCACTTGCGCATCATGATGCAGCCCTCGGCGACCAGCGGCGCCGTGGCGAAACCGAACTCGTCTGCGCCCAGAAGCGCACCGATAACGACGTCGCGCCCTGTCTTCATCTGGCCATCGGCCTGCACGCGAATGCGGCCACGCAAGCGGTTCAGCACCAAGGTCTGTTGCGTCTCGGCCAAGCCCAGTTCCCATGGCGTGCCCGCGTGCTTGATGGAGCTCCAGGGCGACGCCCCCGTGCCGCCGTCATGGCCGGCAATCACGACGTGGTCGGCCTTGGCCTTGGCAACGCCGGTGGCCACCGTGCCCACGCCCACTTCGGACACCAGCTTCACGCTGATGTCAGCGCGCTGGTTCGCGTTCTTCAGATCGTGGATGAGCTGTGCCAAGTCTTCGATCGAATAGATGTCATGGTGCGGCGGCGGCGAGATCAAGCCCACGCCCGGCACCGAATAACGCAACATGCCGATGTAGTCGCTGACCTTGCCGCCGGGCAGCTGACCGCCCTCGCCCGGCTTGGCACCTTGCGCCATCTTGATCTGGATCTGGTCCGCAGAAGCCAGGTACTCGGCGGTCACACCGAAGCGGCCCGAAGCCACTTGCTTGATCTTCGACCGCAGCGAATCACCGTCCTTGAGCTCGTAGTCGGAAGCGATCACCTTGGTGCCTACGACGTCGCTGAGCTTGGTGCCGTCGGTGATCTTGATGCCCTTCAACTCATTGCGGTAGCGAGCAGGGTCTTCACCACCTTCGCCGGTGTTGGACTTGCCGCCGATGCGGTTCATCGCCACGGCCAGCGTCGTGTGGGCTTCGGTCGAGATCGACCCGAGCGACATGGCGCCAGTCGCGAAACGTTTGACAATCTCCTTGGCTGACTCCACCTCGTCGACCGGAATGGCCTTGCTCGGATCGAGCTTGAACTCGAACAGGCCGCGCAAGGTCATGTGCCGGCGCGACTGGTCGTTCACCAGTTGGGCGTATTCCTTGTAGGTTTCGTACTTGTTGGCGCGTGCGCTGTGCTGCAGCTTGGCGATCACGTCAGGCGTCCACATGTGCTCTTCGCCACGCACACGCCAGGCGTATTCACCACCGGCGTCAAGCATGCCGGCGAGCACCGGGTCGTCGCCGAACGCCGCCTTGTGCATGCGGACGGCTTCTTCAGCCACGTCGAACACATCGATACCGCCGACTTGGCTCGCCGTGCCGCGGAAATACTTTTCGATCAGCGTCTTTTCCAGACCGATCGCCTCGAACAGCTGCGAGCCGCAATACGACATGTAGGTCGACACGCCCATCTTGGACATGATCTTCGACAGGCCCTTGCCGATGGCCTTGACGTAGTTGTAGATCGCCTTCTCTGCCGACAACTCGCCCGGCAGTTCCTTGTGCATGGAAGCCAGCGTTTCCATCGCCAGGTAAGGGTGGACGGCTTCGGCGCCATAGCCGGCGAGCACGGCGAAGTGATGCACCTCACGCGCCGAACCGGTTTCAACCACCAGGCCAGCCGTTGTGCGCAGACCTTCACGCACCAGATGCTGGTGAATGGCCGACAAGGCCAGCAGCGCCGGGATCGCAATGTGGTCGCGATCCATGTGCCTGTCACTGATGATCAGGATGTTGTGGCCGCTCTTGATCGCGTCCACGCTCTCGGCGCACAAGGATGCAAGCTTGGCTTCGACACCTTCATCGCCCCATGCCAGCGGATAACTGATGTTGAGTTCGTGGCTGCGGAATTTGCCGTAGGTGTACTTCTCGATTTCGCGCAGACGGCCCATGTCGGCGAAGTCGAGCACGGGCTGCGACACCTCCAGGCGCATCGGCGGGTTGACCGCGTTGATGTCGAGCAGGTTGGGCTTCGGCCCAATGAAGGACACGAGCGACATCACGACCGCTTCGCGAATCGGGTCGATCGGCGGGTTGGTGACCTGAGCAAACAACTGCTTGAAGTAGCTGAACAGCGGCTTGTTCTTGTCAGACAGCACGGCCAGCGGCGAGTCGTTGCCCATTGAGCCAGTGCCCTCTTCCCCGGCCTGCGCCATGGGGCTCAAGAGGAACTTAATGTCTTCTTGCGTATAGCCGAACGCCTGTTGGCGATCGAGCAACGATTCGGTGAACTCGCTGGCACTGCCGGTGGCTTCGATGGAGTCGAGCCGCACGCGCACGTTCTCGATCCACTGACGGTATGGCTTGGCCAGGGCGAACTGGTTCTTCAGTTCTTCGTCATCGATGATGCGGCCCTGGTCGAAGTCGATCAGGAACATCTTGCCCGGCTGCAGGCGCCACTTCTTGACGATCTTGTTCTCGGGGATCATCGGCAGCACGCCGGATTCAGAGGCCATCACGACCAGGTCGTCATCGGTGACGATGTAGCGCGAGGGGCGCAGGCCGTTGCGATCGAGCGTGGCGCCGATTTGGCGACCATCGGTGAAGACCATCGATGCGGGCCCATCCCAGGGCTCAAGCATCGCAGCGTGGTACTCGTAGAACGCGCGGCGGCGCTCGTCCATCGTGGCGTGCTGCTCCCATGCCTCGGGGATCATCATCATCGCGGCGTGAGCGAGCGAGTAGCCGCTCATGGTCAGCAGCTCCAGCGCGTTGTCGAAGGTTGCTGTGTCGGACTGGCCTTCGAAGCTGATGGGGTAGAGCTTTTGCAGGTCGTCACCGAGTACCGGCGACTTCATGACGCCTTCGCGGGCACGCATCCAGTTGAAGTTGCCCTTGACGGTGTTGATCTCGCCGTTGTGGGCGACCATGCGGTAGGGGTGGGCCAGCGGCCATTCCGGGAAGGTGTTGGTCGAGAAGCGCTGATGCACGAGCGCCAACGCCGACACGGCACGCGGGTCTTGCAGATCCTTGTAGTACTTGCCCACCTGGTCGGCGAGCAACAGACCCTTGTAGATGATGGTGCGGCAGCTCATGCTGGGCACGTAGTACTCATGGCTGTGCGTCAGCTTCAGGCGCTGGATCGCACTGGAGGCCGTCTTGCGGATCACGTACAGCTTGCGCTCCAGCGCATCGGGCACGATCACATCGGGGCCGCGGCCGATGAAGATCTGGCGGATGATGGGCTCCTTCTGGCGCACCGTCGGCGACATCGGCATCTCGGTATCGACGGGCACATCACGCCAACCCAACAGCACTTGGCCCTCTGTCTTGACGGCGCGCTCCAGAGCCTGCTCACAGGCGAGACGCGAGCCATGCTCTTTGGGCAAGAAGATCATGCCCACGCCGTACTCGCCTGGAGGGGGAAGTTCTACGCCTTGGGCAGCCATCTCGGCGCGGTAGAAATCGTCGGGAATCTGGATCAGGATGCCGGCACCGTCGCCCATCAGCTTGTCGGCCCCCACGGCGCCGCGATGGTCAAGGTTCTCGAGAATCTTCAGGCCTTGCTCAAGGATGCTGTGAGCCTTGTGGCCTTTGATGTGCGCTACAAAGCCGACGCCGCAAGCATCGTGCTCGTGCGACGGGCTGTACAAGCCGAATTCGGCTGCGTCATGCACTTCTGCAGGCGCAGCTGCCCCGTGGGTGGCCTGGGTCATGGCGCACACTCCATCTCAAAGCTGTGGAAGCCCGAAGAATACTGCAGCGCAGCAGGGACTTCAATGGAAACAAAAAGGGTCTGACACCATTTAATCACGACCCGAAACCTTCTCCTATAAATTAGGGTCCGATTGATTGCCAACCTTCTTCGTCGGCCTTCCACGCGGTAAAGGCGTGAGCCGACGGTCAGTGCTGCCCGAGAGCATGCTCAGAAACTCAGGCGAGCCCAGCGGCCATCCTTTCAGCGCAGCATCCGAGATGAGAGCAAGCTTAGAGGATGTGAGCGCCTGCTGTGACAACCCTCTATAGGCCGCCTCTCGATCAAAGGGTGTGTTGCCAAGCGACCAGTACTCACGGTGATCGCTGACGCGAGGATCGATTCGTTCGCCGAAATGATGTGAAGCACTTGACCAAGGCGAACGCTCCGAACCCCCGCCATCACTCTCTCCCGGACAAGGCCGTTCGACATATCGCATGCAGGTTAGCAAGTGCCGTTCCGGTTCGACCACCGTTGCCCTGAAGCGCCCCTCCCACAAGCTACCCACATGTGCGTGGCGCCGATTGAAACTGTTCCCGTAGCGTCGACCGATCGCTTGCATCATGCGGCTCAGGCTGTCGCGTTTCGATGGCGTTCCCAGCAGCCGAACTTCGCTGTCGCACAGGGCGTAGGCGTGAATTGCCACTCCGTGCGTGATCGCTGCTTCTTGGAGCAGGTCAAGGAACAGGCGGCGATCGGTATCGTCCCTGAACACAGCTTGGCGGCTGTGCCCCGACTGGATCAGCAGATGCGGCCACCCGGGAACGCACAGGCGCGGCAGACGAGCCATGGCGTCAGTCGAACAAGCGGCGGCCCGTCAATCGCTCGTGCTCGCGCACAGCGAAGCGGTCGGTCATGCCGGCGATGTAGTCTGCAAGCTTGCGCAGGTTCGTGGCGCCGCCTTCCTTTGCCCACTCTTCCGAGCTGGACCTGTAGGCAGCAAAGAGGTCGCGAACAACCTCTTTGGCTCGGTCGGTCGTCGAAGTGACCTGGGGGTGCCGATAGAGATTCACACGCAAGAATCGCTTGAGTTCGATGCTCTCTCTCGCCATCGTTTCGCTGAAGCACACGAGCACCGGTGCGGCGCGCACATCGCCTACGTGGTTCGGTTGCACTTTGTCGAGTGAGGCACGTGTCGCGTCCAGCACGTCATAGACCTGCGCCGACAACATCCGGCGTATGGTGTCGAACAGCAGTCGACGACCGGTCAGGCCAGGATGTTGTGCCAAGGCCTCCCGCAGGAAGCGGAAGAACAGGGGCACGTCTTCCAATTGCTCGATGCGAATCAAACCAGAGCGCACACCATCATCGACATCGTGCGCGTTGTAGGCAATCTCATCTGCCAGGTTGCACAACTGCGCTTCAAGGCTTGGCTGCGTCCGATCAACGAATCGACGACCTACGCCCCCTGGTTCACTCGCCTCCAGGCTCTCGGCGTGGCGCTGTGAGCAGTGCTTCAAGATGCCTTCTCGCGTTTCGAACGTCAGATTGAGGCCATCGAAATCCGGGTAGCGTTCTTCCAGAAAATCCACGACCCGCAGGCTCTGCAGGTTGTGTTCGAACCCACCACTTGTCGGATCGGCAGCGTGAAGACAGTCATTCAACGCGTCTTGCCCAGCATGACCAAACGGCGTGTGCCCTAGATCGTGAGCCAGTGCGATGGCCTCCACCAAATCCTCGTTCAACCCCAGTGAGCGGGCTATCGAACGCCCCAATTGGGCCACCTCGAGCGAATGCGTCAGGCGGGTTCTGAACAGATCGCCCTCGTGATTCAAGAAGACCTGGGTCTTGTACACCAGGCGTCGAAAGGCCGTGCTGTGCACGATGCGGTCGCGATCACGCTGGTACTCGCTTCGTGTAGGTGCCGGGGCTTCGAGGTAGCGCCGACCGCGTGAAGCCTCGGGGTCACACGCATAGGGCTTGAGCATGAGGAAGATGGCTTTTGGCGGGCCTTCGTCAGGCAGTGTGCGTGGCAATCACGTCACGCACCAGATCGTCAGAGACTGGACGGACAGAGGCTCGCCCCGGAGCATCGATCACCACGAAGCGAATTTCACCGCCCTCGGACTTCTTGTCGATGCGCATGAGCTCAAGGTACCGATCAGCACCCAATGCTGGCCCACGAATTGGCAGCTTCGCGCGCTCAATCAGTCGAGTAAGACGATCGACATACGCGCCATCGATCAAGCCCAACCGGCGAGACAAATCTGCCGCCATCACCATGCCGCAACCGACCGCTTCCCCGTGCAGCCACGTACCGTAGCCCATGCCGGCTTCAATTGCGTGGCCAAAGGTGTGTCCGAAATTCAGAATGGCGCGCAAACCAGACTCTCGCTCGTCTTGCCCTACGACCCATGCCTTGATCTCGCATGAGCGCTTCACTGCATGTGCCAACGCTTTCTTGTCACGCGACCACAGCGCGTCAAGATTCGTTTCGATCCAACCTAGAAAAGCGTCGTCGGCAATCGGCCCGTACTTGATCACTTCGGCAAGCCCCGCTGCCAACTCCCGGTCAGGCAGCGTGTCCAGCGTGTCCAGGTCAGCGATGACCCGTAGCGGTTGATAGAACGCACCGATCATGTTCTTGCCGAGCGGATGGTTGATAGCAGTCTTTCCCCCAACCGAAGAGTCCACTTGTGCGAGCAAGGTCGTTGGAATTTGCACGAAGGGAACGCCGCGCATATAGCTTGCCGCCGCGAAGCCAGCCACATCGCCGACTACCCCACCGCCCAGCGCGAATATGACGGTCTTGCGATCGCACTGGGCTTTGAGCATGAACTCAAAGATCAAGTCCAATGAACCCCAGTTTTTGAATGCCTCGCCATCTGGCAAGTCAACAGCGAGAACCCGCTTGTACCGGGTAGCAAGAACATCCAGCAACCGATGTCTGTGCAACTTAGCCACCAACGGATTACTCACCACGACAGCCGAGCTGTCGCCCTGGCCTTGAAGACTGTCGAAACTCGATCCTTGGCCCAGAAGGTCTGACCCGATCAAGATGTCGTAGCCTCGGTCACTTAACGTAACGGTCACTCGGTCAGTTTGTATCGACATATCGCCAGTGTAGCGGCGACACCGTTCGATCAGTTTTGGCGTAGAGACGAGTCAACGGGCGAGGGAACAACGCCAGCGTCGACAACGCCGACCAGCTCAAGTTGCATCAACACGATGTTGATCAAGGACGCAACTGAAGGGCGCCCTGTGTCAATTACGGAATGGGCTACTTCTCGATAGAGCGGATCTCTAATTTCGAAGAGTTCACGCAGTCGAGCCAAAGGGTCCGCGACCTGAAGCAGTGGTCGCATGGTGTCGTGGCGCAATCGTCGGAAAAGATCTTCGGGCGAAGATCGGAGATACACAACGTGACAACGTTCATGCAGCAATCGGCGATTGTTGATGCGCAGCACAGCGCCACCGCCAGTAGCTAGAACAGAGTCCTTGAGGGAAGTAACCTCCTCAACTACCGACTCTTCGACGTCACGGAAGCCCTCTTCACCCTGCGCCTCGAAGTAAGAACGGATCGGCTCTCCGATCCGCTTTTCGATCGCCGCATCGCTATCTATAAACACCCGCCCCAACCGCCTCGCCAATAGACGACCAACGGTGGACTTCCCTCCGCCGGGCATGCCGACTAGGGCGATACTCTTTCGGTCAGGCCGAACTTCTAGGCATTCCTCAAAAGGATCACGCGCCACACCATGCCCTAGCTACCCGAGCCAGATGCCGCGGTAACTGAAATTGTCGCAACCCGATTCAGCTTATCCAAAACAGTGACTATGGCGGGACTCACGCAGTTTGAAACGAAGATGGCAAATTGAGTGTTTCTGTTTGATATTTCATATGAACCGGCGGTTGTGGGCGTCGTACTGCCTGCTGGCCCAAAAGTAATCAAAGCACTGGAGCTGAAAGCGGTATATGGCGCCGCACCTCCAATTACCAGGAAATCACCGGCCTTAGTATTTGGACAATTATTATTGCCTGAATTAACCGTCTTCACTGCGGGTGAAACTTGGAATGCCGATGTTTGCCCGGCATTGTCGTCGCCACTCCCGCCACAAGCAGAAATTGCAACTACGGCAATCACAACCGTGTAAAAATTCTTCAACTTAGCTTTCATCAGCTTCACCCATTTTCAAATATCCATTGTTTCACGTCGATATTACTATCGCGCCGCCGATCTATCGGAAATCACCTTGGGGGTGAGAAACACCAACAATTCAGTCTTGCTCGTCGTTCGCGTCTTGGTCTTAAAGAGATAACCCAGGAAGGGAATGTCCCCAAGAAACGGCACTTTCGTGGTGTCTTCGCGTTCAGTCTGGGTATAAATGCCACCAATAACGACTGTTCCGCCGTTTTCGACAAGAATCTGCGTACGCACGTGCTTGGTATCGATAGCGAATCCAGCTGCGGTACTTCTACCAACGCTGTCCTTGTTCACATCAACATCAAGAATGACATTGCCTTCAGGAGTGATTTGCGGAGTCACTTCCAACTTCAAGTTTGCTTTACGGAATGACAAGGCTGTTGCACCACTTGACGTAGCCGTCTGATAAGGCAACTCTTCACCCTGCTCTATCAATGCTTTGACCTGATCTGCAGTAATGACACGAGGGCTCGAAACAATTTTGCCTTTGCCGTCGGCCTCTAGAGCAGAGATTTCCAAATTCAGAAAGCGATTGGCTGCGGCACTAAACAAAGAGACAGCAAATGTTGAAGCGCTATAGCCATTTTGTCCGGAAGCGGGCAGATTAACAAATTGAGTATCACTGAACGGAATCGTTGTTCCACTCACTTGGCCCGTTTGAAGCCCAATGGCATTCATATTTCCACCAATTCCAATACTTGCATCAGATGTGCCATAGCCAGACACACCACCTCGCAAGCCTCGCAAATCAGTAGCCCCTAATTTGACACCCAGCGACCGACCGAAGGAATCAGCTGCTTCAACGATACGCGCCTCAATAAGTACCTGTCGAACAGGTATATCGATCTTGGCAATCATTGCCTGAATTTCTTCCAGCTTGGAAGGTATATCGCTAACGAAAAGTTGATTAGTCCGCGACTCAGAGATCACACTGCCACGGGACGAGAGTATGCGAGATGCAGCACCACCTCCGCCACCCGAGGCTCCTTGCCCCGACAGGCCCTTCGCCACCTCTTCCGCTTTTGTATAGTTCAACTGGAATGATTGAGTTCGGACCGGCTCAAGGTTGGCAATCTGCGCCTTCGCCTCCAAGTCCACCTTCTCCTTGGCTGCCAGTTCATCTTTAGGGGCAATAAGAATCACGTTGCCTGATTTACGTAGACCCAGCCCCTTTGCCTGAAGAATAATATCGAGCGCTTGATCCCAAGGAACATCTTTAAGGCGAAGTGTCACACTTCCGGTCACGGTATCACTCGTCACAACATTGAAATTGGTGAAGTCCGCAATCACCTGCAGTAAGGCACGCACCTCAATATTCTGGAAGTTCAGCGAGAGTTTTTCGCCAGCGTAACCAGGCCCTTGAACAAGCTTATTGGGGTCCGTCTTCTGGACTCGCACCTCAAGAACAAATTGATTATCAGTCTGATAAGCGCTGTGTTCCCAAGCACCGCGCGGCTCAACAACCATCCTCACCCGGTCGCCATTCTGAAATGTGGAAATGGACTGAACAGGAGTCCCGAAGTCGGTCACGTCAAGCCGCCGACGCAGATTCTCGGGCAAAGTCGAACGGAGAAATTCAACAACTAGGCTTTGCCCTTGCTGCCGAATATCCACGCCAACCTGATTGTTTGGTAGATCAACGACGACTCGCCCGGATCCATCTTGGCCACGCCGAAAATCTACACCCTTCAGCGCCAATTGAGACTGGTTTAGGCTCTCGGCAAAATGAACAGGCTCGGCCGCAGTAGTACCACTAGCAGTTGCAGTAGGCGACGCCGAACTGTCCATTACGACCAGCAATACTTTGCCTTGAATTTGGGCTCGGTAATTGGCCGCCTGCTTCAGGTTCAACACAAGTCTTGTGCGATCTCCTGCCTGGGCAATATTGACTGACCTTAGATTACCCTGATTGATTTCGACGTTGGAACGCCCCATCGCGTTTCCCACATTCGGCAAGTCGAGGGCAATGCGTGGTGGGGTTTGCACCGTGAAGCCAGATGGCACTGCAGTCAAAGGCTCCGACAACTCGATCCGCACGACTTCTGAACCAGCCTGCTGTGTGCTATTGATCGACTGAATCGCATTTTGAGCGAAAGCCACTCCGGACGCGCCGAAGAGCAGCGCGAGCACAAACACACGAGCCCGCAACTTACCCATGATCTGAATCTCCTGCATATTCTTCATCGCGCCTTCTCCTGAAGCTGAAGGGAGCTGGTGCGCTCAATCCACTCGCCCGCTGCGTCCTGGACAATCTCGCGAAACGAGATGTCGGTTTCAGAAATCTTGGTGATCTTTCCGTAGTTCTGCCCCAGGTAATCACCTTGCTTGACCTGGTACAGAAGATTGTCGACCTTCAGTAGCGCATACGGGCGCCCTTGTTTGGTCACACTACCCACCATCTTCATGCTGTCGACTGGGTATGCCTCAAGTGGCTCTTTGCGACGGTTTATCTCAGCCGCCAACAAGGAATTGGATTGCCTTGCCTCTTGTTTGATGGCGACTGTTAGCTTCTGATTGCTAAATGGCTCGACCGCACCGCCCGCCAAATAGGCCTGGGGGTTGAATTTCTTTGGTGCCGATAACGGAGAGACACTTGGCTTCACTTCGCGTCGCTGCTGTTCAATCCATTGAGTCAATTCGTCCTGCGAGCCGCTACAACCCATCATCGTCATTGCAGCAAGCACGCTGGCGTAGACAGATATCCGAAAGCGCACAGTGGTGACTATCATTTCTTCGCCCCCGCTGCCTTCGCCCCTGCCACCTTCGCAGCTGCAGCTTTTTGCTCACTCACTTCGTTCGCATCGAGATATCGATAGGTTCTTGCAGTAGCCTCCATCGAAAGAAGCCCCGAAGAATCTTTGGCGCCACTGATGGTCATGTTATGCAGGGTCACGATGCGAGACAGGTTTGCCACATCCGCAGCGAAATTCCCGATGTCGTGATAGCGCCCCGTCACGCGCAGTGCGATTGGCAGCTCAGCGTAGTACTCTCTGACCAGCACCTGTCCAGGGCGAAACAATTCAAACTGAAGCCCACGTCCAAGACCTGCTTGGTTGATATCGGACAACAGCGCATCCATTTCAGCCTTGCCCGGCAACTGCTTCTCAAGTTGAGTCACATACTCTTCAACTTGGAGCTTTTGCTTGCGCAACTCTTCCAAATTGACTGCCTGCGCGAGTTTCCCGCGATAGTCTTGCTTCAGGACTGGTTCTTTGTCGCGCTCGGCTTGGAGTTGCTCATCCGCACTGGACAGCAAAAGAAACCAACCAAGAACCACCATCGCGACGGCAAGTGCTACCCACGTGGCAATTTTTGGCAGCACAGGCCATTGGCCGGGTTCATTCGGGTTGAGCCCCCTGAACTGCGAGGCAGCCGCGCCGAAGACAGAGTTCAGATCGACGTTGATGGATTTAGCTTGCGTTGCCATGGCTTCAAATACCTTCAGGGCTTCTGCGATTTCGCGGCCACAGCGCTAGCAGCAAGCGATTGGGAAGCCACAACCCCTGAGGCAGCCGCAGCGGCCTTTGCATCAACATCTTGTGGTCGCTTGATTGAAACCCGCATCGAGAAGTCAAACAGGCGCTTCTGTTCCTTGTTCGCGGCCTGGACCGTAGCGGCCTTGATTTCCACCAACTCGGGTCGAGTCACCCATTCCGAGTTGTTGCCGGTATTGCGGAGCAATTCAGACACTCGCTCATTTGTCTGCGCGATACCGGCCAAATTGAGCACCTGCCCGTCTTGTTTGACGGTGCTGTAGTAAATGCCTTCGGGTGTTTGCTTGACGAGTTCGTTCAGCACATGCACAGGAACATTGCGATCGATCTGCAGATCTTCTACGGCCTTTTGCCGCGCCTTGAGGGCATCGATCTCAGCGCGCAGGGTCGCGATGTCTTTGATCTGCACTTCGAGTTTCCGAATCTCCGCCGTCAGAAACTCGTTCCGTTGCTGCTGACCTGTGGTCATTTGCTGCAAGACCAAATACCAAAGACCAACGACTGCAAGTCCTGCAGCGGCAGCCAAGCCTAGCCCCAGGAAGAATGCGGCCTTGCGGCGCTTGCGTTTTTCTTCCCGATGCGGGAGCAGGTTGATCAAAATCACTGCAGGAACCTCCGCATCGCCAACCCGCAAGCCGTGAGATACGACGGAGCCTCGCGCCGAAGCTTGCTCTCGCGCACCGCCGAGCCGAGCTTCATGTTGTCAAAGGGATTCACCACCATGGAGGCGAAACCGGTCAGCTCCGTCACTCGATCTTTCAATCCAGGCAAGGTGGCCGTACCGCCGGCAAGCATCACATAGTGCACCTTGTGATGCGGTGTGCTGGTGAAGAAGTACTGCAGCGCGCGACCAATTTCTTGCGACAAACTGTCGACAAAAGGAGCAAGGATCGACGTCTCGTAATCTTCCGGCAGATCCGAGGCAAGCTTCTTCTGCTCAGCCTCTTCGAACGAGAAACCGTACTGACGCGAGATCAGCTGCGTCAGCTGCGAGCCGCCGAATGCCTGATCACGGTCATACAGCATTTCATCATCACGCAGCACTTTCAAGCTCGTGGTGTCGGCGCCAATTTCGAACAACGCGACGAGCGCATCCTTGCCTTCATTGGGCAGGGCCTCAATCAGGCGACCCATGGCAAGACGAGATGCATGCGATTCGATGTCCAGCACCACGGGCTTCAGGCCAGCAGCCTCGGCAAGGCCCTGGCGGTCCTGAACACGATCTTTGCGCGACGCTGCGATCAGCACTTCCACGTCACCCACCGAGGTCGGGCTTGGCCCAATGACAGAGAAGTCAAGACTGACTTCATCGAGCGAAAACGGAATGTACTGATTCGCCTCGGACTCGACTTGAAGCTCCAGCTCTTCCTCACGCAAGCCCGCAGGCAACATGATCTTCTTGGTGATCACTGCAGATTGGGGCATGGCCATCACGACCTGCTTGGTTTTGGTGCCGCTCTTGGTCACCACGCGGCGCACGGCGTCAGCCACTTCGTCGAATTTCTCGATCTGGCCATCGGTGATCCAGCCTTTTTCGAAGCTTTCAGCCGCAAAACGCTCAAGCACATACTCACCGGAAGCGCTCTGCCCCAGCTCAACCAGCTTGACGCTGGAAGAACTGATGTCCAAGCCGATCATCGGTGGATGTTTACGGCCCAACAACAAGTCAAGGAAGCTCACGACGCCCTCTCCCAACGCGCATTTAAGTACGCCGGACTGTTAAGAAGTTACTTCAATGCTAGCAGTAAAGTCTTTGTGCAACAAAGATATTTCCAATTTTCACAACCTCCGCTCGTTGCGAAACGCTGACGTAAAGAGGTGCCAAAAATTGGCACTTTCGGGTCAACCCTGATGGTCTTGTTTGCGATGTGCCAAAGAGTTCACGACCCAAGGTCGGCACCAAGGTGCTTCCTATAATCACGGCGACTTTTGTTGGAGTTCCATGAGCGAATCCGAGCGAGCGGCCGCGTCCCCGTCCCATAACCGTGCGTCACTGCCTCCCTGGGCGCGCTTGCTGGCCCACGGTTCGGCTTGGCTGCTGGGCCTGTTGGTCGCAGGGGTGCTGATGGTCGCTATGTTGGTCGGATTGGCCTTGGCCGTGGCCTACCCGAACCTGCCGGAGATCAGCGGACTGCTCGATTACCGGCCGAAGCTGCCGATGCGCATCTATTCGGCCGATGGAGTCCTGCTGGGTGAATTCGGAGAAGAACGGCGCAACTTCACTCCCATTTCGCAGGTTCCCAAGGTGATGCAGCAGGCGGTATTGGCCATCGAGGACGCTCGCTTCTATCAGCACAGCGGCGTCGACTACAAGGGCGTGCTCCGCGCCGGCCTCGCCCAGTTCGCCGAGTCTCGCAGCCAGGGCGCCTCGACCATCACCATGCAGGTGGCGCGCAATTTCTACCTCTCGACGGAGAAAACCTTCACCCGCAAGATCTACGAGGTGCTGCTGGCACTCAAGATCGAGAGCCTCCTCACAAAGGAGCAGATTCTCGAGGTCTATATGAATCAGATCTTTCTCGGGCAGCGGGCCTACGGCTTTTCTGCCGCGAGCGAGGTCTACTTCGGCAAGCCGCTCAAGGACATCACCATTGCCGAGGCCGCCATGCTCGCCGGTCTGCCGAAGGCCCCATCGGCCTACAACCCGATCGCCAATCCGCGGCGCGCGACCGTGCGCCAGCAGTACATCATCGACCGGATGCTGGAGAACGGGTTCATCACGCCCGAGCAGCACGATGCCGCGCGCAGCCAGCCGCTGAAGTACCGCGCACCCTCGGAGGTGGTGGTCCACGCAGAGTACGTGGCCGAAGCCGCCCGCCAGATGATCTTCACCCAGTATGGCGACGAAGCCTACAACCGCGGTCTCAACATCTTCCTGACCGTGAACTCTGCCGAGCAGGCAACGGCCTATCACGCGCTACGCAAGGGCATCCTCGACTTCGAACGCCGTCAGGTGTACCGAGGGCCCGAGGCATACATCGACTTACCGGCAAACTTGAAGGAAGTAGACGCTCGCATCGCCGAAGCGCTGGATGAGCATCCGGACAACGACGAACTCCGCGCCGGCGTGGCTCTTGAAGTCAGCTCGCGCAAGGTGGTGGCCGTGTTGCAAAGCGGCGAGTCGATCACCGTCACCGGCGAAGGCCTCAAACCTGTGACGTCGGGCCTGGCCGAAAAGGGCAACCCCAAGACGCAGATTCGACGCGGTGCCGTGATCCGGCTGGTGAAGGGGCCCAAAGGTGACTGGTCCATCACCCAACTGCCTGAAGTCGAAGGTGCCTTTGTCTCTCTGGACCCGCGTACCGGCGCCGTGCGCACCATGGTCGGCGGCTTCGACTACGCGAAGAACAAGTTCAACCACGTGACGCAAGCCTGGCGACAGCCGGGCTCCAGCTTCAAGCCCTTCATCTACTCGGCCGCGCTGGAAAAGGGCTTCACACCAGCGACCGTGATCAACGATGCGCCCCTGTTCTTCGATGCAGGCACCACCGGCAGCCAGCCCTGGGAGCCGAAGAACTACGACGGCACGTTCGACGGCCCGATGTCCATGCGGCGCGGCCTGGCCAAGTCGAAGAACATGATCTCGATCCGCATCCTGCAGTCCATCACTCCCGCGTACGCGCAAGAGTGGGTCACGCATTTCGGGTTCGATGCCGACAAGCACCCGGCCTATCTCACGATGGCTCTGGGCGCCGGTTCAGCAACGCCGCTTCAGATGGCTTCGGCCTATGGCGTCTTCGCCAATGGAGGCTTCCGCGTCAACCCCTTCCTCATCAGCAAGGTCACCGACGCCAAGGGTCGCGTGCTGAATGAAGCCAAGCCCCAAGTCTTGAACAGCGACAACCGCACCCTGGATGCACGCAACGCCTTCGTGATGACCAGCCTGCTGCAGGAAGTCACGCGCTCCGGCACCGCGGCGCGGGCGCAAGGCACGCTCAAGCGGCCCGACATCTACGGCAAGACAGGCACTACCAACGACTCGATGGACGCCTGGTTCGCCGGCTTCCAGCGCAGCGTGGTGGCCGTCGTGTGGATCGGCTACGACAACCCGCGCAAACTTGGTGACCGTGAAACTGGCGGTGGTTTGTCGCTCCCGGTTTGGATCGACTACATGGCGCAGACGCTGAAAGGCGTGCCGGTCGAGGAGCCCTCAGCTCCCGAAGGCTTGGTGAATCTCGGCGGCGAGTGGTACTACGAAGAGTTCACCCACGGCAACGGCGTCAGCAGCCTGGGCCTGGACGACAAGCTGCCGACAGCGCCCAGCGAAGAAGAGAAGAAAAGCATCCTCGATCTGTTCAAGCGCTGATCGAGCGCTTCCGGTTCAGGCTGGCGGCACGAACCGGAGCGCCAGCCCAGACTGCTCGCTGGCAGAGGCCGAGAGCGCATCGAAGAACTCCCGCCCTTCGCGCGTGTCGAGCCACTGCCCGTTCACATGCTTGTAGTGGTAGCCGCCCGAGCGCGCTGCGAGCCAGAGTTCATGCAGCGGGGGCTGGGTGTTCAGCACCAGCTTGCTGCCGTTGGGAAAGCTCAGCTCAAGCAAGCCACCGGTACGATGACTGTCGATGTCCACCACATCGTCTTGCAGCCAGCGGTCGACCGTGGCCTCCACGGACTCCAGAACCGCACCCGCCAAGCTGTGGAATTGGGCATCAGTGAGTGGTGTGGGAATGAGTTCGACAGACATGGCCGCTAAAATTCTTCACATGTGGAAACCGAATTTCAGTGTAGCGGCCCCGTCCATGAGACCGACTGCAATAGTCTCTTTGCTGGCAGTGTTGCTGCTTTCAGGCTGCGGCCAGAAAGGCCCGCTGACGCTGACGGCACCGCACTCACACTCCGCGGCGTCAGCCGCCTCTGCTCCGCGCTGAGATCAGAGGCGCCCTTCTTCCACTGCGTGGCAGGCGATGCGTACACCTTGAATTTCCAGCAGCGCAGGCCGCTCCTGTCGGCACCGTTCATTCGCGTACGGGCAGCGGGGATGGAATGAGCAGCCCGACGGGGGGCTGAGCGGGTTCGGTACCTCGCCTTGCACCGGCGTTCGCGCGCGGCCACTCATCGCGATGTCGGGGATCGCATCCAGCAGCATGCGCGTGTAGGGATGCCGGGGCTTCGCGAACAGCGAGGCCTTGTCGGCCAACTCGACCACTCGCCCGAGGTACATCACGCCCACCTGGTCGCTCACGTGGCGCACGACAGCAAGGTTGTGGGAGATGAACAGGTAGGTCAGGCCGCGGCTGCGCTGCAGATCCTTCATGATGTTGAGCACCTGGGCCTGCACCGACACATCGAGCGCCGATGTGGGTTCGTCGCAGACCAGGAACTCCGGCTGCGTGGCCAAGGCGCGTGCAATCGACACCCGCTGGCGCTGGCCGCCCGAGAACTGGTGCGCGAACTTCTCCATGTCGGCGGGCACCAGCCCGACCAAGTGCAACAGTTCGACGACGCGGTCTTTCAGCTCCGCATCGTTGCGAACCAGGCCGTGCTCCGTCAGCGGCTCGCCAACGATGTTCCGCACCTTCCAGCGCGGGTTCAGGCTCGCATATGGATCCTGAAAAATCATCTGCATGCGGCGGCGCAAAGCCAACGCCTGTGGTCCAGCCAACGTGCTGGCGATGTTCTGCCCGTCGAACAGGACTTCACCCGCGCTTGGATCATGAAGACCCACCAGCAACCGCGCCACCGTGCTCTTGCCACAGCCGGACTCGCCCACCAGCGCCAACGTTTTGCCGCGTTCGATGGAGAAGCTCACGCCATCGACCGCATGCACCCACTGGCGCGGCCGGCGCTCGATGACACGGTTCGACCACGGCACCGAAACGTCGAAGCCCTTGGCCAGATCGCGCACTTCGACGAGGGTGCTCATAGTGTGATGCTCGCATCGTGAAGCCAGCAGGCAGCACGTGTGGCACCGGCCTCCAGCAGCTCGGGTCGCTCGACGCGGCAACGATCCATCACGCGAGGGCAGCGCGGGTTGAACGCGCATCCGGGTGGGATGGCCGTCAAGCGAGGCATCGCTCCATCGATCTGCAGCAATCGCTCTCGGTCTTCATCCATGGCCGGTATCGCCCCCATCAGCCCGACGGTGTAGGGGTGCGCCGGCTGGTGGATCACGGCCTGCACCGGGCCGATCTCGGCCAGACGGCCGGCGTACATCACTGCCACACGGTCACAAGTCTCGGCGATCACGCCCATGTCGTGCGTCACCAGCATCACCGCGGCACCGTGCTCCTTGCACAGCCGTTTGAGCAGCGAAATGATCTGCGCCTGCACCGACACATCGAGTGCGGTCGTGGGCTCGTCGGCCACGATGAGCTTGGGGTTGGCAGCCAGCGCAAGCGCAATCACGACGCGTTGCCGCATGCCGCCGGAGAACTGATGCGGGTACTGGTCAATGCGCTCGGCTGCAGCCGAGATGCCAGTTTCTTGCAGCAAGCCGATGGCCCGCTCGCGAGCCTGTGCAGCATTGAGCGGCAGATGGGTTCGGATCGTTTCGGTCAGTTGGCGCCCCACGGTGTACAGCGGGTTCAGCGACGTCAGCGGGTCCTGGAAGATGGCACCGATGTGGCGGCCTCGAAGCTTGCGCATTTCTTCATACGGCAAGTTGTCGATGCGCCGGCCCTCGAAGCGAATCTCGCCGCCAGCTACGCGGCCGGGCGGATCGAGCAAACCGATGATGGCCGCTCCCGTGAGTGACTTGCCCGCGCCCGATTCACCCACCACGCCCAGGATCTCACCGGGCGCGATGGTGAACGAAATGTCGTCAAGCGCCAGCAAGCTCCCATGACGCGACGGAAACTCGACGCGAAGGTTCTTGACTTCGAGCAAGGGCGAGGTCATAGGCTCAACGCAGACGAGGGTTCACGGCGTCACGCAACCAGTCACCCAGCAAGTTCACGCTGAGCGCGACCATCACCAGCACCGTGCCCGGAAAGACGGTGATCCACCATTCGCCCGACAGCAAAAAATCATTGCCCACGCGGATGAGCGTGCCCAACGACGGCGAGGTGACCGGCATGCCGACACCCAGGAACGACAAGGTCGCCTCGATGATGATCGCGGAGGCCACCTGGATGGTGGCGAGCACCGTCACCGGCCCCAGCGCGTTGGGCAACACGTGCCTGCGCATGATGCGCAGCGGCGTGACGCCGATGACTCGCGCAGCCTGCACGTATTCTTTGTTGCGCTCGACGAGCGTGGAGCCACGCACGGTGCGCGCGTACTGCACCCAGCCGGTCAGCGAGATTGCGACGATCAGCACGGCGAACGCCAGCGTGTCGTGCGCCTGAGGGAAGAGCGCGCGTCCCATGCCGTCCACCAGCAAGGCCACCAGGATCGCGGGGAACGAAAGCATCACGTCGCAGACCCGCATGATGAAGGCGTCGGTACGTCCGCCGATGAATCCCGCCACCAGGCCCAAGGTCACGCCCACGAGCATCGAGACCAACACCGAAGCGATACCCACGGCGAGGGAGATGCGCGTGCCGTACATCAGTGCCGAGAGAATGTCTCGGCCTTGCGCGTCGGTGCCGAACAGGTACTTGGTTTTCCCCTCAGGCAGCCAGGCAGGCGGCAACAGCGAATCGGCCAGCTCCAGCATGGCCAGGTCGGTTGGATTGTGGGGCGCCACCCAATTGGCAAACGCAGCACACACCACGCAGAAGAGTGCCACCACAGCGGAGGCCATCGCGAGGGGCGATCGCCTGAAGCTGTACCAGACGTCTCCCCCGAAGAAGCGCGCCAGTGCGCCGCCGCTCATGCAGCAACCTCTCGCCGGCGAAACGACCCGAGCCCGCTCTGCGCGCCGATCACTTCACGGTAACCCAGCGGTAGGGCATGAAGTTGTCAGGCAGCTGGGTGAGGCTGACGTTCTTCTTCATCGCCCAAGCCAAAGCCTGCTGATGCAAAGGCAGGTGGCCGATGTCCTGGCCATGCAAGTCGAATGCTTCCTTGATCATCGCGTTGCGCTTGGCCTGGTCGGTCTCGCTCTGGATCTTGATCGTGAGCTCATCCACCTTGGGGTTGCTGTAGGCACCCAGGTTGAACTGACCTTGCCCTTTATCGCTCGGCGTGGCAATCAGCGAAGAGAGCGCGTTGTGAGCGTCGTAGGTGCTGGGCGTCCAGCCCAGCAGGTAGAAGCTCGTGTCGCGGCGCAGAATCTTAGGGAAGTAAGTGGTCTTGGTCTCTGTCTGCAGATTCACCTTCACGCCAATGCGCGCAAGGTTGGCAGCCACGGCCTGGCAGATGTCTGCGTCGTTGACGTAGCGGTCGTTGGGGCAGTTCAGGCCGACCTCGAAGCCGCTTGCATAGCCGGCGTCGGCCATCAGCTTCTTGGCGGCCTCCACGTCATAGGGCAACCGCTTGTTCTGCTCCGGCGAGAAGCCGCGAACGCCCGGGCCCACCATCAGCGCAGTGGGCAACGATGCACCACGCATCACGCGGTTCTTGATGGTCTCGACGTCGATCGCCTGGTAGAAGGCCTGCCTCACCCGTTTGTCCTTGAACGGGTTCTTGCCTTTGACGTTGGAGAACAGCAGCTCATCGCGCTTCTGGTCCATGCCCAGAAAGATCGTGCGCAGCTCCGGCCCTTGCATCACCTTGAGATTGGGTGAAGACTTGATGCGCTCCACGTCCTGCAGAGGCACCGGCTCCATCAGGTCGACTTCACCCGACAACAATGCGGCGACCCGCGTGGCGGCATTGCCGATGGGCGTGAAGATCACTTCGTCCACATTGCCGTCGACCTTGCCCCAGTAGCTGCCATTGCGAACCAGAACCGTGCGTGACGAAGGTTGACGTTCCTTCAATCGATACGGCCCTGTGCCGTTGGCGCGGAAGCTGGCCGCGTTCTCGATGCCTTTGCGCCGGTCGACAGGCGTGGTGGCCTTGTTGTCCTCGCACCATTTCTTGCTCATCACGTAGAGATTGGTGAGCGAGTCCGGGAGGATGGGAAACGGCGTCGTGGTCTCGATCTCCACCGTGTATGCGTCGATCTTGCGCACCTCTTTGAACGACGAGGTGTAGCTCTGCATGTCGGAGCCTGGCCCCGCCGCACGGTTGATCGAGAAGACCACGTCGTCGGCCGTGAACGGCGTGCCGTCCTGGAAGTTCACGCCGTGTCTGAGTTCGAAGCGCCAGACTGTCGGCTTGGTCTGTGTCCACTTGGTGGCGAGGCCCGGTGCCAGGGCCAACTGCTTGTCGCGTGCCACCAGTGGCTCATAGATGTTGTTGGTGAAGGTCAGCTGCAAGGATTCGTTCAGCGAGTGCGGATCCATCGATTGCGCATCACCCTGGTTGGCAACGCGCAACGTCACGGCGTGAGCCCACGCGCAAGCGGAAACGCAAACCAGCGCCAGCAACCAAGATCTCAAATTCATCGCCTTCTCCTTGTGGGAATGAGGTGTCAGTGCGCCTTGCTGCCGGGTTCGGCACGCAAACGCGGGTCCACCACGAAATACAGCAGATCAACGACGAGGTTGATCGAGACGAACACCAGAGCAATCACACAGAGGTAGGCCGCCATCACCGGGATGTCGGCAAAAGTTACCGCCTGGATGAACAGCAGGCCCATTCCGGGCCACTGGAACACTTGCTCCGTGATGATGGAGAAAGCAATCAGCGAGCCCAGTTGAAGGCCGGTGATGGTGATCACTGGCACCAGTGTGTTCTTCAGTGCATGACCGAAGTACACCACGCGATTCGGCAAGCCCCGAGCGCGTGCAAAACGGATGAAGTCGGTGCGCAAGACTTCCAGCATCTCGGCGCGCACCAAACGCATGATGAGCGTGAGCTGGAACACCGCCAGCGTGGTCGCCGGCAGGATCAGGTGCTTCCAACCGTCCACACTCAAGAACCCGGTGACCCAGCCGCCGAGGTCGGTCAGCTCGCCGCGGCCAAAGCTGGGCAGCCATTGAAGCAGCACAGCAAAGACCAAGATCAGCAAGATGCCGATCAGGAACGTGGGCAGGGACACACCCAGCAGCGACAAGGTCATCAGCAGCTGAGACATGAAGCTGCCACGCCTCAGCGCGGCGTAGACACCCACGGGGATGCCAAGCAGCAAGGCAAGGAGCGCCGCGACGACGGAGAGCTCGAGGGTTGCCGGGAATCTCTCTATGAAAAGCGAAGAGACCTTGCGCCCCTGGCGCAGACTGAGTCCGAATTCGCCTTGCAACGCGTTCCCGACGAAACGCACGAACTGGAGCGGGAATGGCTTGTCCAACCCCAGATCGGCACGCAGTTGCTCGCGCTGCGCCAGTGTGGCGTCCTGCCCTAACAGATTGGTGACGGGGTCTCCCACGTACTGGAAGAGCATGAAAGCGATGAAAGCCACCGCCAGCATGACGGCAATGGCCTGGGCGAAGCGGCGGAGAATGAAGGCCAGCATGTGGAGCGCAGTTGTACAACGATCCAGAGCATTTACCGCGCCCACCATAAAAAAGGCCGCCCGAAGGCGGCCTGCAATTCAAAAGCTCGCGCGGGAAGCGCAGGCAATCAATCAGAACTCGTGGCGAACGCCGAGAGCCAAAGCTTTGTTGTTGGTGCGGTTGTCTTCCTTGCCTTGCGAACCCTCAGCATAGACGCGGGTGCGCTTGCTGAAGAAGTAGTCGTAACCAACACCGATCTTGGTTTGCTTCTGACCGGCGGTCTGCACCACACCAGTAGGCACGGTACCTTCAGGACTCAGCCTGCCGTAGAGAGCCTTCACTACGCCCGGCCCGACCGGAGCGGTCAATGCGACATGAGCGTACTTGTTGGTGCTCGAGTTACCCAACCCAGTCTTGGAACGCGCGAAATAAACAATCGGACGGATGAACTTGAAGTCATACGCGGCACCAACGTTGATCAAAGACGCGCCATCTCCGCTGGGTGCAGCGGCGCTAGAAGCGGCGCCACCTGAAATCTTGTCATAGGCGATACCGACGTAAATTGGGCCGGCTGTGTACTCGGCGTTGATACCTTGCTCGCGGCCCGTCGCTCCTTCACCCGCAGCGACTGCCGCATTCGCCGTAAAGCCACCCAAATTCGGCGTCTTGTATCCCACGGTATTGGCGTATCGCACGCCCCCTGGCCCCGTATATCCGGCCCACCCTCTAGCGCCGACTTGTGCAATGCCGCCATAGCCGAACGGATCAGTCTTCAAATTGACCCAGAAAGCTGGCGCGTAGTTGCGGCCCAAATAGACACTACCAGCCTGTGCGCTGGTCAATTGAACCCAGGAGTTCCCCGACCAGAAAACGGTCGACGGAGTGGTCGATGAGCCAAGGTTTCCAGTGTCAGGGGCAAACCGATGATCGAGGAAGAATTGGGCTGACAGACCACCACCCATGTCTTCGTTGCCCCGGAAGACGAGGCGCGAACCCGGCCCACCATCTCTGACGGTGTAGGCCTTGGAGGTGCCGTTTGCACCGTTGTTGACAGCGGTGCCGCCATTGCCTTTAACAACACCTTCATCAACCATCCCGGAAATCGTGATCGACGATTGAGCCGATGCAATACCAGCGAAGGCGCTCAACACAGCAAGAGCGAGAAGAGATTTTTTCATTGCGACTATCTCCTAAGTTGAATAAGAGTCCCGATAAATCCTCCGCATTGGGCGACCGGGTCGAACCCCTCAGCGGAAGTTGGGCGTATTGCATCAGAGCGCTTTCGGGCTTGCATCGGGGATAAGCACCAAATGTTGTCACCTAACAACGAGTAACAGTGACGCGCATATGCTGCGAAATCACCCATGAATTCAGCTTCAAAAATGAAGCCAAAGTGCCTTCTTCACCTAGGGTAATCTCGGGGGTAATGAACTCACATCACCACAAGCAATCACATTCGATCGTCGACGATTGGCTTAGCGCGGCAGACGGCGCGCTGCGAACCCTCGCCGGGGTGACGGCAGCAGCGCGGCCGGTGCCTCAAGCGGTTGCCTCGCAGCCACCTCTGGATGCCAACCAGTCCAAGCTTTCAGCATCGCTGATGCGGGTGAACCATGTGGGAGAGGTTTGCGCCCAGGCGTTGTACAGCGCTCAGTTTCTGGCCACCCGAGACCCGCAACTCCGGGCAAGTTTTCATGAAGCTGCGCGTGAAGAGACGGACCATCTCGCCTGGACGCAGCAGCGTCTGCGCGAGTTGAATGCGCGCCCCAGCCTATTGAACCCGCTCTGGTACGCCGGAGCATTCGGCCTGGGCTGGGTGGCCGGGCGTCTCGGTGATCGGGTCAGCCTGGGTTTCGTCGTGGAAACCGAATCCCAGGTCGAGCAACACCTGGCCTCGCACCTCGACCGCTTGCCCGCCACCGATGCGGCCTCAAGGGCTATCGTGAGTCAGATGAAGGAAGACGAAGCCCGCCATGGTGCCCAGGCGCAAAGTGCCGGAGCATTGAAGTTGCCCGCGCCGGTACGCTGGGGAATGCGCCTCGCCGCCAAGGTGATGACAACGACAGCGCACTACATCTGAATCGAAGCCGGGTTCTCAGGCTTCGACGATCTCGCAGCTGGTGCTGATCTCAGCCGTCTTGGCCAGCATGATGCTCGCCGAGCAATACTTCTCGTGCGACATCTGAATGGCGCGTTGCACGGCTGATTCCGGCAAAGCCTTGCCGGTGACGATGAAGTGCATGTGAATGCGGGTGAAGACCTTGGGGTCCGTCGGCGCGCGCTCCGAGGTCAGTTTCACCTGGCAACCCAGCACGTCGTGCCGGCCGCGCTTCAGGATCAGCACCACGTCGTAGGCGGTGCATCCGCCGGTACCTGCCAGCACGGTCTCCATCGGCCGCGGCGCGAGATTCCGGCCGCCACCGTCGGGCGCGCCGTCCATCATCAGCACATGGCCGCTCCCGGTTTCGGCCATGAAGGCCATGCCACTCGCTGCCACCCAATTGACCGTGCATTCCATTGCTCGCTCCGCTTCCTGAAAAGTCTTCTCCAAGTCGGCAATTGTGCGTTCCGAGAAGAATGTCCGCGCCGTCCATGCATATGCGGAGAAATTATTGCGGCGCAACATGAGTGCAGATATACTCGCCGCACAGGTGTTCAGCGTGTTTTCTTCCGCTGCACCGATCGTTTGTCTCCTCCACCTCCTCCATTGGTGGATTCAACCCAAGGCAGCAATGCCTTGGGTTTTTTTCTGGGTCACGCCCTTTGCGCCCCACGAGGCCATGCGCGGCCCGGCCGTATGATCCGGCGCCCCAAGAACAACGCTCCACATGCCGCAGGAAATGCCATGACCGGCTCCGCACGCCCATCCAAGCCACCCCGTCCCAAAACCAGCAAAGACGAACTCGGCCTGGCCGGCTACCTGCAAAAGATCCTGACAGCCCGCGTCTACGACGTGGCGATCGAATCCCCGCTCGACTTGGCCAAGAGCCTGTCCAAACGCCTGGGCAACCAGGTCTGGCTCAAGCGCGAAGACACCCAGCCGGTGTTCAGCTTCAAGCTGCGGGGCGCCTACAACAAGATGTCCAGCCTGAGCGCTGCCCAGCTCAAGCGCGGCGTGATCTGCGCCTCCGCGGGCAACCATGCGCAAGGTGTCGCCCTCGGTGCCCACAAGCTGGGCTGCAAGGCCCTGATCGTGATGCCCATCACCACGCCCAAGCTCAAGATCGACGCGGTTCGGGCGCTCGGCGGCGAGGTGGTTCTGCATGGCGAAAGCTATTCCGACGCTTACGTCCATGCGCTCGAACTGGAACGCCAGCACGCACTGACTTTCGTTCACCCGTTCGATGACCCCGAAGTGATCGCCGGGCAAGGCACCATCGCCGTCGAGATTCTGCGTCAGCATCAGGCACCCATCGATGCCATCTTTGTCGCCATCGGCGGGGGCGGCCTGATCTCGGGCGTGGCGGCGTACATCAAATCGGTGCGCCCGGAAATCAAAGTCATCGGCGTGCAGACCACCGATTCCGACGCCATGGTGCGCTCGGTCAAGGCCGGCAAGCGTGTTCAGCTGAACGACGTTGGCCTGTTCTCCGACGGCACCGCAGTCAAGCTCGTAGGCGAAGAAACCTTTCGCCTGACGCGTGCCTTGGTGGACGACTACGTCGTCGTCGACACCGACGCCGTGTGCGCGGCCATCAAGGACGTTTTCCAGGACACGCGCAGCATCCTTGAGCCCGCTGGCGCGCTTGGCGTCGCTGCCATCAAGCAATACGCGGAAACCCACAAGCTCAAGGGCAAGACGCTGGTGGCGATCACCTGCGGCGCCAACATGAATTTCGATCGGCTGCGCTTCGTCGCCGAGCGCGCCGAGGTGGGCGAAGAGCGTGAAGCCGTGTTCGCCGTCACCATCCCCGAGGCGCGCGGCAGCTTCAAGCGCTTCTGCGAGTTGATCGGCCCACGAAGCGTCACCGAATTCAACTACCGCATCTCGGACGAGAAGAAGGCCCACGTGTTCGTCGGCCTGGCGACCAGCAACCGCAGCGAGTCCGACAAGCTGACCCGCAGCTTCGCAAAGCACGGCTTCGCGACCGTCGACCTCACCCACGACGAACTCGCCAAACAGCACCTGCGGCACATGGTCGGCGGCCGCAGCGAACTCGCGCGCGACGAGCGCCTCTTCCGCTTCATCTTCCCGGAGCGGCCGGGCGCGCTCATGCAGTTCCTCTCGAACATGCACCCGGGCTGGAACATCAGCCTCTTCCACTACCGCAACCAGGGTGCCGACTACGGCCGCATCCTGGTGGGCATCCAGGTGCCCAAGGGCGACAAGAAGGCGTTCAAGGATTTTCTGGAGGGTTTGACGTACCCGTGGGTCGACGAAACCGAGAACCCCGCCTATCAATTGTTTCTGCGGTGAAACGCGTCGCACATTGCGCCTGCCGGTGGCGCTGCCTCACAATCCCGGCCTGGGTACCGTCGATTCCGGCGATGCCACCACCCACTTCAGCGCCCTGATCCTCAGACACCGCCCATGCCTGTCAGCCGATCGCTCATCGCCCCCACCGCCAACCCGCTGCTTGAGCGGGCGTTGCGCGACAAGCTGAAGCGGCGCAGCGAAACGACCGGCAAGCTCGGTGAACTCGAGCCTCTGGCAGTGCGTTTGGGTTTGGTCCAGAACTCGCTCAAGCCTCGCTTCAAGGCGCCGCAGATCGCCCTGTTCGCGTCAGACCATGGCCTGGCTGTCGATGGCATCAGTGCAGCAGGGCAGCCTCCCACAGCGCGCCTGGTGCAAAGCCTGTTGACCTCGCAGCTGCCGGTCTCGGTATTTGCGCGCATCCAGGGCATGGAGCTCAGCGTGGTCGATTGCGGTGTCGCCGAAGCCGTCGCCCCGCACCCGCGCCTGCTGGCGCGCAAGATCGCCCATGGCACGCGCAACTCGCGCGTCAATATGGCGATGACGCTGGATCAGGCACATGCCGCCATCCGTGCCGGCATGGAGATCGCCGACTCGATGGCAGGCAACCTCATCGCCTGCGCCGGCATCGGTGTGGGCTCGCACGAAAGTGCTGCGCTGGTACTGGCTGCGCTGTCTGGTGAGCCGGTCCACAACCTCGTGATGACGCCCACCCTGACGCCAGAAGACGAAGGCCGGCTGATGATGGTGCTGCAGACGGCGCAGGCGCGGCACCGCGAACTCACCGACCCGGTCGAGGTGCTGGCGGCTTTCGGCGGCTTCGAGATCGCCATGATGGTCGGCGTGATGCTGGTCGCCTCCAGCAAACGGCGCCTCATCATGATCGACGGCATGCCGGCCTGCGCAGCGCTGCTCGTGGCTGCACGCATCGCCCCCACCGTCACCGACTACTGCGTGTTCTGCCGCAGCCACGGCCACCCGGGCCTGTCGGTTACGCTCGGCCTGTTCAAGACCCTGGCCCTGCTCGAACTGGGCATGGAGTGCACCGACGGCACCGGCGCCACGCTGGCCTTCCCCCTGGTGCAAAGCTCCGCAGCGCTGCTGACCGAAGTGGCCGAAGGCGAAGACGCCGGCCCGTCGCAACCCGCGGACATATCGCCCGCCAACCCCGACCGCCTCTAGGCGGCCAGCCTCAGCGCGACGAGTTCGGGTTGCCCATGCCCGGGCGCGGCGTACGTGGGCCGGGAGGCTGTGGAGGCGGCACTTCGTTCGTCGGCATGGGCCGTTGTGCCACGGCAGGCACAGGCTGCGGCGGCGTAGCCGGTGCAGCACTCTCGATCGCCAGCTTCGGCAACGCCCCTGTGGCGGGTGCCGGCAGCGCCGGGATTTCAAGCACGAAGGTGGAACCACCTTGCGCGGAGCCAATCGAAGCGCTGCGCAAACTCACGTTCTGCAACACCAATTGATCTTCGACACGCGCACCCGAGGCAAATGCGCGAGCCGGCTTGCCGTCGATGGAGATGAGCGCCACGCCAGGGGTCATGCCTTGCGGGCTGGACTTCGCGGCCATCACGCCCAGCAGGCGAAAGCGGCTGCTCATCTGCGGCGCTGCCGCCACCGCAGCGACCGGCTCGGCACCGAGCAGACGAGAGAGGTCACCGCGCACCTGGGCGGACTCGCTGACCACAACGGCATTTGCAGGCACCGGGTTCGGGCGCACGAAAAAACGCATGCCCCAGAACACGGTCGCCAAAGCCACCAGAGCCCAAATCACGAAAGCTGACAATCGCGCAATCATCAGACGATTATGATTCAACGCCCCAACCGTACGCCACCCATGCCCGTCATGAAATCTTTCACCAAGCTCCACTCATCGCGCCGAGCCCGCGGTTTCACCCTGATCGAACTGATGGTGGTGCTGGTGATCATCGGCGTGCTGGCTGCGCTGATTGCCCCCAACGTGCTTGACCGTGCCGATGACGCCCGGGTCACCGCCGCCCGCACCGACGTCAACAACATCATGCAAGCGCTCAAGCTCTACAAGCTCGACAACCAGCGCTACCCGTCCAGCGAGCAAGGGCTGCAGGCTCTGGTGGCCAAGCCCACGGTGGGCGTGATTCCTCCCAACTGGAAGTCCTATGTGCCCAAGCTCCAGAACGACCCCTGGGGCCGGCCCTACCAGTACGCCAACCCCGGCGTGAAAGGCGAGATCGATGTGTACAGCTTGGGTGCCGACGGCCAGATCGGTGGCGAAGGCAAAGACGCTGAAATCGGCTCCTGGCAGTAAGGCGGCGCCCTCGGAGCGCAGCGCAGCGCCGAAGGCACAAGTGCGGAGACGCTCGTCCTCCGCGGGCTTCACGCTGATCGAATTGTTGGTGGTGGTGGCGCTGATCGCCATCGCATCCGGCCTGATGAGTCTGTCACTGCGCGACCCGGCCGGTACGCAACTCGAGAACGAAGCGGCACGACTCGTGGCACTTCTGGAATCGGCGCGCGCCGAATCGCGTGCCTCGGGCATCTCCGTGCGTTGGGAACCACATTCGGCCGATGCCAACGCCAATGCGAGCGCCGATGCTGACGAAGGCTTCCGTTTCGTCGGTGTCACCAACACTGCCGACTTCCCAAGCCACTGGCTGGGCAGCGGCGTATCGGCCGAAATCGTCGGCGCGCGCGCCGTGCTGCTCGGCCCGGAGCCGATGATTGCGCCGCAGCGCATCATCCTGCGGCTCGAAGACCAGCGTCTCGCCCTGGCGACCGACGGCCTCGGGCCGTTTGCCGTCGTCGACAGCGACGCCACGCCCAAGCCATGACGGCCAACATTCGACACCGCCAGCGCGGCTTCACGCTGATCGAGGTGATGGTGGCACTGGCCATCGTGGCCGTCACGCTCGGTGCCGGCATGAAGGCCGCCGGCGCGCTGGCCGACAACGCACAGCGCATGATCGAGGTCACCTCGGCCCAGTGGTGCGCCGAGAACGAACTCACCGAGCTCAAGCTGACCAAGTTCTTCCAGGTCCCCACCGAGATCGAGTTCACCTGCGAACAGCTGGGCGTTTCGTACAAGGGCAAGCTGGTTTCGCGCCGCACGCCGAACCCGAACTTCCTGCGGGCCGACGCAGTGATCTCCAACGAAGACGATCGACCGGTGCTCACCTTGTCGACGGTGCTGGGCCGCTGAGCATGCGAATGCGCTCACGCTCGGTGCCACGCGGCTTCACGCTGATCGAAGTGCTGGTCGCGATGATGATCATGGCGATTCTGGCGATGATGGCCTGGCAAGGCGTCGACGGCATCGTCAACACCCGCTCCGCCAGCCAAGGCCGTCTTGAACAACTGCTGCGACTCAACACCGTGATGGCGCAGTTCGAGCAAGACCTCCAGGCGTCGCAAGACAGCGGCGCCCTGCCACAGACCTTGCCCAGCTTCGACGGCATCTCGATGCGCCTCACGCGGCGCGTGCCCGATGGCCTGCAACTGGTCGTGTGGTCCTTGCGCGGCGGCACCTGGCTGCGCTGGGCCGGCCCGACCGTCACCACCACCCGTGCGCTGCAAGACAACTGGCTCACGAGCCAGCAGTTCATCGGCAACGAGGCGGGCCAGCTTCGCACGCTCACCGGCATGACCGAGTGGCAGGCCTACTGCTACCGCGGCTCGGCCTGGAGCAATTGCCAGTCGAGCGCTGGGACCACGACGACAGGAGTCGCCCCTGCCGGTGGCACGTCGGCCGTCGACCCGCTCAAGGGCGTTCGCATCGTGCTCAGCTTCGGCGAGGGCAGCGGCTTCAGCGGCAGCGTGACGCGAGAAATCGCGCTCGGTCCGCAATGAAGCAACCCATGCGCACCCGCCAGCGTGGCGCGGCCCTGCTGCTGGCCATGATCATCGTCACGCTGGTGGCAACGCTCGCGGTATCGATGGTGTGGCAGCAGTGGCGCGCCGTGCAGACCGAGACCGCCGAGCGCTCGCGCTCGCAGTCGGCATGGATTCTTCTGGGCGCACTCGACTGGGCCGGCCTCATCCTCAAGGAAGATGCACGCCCCTCTGCAAGCAGCGGAGTCGATCACCTCGGTGAGCCCTGGGCGGTGCCTCTGGCCGAGGCCCGCCTGTCGACCTTCCTCGCTGTCGACAAGGACAACACCGAGGATGCCCCCGAAGCCTTTCTCTCGGGCAGCATCACCGATGCGCAGTCGCGCTTCAACATCTACAACCTGATCGGGTCCAGCAACAAAGTGTCTTTGCCCGATCTCGATATTTTGCGCAAGCTGTGCGAGAACCTGAACGTCACCGCTGCCGTGGCCGATTCGGTGGCCACCGGCATGGTGGGGGCGTATTCCACGGCGGGCAGCCCGGGCGCGCCTGCGGACCCACCCCTCAAACCCCAGCGGGTGTCGCAGCTCGCCTGGTTCGGCGTCGACGCACAAGCGCTGCAGCGCCTGGAGCCTTACATCACGCTGCTTCCGGAGCGCACCACGGTGAACATCAACACGGCAGCACGCGAGGTGATCGCCGCGGCACTGCCGGGGCTGAACGTGGGTGATGCCGAGCGCCTGGTGCAATACCGGCAGCGAACGCCGTTCAAGAAGCTGCAGGACATCATGGCTCAGCTCCCGTCACTCAAGGCCAGCGACATCGAGCCCAGCGTCAACTGGGCCTCCAGCTACTTCGAAGTCCGCGGCCGCCTGCGGCTTTCGGACCGGGTGCTGGAACAGCGCTCCCTGGTCAAACGCAGCGCGAAGACCATCGAGGTGCTGAACAGCGAGCGCATCAGCTCCAACGACAGCGGCCGCTGAATTCATGACGAAACCCGTTGCAACAATCACTACAAGAAACCGCCGCAAGCCTTTGATTCGGGTGGGTTTGTACGGCCGCACACTTACATTTCCGCTACCCTCGCACCCTGTATGAGCACGCTGGTCGTCCAAATCCCGTCACGTACCAGGTTGCAGGCCCGCAACCCGGGCCAAGTCGCGTCCGAAAGCAGCTTGAGCACCGAGTACGCCTATGCCCTGAGCCCCGACGGCCTGGCGCTGACGTCGCAGGGGCGCTGCGCCATTGCCTTGCTGCCCAAGGCCACCGGTGCCGTGGCCGTGTTGTCCGACGCCGATGTGAGCTGGCATCGCATCAACCTGCCCAAGGCGCCGGCCGCGCGCCTGCCTGCTGCGCTGGTCGGCGTGCTGGAAGAAGCCCTGCTCGAAGAAGCCGCGGGTGTGCACATTGCCGTCGCGCCCGACGCCACGGCAGGCGAGCCGACCTGGGTGGCGGCGGTCGACCGCGCCTGGCTGACCAGCGAGCTCGCCACGCTCGAAAAGGCCCATGTGTTCATCGACCGCGTGGTGCCGATGTCGTGGCCCGACGAGCCACCCACCGGCCACTTCGCCGAACTGGGCGACGCCTCGCAAGGCGCCACGCTGACTTGGGCGCATACCGATGGCGTGGCCCAGATCAGCCTGCAAGGCAGCCTGGCCCGCTCGCTGCTGCCCACTCCCTTGCCCGAAGGCGCGCGCTGGAGCGCCACGCCGGCCACGGCCGCTGCTGCCGAGCGCTGGCTGGGCGTGCCGGTCACGGTGACGGACTGGCCGCAGCGCGCGCTGCAAGCCTCGCGCTCACTGTGGAACCTGCGCCAGTTCGCCCTGGCCCGCAAGAACCGCGGAACCCGTGCGCTGCGCGACGTCTGGCGGCAGTTTCTGAATCCCGCCTGGAGGCCGATGCGCTACGGGCTGGTGGCGCTGGTGGCCGTGCAGATCCTCGGTCTCAATCTGTGGGCCGCCCATGAGCGCCACGCCATCGAAGACAAGCGCCAGGCCATGGTCAAGCTGCTGCAGAGCGCCCACCCACAGGTGCGCGGGGTGCTCGACGCGCCGCTGCAGATGCAACGTGAAACCGACACCCTGCGCGCCGCCGCAGGCAAGCCAGGCGAGACCGACCTCGAACCCATGCTGCAAGCAGCCGCCTCGGCGTGGCCGGGCGATCGTCCTGCGGTCGATGGGTTGAGCTACGAGCCCGGCAAGCTGACGCTCTCGGCCGCCGGCTGGGACCCGTCGCAGATCGAGCAATTCCGCAATCAGTTGCAGCCTCGCGGCTGGAAGGTCGAAGCCGTCAACGGGAATGTCGTCATGAGCCGCTCACCTTCCAACGCCAACGCGGGGCTCGCGCTGTGATCGGCCGCAGCGTCAATCTGCCCACGCCGCTCAAGGCGCTGAGCACCGAAGCGTCCGAACGCTGGCGTGCCCTGCCTCCGCGCGAGCGCCTGGGCCTCACGCTGGCCGGCGTGGTCATCGGCATCGCCATCGTCTGGATGATCGCCGTGGCGCCGGCCCTGCGCACGCTGCGCGAAACGCCTGCCCAGATCGATGCGCTCGATGCACAGCTGCAGTCCATGCAGCGCCTCGCCGCCGAAGCGCGCGATCTGCGCGGTGCGGCGCCTGTGCCGGCCACGCAGGCCGCACTGGCGCTGAAGTCGGCCACCGACCGCCTCGGCGACAAGGGCCGCCTCAACATGCAAGGCGACCGCGCCACGCTCACGCTCACCGGCGTCACCGGCGAAACGCTGCGCGCCTGGCTGATCGAGGCGCGCAGCGGCGCCCGCGCCCGCCCGATCGAAGCACGGCTCACCCGCGGCCCGCAGGGCTATGCCGGCACGCTCGTCGTCAGCATCGGCGGGGGGCAGTGATGGCACGCGCCCTGCCACGCCGCGGCCTGAAGCGCCGTTTCGCATCCAGCGCCGTGTCCACGCAATGGCAGGAGTCGTCGTTCGCCGAACTGGCCTGGGAGAAATCGCGCAGCGCAGCATCGCGTTGGGCCATGGCCGGCGCTGTGCTGGGCCTCTTGATCGGCCTCATCGTCTTTGCGCCCGCAAGCTGGCTGGCCAGCGCGGTTTCCAGTGGCACGGGCCAGCGTGTGCAACTCGCCGATGCGCGCGGAACCATCTGGTCCGGCAGCGCCGTGGCGGTGCTGACCGGCGGCCCCGACAGCCGCGACGCGAGTTCGTTGCCCGGCCGGCTCGAATGGTCGCTCGGGCTCAAAGGCCTGGGCTTCGAGTTGCGCCTTCGGCAGGCCTGTTGCCTCAACAACCAGGTGAGTCTGCTGTTAAAGCCGGGCCTGGGCCGCTTCTCGATCGAACTCGCACCCAAGCCCGACTGGGCCGGCCAGTGGCCGGGGGCCCTTCTCGGTGGCTTGGGCACGCCCTGGAACACGCTGCAGCTGGGCGGCTCGCTGCGCCTCGTCTCCCCGAAGGGGTTGAAGGTGGAGTGGGTGCAAGGCCGCTGGCTCATCGACGGCCAGGCCGACATCGAGATGATCGGCGCCTCGTCCCGCGTGTCCACGCTCGAGCCGCTGGGCAGCTACCGTTTCAGCGTGTCCGGCAGCCCCAGCGCCCCGACCCAACTGCGCCTGAGCACGCTCGACGGCGCCCTGCAACTCACGGGTGAGGGCACCGCCGGCCCCAACGGCGTGCGATTCCGAGGCGAAGCCCGCGCCGCCACCGAAGCCGATGAGGCTGCATTGAACAACCTGCTCAACATCATCGGGCGGCGCAATGGCGCCGTGTCTGTCATTTCGATCGGATAAGCATGAACAAGAGTTCCACCCTTCGAACACCGCGGCGGCCGCTCACCGCCGCGTTCGCCGCTGCGATGCTGTTCACGTCGCTCGCTCCGGCGCCGATGGCTTTTGCGCAGCAACCGAAAGATTCGCGCTTCAAGGGCGAGCCCGTCACGCTGAACTTCGTCAACGCCGAGATCGAAGGCGTGACCCGCGCCATGGGCGCCATCCTGAACCAGCAGTTCGTGGTTGACCCGCGCGTCAAGGGCAACATCACGCTCTTCAGCGAACAGCCGCTGTCGCCGCGCGAGGCGTATCTCAACTTCCTGGCCGCCCTGCGCGGGCTGGGCTTCACGGTCGTCGAATCGGGTGGCCTGTTCAAGGTGGTGCCTGAGGCCGATGCCAAGCTGCAATCGAGCACGGTGACCGTGGGTTCGGCAGTCACGCGCCAGGGCGACCAGGTGCTGACGCAGATCTTCAAACTCAGCCACGAGAACGCCAACAACCTGGTGCCCGTGCTGCGCCCGCTGATCAGCCCCAACAACACCATCAACGCCAACACCGGCAACAACACGCTGGTCGTCACCGACTATGCCGACAACCTCGCGCGCATCGGCAAGATCATCGCGGCGATGGACACGCCGAGCTCGGGCGACGTCGAGATCATTCCGCTGAAATACGCCGTGGCCACCGACCTGGCCACCATGGTGCAGCGTCTGAGCGATGGGGGTTCCACCGCAGCGGCCGTGCCGGGTGTCGGCGCCACCTCGTCGATCCTGGTCGACGCGCGCAGCAACGCGCTCATCGTTCGTGCAGCGACGCCTGCGCGCATGGCCAGCATCAAGGCCATCGTCGAGAAGCTGGACCAGCCGACCCAGGGCAGCAACCCGATGGGCAACATCTACGTGGTCTATCTGAAAAACGCCGATGCGACCAAGTTGGCCACGGTGCTGCGCGCGGCCTACAGCGCAGGCTCCGGCGGGAGCACCAGCGGCGGCGGAAGCAGCAGCACGCCGACGGCGTCCCCCACCGCACAGAACAACACCTCGGCGACAGGCGCCTCAAGCCAGGCCACTGCGCCTCTCAGCGCCTCGGCTTCACCGTCGACCGGCGGCTTCGTGCAAGCCGACCCGGCAACCAATTCGCTGATCATCACGGCCCCCGAGCCGATGTATCGGCAATTGCGCGCCGTGATCGAGCAGCTCGATTCGCGCCGCGCACAGGTCTACGTAGAGTCTCTGATCGTCGAGGTCGACCCCAGCCAGACATCGAGCCTCGGCATTCAATGGCAAGGCATCCTGGGCCAGAACGGCGACACCAACCTCGTCGGTGCCGGCACCAATTTCGGCAGCGGGCTCAACAACATCCTGAACGCAACGGTTGCGGTAGCGCAAGGGGTCACCGCCGTGGGCAACGCAGTAGCCACAACCCCACCGAGTGCAGGCTTCAACATCGGCGTGGCCCACAAGATCGGTAACCGCTACACGCTGGGAGCGCTGGCGCAGGCCTTGAATTCGACCTCGGGCACCAACATCCTCTCGACGCCGAACCTCGTCACGCTCGACAACGAAGAGGCCAAGATCGTCGTCGGCCAGAACGTCCCGTTCGTGACCGGCTCGTTCACCAGCACCGGCACCAGCACAACCAGTCCCTTCCAGACCATCGAGCGCAAGGACGTCGGCATCACGCTGCGCATCAAGCCGCAGATCGGCGAGAACGGTACCGTGCGCATGACGATCTTCCAGGAATCGTCGTCAGTTGCCACCACCACCGCGGTCGGCACCGACAACGCCGGCCCGACCACCAACAAGCGCTCGATCGACTCGACCATCGTCGTCGACGACGGCCAGATCGTCGTGCTCGGCGGGCTGATCGAAGACACCTACAGCACCACGCGCTCCAAGGTGCCCTTGCTCGGTGACATCCCGTTCCTGGGCGCACTGTTCCGCAGCGAGACCCGCGAGCGCAAGAAGACCAACCTGATGGTGTTTCTGCGCCCCGTGGTGATGCGCGACCAGTCCACCTCGAACAGGGTCTCGCTCGACCGCTACGACTACATCCGCGCCGAGCAGCAGGCGGCCCAGCCGCCGTACAGCGGCGTGATGGGGATCAACCAGTCACCGCAACTACCGCCGATCCGGCCCGACGCCGCCAACCCCACAGGCGTGCCGCGGCCGCTGGGCGACAGCCCGCCGCAACCGCCGGTGGCCGTGCCTTCGGTGCCGCCGCCGGCTTCCGCACCCGCCAGCGGCGCCACTCCGGCCCCTGTGAACTGACATGGGCGCGCGCCACCCCCTCCCCTACGCCTACGCCAAGGCGCACAACCTGCTGCTCGAAGACGACGGCGAGCGCCTGGTGCTGTGGGCGCCTGAGACGGTGTCGTTGCCGGCGCTGAGCGAGGTGCTGCGCCTGTACCAGATCGATGCGCTGGAGCGCGAGGCCGCATCGACGCTGGGCAACCGCATCGCGGCTGCCTATGCGGGCGGCGAGTCGAGTGCCGCCACGGTGATCGGCGAGGTCGAAAGCAAGGTCGACCTGAGCCGCATGATGCAAGACCTGCCGGCCGTCGAAGACCTGCTGGAAGCCGCGAACGACGCGCCCATCATCCGCATGCTCAACGCCCTGCTCACGCAGGCCGCGAAAGACGGCGCGAGCGACATCCACATCGAGCCCTATGAGCGTTCGAGCTCGGTGCGCTTCCGTGTCGACGGCACGCTGCGCGAGGTGGTGCAGCCGAACAAGGCGCTGCACGCCGCGCTGATCTCGCGCCTGAAGATCATGGCCGAGCTCGACATTTCAGAGAAGCGCCTGCCGCAAGACGGCCGCATCTCGCTGCGCATTGGCGGTCGCGCGGTCGACGTGCGCGTGTCGACGCTCGCTTCATCGCATGGCGAGCGCGCGGTGCTGCGCCTGCTCGACAAGGGCGAATCGAAGTTCACGCTCGAAGGCCTGGGCATGGGCGGCGACACGCTTCAGCGCTTCGACAAGCTGGTGCAGCAGCCGCACGGCATCGTGCTCGTGACCGGCCCCACCGGCTCGGGCAAGACGACCACGCTGTACGCCTCGCTCGGCCGCATCGACACCAGCACGACCAACGTGCTGACGGTGGAAGACCCGGTCGAATACGAACTCGGCGGCATCGGCCAGACGCAGGTCAATCCGAAGATCGACCTCAGCTTCGCCAAGGCGCTGCGAGCGATCCTGCGGCAAGACCCGGACGTGATCATGATCGGCGAGATTCGCGACTACGAAACGGCGCAGATCGCAGTGCAAGCGTCGCTGACGGGCCATTTGGTTCTCGCCACGCTGCACACCAACGACGCACCCAGCGCCGTCACGCGGCTCACCGACATGGGCATCGAGCCCTTCCTGCTCAGCTCCAGCCTCTTGGGCGTGCTGGCCCAGCGCCTCGTGCGTAAGCTGTGCCCGCACTGCAAGAAGCAGGACGCGAAAGGCCGCTGGCACCCTGTGGGCTGCAGCGAATGCGGCCAGAGCGGCTACAAGGGCCGCACCGGCGTCTACGAATTGATGGTGGCCGACGACAAGGTGCGCGGCCTGATCCACGCGCGCGCTGCCGAGTCGCAGATCTTCGTGGCGGCCGAGGCCAACGGCATGCGCTCGATGCGCGAAGACGGCGAGCGGCTCGTGGCCGAAGGCGTCACGTCACCCGAAGAAGTGATGCGGGTCACCCGCGAGTAGCTCGATGCCCGCGTACAAATTCGAGGCCCTCAACGCCGCCGGCAAGACCAGCACCGGCCTGCTCGAAGCCGACAACATGAAGGCCGCACGCGCGCAGTTGCGCGCGCAGGCGCTGGTGCCGTTGGACGTGACCCAGGTCGCGTCAGCCGGCACTCAGGCCACCGGCGGGTTGCGCCTCACACGCCGCGTATTCAACTCGACCGGCCTTGCAGTGTGGACGCGCCAGCTCGCCGGCCTGGTCGGCTCCGGCCTGCCGCTGGAGCGCGCCCTCACCGCCTTGAGCGAAGAAGCCGAAGACCAGCGCCAGCGCGAGCTGGTGGCGCACTTGCGCAGCGAGGTCAATGCCGGCTCGCCGTTCGCGCGCGCGCTAGCCAGTGCGCCACGCGAGTTCGACGATGTGTACCGTGCCGTGGTCGCTGCCGGCGAACAAAGCGGCGCGCTGGGCACGGTGCTCGAGCGCCTGGCCGATGACCTCGAAGAGCGCCAGTCCCTGCAGGCCAAGCTGATCGGCGCCACGCTCTATCCGGCCATCGTGTCGCTGATCGCGGTGGTGATCGTGATCTTTCTCGTCACCTACGTGGTGCCGCAGGTCGCGTCGGTGTTCACCAACTCCAAGCGCGCCCTGCCCGGCCTCACCGTGGCGATGCTGGCCATCAGCGCCTTCATTCGCAACTACGGCTGGCTGCTGCTGCTGGGAATCATTGCAGCGGTGGTGGCACTCAGGCTGATGCTTCGCAACGAGGTCTTTCGCGAGCAGTTCGATGCCAGCTGGTTGAACCTGCCGCTGATCGGCAAGCTCTCCCGCGGCTACAACGCAGCGCGCTTCTCCGGTACGCTGGCCATGCTGGCCGGTGCCGGCGTGCCCATCCTGAAAGCGCTGCAGGCCGCGGCCGAGACGCTCTCCAACCGCGCGATGCGTGCCGATGCGATGGACGCACTGGTGCAGGTGCGCGAAGGCGCGCCGCTCGCCTCGGCACTCGCCGGCAAGAAGCGCTTCCCTGGTCTCCTGGCCATGTTCGCTCGCCTGGGAGAACAGACTGGACAGTTGCCGCAGATGCTCGACCGCGCCGCGCGCCAGACCAGCATGGAAGTGCAGCGCCGCGCGATGGCCATGGCCACTATCCTGGAGCCGCTGCTCATCGTCGCGATGGGGGGTGTCGTGATGCTGATTGTGCTGGCTGTGCTGTTGCCTATCATTCAGCTCAACACCTGGGTGAAATAGGGCCCCCCAGTCGCTGCGCTCCTGCCCCCAAGGGGCGCCACCCATCGGCTCGGGAGACCCGAGCCTTGGGCGTTGCATGATGGATGCCTCGCATTGCTCGACATGGTCGCGATTGGCATGGGTCGTGCATGTGTTTCGGCGCAAAGTAGGTGGTGTTTCGGGTGGTTATCGGCGGCTGCACCTTCGGGCCGTTTGCTTCAATCAACGCAAGGGTCTGCGTTTTCTGGAGGTCACATGAGCGCATCCAAGGACTTGGTCACCGTGTCTTCGGGCACACATCGCGGCAGCATTCCGATTGCCCGCATGCGCAGCGTGTACCGCGTCGACGAGGTCGGCCGCAAGCTCGGCAAGCTGCCCGACAAGGAGCACGAGGGCCTGCGCTCTACCTACGAGCGCATGATCGAGAAGGGCCCCGAGCGCTTCCAGGTCAAGCCGTCCGGCCTGCCGGCCATGGACCATCTCTACGATGACCTGCCCAACTTCTCTGACGTGCTCGACGACGTGAAGCGCCAGATCGCGCTGTGCGAAGACAGCCGCGACGCGCTCGAGATCACCCCCTTGCTGCTGCTCGGCCCACCCGGCGTCGGCAAGACGCATTTCGCACGTGAACTCTCGGTGCTGCTGGGCACCGGCATGGGTTTCGTCTCGATGAGTTCGCTGACTGCCGGCTGGGTGCTCTCGGGCGCTTCGAGCCAATGGAAAGGCGCGCGCCCCGGCAAGGTGTTCGAGACGCTGGTCGACGGCCAGTACGCCAACCCGGTGATGGTGATCGACGAGATCGACAAGGCCGGCGGCGAGCACGCCTACGACCCGCTCGGCGCGCTCTACAGCCTGCTGGAACACGACACTGCAGGCAGCTTTACCGACGAATTTGCCGAGGTGCCCATCGACGCGAGCCAGGTGATCTGGGTCGCCACCGCCAACGATGGCCGCAGCATCCCCGAGCCCATCCTCAACCGGATGAACGTGTACGAGGTGCAGGCCCCCGACCGCGACGCCGCGCGCCACATTGCCGCCAAGCTCTACCGCAGCATCCGCACCGATCACGACTGGGGAAAGCGCTTCTCCCCCGAGCCCGGCAACGACGTGCTCGACTGCATGAGCGAGATGGCCCCGCGCGAAATGCGCCGCGCCTGGATGACGGCCTTCGGCAATGCGAAGCTCGCGCGCCGCGACCGCGTCGAGCCTTGCGACCTGCCCGAAGCCGGGTTCAAGAAGTCGAGCATCGGCTTCGTGCAGTAAAGCGCCAGCGGCGCAACCAACGAAACGAAGCACCCGCACCGGCGAAACACCGGTGAATCGGGCCGGCGCAATGCTATGGGCTCCTGATACCCGGAGCCTTTTCACCATGACCCCTGTCCAGATCGGACACGTGCGCCGCAGCTTCACGCTGATCGAACCGATTGCGCCCCAAGCCGCCGCCTTGTTCTACGACAACCTCTTCACCGCCGACCCGAGCCTGCGCAAGCTGTTCGAAGGCAACATGGCGCAGCAGGGCGAGCGCCTGATGACGATGATCGGCGCGGCCGTCGACCTGCTCGAACAACCCGACAACCTGATCCCGGTGCTGCGCAAGCTGGGCGCACGCCATGTGAACTACGGCGTGCGCGACGAGCACTACGCGACCGTCGGCGGCGCGCTGCTGAAAACGCTGCAGCAGGGCCTGGGTGCCGCTTGTACCGACGAGGTGCACGCCGCCTGGGTGGCGCTGTACCACGTGGTCAGCCACACGATGATGGATGCGGCTCACAGTGAAACCTCGTCGGCCCGCGCCGCCTGAGGCAGCAGTGTCGGGTTCAGCGCACCAGCTGCGCCACGGCCGCCAGCAGGTCGGCCTTGGAGAAGGGCTTGTCGAGCCCGATGCAGTGCGCCTTGCGCAAGAACTCGCGCGCGCCGGGCGACAAGGTGTCGCCGGTGACGAACAGCATGCGCCGCGCGAGGCTCGGGTAGTTTTGCGAGACCTCGCGCCACAGCGTGGCGCCGTCCATGTCGGGCATGCGCAGGTCGGAGACGATGGCATCGAAGCGCGCTGTCTCCAGCAGCGCCAGCGCAACCGCGCCCGATTCGGCGGTCGCCACCTCGTAGCCCGCGCCTTCCAGCATGTCGCGCATCAGGCCGGCGATCTCGGCTTCGTCGTCGACCACCAGCACCCGCGATTGCGGCAAAGCATCGGGGCTCTGCAGCGGCATCAGCCCGGAGTCGTGCACGCGCTCGCCGCTGATCGGCAGGTTGAGCCGGAAGGTCGCGCCGCCTTCGTAGGCGGTGGGTTCCAGCGTCAGGTCGCCGCCATGGTCGCGCGCCAGCGAGCGTGAGACGGCCAGGCCGAGGCCGGTGCCGATGCCTTCGGGCTTGGTGGTGAAGAAGGGCTCGAACAGCTTGTCGCGCAGCTCGGGCAGCACGCCCGCCCCGTTGTCTGACACGCGCAGCCACACGCGCGGCTCGCGGTTCTCGCGCCGCACTTCAACACCGGTCTCGATGTGCACGCGGCGCTCGCCGGTGGTGGCCGACAGCGCCTGCTGCGCATTCACCAGCAGGTTGAGCACGATCTGGCCGATCTGGTCGCCATCGGCCTTCACGCTCGGCAGGCCGTCGATCAGCTGCAGCCGCATCTCCACACCGTGGCTGCGGTAGCTGTAGCTCAGCATCTCTGCGGCGGCGCGCGTGAGGTCGTTGAGCGACACGCTCTCGCGCGTGGCCGGCTTGCTGCGCGCCATGTTGAGGAAGGTGCGCACGATGCGCCCGCAGCGCTCGGCCGCTTCGCGGATACGCTGCACGTCGCCGCGCAGCTCGGGGTCGTTGCACTTCTCTTCGAGCAGGCTGGCACGGCCCATCACGATGGCGAGCGGGTTGTTCAGCTCGTGCGCAACGCCGGCCAGCAGGCTGCCCATGGCCGAGAGCTTCTCGCTCTGGCGAAGCGCGTCGCGCTGGCGCTCGATCTGCTGCGACGCATTGGAGCGCTCGGTCACGTCGACGAGCGACGCGGTGTAGTACGCCGTGCCGCCGACGTTCGTGCGCCACAGCACCATCTCGATCGGGAACTCGGTGCCGTCGGCCCGCAACGCATGCAGCTCCATGCGCTTGCCGAGCACGCGAGCCTCGCCGCCCGTTTCCAGGCGTTGAATGCCCGCTTCGTGCGGCGCACGGTAGCGCTCGGGCATGATCACGTCGCTCACCAACCGGCCCACCACCTCGATGCGCTTGCGGCCGAACATGGCCTCGGCCGCCGGGTTGAACTCGACGATGACGCCGCGGCCATCGGTCGAGATGAGCGCCGCCAGCGCGTGGTCGACGATGGCCGCCTTCAGCGCTTCGCTGGCCTGCAGCTGGCCCAGCTGTTCGGCGAGCTGCTCCTCACGCAGCTTGAGTTCGGTGTGGTCGCGGCCGAACACCACGATGCCCTGCACCTCGGCACCCGCCGGCGCGAAGGGCACCATGGTTTCCTGCAGGAAGCGGCGCCCGCGGGTCGGGTACTCGACCCAGCCCTGCCAGCGCAGCGTGTCGCCGGCGAACAGGCGCTCGGCCCACGGCAGGTAGCCCGCATACGTCGCCTCGCCCAGCACGGTCGACAGGTGCTTGCCGATCACCTCTTCGGCAGGCTGGCCGTAGAAGGCGAGCGCCTCGCGGTTGGCGTAGATGAAGCAGTGGTCGCGCCCCACCACCGCCACGCGGGCGGTGATGTTGTCGAGCAGCGCGCTCATCAGCTCGGGCGCGAGCGGCGGCAGCGGCGATTCGTCTCTACCCCACTGCGTGGGTCCGGTCCAGACGAATTCGCGCTCCAGACTTTTCATGGCGTGCCCGTCACGTCGCAACCGACGTGGTGGGCACGAACACATAACCCACATTGCGCACGGTCTTGAGCACTTCGGGCTTGTCTGGGTTGGTTTCGATCTTGCGGCGCAGGCGCATCACGCGCAGGTCGATGGAACGGTCGAACACGTCCCAGCCGCGGTTGTGCGCCTGTTCCATGATCTGGTCGCGGTTGAGCGGGCGGTTCGGGTTGCGGGCAAACAATGCCAGCAGGTCGAACTCGGCGGCGCTGATCTCGATCTCGTTGCTTTCAGCGCCGAACAAGCGGCGCTCGTCGAGGTCGAGCTGGCAGACGCCGAACTGCACGCGGCGCGACTCGACGGCCTGCGCCACTGCTGCTGGTTGCGATGCCTTCAGGCGGCGCAGTACGGCGCGCACACGCGCCAGCAGCTCGCGCATCTCGAAGGGCTTGGGGATGTAGTCGTCGGCCCCCAGTTCGAGGCCGACCACGCGGTCGACCGACTCGCCGGCGGTGGTGAGCATCATCAGGCCGACGCGCGGGTGGGCGTCGCGCAGCCAGCGCGCGAGCGACAAGCCGTTTTCGCCGGGCATGTTGATGTCGAGGATGGCCAAGTCGGGCAGGGATTCGGCGATGGCCGCGCGCGCAGCCAGCGCATCGTGCGCGGTGCGCACCGCAAAACCGTGGCGGCCGAAGTATTCGCTGAGCAGCGAACGCAGCTCGGGTTCATCGTCCACCACCAGAACGGTGATGCCGGTACTGGCGTCGCCCTGTGGCATGGCTTGCGCTTCCGTGTGCAGTGTTGGCTGGAGCGGATCATATCGGTCTGCCGGCGGAGCGGAGCGTGCCAGGTCGGCGCGGCTCAGCACGGCGCTGAGCCAATCGCGGGAAGGCGATGCGGACAGCCCGCGCGAAACGATGGCCGCGCTCAAACGGCACCGTGGCTCAGCGCGAGGTCTTCGGCGAAGGCTTCGCTGCGAAACACCAGCGGGCGTGTGTCAGCGAAGTCGGGGCGGTGCGGGCGCACATCGCGCGAGCCGGCTTTGGGTCGACGGGCAGACTTGGCCGACCGGGCAGCCACCGAAGCCTGGCGGGCGAAGATGCGTTGCAGCGTGAGGGTGACAAGCTCGGTCATGAAAGGCTCCGGGGTCCGGCAGCGCGGGGTTGCTTCTGCCTACTACCTCGCCACTGTCGCGCGGCGCCGTATCAAGCCCGTTTCGAGTGCCGCCCGACGTGTTTCGTTTGTTTCACGGCCGCTCTCATGCGCTCTTATGATCCGCCGCATGCCTGTCACCCTTGCCGGCCAACTGGTCGTAGCCATCTCTTCGCGTGCCCTCTTCGACTTCGAAGAAGAAAACCGACTCTTCGAGGCCGGCGACGACCGCGCCTACATGCAGCTGCAGCTGCAGCGCGTGGCCGAGCCCGCCAAGCCGGGCGTGGCCTTCTCGCTGGTCAACAAGCTGCTGGCCTTCAACACCAAGTCGCCCGCGGTCGAGGTGGTGATCCTGTCACGCAACGACCCGGTCTCGGGCATGCGCGTCTTCCGCTCGGCCAAGCACTACGGCCTGCCGATCCAGCGCGGCGTGTTCACCCGCGGCGAGTCGCCCTGGCGCTACCTCAAGCCGCTGAATGCGCACCTGTTCCTGTCGACCAACGAGCCCGACGTGCGCTCGGCGCTCGAAGCTGGCGTGCCGGCCGCCCGCGTCTACCCGCATTCGGCGCGTGCTTCGGATGCGCACCCGAACGAAGTGCGCATCGCCTTCGACGGCGACGCCGTGCTGTTCTCCGACGAAGCCGAGCGCGTGTTCCAGCTGGCCGGGCTCGACGCCTTCCAGGCCCACGAGCGCGAGCGCGCCGACCTGCCGCTGGCCGCCGGCCCGTTCAAGCCGCTGCTGGATGCGCTGAAGACGCTGCAGAACCAGGAATCACCTGCCATGCGGCTGCGCACCGCGCTCGTCACCGCGCGCAGCGCGCCAGCGCATGAGCGCGCCATCCGCACGCTGATGGAATGGAACATCGAGATCGACGAGGCCATGTTCCTCGGCGGCCTGCCCAAGGGCGCCTTCCTGCGCGAGTTCGAGCCCGACTTCTTCTTCGACGACCAGACCGGCCACATCGAGAACGCCGCGCTGCACGTGCCTTCGGGGCATGTGGCGGCGGGCGTGTCTAACCCCTGAGCTTCGCCAGCCAGCCCAGGCCCGCCGAGGTGCCGCCGCGCGGCCGGTATTCGCAGCCGATGTGGCCGCGGTAGCCCAGCGATTCGATCAGCTCGAAAAGATAGGGGTAGTTCAGCTCGCCCACGTCGGGCTCGTGCCGCTCGGGCACGCCGGCGATCTGCAGGTGGCCCACGCGGCCGGTGGGCAGGTACTCGCGCAGCTTCGTCGCCACGTCGCCCTCGACGATCTGGCAGTGGTACAGGTCCATCTGCACCTTGAGGTTGGCAGCCCCCACCTCGGCCACGATGGCATGCGCCTCGTCTTGCCGGTTGAGAAAGTAGCCCGGCATGTCGCGCCGGTTGATGGGCTCGATCAGCAGGTCGACGCCCACGCCGGCCACCTGCTGCGCCGCCCACGCGAGGTTGCGCACGAAGGTGGCCTGCAACAGGCCACGATCCACGCCCGGCGGCGCGAGGCCGGCCATCAGGTGAATGCGTGGGCAGCTCAACGCCTGGGCGTATTCCAAGGCCTTCGCGACCGCATTGCGGAATTCAGCCTCGCGCCCAGGCAGACAGGCGATGCCCCGGTCTCCCGCGGCCATGTCACCCGGCGGCGCGTTGAACAGCACCTGTTGCAGGCCATGCTCCTTGAGCAGGCCGGCAAGCACCTGCGGCGCATGCTCGTAGGGGAACAGAAACTCCACTGCGGTGAAGCCATCGCGCTTCGCCGCAGCAAAGCGGTCGAGGAAGGCGTGCTCCCCGTACATCAGGCTGAGGTTGGCTGCAAAGCGCGGCATGGTCGTGACGATAGCAAGGACTTCATCTCGCCAAGGCGCATGCGATGGCAGCCACCCATTGTTTTCAGTGGAGGCGCCCCCATACTCCAGAGGCTGGGAACTTCCCAGCCACCTGGAAAGATCGAATGAAACGAATTTTGCTGAGCCTCTTCGTCGCCGCGTTGAGCCTGAGCTTTGCGGCCACTCACGTCGAAGCCAAACGCCTGGGCGGCGGTGGCACGTCGGGCATGAAGCGGACGACGCCTCCACCTCAACAGTCTCAGCCCGTTCCGGCCAAACCGGCCCAGCCTGCGGCCACACCCGGCACGGCGCCCACCGCGCCAGCGGTCGCGCCCAAGCGCTCGTGGATGGGCCCGCTCGCCGGCATCGCCGCGGGCCTCGGCCTCGCCGCGCTGATGAGCCACTTCGGCATGGGCGCCGAGATGGGCAGTATCCTCACCATGCTGCTCGTGGCGGGCGCGGCTTTCTTCGTCATCCGCTTCCTGATGCAGCGCTTCGGGCCGGGTGCGGCCCAGCGCAACCAGGGCGCGCAGTACGCCGCAGCCGGGCCTGCACCATTCGGCAATAACGCGCCCGCCTTCGGCTCGGGCGGTGGCGCTCAAGGCGGCAACGAGCCGAGCTTGGCCGCCCCTGTGGGCAACCTGCCTGCGGGCTTCGATGCGCCGGCTTTCGAGCGCATCGCCAAGCTGATCTTCATCCGCATGCAGGCGGCCAATGACGCCGGCAACCTGGAAGACCTGCGCCAGTTCGCCACGCCCGAAATGTTCGCCACCTTCCGGCTCGAACTGCAAGAGCGCAAGGCCGCAGGCCAGCAGACCGATGTAGTGCAACTCAACGCGCAGGTGCTCGACTTCGCCCAAGAGGCCGACCGCCAGATCGTCAGCGTGCGCTTCCACGGCTTGATCCGCGAAGAGAAGGACAGCCCCACCACCACCTTCGACGAGATCTGGCACCTGGTCAAGCCGGCCGACGGCCACACCGACTGGGCCATCGCCGGCATCGCTCAAAGCGAAGCGGCTTGATCGGTTTAGTCGGGCTGGGCTTGGGCCGGGATGGCCCAACCCAGCAGCTCGGCCAGCCGCCGGGTGACCCATTCGGCCTCGGCGGCATTCACGCCCGCCTCTCCGCCGAGCAACCCGCCGCGAATGCGCTCCAGCACGTCGCTCTCGGTGATGCCCAGCTCCCACAAGCGGCTCTGCGCCGTTTCGGTCAGCATGCTTGCGAAGTCTTCGCAGAACTCGTAGCGCTGCTGGATCTCTGCGCGCGATGCGTTGGGCTTGATGCGCCCGGGCTCGACGAACAGCGCGATGAACGAAGGTGGGATCTCGATCTGGCTTTCGTCTGACATGGCGGCGATTGTCGCAGTGCATGTGCATGTCGCAGATGTCCAAGACCGCGGTTTCCACGGACCGACGCTGCGTTCATTGAGGTTTCCAGAACTCGCAACAATCTCCGATCCGTTCGCACTGAGCTTGTCGAAGTGCCTGCACCGAGATACGCGCTGGCTTCGACAGGCTCAGCCCGAACGGAGTGTTGAGTCGTGAAATTGGAAAAGCTCAATAGGTCACACTGATTCACGAAGCTGCCGGCGCGAACCAGGTGGCGCCACAATCAATATCACCGCCACACCCTCACCCACCGTCCATGCACGTCACCATCGCCCCCGGGGTTCGTCTCTTCGTTGACATCCAGGGGCCGTCGCAGGTACCCGACGGGGCCACGATGCGCGAGAAACCCACGCTCGTGCTACTGCACGGCGGCCCAGGCTACGACCACTCGGGGTTCAAGCCCGCGTTCTCGCGCCTGGCCGAGATCGCCCAGGTCGTCTACTACGACCACCGGGGCCATGGCCGCAGCGACCGGCGCCCCGCCGCCGAGTGGACACTCGACACCTTCGCCGACGACGTGGTGCGGCTGTGCGACGCGCTGGGCATCGTCAAGCCCATCGTGCTCGGCCAGTCGTTCGGCGGCTTCGTCGCGCAGCGCTATATCGAACGCCACCCGGCGCACGCCGCCAAGGTGGTGCTGTCGAGCACCTCGCCGCACATGGGCCTGCCGCGCAAGCTGGCGATGTTCGAGCGGCTCGGCGGCCGCGAGGCGCGCGACGTGGCCGAGCGCTTCTGGACCCAACCCAACGAGACCACCTGGGCAGAGTACGAGCGCGTCTGCAAGCAACACTACAACACCGCGCGGCCGGCCAACGACGATGCCTCGCGCCGCATCGTGTTCAACACCGACATCCTCTTCACCTCGGCCAGCGGCGAGCAGCAAAGCATGAACCTGCTGCCCGGTTTGAGCCGCGCCCAATGCCCGGTGCTGGTGATGGCAGGCGAGCTCGACCCGGTGTGCCCACTCGACGACGCACGCGACATCGCCGCGGCGCTGCCCGCGCAATGGATGCAGTTCGCGAGCTTTGCAAATTCGGGCCACGGCGCCTGGCGCGACGAACCCGATGCCGCCTTCGCGCGGCTGCGCGAGTTCGTGCTTCAGTAAGCAGCCGGCGAAAGCGCTGTCACGCCACACGGCGCCGATCAGCTGCAGCGCGGAGACAAGGGCCTGTCATGCACAGCTGCGCAGTGGACGGCTCATCGGGAGTCATTTCCAATTCAGGTATGAGCCTGGAGCGGTCTGAGATCGGCGACGCGAAGCGAGTCGATCCGTTGTAGACCGAGGCAGTGTAGGGGGCGGTGTTGGATTGCATTTGAGGCCTTTTATGACCGGCTGTTCGGCAAGCGTTCGGCCCGTGGCCGAACGCGCGTCAGGCCGTAGGCCCCACGTCGGGGAGCGGTGGGCAACCCCGTACCCCGAAGCGTCAGCGAGGGGCTGTCCACGCCCTTGTGGTGTGGACAGCGGGGTTGTCCACCGCGGGCGCGAGGTCGCGCGGCGGTGGCTGCATGGCGACTGCGCAGCAGTCGCCCCCCCGCGGCCCGCCAATTTCAGGCCGTGCGCGCAGGCACGCGCCGGAACAACGCGTTGCGGGCCTCGTTGAGTTCCTCGGCCGCCTGCACATCGGTCAGCGCCGTAGCCAGTTCGTGGAGGTCTTCGAGCGTGATGCCCTCACGCATGAACTTTGCCGCATCAGGCAGGCTGGCCAGCTTGTCCAGCGGC
>Ga0307508_10000215_pt1 | contig 70109 bp, 51 predicted proteins | sample 9_EM_MG_FD_203089 | JGI IMG/M metagenome (GOLD analysis project Ga0307508, IMG submission 203089) | Populus trichocarpa ectomycorrhiza microbial communities from riparian zone in the Pacific Northwest, United States - 9_EM | ecosystem: Host-associated > Plants > Roots > Unclassified | place... | reverse complement strand
TGCCACCGCACGCACGGCGGCGCGGCGCACCGGGCGGGCCGCGCGGGCCACGCTGGGCAGCGCACGCCGCAGCACCATGCCGGCCAGCACCGGGGCTGCCGCGTCGATGCCGTCTTCGTCGAGCCCGTCGACGAACTCGTCGAAGGCCTCGAACTCGTCGGCGCCATCGGCCAGCAGCCGGCCGGCCACGTTGGCCAGGCGGCCGATCATCTGCGCCTGCGGGATGGGCAACATGCTGGCGATGGGCCCGACGACGCGGGCCACGCTGCCGATGCCTCGGCCCACGCCGCGTGCGATGCGGCCGAGGCGGCGGAAGAACTCGTCGCTGTCTCCGGCGTCCATGGCATCGGCCACGGCGTCGTCCATCGCGTCGTAGCCATCGCCGCCATCGGCCATGGCATCGAACTCGTCGCCTTCGTCGAATTCATCGCCCTCGTCGAACTCGTCGCCTTCATCGAATTCGTCGCCCTCGTCGAAGCCATCGCCGCCACCGGCGCCGCCGCCCAGCAGGCCGCCGGCTGCGCGCCCGAGGCCACCGAGCAGGCGGCCGAGGAACTCGTCGCCCTCATCGCCTTCATCGAACTCATCGCCTTCGTCGTAGCCATCGAAGTCGTCCATCGCTCGCGCGGGGCCTTCGGCAGCGTCGCTCATCAGGTCGTCCATCACATCGGCATCGAATCGGTCCATGGTGTGCTCTCCTTGGTGTGCACGGGGTCAGCGGGGGGTGACGGTCAGCGTCGCTGGCCCGTCGATGTGGAAAGTGCGCGGCCCGGCCAGGTGCTGGGTGCGGGTGCCGCGGCCGACCTGTGTGTCGCGTGCCAGCGGCGCGCGGGCGTTCGCCGCACCCGGCCTCGCCAGCCGCTGCAGCGCCTGCGGGTTCTGTGCGACGCGGCGGGCGCTGCGCGGCAGGCCGCGCCGTACCGCTTGCACCGCTTGCTGGGGCGTGGCGGCAGTGCGTGCGGCCACGCGCGCGGCAGAGCGTGCCAGCCGCGGCAGCGCCTGCACGGCACCGCGCCCCTGGTGGCGTACGAGTTCGCGCGCTGCCGAGGCGACACCGCGCACCAGCGCGCGGCGGCCCGCCTGCGTGAGCTGTGCGACGTTGCGAAAACCGAGCCCGCGTGCCGCTGCGCGTGCAGCCAGGGCCACGGCAGCCGGCAAGGCTTCGTCGACGCCATCTTCGGCAAAGAGTTCGGCCATCGCGTCGAAGTCATCGAGTTCGTCGCCACCGCCGCCGATGAGCTGGCTCAGTTGCCCGAACAAGCCTTGCGCGCCGCCGGCCGCCTGGCCCAGCGAACCGGCGAGGCCTTGCGCCCGGCCGGCCCACCCTTGAACGTTGCGGGCACCGCGGCCCACCTGCTGCAAGCCGCCGGCGATGCCCGGCGCACCCAGCAGGCGCGCCAGGCGCGCTGCGGCTTGCGCTGCCGGCGACACGCGCCCGGCCACGCGGCCTACCTGGCCAGCAACGCGGCCTGCCTGCTGTGCAAAGCCGCGCACTCGCCCGGCCACGCCTGCAGCGCCACCGAGGCCGCGGCTGGCGACACCGGCTGCGCGCCCCAGGCCACCGAGCAGGCGGCCGAGGAATTCGTCTTCGTCGGCGGCGTCCAGGCCATCGGCCACTTCTTCCTCGAAGGCATTCCACAGCGCCATGTCATCGGCGCCATTGCTGCCGTCGCCGCCATCGCCGAAGGAGTCGCCCATGTCGCCGGCGCTGTCGCCTTCGAAGGCGTCGCCGCTGTCGGCGGCGTCGAACTCGTCGGTGAAGGCATCGGCGCCATCGGCCGCGTCGAACGCATCGCCTGCGTCTGCGCGGCCAAGATCGGCGTCGAGTGCATCGGCCTCGTCCATCACATCGTTGTCGAAAGCTTGGTCCATCGGGTGCCTCCTGGGTGGCTCGGCCGTGTTGCGAAGGAACTTGCAACGTCGACCTTGCGAGCAACTCTAGGCGTCGGGCCACGCCGCAACAAACCCGCGTTGTCGCACGTGCATCGGTGCGTGCCAGAGTGAGCGCGCGGGTTTGCAGGGGCTCGAATGCACCCGCCCGTTTGAACCCCCTCAAATGCACCTGTCAGTTCTGGCAGGACGGGTGGCCTTGACATTGCGCCGTGCGCCGACGACAAACTTCAGTGGGAGACAGCGTGCAAATGCACAAGCGCGAATTCCCTAATACTGGGGATCGTGCTGCTCACGCCGCGTGGCACGATGACCGCGGCACCTGCGCCGATCCGTCATGGGCCGGCGTCAACGAACAGCAACACACTGAGGGCGGTTGAATGATCACGGACAAGCACCCTCGTGTCGAACCGGCCCGACCCTCTGCGCCGGGCTGCAGCACCCCATCCAACGAACCCTGCGATCCCGTGCTCGCAGAAGCGAGCCTGCGTGTCGGCTCGCGCGAGTGCCGCATCGTCTGCGTGGACAAGATCGTGCCGCGGCACGTCGTCGAAGGCCGGCACGATGCACGCGCGCGGCTGGTCTACGCCGAAGGCGAGATCGTGCACTTCGAACTCGATCACCACCGCTATGCGCTGGTGGCGGAGCAAGCCGTCGAACCCGAAACCACGCCGTCCGTGGCACCCCCCAGCGACCTGCGCGAGCTGCTCACCAACCGCGAGATGCAGATCGTTCAGCTGATCTGCCTCGGCTACCTGACCAAGCAGGTGGCCGATCGCCTGCACCTGAGCGAGTTCACGGTGCGCTCGTACCTCAAGACCATCTACTGCAAGCTCGGCGTGCGCTCGCGCGCAGCGATGGTGTTCCGCTATACGCAGGCGTTTGGGTTGCAGGGTGGGGCGACGTGAGTGCTGTCAGGCCGGTGGTAATGGCCCGCGTGGCATTGCCTGGATTTGATAGGCTAACGTTTTAAATGAGCGGCAGTCTCCGGGGAGCCCCCCCTTTTTTGACGTCCGCTCGATGGGCTAGCGAAGCAATCGACGAGCTGCCAAAAATCGTGCCGAAGAAACACCTGTTCAGCCAGGCCCGCTCAGGCCGAACACGGCTTCGATACCTCAGCCCGAACGGATTTCACTATGCAGGGCGTTTTGTTTCTCATGAGACCTGAGCATCGACACCCGAATGCAGCAGTTCATAGGCAACTTGCCTGACAGCAGGATAGATAGGGATGTTGTCATATCCGCGTTTTGTGCCGGACCTCCGCCCAACAAGAGAGGATCCGCCCGACCACGACTTTCGAAATTGGTCATAGCGCTCGTCTACCTCTGTGTCAAAGTGCGCCCCACCATCCTTGTTCGTGACGGCCAGCACCAAGTCTCTCCTTGTGAGGCTGTGCTGAGTATTCTCGAACACACACTCTTCCCACCACGCGTCGAAGGCGAGCATGACGAAGTGTTGCCTGGGCGAAGGAAAGTATCGTTCGTCGCACGTCGGCCAGTATTTCGCCTCTCCGCCCTTTCCGTCGTTTACCCCGACATTGATTCGGCGGACAAGACCCAGATGCACTTTCTCCGATGGCTCTCGGATGTTCGTACTCAGGAGGTGCACGGTCTTGGCGGTAAGGTGCGTAAGAAGCGATGTGCTGTGTTGGGTGTTGTGAACAAGAACTCGGATTGCTGTTGCGATTGCCAGAGCAACGATCTCATGGCCTCCGTCATAGCACTCGGACAGCACAGCGATCAGCTTCATGTGCTCGGCAAGTCTGCTGGAAAGCGAATTGCTGACCTTCGTCATGGCGCAGCCTCTCCCGACACCCGACCTGTTATCTGCATGATCGATTGACTGCACCTTCCCCGAATGCAATCGATCCGCGGATCGCCGAACCAGCCTACTGCGTGTTCGTCACGATCGTGACGCGCCGGTTCTCGGGTGCCGACGGCACCTTGCGGTTCAGCAGGTCGGTGTCGCCTTTGCCCTCAGCCTTGAGGCGGTCGGCGGCGATGTTGTGGGTGGTCACGAGGTAGCTGCGCACGCTCTCGGCGCGCTGCTGCGACAGGATCATGTTGGCGTCGGCCTGGCCGCGTGGGTCGGCGTGGCCTTCTACGTTGAAGGAGTACTCGGCGAGGCGGTCGTTCTTCAGTGCGGCGGCCACCACGTCGAGCTGCTGCTTGGCGGGCGCTGTGAGTTCGGACGAGTTGGTCTCGAAGGTGATCAGCAGCGAGGCGCTGGCTTTCTTCTGCGGTGCGAGCACGGCGTCGGTGCTGCGGCTGACTTTCAGGCTGCGGGTGAGCACGGGCGCGGGCGGCGGCGTCAGGGCATCGAGCAGGTTGGATTCGGTCACCTTGTCGCCCTTGAGCAGGGTGGTCTCGTCGGCCCAGGTGGCGGCGCAGGTGCCGGCCAGCAACAGCAGGGCGGCGGCGGTTTTCGACAGGGTATTCAGGTTCAGGCGCATGGCAGGTCTCCGGGCATCAGGCTGCCCGCATGTTGAACGATGGGTGGAAGAACGGGTAGCGACCAAGGTCATTCAGGGGCATCCGGAAGCTCACCCTGAAAAGGGTCCGGGCACGGTTTCGCCCCACAGGCTCGAGAACTGCGTGGTCTCGGTCGGGTCGCCGATCCACACGGCGATGGCGCTGTAGTTGTCTTGCCGCGGCGTGGCGGCGGCCTGGATGGCATCGGCCATGTGCGAGAGCCATTCGTCCGGCGACTTGGACGCAGCGAACGCGGCTTCGATGGCGCGCTTGTCGAAGTGGTCCCACCAGCCGTCGGAGCAGAGCAGGAAGGCGTCGCCGTCTTCGACGGCCATGTGGCGCTCGACGGTGTTGGGCTCGATGCCGCCTTCGGCGCCCATGGCGGCGAGCAGCTGGTTTTTCTTCGGGTGGGTCAGCGCTTCTTCGGGCGTGAGGTAGCCGGCTTCGACCATGCGCTGCACCACGCTGTCGTCTTGCGTCATGTGAAGCACGCGGCCGTGGCGCAGCATGTAGAGGCGCGAGTCGCCCACGTGCGTCCAGAGTGCTTCTTCGCGGCGGCTGTCGATCCACAACGCCACGAGCGTGGCATGCATGCGGTCGCGGCTGCGCTTGTCCTGCTTCTGCACCAGCGCGTCGTTGGCGTCGCAGATGAGCTGGGTCAGGTAGTCGGGTGTGGCTTGCGTGGCCGATTGCAGGCCGAGCGCCGTCATGCGCACCACGATGTCGGAGGCCACGGCACCGCCCCGGTGGCCCCCTGCGCCGTCGGACAGCACGGCGTACCAGAACGAGCCGCTCTGGCCGTGGCGCAGATCGTCTTCGTTGTGGTTTCGCCCGCCGACCTCGCAGCGGCTGGCGATTTCAACCTGAAGCATGCGGTGTTCCGGTTAGACGGGGTGTCGCGCCGCGTCGAGCCGGTCCAGCTGGTCTTCATACGCGTCGATGAAGGCCTTGCCGAAGAGGTCGTGGAAGTCGTCTTGCGCATCGTCGCGAATGCGCTTGTAGTGCTGCAGATAGAGCTCCCACAGCTTGGCGCGGCGGTTCATCGGCAACACGCTGTCGAGCACGCTGTGGCTGGAGATCTTGCCTTCGAGCTTGGAAGGCTCGAAGCGGTCGAGCACGCCGGTGAGGGCGGCCCGCATGCCGGCCATGGTGCCGATGGCGTGGCCGAGCAGGTCGTCCATCACGTCGGTGACGGCGGCCGGGCCCATCATGAAGCCGCGCATCGGCGGCTGCAGCAGCTGCTCGATGGCCGCGCCGGCATCGGGCGAGAACTTCAGCGGGTTGTTGTTGCGCGCCTGGATGGTGGTGACGTCGGCCTTCAGCTCTTGCTTGGCGGCGGCACGCACGGCGACGAGCTTGATGGTGCCGTCGACCGAGTGCTGCAGCACCTGGCCGATCACCTTCATCAGCTCGGGCGTGAGGCCTTGCGGCAGCTTGATGTTGACGCCGGCACCTTGGCAGAAGGCAGCCCACAGTGCATCGGGCGCTGCGGTGGAGGTGGAGGTGGCGGTTGGGGGCAGGGCATCGAGCGGCGCCGGGGCCGAGTCGAAGGTGGGGTGAGACGGCTTCACACCGGGCACGGTGCCTTGGGGCGTGAGGTCTTGCGGGCGCACCACCGGGCGCGGCACGGATGCGGCGGGCATGGCGACCGGCGGCGGCTTCGGCGTGGCCTTGATCACTGTGATCTCGGGCGGCGGGGCGGCGGCCACCGGAGGCTTTGCCGGTGCCGCAACAGGCGGCGTTGCGGGCTTCACGGCCGGCGGCACGTAGGCAGCCTTCATCTCGGGCGTGTGGTTGAAGTCGGCCGGCAGGGCGGACGGCGGCTCTGCCTTTGCGCCGCCACCGAACATTGCCAGCGGGTCCTTGTTCTCGCTGTTGCTGCCGGGCTCGGTGCCGGGCTTGGGCGCGGACAGGAACGCCGCCAGCGGATCGGCGCCCGCGGCGGCAGGCTCGTTAAGGCCGAACATGGCATCGAGGCTGCCACCGGGCGGCGAAGCCGCGTTGCCGAGCAGGTCGCCCAGGCCCAGGTCGGCGGGCAAGGCCGAGGAGGGCGCTGCCGTCTGGCTGCCGCTCATGAACGAGTCCATCGCTTTGCTGGCAGGCGCGGCCGGTGGCGAGGGCAGGTCGGCGAAGGGGTCGAAGTCGTCGGGCAATCGTGCGATGGGTGCGGCCGGGGCCGCTGGGTCCGGAGGCGGCATGACCGGGGTGCGCACGTGCACGGCCGTCGTCGGCGGGTTGGCGGGTTGGCCTTCGAGCAGGCCGGCGAACGGGTCGCTGGCGGCCGAGGAGACGCCGCTGCCCAGCAGGTCGGCGAAGGGGTTGGATGAACTGGTGGCGGCGGGGGCGGGTGCCCCGGTAGGCGGCACGCGCAGCTTGGGGTTGGTGCGGCTCTCGGTGGCCGAGGCCTTGATGACGGTGCGTGCGTCGACCGGTGCTTCGGTGGGCGGCTCGGCGCCGTCAGACACGGCGGCGCGCATGCCGTAGCCGCCGACCACGATCTCGTCGCCATGGCTCAGCGTTGCGCCTTCGCCGGGGTTGACCGGGCGGCCGTTCACGGTGATGGCATTGGCGCTGCCCACGTTGCGGATGGAGAAGTTGCCGTTGCTGAACCACACCTCGGCCTGCAGGCGCGAGATGTGGCGCTCGGGGTCGGGCAGCGTCAGGGTGTTGGTGTCGGAGCGGCCGATGGTGCCGCCGCGCTCGTCGAAGTAGCCAGTGATGGCCTGGGACAGGGTTTCGCTCTTCAGTGTGTGGGCGCGAATCACAAGATTCATGGGGACTCCAATGGCGGGCTGGCCTTCTCTGACCGGTTCAAGAAGACATGGCTTGCCAGAGTTGCCTTTATCCGGCGCGGGGTGACGAATGGCAATCAACGAAAGTCATGCGCCGCCACTCGTGGTTTGTGCCACGTGCGAAATTACCGACGCCGATTGCGCGGGTGCAGGGCTACCGCGTGCAGGCTTGCTCGGGCGGCATCTCGCGCCGCAGCTGTTGCAGCAGCGCGTCGGTGGTGCGGCCGGTCGCCTTCCAGCCAAGCCGGGTTTCTTCGTCCGAAATGGCCAGCCGGGTCTTGGTGCCCGGGCGGCCGTCGGCCTTCAGCTCGGGGTGCGAAGTCGACAGCAGGCATTGCAGCTCCTGGATCTCGCGCCGCGTCAGGCCACGCTGGTTGTCGCTCCAGGTGACTGCAATGGCCGGCCGGCCCTTCAAGGCGTCGGCCAGCAGCCCGATGGAATAGGCGTAGTTGAGCGAGAAGTTGTACTTGTAGTGGGCCTCGAAGTTGGACGAGGCCAGCAGGTAGGGGCCTTCGGCATCGTCGTTCAGGCTCAGCAGCACGAAGGGCGTGTCGGCCGGCACGCCCTCCAGCGGGCTGGTGGAGATGACGCCAAGCCGCTGCCATTCGGCCAGCGGGCGGCGGTTGGCGTCCAGTAGCTTCTTGGCGACGCCCGAGTACAGCGTGCCGCCGAAGGCCTTCTCGCGCAGCGCAAGCGAGCGGTCGAAGGGGGGCGGCAGCGTCACGGCCAGCGCCCAGGGCAGGCCGGGCAGCCAGCCGTCGGCGCGGACTTTCTTGGCGGTGAGCATCAGGGCATCGGGCACGCTGTGGATGCTGTCGACCTTGCCGTCCTGGTCGCCATCGGCCAGCAGCTCGCCGGGCCGCCCGCGGTGTTCGAGGTAGGTGGCCGGAATGAACTGCGTGAGCCCGAAGGCGCCCGCAAACGAGCCGAGGAATTCTTCGGGCGCCGCATCGCCCAGGCGCAAGACCTCGATCGCCGCATACAGCTGCTGCCGGGCCCGCGCCTTGGCGGCGGCCGTGGCAGAGATGGGCCCGCAGGCGCGGTTGGCCAGGGCCTCGACGACACGGTAGCCGCCCTGGTGGCGGCCGAAATCGGTCTCGATGCCGAAGAAGGCCACCACGGTTTCGGGCTCGACGCCGGTCTGCGCCTGGATGTACCGCAGCTGCGGGCGCCAGCGTTCCAGCATCTCGCGCCCTTCGGTGACCCTCTGTTCATCGACCAGAAAACCGGCGTACTCCCAGGTCGGGTTGATGAACTCGGGCTGTGGCATGCCGGGCTCGGCGAGCTTGGGGTCGTAGGCGACGCCGGCCATGAACTTGTCGAACACGGCCGGCGCGATGCCCGCCTGCGACTGCGCGCTGGCACGCAGCTGGCGAAGGCAGGGCGCGATGTCGGTGTCGGCGGCGCAGGACGGCAGGCTCGCGACACCCATCAAGAGGAGCAGGGCGATTCTCATGGTGTGCCGGGCCATGCTAACCCGCCGCTGCGCGGCCTGGCCCTGCCGGCGTCGTGGTGCGGGCGGCAAGGTGGTGGTTCGGCGCGCGATGCAGGCACAATGTGCCGGTTTTGAGCATCCAAGCACTCACATGACCCCATTCACTCGCCATGGCAAGGCGCCTGCCGCTGCGCTTGTGCTGTCGGCCATCGTCGTCGCAGCTCTCACCGGCTGCGGCAGCAAGACTCCAAAACCCGAAGCGGCACCCGCGCCGGCACAGTCGACGACCCTCCCGCCTTTGTCGTCGACATCGTCGCAACCCCCTCTGCAAGTGCCCGCCCAACCCCCCACGCCCGCTGCCCAGCAACAGGCGCAGAAGACGGCCCAAGGCGTGATCGACCTGCTCGAAGGCGGCAACGAGGAACAGGCGCGCAAGGAATTGCAGTTCGCCTTGTCACTCGACCCGAACAACAAGCTCGCCTTGAACCTGATGAAGCAGATGACCGAAGACCCGGTCGCCACGCTCGGCAAGGAATCGTTCCCGTACGTGGTTCGCAGCGGCGACACCTTGTCGCGCATTGCAGGCCGCTTCCTGGGTGACATCTACAGCTTCCACATCCTGGCCCGCTACAACAACATCAAGGTGCCGCGCCAAGTGGGCGCGGGGCAGACGCTGCGCATTCCCGGCAAGGCACCGCCGCCGGCGGCGTTGACGACGAACGAGCCGGTACGGCCTGCACCCACTCGCGTGGACCCGGCCCCGGCTGCAGTGGCACCGCCTCCGCCGCCTCCACCCCCGCCGCCGGTTGCCGAGACGGTGAGCCCTGCCGAAGCGGCCTTCCGCAGTGGCGATGCGGCCTCCAAGGCCGGCATGCTCGAGAAGGCGCTCTCCGACTACAAGAAGGCAGCTGCGCTCGGCCACCCCGCAGCGGCAGCGCAGGCCGATGCCACGGCCAAGCGCCTGGTCGACATCCATTCGCGCAATGCCATGGCCGCGATGGCGCGCCAAGATCTGGACGGCGCCGTTCGCTCCTGGGACCGCGTGCTCGAGATCGAGCCCGACAACGAAACCGCGCGCCTGGAGAAGCAGAAGGCCTTGCGCCTGAAAGACAAGGTCAAGGCCCTGCCGGGCTGACAGCCTGAGCGCCCCTTTACGGGCGCGCGGTGCTTGCCGCTGAAGCCGGCGGCTTGGCGCTCGGTGGCTTCAGCATCGAACTGCAACCCGGGTGCTTGGGCGACACCTGCAGGCAGCGCTTGGCCGCTGCCTGTGCGCCAGCCGGGTCCTTCGCTTGAAGCGCCTGGGCTTTCTTGTAGTGAAGCTCGGCCAGCTGCTCGCGAGCGGCCTGGTCGTTCGGCACGGCCTTGAGCTGGCCGGCAACGAGGTCGATGGCCTCGTCGATGTCGCCCTGGCTCGCCAGGTTCGACGCCTGCTCCATCAACAGTGGGTTGCCCGGAGCGGGCGGCTGGGCGGGCTGCACACGCTTGCCGTTGGCCTCGGCCGGCAGTGACAAGGTCTTGCCCGGCTTCAGCAGGGACTCTTGCCGAATGCGTGCACGCTCGATGCTGCGCAGCGCGTCGACGGCTTCCTTGTTCTGCGGCTGCAGCGCCACCGCGCTGAGGTAGAGCTGCTCCGAGAGCGGCAGGTTGCCTTTGAGTTCCTGGCGCGCACGCGCCAGGTAGTCCTGCGCCAGCATGTCGATGCGCTTCTGCAGGTCGGCCAGCCGGCCGTCGTACTCGCCGGGTTTGAGCAGCACGAGCACCTCCCAGGCTGCCGCGGCATCGGCCCATGCGCCTTGCTCTTCAAGCGCAAGGGCCTTGTCGCGCTGCTGCCTTTCGAACACGCGTATCTCGTCGGACGAAGCGGGCGCCGGGCCCCCGGTGGCGGCTCGGGGCGAGCGCGTTGCCGAAGGCGAGGGCGTGCCGCAGCCGCTCAGCAGGGTGATGGCCAGCAGCGCCCACGGCGCGGCCCGATGAAAGAGGCGATGAGTCATGGCAGCACGATGGGCCGGCTGATTTGCAGCCGGGCCTTGAAGGCTTCCAGATCGTGGTTGCCGTAAATCATGGTTCGCCGCAGCATCAAGGGCTGCGCATAGAAGGGCGTGCCACCGGGAGTGACGGTCAGGCCCAGGCGGTAGTTGTTGTGCGCCAGCACGTCGAGCACGATCTCGTTGGCGTCGCCATAGGGGTAGGCGAACTGCTTCACCGGCAGCTTCAGGCGGCGCTCGATCTGCTCGCGCGGCACGCGGGCTTCGGTGTCCAGCCGCTGGCGGTAAGCGGCTTCGCTTTCGTCGCGCAGGCGGTTGATCAGGTTGGCGTGGGTCTTCGAATGCGCCTGGATGTCGATCAGGCCCGTGGCCGTCATCTCCTGCATTTGCGGCCAGGTCAGCGCGTCGCCGGCGCCGACGAAGTCGGTGTACAGGAACACCGTGGCCGGGAAGGCGTGCTTCTTCAGCAGCGGATAGGCGTAGCGGTAGTACGACTCGTAGCCGTCGTCGAAGGTGAGCACGACCGACTTGGCGGGCAGCGCCTGCTTGCCGTCGAGAAAGGCCGCCAGGTCTTGCAGGCGCAGCACGCGGTAGCCGTTGGCGTCGAGCCAGTCGAGTTGCTCGGCGAAGGCCGCGGTCGATACGGTCATGCGGTTCGTCGAGTTACCCACGCGGTGATAGCAGAGGATCGGAATCGTCTGGAAGCGGTCGCGCTTCACGCCGGTCGGGTTGGCGGGCTTGAGCGGCACGACGGTGGGGTAGCCCGTGCGCAGCTTGGCGCCGGTGTTGGCTTCGGCCACTTCCCAGTCGCGCTGGCTGCTGCCCAGGAAGCGGGCCGCGATCGACGCGTAGCTGTCTTGCGCCTGCGGCAGGTAGAGCAGCCAGCGGTCGTTGCGCGCCAGCACGCCTTCGTTCGAAGTGGCACTCGGCGGCGTGGGTGTGGCCGGAGCCGGGCTCGGCGACGGCGTGGAGCAGCCGCCCAGCAGCGCCAGCGAGAAAGAGGCGAGCGCAGCCCAGCCCGAGACGCGGCGGGCGCACGAGCCCGCCTGCAAATCAATTGCGCGGCGCACGGTCAACGGGTCAACTTTTGGGTGTCGCCGCTGGCCGCAGGGGCGGACGCGGGTGGGGATGCATGCGGACTGATCGGGGGCGGGCGCGGCCCTGGCGTTTCTTGAGCCGGCGGCCGGCTGTTGGGCAAGAAGCGCTGCTGCAGCGCGTGCGCCATGTCGTCGAAGGCCTTGAACAGCTCGCCGAATTCGTCTTTGCGGTCTTCGGTGATGCGGTGTTCCAGGCGGCCCATGGCCAGCTCGCTCATCGACTTGGTCATCGTCTTGATGGGCCGCGCGAACCAGTTGGCCAGGAAGTACATGGCCACCGCCACCGCGATCACGGTGACGAGCACCAGCACCACCATCAGCGTGAGGCTCAGGCGGGCCACGTAGGCGAGCGGCTTCTCGGCAATGCCCAGTGCCACGCGGCCCACGGCCTTGCCCTGGAAGGTCATAGGCGCTTCGAAGCCGAGCACGTTGTCGTTCTCATCGACGTAGCGGGTGACGGTGACGCCGCCCGTGCGCGTGCCCAGCGCCTGCCCGGTGCGCGGCGTGTAGGGCTTGCCCACCCATGCGGCCTGGCTGGAGGCTCGGACCACGCCGGCACGGTCGATGACGGTGATGTCGGTGAAGTCGCGCGTCTTCATGATCTCTTGCACCGACACGTCGACCGCCACCCATTCGTCGGACAGCGCCGAGACGGCGTTCTGCGCCGCGATGAAGCGGCTGAGCGATGCGCCGTAATCGGTGACCTGCCGCATCATCGCGGCCGTCTGCTGGTGGTTGACCACGCCGCCGGTGGCCGCCATCACGACGAACACCACGAAGCCCATCGTCAAGGCCCACTTGACGCGCAGGGGCACGATTTTCGATTTGCCTTTCTCGCGCGCCTCGTCTTCGAGCTCGCGCTGCAGGCGGATCATCGCGTCGGCCAGCTCGCGGCCGGTCTGGAAGCGGCGGTCGGGGCTCTTCGCCAGGCAGCGCTCGACGATGCGGCGCATGTCTTGCGGCATGTCGGGGCGCAGCTTCTGGATGGGCACCGGCTCGTCGTTGGCGATCATCACCGCCAGCGCGACGATGCTGTCGGACTTGAACGGCGCCTGGCCCGAGAGCATCTGGTACAGGATGATGCCGACCGAAAACAGGTCGGAGCGCCCGTCGACCTTGGAGCCCTTGGTCTGCTCGGGCGACATGTACTGCGGTGTGCCCAGCACGTCGCCGACTCGCGTATTGGCACCGGCCGAGGAGGAGGTGACGTGGGCGATGCCGAAGTCGGTCACCTTCACGAGCTGCGCGCCCGACACGCACATGATGTTCGACGGCTTGATGTCGCGGTGCACCACGCCCTTGCTGTGTGCGTAGTCGAGCGCCTTGCCGAGCTGGATGCCGAGCGAGATCACATCGCCGATCGGCATCGACCCCACGCGCGACATCAGTTCATTGAGCGGCTCGCCTTCGATCAGCTCCATGGCCATGTAGGGGCGGTTGTCGATCTCGCCCACGTCGTGCACGGTCACGATGTTGGGGTGCGAGAGGTTGCCGGCCGCACGCGCCTCGCGCAGGAAGCGGCCGCGGTATTCCTCTTGTTCGCAGTATTCGGAGTGCAGGAACTTGATGGCCAGTGCGCGGTCGATGCTCGGGTCATGCGCCTTGTAGACGCTGGCCATGCCGCCGCGGCCGATGCGGTTGATGATGCGGTAGCGCCCCACCTGCCGCGGGGCGTTGGCGGCGCGGCTCGCGCGTTCACCGGTCGGCAGGGTGTCGAAGCGCGAAGGCGCGCCGGTGCCTGTATCGCCGACCACACGGGTCGATTCGGTGTCGAAGAGAGAGCGTCCGGGGGTATCGGGTGATGACATGGAGCTAGCCTTGGTTCGCACGGCGCGTTGCCAGGGTCGTAGTTATCGACCGATGCAGGGTAAATGGCAATCAACGAAAGTCATGATGACACGCGGCAGTGACACTTTTGCCTGCATTACCTTTGTCATGTGCCTGCGCGGAGGGCCGGTGCGACACTTTGCAGCGCAGTCGCTGACAACCATGAGCGGGTTCTTGTCTGCCGGCCTCGAAGGCATGACGACTGCATTGCCTGGCCACCAGACTGCCTCTCGCTCTGACTGAGGGAACCCGCTTCATGAACACCCAATTTCGCCTGCTCGCCTGCCTGGCCGTGCTGAGTTCTGCGGCCACGCTGGCGCACGCCGAAGAAAAGCGCAATGCCGTGTCGCTGTTCGGCAACATCACGTCGTCGAGCGATATCTCGTTCATCCGCGTCAACCTCGGCTATGAGCGGCTGGTGCTCGACAAGACCTCGATCCTAGTGAACTACAGCCAGTTCTACACCGACGTCGACGGCAACAAGTTCGGCAATTCGGCGATCTCGCTCGGCGTGACGCAGTACCTCGGCGCGCCGCTGCAAGGCGGCAAGCTGCTGGTGTACGGCAAGGGCATCGTGAGTGCGCTGCGCACTGAAGTGCCTGGCGGCGGCTCGAGCAGCGGCACCGGCCTCGGCCTCTTCGCTGGCCTGGAGCAACCCTTCAGCGAAACCACCAGCCTGTTCGAGGAACTGGGCTACCAGCGTGACCGCACCGAAGGCGTCAGCACCAACAGCATCGTCTTCAACGTCGGCCTGAAGCTGCGCTTCTGATGGTGCTCACTCGCATCGCGCCGCTGTGCGTGGTGGCCTTGCTGGCCGCCTGCGTTTCCAGCAAGCCGGTCGCGTCATCGTGGCCGAGTTGGGTCTTGCAGCCCGAGGCCGCGGGCGGCGTGGCCGCAGCCGAGTGCGTGGAAGCCAGCGGCAACCTGTCGCTCGACCGCAGCCAGGCAGCGGCGGCCGCGCGCGTGACGATGGCGCGCAACCTCGAAGTCAACATTCAGGCGAGCGACGAGCTCACGGCCGGCAAGACGGTGCAGGGCGGCAAGTCGCAGAGTACGCAGTCGTTCAAGTCGTCGGCCAAGGTGCTGACCGAGAAGGCGCTGGCCAACACCCGCGTCACCCGCATCGAAGAGGTGGTGGTGAACAAAGCGCCATGGCTATGCGCCGAGGTGGCGCTCGATTCCGCCGGCACGCGCAGCTTGGTGAAGCAGGCCGTCGAGACCACCGGCACGCAGGCAACGCCCGATGTGGAAGAGATGCTGCTGCAGCAGTTCCGCCGCCGCTCGGTGCAGGCGCAGGTGGTGCAGAAGAGCACGCAGTGAACAGTACCGTTCGGGCTGAGCTTGTCGAAGCCGCCTGCGCTGAGTTGCCCAGGGTGAACGGTTTCAAATGGGTGTTGGGTTGCGTGATGCTTGCTGCCTGCGTGCATGCATCGGCCGCGTGCAAGGTCTCGGGTGATGGCGATGCGCAGCCCGCTTGGACCACGCCATCTGCCGCCGAAGACCCGGCCACCGTGAGTGCCGTCGGCTCGGCCACGATCGACGGCGACCGGCTGGGAGACGCGCTTGCCGCCGCCCGCACGCAAGCACTGAAGGAGCTGGCCGAACGCATCCGCGTGTCGATCAGCTCCAGCGTCAAGCTCAACGACAGCAAGGTGAGCGAAGGCGGCAAGCAGGTGCTGCGTTCGTCGATGGAATCGGTGGCCGAGGCCACCACCAACGTCACGCTGCAGAACGTGCGCTCCGACCAGCAATGGGTGGATGCCCGCCGTTGCCAGGCCTGGGTGCGCGTGTCGGTGAGCCGAGCCGACTTCGACCGCGCCCGCAAGCGCGACGTGCTGCTGGCGCTGGGCAAGCAGGTCGGCGCCATGCTGACCACGGCCGAAGACGCGGCCAAGCCACTGCTGCAGCGCGAGAGTTCGGCGGCAGCGGCTTCCGCGCTGTTAAGCACCAACGACTTCAGCGAGGTGCCCGAGGTCTCGGTGGCCGCGCTGAAGGTGCGCCTGGCCGGCGTCAACAAGATGATCGACAGGATGAAGCAGGACGAGAAGCGCCTGCTGGCCTTGGCGCAGACGCATGTCGAGGCCTATGCCGAGTTCAAGACCAGCACCAACCCTGTCGAGAAGCTGGCAGCGGCCGGCCGCGCGCTGCGGCCGCTGCGCGCGCTGCTGGCGGTGGCCTGGGTGCCGGACGAATCGGCGATCGGCTTCGTGCCGAAGGCTCGGCTGGTGTCTCTGCTCGACGAGGCAGGCTACCCGTGCCTCGCGCGCAAGGCGGCAGATGACAAACAGGCAGGGTCTACTTGCACCGCGGCCGACGTGGCGCAAGAGCGCCAGAAGGAATACTTCGCCGGCCGGCAGGTGCTGTTGAGCTGCAACCTGCGGCTGGGCGGCAAGACGGCGCCATGGCCCAAGGCCTGTGCGTCCCTGTCCGAGTCGCTGGCGAAGCTGGGTGCCCGCACCGAGTCGAGCACGAAGACCGTGCCGGCCGGCGCCACGCACATCCAACTGGCCGCTGACGGCCGCGTGAGCACACGCAAGGACCCGGAAGACAACGCGCCCGGCTACCGCTTCGAAGGCACCATCAGCAGCCACGTGCGCGGCATCGACAGCCCGATCGACGACTCGTACCAGGCGCTGACCGGCTGGAACCCGGTGTCCGACGCCATGGCCACCGACATCCTTGCGATCAGCGCCGCGAAGCGCTTGCTCGATCGCATCGGGCAGAGCTGGCAGTGAGCACGATGACATCAACACCCACACCGTCATTCCCGCGTAGGCGGGAATCCAGCGCCACGCGACACGTGGATTCCCGCCGACGCGGGAATGACGGCGTGATGAAGCGGCGCTTTGTCTCCCTGCTGGTCTTTGCAAGTGCGTGGTTTGCGCTGAGCCCGGCGTGGGCCGAAGGGACGCATGTGACTGCAGCGGCCTACATGAGCGACCCCAAGTTCGCAGCCTATGAAAAAGTCGCGCTGGCCCGCGCCGAAGAACTGCTCGGCGATTCGAACTACGTGGTGCTCGACGAGGCCAAGGCCAAGCAGCTAAAGAAGGGCTGGGTCGACCTCGCCGACCCGGGCCATGTGATCACCGCTGAAGAGTTCATCAAGCGCGCCGGCAAGTACGACATCGAGAAGGTAGTGCGCATCGGCGTGAGCGTCAGCGTGAAGCCGGTGCTGGGCTTGTTCTACAGCGCCACGGCGACGGCGGAGATTCGCATCGTCGACAAGTCCGCCAAGGTGCAGGCCTTCACGCTCGACGGCATGGGCACACGTGGCATTCCGCCGTCGGATGGCTTGACCGAAGGCGCCGCCATCAGCAATGCGATTCAGCGCGCGGTGGATGGTGCGGCGCAGCGTGCGGGCCTCACGGTGCTGAGCCCGGCCTTGCCGAAGGCTGTGCCGCTGGTGCTGGAGCCGGTGGCGGGCGCACCGGCCGATGCCGAGATGGCCTCGGCCGCGGGTGACGTGTCCACCGAGCCCGCTTGGGCCTCGGCCGCCAAGTTCGCCAAGGAAACCTGGCGCGGCGAAGACAAGGTCTGCCTCGCCGTGTCGCCCGACGGGCAGGTGGGTGCGGTCGGCGGCTACACCTGGGCCGTCAACCGGCTCGGTGGCATGACGCGCGCTTATGGCGGGCGGGTGCACCTGATCGATACCCAGCAAGCGCAAGAGTTCAACGTGCACACCGTCCACGCCGTCGGCGCGCGCGAAGCAGGCGAAGACAGCAGCTCGGCGCCGCTGGCCTGCGGCTTCGTCGGCAACTGGCGCTACCTGGTCGTGGCCACCGGCAACGTGCTCTCGTGCTACGACGTGGAGCGCGGTGCCGAGACCTGCCGCCTGCCGCTGAAGGGCGGCATCGCCAAAGGACAATTGAGCGTGGGCCGCCTCGGCAGCAACGCCTATGTGGCGCTGCAGTCCGACAAGGGCAAGGCCTACTACCGCATCGTGGTGCAGGCACCTACTGCGGGCAAGTAATCACGGAAAGCCGCCATGTGCAGAAACATCCGAACGTTGTTCAACTTCGAACCACCCGCCACCGAGCTGGAGATACGCGACGCCTCGCTGCAGTTCGTTCGCAAGCTCTCCGGCTTCAACGTGCCGTCCAAGGCCAACGAGGCCGCCTTCGATCGCGCGGTGGAAGACGTGGCTGCGGCAGCCCGTACGCTCATCCAGTCGCTGGTGACCACGGCCGAGCCGCGCGACCGCGAGATCGAGGCGGCTCGCGCCCGTGCCCGATCGGCCGCGCGATTCGGCACGCGCCCCTGACACCCTCACTGTTACCCTGCACCGCATGACATCACACACCTTCATCGCCTTGACGCTGGCTCTTGCGTTGACAGCCTGCGCCGCACCGTCGCCGCAGCCCGTGGTCGACGCAGCCACTGCGCCGTTGAATGACCTGAACATCATTCACGCGACCATTCCACCGGTGCTCGTCGAGGCACAGAAGAAGCCCTATGCCGCACCTGCAGACACGAGCTGCGTGGCGCTGGCGTCGGAGCTGAAGGCGCTGGACGAAGTGCTAGGCCCCGACCTCGATGCGCCGGCCTCGATGGCCAACCCCGGCCTGATCGAACGGGGCACGGCGCTCGTCGCCGATGAAGCCGTGGGCACGCTGCGCAGCGCCGCCGAAGGCGTCATGCCTTACAGAAAATGGGTACGCAAGATCAGCGGTGCCGAGCGCTACGCGAAAGACGTGGCTGCGGCCATCGCCGCCGGCACCGTGCGCCGTGGCTTCCTGAAGGGCATGCGCACGGCACACAGCTGCGCCTGAAACCGATGAGGGAGCGCGCCCGCGTCTTGATCGGCTGGGTGTCGCTTCTCCTGTGCGCTCTGCTGAGCGCCGGCGCGCATGCACAAGGCGCGTCGCCCAAGCGCGTGGCCTTGCTGGTGGGCAATGCAACCTATGCCGGTGCGCCTTTGGCGAACCCGGCCAACGACGCGTCGGATCTCGCAGCGGCGCTCAAGGCGCGTGGCTTCGACACCGTGGTCGCGCTCAACAGCACGCGCAGCGAGATGACGGCACGCATCCGCAGCTTCGTCGACAAGCTCGAGCCCGGCGCGGTGGCCTTGTTCTACTACGCCGGCCACGGCATGCAGGTGCGCGGCAAGAACTACATCCTCCCTGTGGATGCCAAGGTGCAGAGCGAAGCCGATGTGGTCGAGCAGGGCGTCGAGCTCGACGGCATCTTGCAGCGGCTGGGGCCCAAGGCTGCGTCGATCAACCTGGTGATCCTCGATGCCTGTCGTAACAACCCCTTCACCCGCACACACAGCGACGGCCTGGCGTCGGTCGACGCGCCCAAAGGCACGCTGATCGCCTTCGCCACCTCGCCGGGCAAGGTGGCGCTCGACGGCAAAGGCCGCAACGGCGTCTTCACCAAGCACCTGCTGGCCACCCTCGGCGTGCCGGGCTTGAAGGTGGAAGACGTGTTCAAGCGCGTGCGCATCGGCGTGACCGAAGAATCGCAAGGCCAGCAAGTGCCGTGGGAGAACACCTCGCTCACCGGCGACTTCTATTTCATCGCCCCGAGCGGTGATGCCGCGGACGTGGCGGCCCCCGACTCCGAGATGCAACGCATGCAGCTGGCCATCGCCACACGCAACAAGCCGGCGCTGTTGAAGTACCTGGAGCTGTCGCCCGCCGGCAAGCTGCGCTTGCAGGTGGCTGCCGCCTACGAGAGCGTGATTGCCGGCGAACCCACGCGCAGCGCGGTGGAGCCGAGCTACCTGCGCGACTGTGCGGACTGCCCGCGCATGGTGAGCTTGAACGGCACCAAAGCCATCGGCGCCTTCCCTGTCACCGCACAAGACTACGAGCAATGCGTGCGCGCGAAAGCCTGCGACGAGCGCGACGTGGCCGAGATGGGGGCAGGCAAGTACCCGGCCATCAACGTGAGCTGGAACGATGCCGTGAAGTTCACGCAGTGGCTGAGCCAGCGCACGAAGCAGAAGTACCGCCTGCCGAGCGAGGCCGAGTGGATGGAGGCGGTGGAACTGGGCCGCTACGTTGGCGAAGGCAAGACGCGGCAAGCCGTGCCCTTCATCGAGTGCCGCTCGGGCAACGGCTACGACCGGTCAGCGGCGATTCTCTCGGCCTTCCCGTGGCGAGAATCGGCCTGCAACGATGGCTTTCCGCTCACCTCACCGGTGGGAGTGTTCTTGCCGAATGCGATCGGCATGTACGACTGGGCGGGCAACGTGTGGCAGTGGACGAGCACCTGTGCCGACCTCAAGCGCCAGCCCTGCGAGAAGTACGTGCTGAAGGGCGGCAGTTGGGCGTCACCGTCGACAGCCCTCACGCCGGCTGCCGTACTCGCCGCCGAGCCCACGCTGCAAGGCAGCACGATGGGGTTTCGCGTGTTCAGGGAATGAGTCCCTATCCGTTCGGGCTGAGCCTGTATTCCCGATCGCCCTGAGCTTGTCGAAGGGAGCCAGCGCAGTGCACGGCGCACCCTTCGACAGGCTCAGGGCGAGCGGAGTCAAAAACCTCAGCCTATGACTCAGCCGCGAAGCATGTCGCGGTAGAGCCCCGGCTTGGAGCCTTCGATCTCGACCGCACCCGCCACGCGCCGAAAGAACTCCTTCGGACCAACGTAGCCCGCCACCGCGTAGGCATAACCGGCGGCATGCATGTCGTGCAGGCACGCCAGCAGCAAGGCTTCGCCCACACCGCCACGGCGTGCCGCGGGCATCACGCCGATCGGCCCGAAGAGGCCGCGCGCCGTGGCGTCATAACAGGCAAAGCCGATGGGCACGCCTGCCTGGGCCGCGATGAAGATGCTCGCCGGGCGGTTGCCCAGCGCCACGCGCGCTTCGTTCGCCCAGCCACTGCCGAAATGCGCGATGACCCAGTCAACCACCACGCCGTGTTCGGCACCGATGGGCTTGCGCACCGAGACACCATCTGCCAGCGGGTGCGAGGCCGCGGCGGGCAAGGCGTAGAGCTTGATCAACATGTCCATGGCGAGATTGCACCACAGCCCGATCGGTTCAGGGCGAGATCAGCGCGCTCATCATCGTGGCGAAGGCATAGGGCAGCTTCGAGCGCGCGGGCGAGCTGGTCGGCGAGCCGGAGGCAATCGCCGAGATGGTGAGGAAGTAGACCTCGCCGGGCTGCATCAGAGCCGGCGGCACGACCATCGAGGTCTCGCTCGTGTAGAAGCGGCCGACGGTGCGCGAATCGCTGCGCGGGCCGGTGGCGAAGAGCCGGCGCAGCGTGACGAGGTAGCGGTCGGGCGTGCCCACGGCCGGCACCGTCCAGCTGAAGGTGGGCGAGGTGCCGACGGCGAGCTGGTTCGCGAACAAGGTCTTGCCGTTGACGCTGGGCGAGCGCACCGGCGTCATGCGGGGCTTGAGGTTCAGCGACGGGTCGGCCGATGCGGTCGGCACCAGGTCCACGCCGTACAAGAAGCGTTCGAAGGGCAGGGCCACCGTGGCGCCAGGCGCCATGTAGCGCACCGTGAAGCCGTAGTACGACTCCATGATCTGCGCCCAGTCGCTGGGGAACGGGTTGCCGTAGTGCACACGGCCGAAGTTGAGGGCCGTGCTGCCGAAGGTGTTGAATTCCATCAGCGAGAAGGCGCCGCTCGGGATGCCGTAGTCCGGCGCGAGGGCCGAGGTGCTCAATGCCAATGCCGTCGACGAACCCACGGCGGTGGGGTTCACCTCGGCCAGGCGGCTGGCGAACGAAGGCCGGTCCCACTTCAGCTTCAGCGTGCTCGAAGGTGTGACGTCGAGGAAGCTCGAATTCACGGCGCCGGGGGCACCATCGGTCTGCGTGAGTGCCGGCATGACCAGCGAGCGGACGAGGGTGCGGTAGTCGTTGCCCGCGGCGGTGCCGAGCTGGTTGAGATAGGCCTGGTCACCTTTGGCGGCCGACAGCAAGGGGATGAAGATCGCACCCGTCGGGTCAGGCCCGAAGTCGAGCCCGAAGTTGCCGAGCGCCGTGTCGCCGGTGACCGGCGCGTTCGTGATCGATGGGCTGGTCAGCGGCAAGGTGAGCGAGGTGCCTTGCATCGGCACGCTCCAGGCCAACCCGTCGGTCGACTGCCATGCATTCAGGTTGCCCGCGTTGACGGTGAGCAGCGTCGGGTTGTTGGCGAACTCGGTGTCGGCGCGACCGAAGCCATCGGAGCCCCAATCGATGAACGCCGAATCGGTCCACGCCCAGGTGGTGTTGATGTGCACCCAGTGCCCACCTTCCGGCACGCCGTTGATCAGGTAGCTGCCGTCGGCGCGCTGGCTCGTCGCAGCGATGCGCTCGAAGCCACCCAGGCCGTCCGGTGCCAGGGCTTCGACCACCGAGCCGGTCAAGTCGAACGGAAGCTGAGTCGCGCCGGTGGCGGTGTGATACGAGTCGGAGAACAGGCCGGTGACGGTGCGGCGTTGCACTGCCACCGAGGCGGGCAGGGTGCTCGGTTTCTCGGTGGCACGCTCGATGGCCAGGCGCGTCGACGCGGCCTGCACCTGCCGTGTTTCGTCAGCGCTGAGGCCCGTGACCGTCCCCGCCCCGCTCGGCGCGGGGAACAGGTGCGCGAGGTTCCCGCGAATGGGCACGTCGCTGGCCCAGAACGGCATCGGCGTGACACCCTGCGTGGTTTCGGTGGGCGGCGATGCGGGCGCTGCAGGCGCGTTGTTGCCACCGTCGCTCCCACCTCCACCGCAAGCGGCCAGCGACAACACGGCGGCGGTCAACAGGGCATGAATCAGAGGACGGACAGCACGATCGACTTGCAGGTCTGACATGGTGTTTGCTCCTGGATTGAGTCGATCAATCTAGGCCTGCAAACCGCCCCTGTCCGGTGACCAAAGTCGCCGCGGTGACTTCAAGTTAGGGATGGCCGGGGCCGAACCACAGCCATGCGGCGACGGCGCTGAAGATGATGCCGATGATGAGCCAGGTCTTGGCTTGGGGGACGAGCTTGCCGGCCCTTACCGTGCGCCAGCCGGCCATCATCAGGAAGAGGGGGCCGAGGATGGCGAAGATGATCTTGGTGTCGATCATGGGGTTACGCGCCCATCTGGGCCAGCAGGCGTTCCTGCCGCCATGCGGGTGCGGCGACGTTGAAGAGCGGCGTGCCTGGCTGGAGCAGGCAGAGGTACTCTGCGGCGGCGATGCGCTGACGCTGGAAGCCGGTCTTCAGCACCGACAGGCAATGCGCGATCGTTGGCGGTTCGCCGACGAAGTAGCGCGTACCAGGCTTGAAGCGAGCCCCGTGGGCTTGCCACCACGCACTGATCTTCTCGACGTCGGGCCAGGGCAGGCTATCGTCTTCGTCTATCGCGACATCGGCATCGGCCGGGTCGTCGTTGGGACCGAACACGGCATCCTCAGGTGGCCTGGTATCGAAGTCGATGTAGGCGAGGTCCAGGCCGGTGATCATGCTGAAGGCTTCGCCAGCGAGGCGTGTGAGCTTCAAATCGGCCATTTGTTTGATGAGCCAGGGGATGTAGTGGGGGTTGCCCGAGACGCCGGCGCCGCGGATGAGCAAGCGCAGCTGCGCAGGGTCGTGCGCCAGCGACTTGAGAAACGCTAGCGCAGCTGTTGGTTCCATGGCTTTGAGAACCAGCATGAAGTCGCAGACCTGCCGCGGACCGGCCGCGGCAGCGTGCCCGTTGAGCACAACGATGGCTCTGTCTCGGTCACCCAACAGCAACGCTGCCCGTGCTGCTGCCACCGAGACTTGCGTGTCGGCGCCCTCGAGAGCGGATTTGCAGTTCGAAAGCAGATCGATGCGTCCCAGGCGTCCTGCCGTGGTCAACGCTTCGACGCGCCAAGGCGACGGCTTCGATACGGCTTCGCTCAGGAGATTTCCTGGATTCACCTGATGCAGCCGGCACGATGCAATGCCGATGCGCCGGTGCAGTGCAACGTCGGACTCCAGCAAGGGTTTGGAAATACCCCGCAATGAACGTGCTGCCGTCCAGCCGAACGCCGAGGTCAGTGCTGATTCCAGTTCCGGAACGGTTTCAACCACCGCAAGCAACTTGTCGAGCAGCGCGCGATTCTGATGCCCGATCGCAATCAGTGCGGCGGCGAAGATCGCTCCACGACTTGGAGACGCCAGCGCAGACAAGCACAAGTCGCGGGCCGCCTCGTCACCGATGCCCAGCCCATCCAGGCTGGCGGAAAGCCGCTCATCCAGCCGCGACAGGTGCCTGAGCCGCACATGCGGCGCACGCAGGAGCACAGACCGCGTGTTGCGTTGCGCGAGTGTGTCGTCCAGGTGCTGCTGGAGAACAACTGGGATTGACCTTGCTGGCGAGGAAACCATCAGTCGATTCGCGTCCAGGTGGTCCCATCGAAGCGGAAGAGATCCTTCGGGCCGATGGCGCACAAGCCGCCTTCACCCACGTTCAGGTACTGCAGCGTTTTCGGGCGGTCCCCTTCAATCACCAGAGGTTGGAAGTCGGCGCCATCCCATTTGAAAATATCTCGCGTGGAGCAAGCGTAGAGAGTGCCTTCGAACCAGGCCAGGCTCCACAGCTCTACCGGCACACCCAGGTCGATGGTCTGCCAGGCGGCGCCTCTGCCAACCACCAGCTTTCGCCCACGCCCGATGGCGTAGACGACGCCGTCGCCAGCGCAGACGACATCCACCAGGACTGAATTGGTACCGGAATCGTGGTGCTGCCATGTTTTGCCGTCGTACTGCCAGATTTCACCCTTCCAGCCGACCGCATAAATCTCATTTGCCGAGAATCCGTCGATGGATTCGAACCCGACCACGCCTTCGTACGAAGGGATTGCGGAGCTGATGTAGCGCCACGCATCGCGCCCGTCGCGCCTGAAAACCTGGCGTTCCATGCCACAGACGTACAACACACCCTCAATGGCGCGTGCTCCGCGCAACAGGCCCAGCTCCGCAGCGATGAACTTTCCATCGGCGATCAGTTCTTCGTGGATGTCCCCGCCTCCGACGAATTGCACCTGGCCCTGAACCCCCACGACGGCGTATTGGGGTGTCGGCCGTTGGCAGCGGGTAACGCAGGCGGTGTCCCAGTTCAGGCTTCCGCCGTCAAGCCATGCACCCTGATAGAGCAAGGCGACCTGCGTGAAGGGAACGCGGTCTGCCACGAGTTCATCGTGAACCATCGCCACACAGACCGCGCCACCTGCGCCAAGGTGTCCGTCAATGAAGGAGGCTTTGCCTGTCCAGTGTCCGCTCATGTTGTTGCTTACCAAAAGCGCCTGTGGGCGCGGGAACAATATGGAATACGCCAAGCATCAAGGCACACCGGCTCCGGAGCCGCTTGTGCCGGAACGAAGTTCCGCTGCTTTCTCCTTGGCCCGTTCGACCCAATCCTCGCCATGATGACCCGTGACGATGCTCTTGCACGGTGTCTTGTCGTCGATGCCCGCGTCATTGTGATACGCGTCCAATTGTGCTTCGAGGCATTCTCGGTCGCATTCCTTGTCGAATGTTTCATCCATGGCGTCCAAAGCTTGCTTCTTGGCCTCGCCATAGGTGGTCGTCTTGTCGAAGGTCTTGGTGAATTCCGCGCCACCGCCCATAGGCGTGAAGCTGAGTGAGCCAGATTTGGCGGTCTTGTTAGCGGCAGTGCTCTGAAAGGTGTGCATCACACCGTGCGTGCCGTGGTACTGGTTGGTGCCCTCCAAGCAGACGCAGGGTGCTTTCACGGGGTCGTAGCTTGTGCCTTTGAGAATGCTCGGGTCCGAACTGGTCCGGCCGTCCATGAAGCCGCTGGCCTCGACGAGGTGGTGACCTGTTTGGCCATTGCAGCAGCCGCCTTCGCCTTTCTCTGTCTTGTCGTACGGCTGCAGCATGCAGCGCCGGGCTTTCAGGCAGTCGTCGGCTGCAACGCTTTTGGCGTAGTCATTGACGTTGTCCTTGCCGGGCTTCTTGACGTCGTCGGGGTTGACCGAGCCACCGGGCAAATACTGCGGCGTCGCGACGAGAGAATTGTCGACGTAGGCGCATGGGTCAACGCCATCCTTTTTGCGTGGCTTGCAGTCCTTGCAGGCGGCCTCTTCCTTGGCGATGTCCTTCTCGCAAGCCAGATACGTGAGAAGGCCTACGTTCGATTCGTCGATGTAGGGCCAGGTAGGCGTGTTGCCTGGAACGGAGCCGTGGTTGTGGGTCGTCAGGTCGAGCATGCGCACGACGTTCTCGCCCTCCATCTTCACGTCCATCGACCAGGCGGTGAAGTACACCTTGCCGGTGTTCTTGTGCGTGACGACGCCTTTCATTGGGGCACTGCCGGCTTCATCGCCCGTGCTCTTCTTGAAACTGCTCTTGTTTTTTAGCATGACCTCCTGCCCGGAGATCTTCACACTACTGGACCCGTCGGAGCTGTCAGACGCCATGCCAGTGTTCGGGTATGGAATGGGTACGCCAGGCGGCGTCGCAGGGGTCTGCGGCGGCGTCATGCAAACATCCGGGAAGGCGCAGATCGACTTGCCGGCCGCGGCCTTGCATGACACCTCCATGCTGTTGGCGTAGACCTGATTGCTCATGCCACACCCTGCATGTGCAAGACCATCGCTGCCCGCTGGCCAGCATCATTGGCGAGATGGACCAGGACGTTCGAACCCTTGCCGTAGCGTTTGTCGCTCGCGGCTTTGGCAGCGCACAAGATGGAGGCGCCCGCCGCGGCTCCAATTTCTCCAGTGCACTCCGCTGGATGCCAGATGTCGAATTCCTCCTTCAGCACGCGCAAGGTGCGAGACAGCGCCAGAGAGGCTTCCTTGAAGTAGTACTGCTCGCCCGAGAGATCGGCGATGCGGAAATCCATCACATGCATCTGTTGGCCAGCGTCTGCCAAAGCCAACCTGATGGCTTGCGAAAGGCCATCGCCCCTCAGTGGCAGGTCGCTTTCGATATGCGCAGGTTCTCGCGCGAAGCCCAGGCCAACGCACAGCAGCTCGCCGGCGGCGCCAGAAGGTTCGCTGACCAACAATGCGCCAGCCGCTTCTCCAGGCATGAAACCGTTGGAGTTGCTTTCGGTCAGCAAACGGTCGCGTTGCTCGTAGTGACTGAGCGTGGGCCAGGACACCAGGCTGTCGACCGCGACGATCAGGACGCGCGGGCAGGCGCTCTTGTTCATGAGCGCCCGGGCCTGAGCCACCGCCACCGCCACGCCGACGCGCCCTTGAGCAACGATGGCCGAAGAGGTTGAGAAACGCACACCGAGTTCGGATTGGATCTGCAGGAACAAGGTGTCGTCGAGACCGGCAACGCGCCCGGGGCGGTCCGGTTCAGCCACGCAGAGCAACAGCGGCAAATCTGTCCACTCAGCCTTGGGGATACCGGCGAGCGCCTCAATGATCGCCATCGAGGCCATCTGGACGAGCTTGGTCAGGCCTCGCCAAGGCTTTTCGAGTGGTACCTCGTGAGCCATGATCCATTTGCCCTTGGAGTCATGGAAGCGGGTTTCGCTGGGGTTCGTGATCTTGGCGCGAAACGCCGCACAGGATGCGGGCGCACTGAGGCCAACACTCGTGACGAGGCCGGTGTTTCGGACGGCGATGGGGGGAGTGGCCATCTCAGTGGCTCATGCGGGCGTGGCAGGTGTGACGGGGCGCTCCATCGGCACCATCACGACGGGTATCGGGAACGAAACTTTGTCGCGCAGCTGCCACCACTCACGCCCCTTCCTGCCCACCATCACCTGCGCAATCTCATGCATGCTCTTCTTCAAGGGCCTTGCCATGCGCCAGCTCAGGCTGAAGCGCTGCAGGTCGGGTTCGATGACGATGGTATCCATCGTCGCGGTGTAGTCCTCGCGTTCCCCGCGCTTGGGGAAAATGTGCACTGGCGCGGTGAGGCTGGGGATGGTGAAGCGCGTCAAGCCTTCGGGTGTGAGGTTCGAGAGCAGCACCTCGGTCGTGCCGTTGCCGAAGGTGTCCAGCGGGACCTGCTGGTCTGCTGGAGCGGCCTGGAAATACTGCTCGTCGAAGTCGGGTGGCAAGAACGGAAAGTGCTTCTCCAGCCATTCGTCGTCATAGGTCCCGGCGAACTTGGATCGCGGCTCCCAGCCGCGGCCTATGGGGCCGAAAGACATGGGGCGGTATTTGCCGCTCGGGTCGGTCACGCTCTGGCCGCTCTCTTCGGTGAAGGGCAGCGGCTTGCCGTCCACCCATTCTTTGCGCAGGTGCTTGTGAAAGCCGCAACCCGCCGGGTTGGTCATGAAGGCCGTATGCTGGGCCGGGTTGTCGTGCAGCAGATCGGTACCGCCAAATGCCACGTCGTAGGAGATGGGCTGTGACACGAAGGGCTCGGGCGATGTGGTTCGCAGTGTCGCGAGCCCGCAGTCCCAGCGCCGTGGGCCGACTACCGTGAAGCTCTTGCTCCAGTCGCCTACGCGCAGGCCGACGTCGATGCGCGTTGCCGGTCGGCCGCGTGGTGCGTAGGCGCTGCCCAGCAGCAGGATGTCGCAGCGCGGCTTGCGCGGTGCGAAATCCACTTCGTAGACCGGTGCCGACAGTCCCGGCTCGCCGGTGAAGGTGTCGGCCATGACCAGCGGAAGTTGCTTTTCGTGCAGGGTGAAATGCGTGCTGGGCTCGCCGGCCTGCGGGAAGCGGAAGGTGCCCTTAATCACGACGACCAGCAACTCTCGCCCGCTGGGCTCCAGCCCCATGTTGTAGCCCGCGACCATGCGGGTGGCGTTGATCAGTTCCATGCGACTGCAATAATGTCAGTTGAGTTGCACCGAACCGCCCTTGATGCGGTTCACGCCGGTGGAGCGGCTGGAAACGTAGCTGCCCTGGATCAGCACCTTGCCCGCCTTGGTCAGCGTGATGCTGGCCTTGCCGCACTGGAGCACCATCTGCTCCTTCGCGCTGACGACCATGCGTTCGCCATCGGCGTCGATCTGCACCTGGCCCGGCGCTTCGAGGGGTCTGTCGCCGGCCTGGCGCAACACGCCCATCACGATGGGCTTGGCGGCATCGCCGTTCTCGAACGAGAGCACGACGGATTTGCCGATGTGTGCACCGTGCAGGTCGAGCACCGATCGGGCGCGCAGCGCGGCGCTGCCGGGTTGGCCGGGGTAGAGGATCAGGGGGGTGCAGCCTTCGTCGGTGATGGCAATCAATTCGCCGATCACGACTTCGGGTAGCGGCTGCTGAGTCAGCACCGCAGGCCGGGCACGCAGCAGAGGCGCGAGCGCATCGGGCTGCCCGGTTTCGGCATCGGCCAGCATCAGTTCCCTATCGGTCAGTTGTTCGCGTTGCATGGCGTGCCTCGTCAGTTCTGCAGGATCTTCGAGCCCTTCATCACGATGTCGCTGCTGGCCTTGGCGTTGATCTTGCCCGAGCCCTCGATCGTGATGTCCTTGCCCTTGATGATGATGGTGCCGTCTTTCTTCATCGTGATGCTTGCGCTGCCCGTGGTGAGGGTGATCGAGTCGGCCGCAGTGATCTTCAGGTTCTTGCCGACGGTCAGTGCATCGTCTTCACCCACCGAGGTGGTGCGTGCTTTGGCGACCGAAGTGGATTGCGCGCCGCCCACAGTGAGGCTGCGATCGGCACCCACCTTGGTGTCTTGCTTGGCACCGATGTCATTGCTCTGGTTTGCACCGACGTTGGTCGATTGATTCGCCCCTACCGTGATGCTCTGTGCCGCGCCGACCGCAACCGTTTGTGCTGCACCAATGGCAATTTCTTGGGCGGCACCAATGGCGATGCTTTCATTCACGCCCACGGCCCGCGTGCGCTGCAAGGCGACCGTCTCGGTCTTGCTCGACCCGATGGTCACCGTGCGATTCGAGCCGATCGTGATGGTCTCGTTGGCACCGACGTTCTCGGTGCGGTTCGCGCCGATGGCGATGTCTTCATTCGCACCAACACTCTCGTTGCGGTTGACACCGATAGTGATCTTCTCGTTGTTGCCAACCTTCTCAGTGCGGTCAACCCCGATCGTGATCGTCTCGTTGTTGTCGACGGTCTCCGTCCGGTCATGCTTCACATGCACCGTCTCGTCATGATCTACCGTCTTGGTGCGGTCATGCCCCACCCAATGCGTCTCGTCGTTCTCGACCTCGATGTCCTGGTTCTTCTCGGCGTGGATCCACAGCTGCTCGGCGCCGGCCTTGTCTTCGAAGCGGATCGCGTTGGCGTTGCCGTAGCCGCCGCCTTTCGACGACCGAGTGAGGATGCCGCTCTGCGTGGCGTTGGCGGGCAGATCCCAGGGCGGCATCTGCTCGGCGTTGTAGACGCGGCCGGTGATCAGCGGCTGGTCGGGGTCGCCTTCGAGGAAGCTGACCACCACCTCCTGGCCAATGCGGGGGATGTGGATGGCGCCGAAGTTTTTGCCGGCCCAGGGGTAGGAGACGCGCACCCAGCAGGAGCTCTTGTCTTTCAGGTCTTTCTTCTTGGCCTCGCGGTCCCAGTGGAACTGCACCTTCACGCGGCCGTATTTGTCGGTGAAGATTTCTTCGCCGCCGGGGCCGACGACGACGGCCGATTGCGGGCCTTGCACGAAGGGCTTGGGCGTGCGGCGCGGCGGGCGGAACTGCTGATCTGAAGGGATGGCCGAGAAGTCGCACTGATAGCTGCCACCGCTGCCACCACCACCCGACTCTTGCGCTGCCACGTGCGCGCGGATCGACGAGGCGGTGATCAGGTACTCGGCGTTCTGGTCGTCGCGCGGGTGGCGATCGAGTTTGAGCAGTTTGCCAACTTCGATGCTGTGGCCGTTGGATGTGCCGCGCAAGGACTGGAAGCGCGACTGCATTTCATCCATGCGGTCTTCGGCGAGTTGGGTGCCGTCGGCGCTTTGGATGTAGTCGCCCTGGAAGTCGAACATCTCGTAGTCCGACAGGTCGTAGCTGCGCGACTTGTCTTTGTCGACCTTCAGGTCGGTGGAAGGGCGCTCGAAGTCGTAGCTGGTGAGCACGGCCTTGCCGGTTCTCACTTCGCGCGAGAACGACCAGTTCGACACGTACTCGGTGTCGGGCGGCGCGCTGGCCGTGTTCTCGAAGTAGGGCAGCGTGTCGTGGCGCTCGACGGCGTTGTGCGCGCTTTGCGAATCGACGAGCACGAGCTTGTGCTTGCCGTCGGTGTGTTCGAAGTACCAGTAGATGCCTTCGTGTTCCAGCAAGCGTGCAATGAAGTTGAAGTCGGTCTCGCGGTACTGCACGCAGTACGTCCACTTGCGGTAAGAGCGGAAGAGCTTGAACTCGAAGTTGGCGACGCTGTGGTCTTCGAACACCTTCTTGACGATGTCGGGGACGCTCATCTCCTGGAAGATGCGGCAGTCGGAGGTGCGGGTCAGGAACCACAGCCACGGCCGCACGGTGGCCTGGTAGCCGTAGTGGCGGCCGCGGTGGGCGCCGATGGCAAAGCGTGTCACGTAGCCGTTGAAATGGCGCTTGGTGTCGTCGGGCAGCTCGGCGTGCACGGTGATCGATTTGCCGAGCAGGTCTTCGGGCTTGATGGTGGCGCTGGGGCTCAACAGCGAAAGCTCGAACTCGCCCAGCATGCTGAGGCCGGCCGATGCGGCCATCGACTCGAAGATCAAGTCGGCTGGCGGCAGCGGTGTGGTGAGCGTGATGGATGCTGGCATGGCGTTGGGCTCAGGCCGCGCTGTTCGCGCGATGGTGAGAAGGTAAGGGCGGGCCGTTGTGGGGTAAAGCGACGAAAGTCATCCGCTCGGAGTGGGCCGGCGGCTCAGTCGACCAAGCTCCCGGGCATCACGTCGGCGGCGGTGATCACATGAGCCGGATGGTCCAACTCATACAGGTCGACTTCATGCGGGGTGTAGATGGAGGGCGTGCCGCGCCGCCATGCACCCCGCGCACGCAGGTCTGCTGCCGCATCGCGCGGATTGATGGCACCGCGCTCAAAGCACAGCGTTGGCCCTTCGAAGTAGCCGTGTGGGTCGGAGTCCGGGTCAGGCTCGTAGCCTCGCCATGGCAAGACCGAGCGCACATCGTGCAAGGTGCCCAGCTGCTCGTCCAGGCCGCCATACACGCGCACACCGGTGTGGTTGGCCATGGTCTGGCAGAACTGTCTGCCTTCCGCGCCGTGGGCGATGTTGCAGGCATGCAGCTCGATGCCTTCGTTGCCGGTAGAAAACCACGAGCCCGCGGGGTCGTCGAGAGTGGCAAAGCTGGGCAGGATGCCAGACGTCCAGAGGCCTCCACCTTCATCCATCGCCAGCCCCGCCTGAATGGCTCCCCGGCGGCCGTCGCTCGCCGCCATCTCGGTGATACGCCCGTGTGAATTGAAGATGAGCAGATGGATGGAGCCGCGGTTCTGTGCGGCGGCCTTGATCATGTCGACCACCTCGTGCACGGCATGCACGGCGCCGGGCTGGAGCATCACATGCGCGATCTCGCCTGCAGGCACGCTCGCGTGGCGGGTGAAGGGTTGGCCGAGGCTCTCGATGGCTGAAAGGGTTGCCGACCAGACGTAGATGATCATGTGCGTGGCCTCGTGATGAAGACGTCAATGGGTCGCGTGTGGCTCAGGGCTGCTCGATGCAGCGACCAACCAGCCGATCACGGGCTGGCCTGCCTCGGAGCGCAGCTGCTCTTCGCGCAACACGAGTTGTTTCAATCCTGCGCTGGCGAGCATGGCGCTCACGTAATCGCGGTGGTGGGCATAGCGCCCGTGAGGCTGCAGGTGATAGGGCTGGCCGTCATCGGCCTTCCAGGCTTCGACGGTGAACACGAGGATGCCCTTCGGACGCAGCGCCTGTTCGGCAGATCGCATCGCCTCACCCAGCTCGCCGAAGTAGCAGAAGGTGTCGGCGCAGATCAGCGCGTCGTACGTCGCCGGGTTCGCGTTCATGTGCGCCACCAGCTCGGCGTGCTGCAGGCTGTCATACACCTGCCGGCGCTCGGCCTTGTCGAGCATGCCTTGCGATAGATCGCAGCCGCTCAGGTCGCGAGCCCAGTCGCGCACCATGGGGCCGCACAGGCCGGTGCCGCAGCCGAGGTCGTGGATGTCGAACTGCCGCGCTGGTGGCGGCAGCAGCTCGCGCAGCAGATCGGCCACGAGCTGCGGCGCGCGGTAGCCCAGGGCCGAGAGGTTGGCGTCGAAGGTGGCGGCGAAGGCGTCGAAGGTCTTCTCGACGTACGCATCGCTCGCGCGCTCGGGCACGGCACCACCCGAGCAGGCGGCGAGGTGGTGTTTGATCACCGGGTTGTCGGGGTCGGTGGCCAGCCATTCGCGGTAGAGCTGCGCGGCTTCTTCGAGCCGGCCCAATTGAACCAGCGCCTTGGGCACGGCGTTGCGTGCCTGCAGGTGCCGCGGCCACAGCACGATGGCCTGGCTGTGGGCCTTGAGGCCTTCGTCGACGCGGCCTTGCTCCAGCAGCGTGAGCGACAGGTTGTACCAAGCCTGCGCGAAGTCGGGCTTGGCGGCGAGCGCCCGGCGGCACAGCGCTTCGGACTCGGTGTGCTCGCCGCGTTTGCGCAGCATGGTCGACAGGTTGTTCAGTGCGTCGATGCTGTCCGGCTGGATGGCCAGGCAGTCGCGGTAGGCGGTGACGGCCTCGTCGAAACGCTGGGTCTCCACCAGCACGTTGCCCAGGTTGTTCAATGGGCCGGCCTGCCCAGGCATGCCGGCGATGGCCTGCCGGATGAGCGTGAGCGCGGCTTCGCTGCGGCCACGTGTGTGCTCGAGCACGCCCAGGAAGTGCAGCGCATCAGGTTGCCCCGGCCAGCGCTGCAGGATGGACGTCAGCACCGGCTCGGCCTGGTCGTGCATCTTGTCGCGCAGCAGGTCTACGGCGCGCTGCAGCATCTGCCGCTGCGCCAGGCGCGCGGCGCCGCTGAGGGGGCGTGGGGCTGGTTTGGTCATGGTTCTCCGTTCGCCCTGAGCTTGTCGAAGGGCTTCGACAGGCTCAGCCCGAACGGTGATTTATCCGGGCCAACTGTGATTTTTGTTAGTCGAACGCATACGCGAAGTCGCCCGCATCGACGCTCAGCTCCACCTTCTTCAACGGCGCACCCGAAGCCAGGCGCGTGAGGTACTCGTGGCTGATGCGCGGCAGCACGGTGTTGGTGAGCAGCGCGTCGATCACGCGGCCGCCACTCTCCACCTCGTTGCAGCGGCTCACCACCAGCTTGACCACCTCGTCGTCGAAGGTGAAGGGCACGTCGTGGTTGGCCTCCACGCGCTTCTTGATGCGGTTGAGTTGCAGGCGGACGATCTGGCCCATCATCGTTTCGCTGAGCGGGTAGTACGGGATGGTGACGATGCGGCCCAGCAGCGCGGCCGGGAAGACCTTCAGCAGCGGCTCGCGCAGCGCCTTGCCGATGGCCTCGGCCGAGGGCATCAGCTCCGGGTCTTTGCAGAGATTCATGATCAGCTCGCTGCCGGCATTGCTGGTCAGCAGGATGATGGTGTTCTTGAAGTCGATGAGGCGGCCTTCGCCGTCTTCCATCCAGCCTTTGTCGAACACCTGGAAGAAGAGCTCGTGCACGTCGGGGTGGGCTTTCTCCACTTCGTCGAGCAGCACCACGCTGTACGGCCGGCGGCGCACGGCCTCGGTGAGCACGCCGCCCTCGCCATAGCCCACATAGCCGGGGGGCGAGCCCTTGAGCGTGGAGACGGTGTGCGCCTCCTGGTACTCGCTCATGTTGATGGTGATGACGTTCTGCTCGCCGCCGTACAAGGCCTCGGCGAGGGCCAGCGCCGTCTCAGTCTTGCCGACGCCTGAGGTGCCTGCGAGCATGAACACGCCGATCGGCTTGCTCGGGTTGTCGAGCATCGCGCGCGAGGTCTGGATGCGCTTGGCGATCATCTCCATCGCATGGTCTTGGCCGATCACGCGCGCACCCAGCAGCTTGGGCAGGTTGAGCACGGTCTCGATCTCGTTGGCCGCCATGCGGCCCACGGGGATGCCCGTCCAGTCGCCGACGACGCTGGCCACGGCCTGGTAGTCCACCGTCGGCAGGATCAGCGGGCTTTCGCCTTGCAGCGTGGCCAACTCGCCCTGCACCTGCATCAGTTCGGCCAGGGTGGCAGCGCGGTCTGCATCAGACAGCTTGGGCAGCTCGGCTGGGGCGGCGGCTTCGGCGCTCTTCTCGAGCTTGCTGCCCGTGCCTTCGACCGGCGCGGCGCCGTCGCGCAGCTTGGCGCGCAAGGCGAGCAGCTTGTCGACCAACGCCTTCTCGCCTTGCCAGCGGGTTTGCAGCTTGTCCAGCCGCGTGCGCTCCAGGCCCAGTTGCTCGTCGACGAGCGCCTTGCGCTTCTTCGTGTCGATGCCGATCGCATCTTCGCGGCCGATGATGCCTTGCTCGGTCTCGAGCGACTCGATGCGTTTCATGCAATCGTCCACCTCGGCCGGCGTGGCGTGCAGGCTCACGGCCACGCGGGCGCAGGCGGTGTCGATCAGGCTCACCGACTTGTCGGGCAGCTGGCGGCCGGGGATGTAGCGGTGCGAGAGCTTCACCGCGGCTTCGAGCGCTTCGTCGAGGATCTGCACTTTGTGGTGCTTCTCCATCGTCGACGCCACGCCGCGCATCATCAGAATGGCGCGCGGCTCGTCGGGCTCGTCGACCGTGATGCTCTGGAAGCGGCGGGTCAGCGCCGGGTCTTTCTCGATGTGCTTCTTGTACTCGGCGAAGGTGGTGGCGCCGATGGTGCGCAGCTGGCCGCGCGCGAGGGCCGGCTTCAGCAGATTGGCCGCATCGCCGGTGCCGGCCGCGCCGCCGGCACCCACCAGCGTGTGCGTCTCGTCGATGAACAGGATGATGGGCTTGGGCGAGGCCTGCACCTCGTCGATGACCGAGCGCAGGCGCTGCTCGAACTCGCCCTTCATGCTGGCACCGGCCTGCAGCAGGCCCACGTCGAGCACGCGCAGCTCGACTTCTTTCAGCGCAGGCGGCACGTCGCCGCGCGCAATGCGCTGCGCAAAGCCTTCGACCACCGCCGTCTTGCCGACACCGGCCTCGCCGATGAGGATCGGGTTGTTCTGCCGGCGGCGCATCAGGATGTCGACCACCTGGCGAATCTCGTCGTCGCGGCCGACGATCGGGTCCATCTTGCCGCCGCGCGCTTGCTCGGTCAGGTCGGTGGTGAACTTCTTCAGCGCTTCCTGCTTGCCCATTGCCGCCGGGGCGAGCGCACCGCTGGCTTCGCCGGGGTCGGCACCGGTTTCGCTGGCAGCCTGCGCCTCTTCGGGCGAGCCGCCGAGGATCTTGTGGAAGTTCTCGGTCAGGTCATCAAGCTGGATGCGTTCGAACTGCTTGCTGATGGACAGCAGCACGTTGCGCAGGGCCTTGGTCTTGAGCAGGCCGACGATCAGGAAGCCGGTGCGCACCTGCGTGCCGCCGAACATCAGCGAGCCATAGACCCAGGCGCGCTCGACGGCGTCTTCGACGAAGCTCGACAAGTCGGTGACGGACGACGCACCGCGCGGCAGCCGGTCCAGCGAGGTCTGCAGATCGGCCACCAGGTTCGACGCATCCATGCCGTAGTGCTTGGCCAGGCGGTGCAGGTCGGAGTCTTGCGTCTGCAGAATCTGGAACAGCCAATGCTGCAGCTCCACGTACGGGTTGCCGCGCAGCTTGCAGAACACGGTGGCGCCTTCGATGGCCTTGTACGCCAGCGGGTTGAGCTTGCCGAAGAGGGCGGAGCGACTGATTTCAGCCATGGTGATTTTCCTTCATGGTCGATGACGGATAAATGCCCGTTCGCACTGAGCTTGTCGAAGTGCCGTCGTGCCGGCGCGAATGGGCTTCGACAGGCTCAGCCCGAACGGAGATATTTGCAGGGTGCAGGCGAAGCTCGCCGTGGTCGGGGTGAGGTGTCTTGCGGCCCAGCCAGGTGCTGCGGCCGAGCGGCGTCTTGCCGCCGACGGCGAGCGCAGGCACTTCGCTGCCCTTGAGCACGAGCTGCACGTCCCACAGCATGTCGAAGCCGAGCAGCTGGCGCATCCAGTCGCGCAGCTCGATCAGCGAAGGCTGGCCCGGCAGAAAGTTCTCGTACTGCGCGAGCGTGAGCGGGCCGATGTGCAGGCGCAGCTTGTATTGCCTGTCCCACACCTTGGCACCGGCCACCACCGAGACACCCAGCGGCGCACTGCGGCGCGCGCCGGTGCGGCCCAGGCGGCTGCGGTCTTCGGGGCGCAGCGGCATCCAGTGGCCCACGTAGGGCTCGATGCGAATGGGCACGTCGAAATACTGGCGCAGCACCTTGGTGATGGCCTCGGGGTTGCGCGTGGGGCGCGCCAGGTGGCCGGCGGCAAAGCGCTTGGCGGCGTCGGGCACGGCGTCTGCATTGCGCATCGACGCGGGCGCCTGGCCGAAGAATGCGCTGATCCATTTGGCGAACTGATCGTCGTTCGGGCGGTCGGCCTGTACGGTCGGCTGGCTCTGCGCCCAGGCACGGTAGAACAGCAGCAAGGCGCGGTGGTGGAACACATCGGCGAAGCGCGCAAAGGTCGCGTCGCCATGATTGCGCTGGCGGTCGCGTGCGTATTCGGTGATGTGCAGCGGCAGCGGGCCCATCGGGCCGAACAGGCCGAAGAAGCGTGCGCCGATGCGTGGTGGCTTGGTGCCGTCCGCGTTGAACGACATCAGCGCTGCGGGGGCGAAATCGAGTTCGGGGTCTTGCCCCATGCGGATCGGCTCGGCATTGGGGCGCAGCGCACGGCCCAGGCGGGGCGAGTTGGGCGACAGCGATTCGATCTGCCGCAGCACGGTATAGAAGTCGTGCGCCCACGGCTCGGCGGCGAGGCTTTGGAACAGGCGCTCGCGGCGTTCGTGGAGCTGGCGTGGGTCAGTGCTCATCTCGTACCAACCCACCGTTCGCCCTGAGCTTGTCGAAGGGCCGCTCTGTGCACGGCGCAAGCTTCGACAGGCTCAGCCCGAACGGTATAGGGCGCGCGTTTCATAAAACAGCGTGAGAGCCGATGCGCGGTTTGCAGCGCATGATTTCGCCGCGCGACGCGGAGCGCAGCACCGTCTCGCAGAAGTTGTTGGCCGCGGCGTGGCGCGAGAAGAAGCGGTCAAGTACGTTGCCGAGCAAAAAGGCGCTCGAGCCCTGGAAGCCCAACTCGTCGATCAGCGCAGTCACTTCGACCCCGCAGCCGAAGGTCAGCGGGCCGGGGAATGGCAGGCGGCGCACGACCGACTTGGCTTCGAGCCACTGGATGCTGTCGACCTGCTTGGCCCACGCCACGTCTTGCTCGGGGCCGTGCAGCGAGAGCAGGCTGCGCAGGGCCGAGGCCGCACGCTTGGGGTCTTCACCGGCGATGCTCAGGTAGTTGAGCGTGAGCAGGCTCACCATCGACCAGCCCACGTCGCCGCGCGCAAGGCGTTGCGTTGGCCGGGTGGGGCCGCGCAGCGTTTCGATGCGGCCGGCCGGGCCGGCGGAGTCGAGCACCCAGGTGGTCGAGCTGCCGGGCAGCAGCGTGGGCAAATCGCGGTTGGTCACGAGTGCGGAGACCGACAGCTGGCGAATGTCTTCGCGGTAGGGCGCGTTCTTCGTGTCCACCAGCGAGAGAAACGCCTCTTGCCCCACGTAGGCGGAACGCGGCCCGTCGAGCCGCTGGCGCGACGACAGCATGCGCGGCTCGCGGCGCACGGTGTAGTAGGCGCCGTGGCTGCGCGCCGCGTCGTGGTAGCTCGCGTAGAGCGGCAGGAACTTCTGTTCCGCCACCTGGGCAATGCCATAGCCAGTCACCGATTCCAGCGTGTGGATTTCGTAATCCATCGGCCGGGTGCGGTCGGGCACCACGTGGTGCTCCCAACTGCCTGTTCCAGATGCCGCGAGCTGGATGCGATCCAGCCGCTTGGGGAACAGGTTGACGGCGGGCGTACAGAAAAGCGCGAGGCTGCCGGCGTCCACCAGCGATTCAAGGGCGGCCTCCCCGCGCGAAAACAGCACAACGATCTCGGCCTCGGCACTGTCCACTGTAGCCAGGCGGCGGGCCAGATCGTTGATCTCGAAAAACAGGAAGCGCTGCGGCATGGCCGCCAGCTCTTGCAACAGGCGGTGGCCGCTGAAACCGCGCAGGGTCTCGGGCAGCAGCGCCTGGTCGTCCTCGTAGCCGATGGGCTTGACGGAGTCTCCGTCGGCAAAACCCGCGCTCGGGCTGCGCCCGCCGGGTGCGCTAGATGCGCTTACCCAGGTACCGACCGTGTTGCCGAGCACCAGCTCGTGCAGGCGGAAGGCCACGTCGTCGGGTGCCGAGATGAAGAGCGGCAGCCGGTCGAGCTTCAGCTGCTTGAACTTGAGCCCGCCATGCAGCTTGAGCTTGATGCGCAGCCCACCGCGCAGCTGGCGTGCCACCGGCAAGTGCGCCAGCGGCAGGTCAGGCGCGTGGCTGAAGTATTGAACCGAGTCGATCTCGATCGGCCACAGCGTGACCTCGTGTGCGGTGCGGAACTCGCAGCGTGTGTTCTGGCCGCGGGTCAGCTCGCTGGTGAGCGAACTGCCGCGCTTGAGCGTGAAGCCGCGCGCGAGGTTCGGGTCGAGCGGATCGGGCCGCATGCGCGCGATCATCATCGACGGCACCGGCGACAGAAAGCCGGGGTACACCGTCTCCAACAGGTGCTGCACGAAGCGCGGGTGCTCGGCATCGATCTTGAGCTGGATGCGTGCGGCCAGGAAGGCAAAACCTTCGAGCAGGCGCTCGACGTACGGGTCGCTGACTTCCAGCCCGTCGAGCGACAGCCGTGCGGCGATCTTCGGGAACTCGGCCGCGAACTCGGCGCCGACTTCACGCAGGTGCGTGAGCTCGTCGTTGTAATGGCGAAGGAGGTTCGGGTCCATCTGCGGGTGCGTCGTGCTGCGGTGATTCTGGTTGTTTGTGCTTGGATGACCAGCTACTTTGGTCACACGGAGTTCAGTGGGGCGCTCTGTTGGACGCAAAGAGCGCGAAGAGGACGCAAAGGTCGGCCTTTCCTTTGCGGTCTTTGCGTCTTGCTTTGCGACCTTTGCGTCCAAACCGAAACGTTGCCAAGCTCCGCCGCCGTTCAGCGCATAGGCCGCCGAGCCGCGCCGCCGGTGGCGTCTCGGACCTCCACCTGGCCGGCCTCGAGGTCGACCTGGGTGCGCAGCAGCAATTCCAGCGGCACGGGCTGGGCCCACATGAAGCCGCGGATTTCGAACTCGATCACGTTGTGCGTGTCGAGCACGTTGGAGGCTTCGAGTGCACTGACTTCGAGCGAATCTTCCATCACACGCGGCTCGAAGCGCAGGATGGCCTGCTTGATGGTGCGTTCGAGCAAGCTCACGTCGACACGCGACGCGAGCTGCCCCGACATCGCGGGCAGCCCGTAGTTGAGCACCGAGTCGGCAGCCTGCGGGAACTGCGTTGCGACGTTCTTGTTCAACGGCTGCACCGAGTTGAGCAGCCACGAGAGATCGCGCAGCACCGCGTCGCGGATCTGCGACTTGTTCATCACGCGGTTGTCGTCGGCCTCGACCCGCGACTGCGGAGTAAAGTCGGTCAGGCGGTCCAGCAAGGCCGGCTGCAGACGGTCGCGGAGGTTCATGTGGCCGCTCCAAGCGGGTCGAGCGCCGGGCCGCCCCAAGCCGGCCCGCATCCCCGTGGGGGATCGGCCGATGTATTCATCGGACGAGGGGCTGTCATACCTTGAGCTTGATCTCGCGGGCTTCCAGAACGCCCATCTCTGTACTGCTAGTCGAGAAGAGGCGCTGCCCCAGGCCCGCGAATTGGTCGGTCCCGATCGGCAGCCACTCTGTGCCGCGGGCGAGCTTGAGCTTGCCGTCGGCCTGCTCGCGCGTGCCGGGGTAGCAGGTGGGCACGAGCGCCACTGTGTCGCCGCCGTTGGTGAAGGTCAGGTGCACAGGGGCCCAGACCATGTCGCGCAAGTCTTCGGGCGCTTCGACGGTGATGGCCGAGAGCGCGTCGAAGGGAATCCATGTGTAGCGGCCATTGAGCACGGCTTCGAGCACCGGGCCGATGCGCGAATCGGCGTCGGCGATCCAGTCGAAGGGCTCGCCGTTCAGGCTGCCGGCGGTAGCGGGCGCTTGTTCGAAGGCGTTGGCGCGCAGGTGTTGCGCCTGGGCCGACTGGCCTTGCGCGTCTTGGCCCAGCGCTTCGATCAGCATCGCCACCCAGGCCGCAGGCTGGCCGAAGACGACCGGTGTGGTCTTGCCGGCGAACACCGAGCCGCGCACGGCCTCGCACTTGATGGCTTCGCGGTAGGTGTTGACCATCGACAAGGTGCCGTGGTCGAGCTGGCCGCAGACGTCGAGCTGCGCCATCGCGCGCTCCCACTGCCCGAGCACGCTCAGCAGCTGGAACAGAAACACGCGCAGTTTCGCGTCGCCCGGCTTCTCGCGCACCTGGGCTTGCAACGCGGCGAGTGCTTGCGTGGGGTCGCCGGCCGAGAGCAGTTCTTGAGGGGTGGCCATGTCAGAGCGGCAGGATCTCGTCCTGGAAGGTGGTGGTGCCACCGCGTTGGCCGGTGGCCTGCTGCAGCTCGTAGCTCACCTCGACCTTGGTGAAGGCGAGGCTGATGCGTTCGAGCGCATCGCCGTCTTCACCGCATTCGATGTCGATGGCGCTCACGCGGGCATTGCTGAGCTTGATGGTGAAGTAGTCGCGCTGGCCTTCACCGGCCTTGCGCATGCTGAGCTTGGCTTCCTTCACCTCGTCGTTGGTGGCCAGCACGCTCATCAGCGAGGTCGACGACGAGTCGATGCGCTTGGTGATGGTGAGGTTCTTGTAGCTGCGCCGCCCCGTGGCCTGCGCCGAGCCGAGTGCGGAGCTGGCGCTCATGCCCCAGGCCCAGCTGTGCACGGTGATCTCTTCCTTGTGGTCGACGGCCTGGCTTTCGCCTTTCAGCTTGCCGGCACGCTTGGACTGCACGGACAGGAAGACGTCGATGGCACCGCCTGATGATGCGGGAGCTGAAGGCATGATGAGTCCTTTGGCGGAGGGGTTCGCGGGAATGGCCGTCCGAGACTCTCACCCTCGGCAGAAGGTGAGAGCCGGACCGCTTATCGCGTTTCGGTCGTCGAGGTGTTCCAGCCGAACTTGACCTCGCCACCCAGACCGCCCTTGTCGTCCTGGGCCTTGTAGGCGAACTCGATGTCCTTGTACGTGCACTTCACGTCTTCGCTGATCGAGCCGTCGTCGCTGCCGGAAGGGACCACGCTGGTCACGAACACTTCCTTCATGGTGACGACCAGAAAAGCCTTCTGGCCTTCGCCGGCCTTGCGGCAGGTGAGCTTGGCGTCTTTGAAGTGCTTGCCGGCCGCGCAGTGCTTGGCGAGTACCGGAGAGGCCTTGTCATAGACGTGGTTGAACGAGAACTCGCCCGGCTCAGCCTTGCCGCGGCCCGAGCCGCCGCCGGTGTTGGCGCCGGAAGTCTGGTTGACCTCCCAGCTCCACGACAGGAGTTCGATCTCTCCCTTGTGGTCCTTGTGTGTGGCTTCGCCTTCGACGCCGTCAAACTTGATGTGAAAGTCACCGCTCATGATGAAAACTCCTAGATGGTTTGTAGATGAAGTTGCCTGCGCTGGTTATGACGCTGAATGGCAAAAGAACCTGTCGATCGATCGGGGGGAAATCCGGAAAGGGGAGAAATCTAATTACTGCTGCTTCTGTGAAGGCAGCTTGGAGACAAGACGCAAAGACACCGTGAGCCCTTCGAGTTGGTAGTGGGGCCGCAGGAAGAACTTTGACGAGTAGTAGCCGGGGTTGCCGGGGATCTCTTCCACCGTCACTTCAGCCGCCGCGAGGGGCTTCTGCGCCTTGGTGGTTTCGGAAGAGTTCGCCGGGTCGCCGTCGACGTAATTCATGATCCAGTTGTTGAGCCACTTGGACATGTCCTCGCGCTCCTTGAACGAACCCACCTTGTCGCGCACGATGCACTTCAGGTAGTGCGCGAAACGGCAGGTCGCAAAGAGATAGGGCAGGCGCGCCGCCAGGTTGGCGTTGGCCGTGGCATCGGGGTCGTCGTACTCGGCGGGCTTTTGCAGCGACTGGGCGCCGATGAAGGCCGCGAAGTCGCTGTTCTTGCGGTGCACGAGCGGCATGAAGCCGTTCTTCGCCAGCTCGGCCTCGCGGCGGTCGCTGATGGCGATCTCGGTCGGGCACTTCATGTCGACGCCGCCGTCATCGGTGGGGAAGGTGTGCGTGGGCAGGCCTTCGACCGAGCCGCCGGATTCGATGCCGCGGATGCGCGAGCACCAGCCGTATTGCTTGAACGAGCGGTTGATGTTGACCGCCATCGCGTACGCCGAGTTGGCCCAGGTGTACTTGGTGTGGTCGGCGTTGGCCGTGTCTTCCTCGAAGTTGAATTCCTCGACCGGGTTGGTCTTGGCGCCGTACGGGATGCGCGCCAGGAAGCGTGGCATGGCCAGGCCGATGTACTTGGCGTCGTCGCTCTCGCGCAGCGAGCGCCAGGAGGCGTATTCGGGCGTGGTGAAGATCTTGGTCAGGTCGCGCGGGTTGGCCAGCTCTTGCCATGAACCCATCTGCGCGAGGCCAGGGTCGGCTGCTGCGATGAAGGGGGTGTGGGCCGCAGCAGCCACCTTGGCCATTTCGCCCAGCAGCTCCACGTCTTGCGGGCCGTGGTTGAAGTAGTAGTCGCCGACCAGGCAGCCGAAGGGCTCGCCGCCGAACTGGCCGAACTCTTCTTCGTAGACGCGCTTGAAGATCGGGCTCTGGTCCCAGGCCGTGCCCTTGTAGCGCTTCAGCGTCTTGCCCAGCTCGTTCTTGCTGATGTTCATCACGCGGATCTTGAGCTGCTCATCGGTCTCGGTGTTGTTCACCAAGTGATGCAGGCCGCGCCACGCAGACTCGATCTGCTGGAAGTCGGCGTGGTGCATGATCTGGTTGACCTGCGAGCTGAGCTTCTCGTCGAGTTCGGCGATCATCGCCTCGATCGACGCCACCACGTCGCTGCCGATCAGCTTGGTTTGCGACAACGCCTGCTGGGCCAGCGTGAGCACCGCGGCTTCAACGGCTGATTTGGCTTCGTCGCTCTTGGGCTTGAATTCCTTGTTGAGCAGGCTGGCGAAATCGCCGCCCTGGAATTCGACGCCGGTGAGCGCGGAGGATTGACCTTGTGCTTCTGCCATCTCTGTTCTCCGTGAGTTCGGGGCTTGGCTTATTCAGCCTTGGGTTCGTCGGACGCCGGGGTTTCGGACGATTTTTTGGCGGTGGCCAGGCTGCTCAGCAGTGCCGGGTCGGCGATGACCTTGGCGAGCAGCTCTTCGGCACCGGTCTTGCCGTCCATGTAGGTGATGAGGTTCGACAGCTGCTGGCGCGCGGTGAGCAGCTTGTTGAGCGAGTCGACCTTGCTGGCCACGGCCGCGGGCGAGAAGTCGTCCATGTTCTCGAAGGTGATGTCGACGCTCATGTTGCCTTCGCCCGTCAGCGTGTTGGGCACCTGGAAGGCCACGCGCGGCTTCATCGACTTCATGCGGCTGTCGAAGTTGTCGACGTCGAACTCGAGCAGCTTGCGCTCGGCCACCGGGGGCAGCGGCTCGGCCGGCTTGCCCGACAGGTCGGACAGCACGCCCATCACGAACGGCAGCTGCACCTTCTTCTCGGCGCCGTAGAGCTCCACGTCGTATTCGATCTGGACGCGCGGTGCACGGTTGCGTGCGATGAATTTCTGACTGCTGGTGGCCATGGAAAAACTCCTCTGCGGGGTGGACGGACGAACTATTCGTGGGTGGTGCCGGCGATGTTTTCGATCTGGTCGATGCCGGCCGGCGCCAGGTCGCGGATGATTTCGAGAAAGCTCTTGCCCATCAGCCGCTGCGCGCGGCGGATCAGCAGCGGGGCAGGGTTGGTCGGTTCGTTGCGCTCCAGCCAGTCGCAGGCGCGGTCGAGGCTGCGAACCACGTCTTCTCGCGTCTGCAGCGAGCCTGGGGCACCGCGAGACACGACGGTAGCCGTGGAGCTGCTGGGCGAGCTGTCTTCGGAATCGGTTGCCACGCTACCGCCTTCGGCTTGTGTCGCCACGCTGGCCAGTGTCTGGGTCAGCACGCGCAGCGGACGAAGGTCGGGGCCCTGCGAAGCGCCGACCTTGTCGCCAAGCACGGCTTCGATGCGGATCACTTCGGCATGGGCCTGCTTGAGTGCGGCCTGGACACCGGCGCTCTGCGCTTCGGCGGCCTGAACGGCTTGCGCGGCGCCTTGGAGCGTTGGCACCGTTTCGCTGGGCAGCGGCTCGGCCTTGCCGGCGGCCAGCTCCAGCTGGCGCACGCTCAGCGCCGCGCGGCCTGAGCCGACGATGGCCGCGCGAAAGTCGGCCAGGCCGGCGGCGTCGTCGACCAGCGGGGCGAGGGCGTTGAGCCGCATCGTCGGGTCGTTGTTGTCGTCGGTGTCGAGCATCGGGAACACGTGGTCCCAGTGGCGCTCGATCAGGCCGGCGATCAGCGACAGCGCGCTGACGTAGGCCGTCACGCCATGCAGGCGGGCACCGGCGCGGGCCAGCATCACGGCCACGCGGATGTCGCGGGTGCGGCGGGCGAGGTCGGTGGCTTGTTCGTACACCACGCGCCAGTCGGGTTCTTGCGCTGCGATCACCGTGTCGCCGAACTGCTGTTCGGGCTTGCCTTGCGCCGCTTCGCCGAGCGCGAGGAAGGCCGGGTCGTACTCGAGGTCGGCACCGCAGGGTGCGTCGTCGCCGAGCGAGGCCAGCAGGTCTTCGACGGGGAGGGCGTTCATGGGATGCACTGGCTGGGTTGAATCACGATGGGTGGACTTTATGAAGCCACGGCCCTCACGACATCAGCCGAAAGTCATCTGTGCACCCGTCATTCCCGCGGAGGCGGGAATCCAGGATCGAGGCACAGCGTGGATTCCCGCCTTCGCGGGAATGACGGGATGTGCCTCAGAACGCAGAGCACGAGCCCCCGTCGGTCACGTTCAGGCAGCCCGAGAGCTGGGGCTGGTTGCGCACCTTGCCCCATTCCGAGGCCAGCGGGTCGTTCTGCTTGTCGTCGGCCAGCGTGGCGCGAATCACCGAGGCAGCGGTGCAGATGTAGGGCTGGGCGAGGTTGCGGCCATACACGTCGGAGGCCATCTCGGCCTGGAAGCTCGACTGCAGCATCTGTCGCGTGACGCCGGGGCGCAGCGTCAGCGTCGACGGCGTGAAGGTCACGTTGTAGCCGGTCGGCGAGGTCAGCGTGCCCTGGTTGATGGCGAAGGTGCTCGCTGTGCCGGTGGGCGTCGTGCCCAGCGTGCCCGCAAGTGCTCCGGTGGCGGTGTCGCCGTTCTGCAGGCCGGTGGTGGTGTAGGTCAGGGCCGGCAGCGAGAGGTCGACGTAGCCCGTGGCGGGGTTGGCCGCGACCGCGAGCGTGGGCTGATTCGGGTGCAGCACCTGGTTGCCGGTGGTCGGCAGCGCGATGCCCGAGACGCTGCAGGTCGCCTGGTCGCCGAACACGCAGCCGTAGAGGTTGGTGCCGGGGGCCGTGCCGGTGAAGTTGGTGGCCCACAGCTGCGCCGAGCCACCGGCCGGCGCGGTGACGGTGGCGCCGGGTGCGAGCGCGATGGTCGGCGCCACGATGTCGAGCTTGGCGTTCGCGCCCGACATGCTGACCGACTGGTTGATGTTGATGGCGGTGTCGGACTGGATGAGCGCCGTGGTGCCGCCGATGCTGTTGGTGATGTTCAGCGGCGTGAACCCGGTGCCCGGCGTGTAGCCGCCCGTACCGGCAGCGCCGATCGTCAGCGCGCCGGTGTTTTGCAGCGTGAACGAAGCAGGCGGGTCGAAGGCGAGGGTGCCGATGGCATTGCCGGCGTTGGCCAGCGTGACGGTGCTTTGCGCGCCGCCCTCGACCACCAGGTTGCCCGTGACGGTGAGGGCGCCGGTCTGGCTGACATTGCCGCTGGTGCGCAACCCGAGGTTTTGCAGCGCATTGCCGCCGCCCAGCGTGATGCCTGCGGAGCCGGCGCCCTGGTTCTGCAAGGTGACCGACACGTCGCCGTGCTGCTGGAAGGCGGTGCCTTCGACCGTGATCAACCCGCTGTGGGCGCTGGAGCCAATGACCACCCCGCCCGATGCGGCGATGCCGGGCCGCGAAGCATTCGGTGTCAACAGCCAGGTGGTGTTGACGTAAAAGACCCCGTTGATGGGCTCGACGCCGACCTGGATCTGCGTGGCTGGCTGCTCGACCAGATCGCCCGCCGCACTCACGCCGACCGGCCGCAGGTTCACTGTGCCGGTGGTCTGGATCGTGGTGCCGGCGCCGAGGCCCAGGTCGATGGCCGCTCCGGCCTCGGCGCTGCCCGCCAGCACGACGTTGGCGCCGGTGGCCACCGTGGTTCCTTTGATTACGCCGCCGTTGATGGTGAGCGGCCCGCTCTGCGCGTTGAGATACGCCAGGCCGCCCAGCCCCTGGTTGCCGGAAAGTTCACCGGCCAATGTGATGGTGCCCTTGTTGTCGGGGGCAGCCACGATGGTGGTGTCGAGAACCCGCAAACCGGCCCCGTCGGATGATGTTGATGAGCGGTTGAATGCCCGGCCCGCGACATACATCGACCCCGTGCTGCCCAGGTTCACGTCGAGGTAACCCAAGACCACGCCCACGCCGGAGCCGTCGCTGACCACGCCGTCGGCGTAACCGCGTACCGACAGCAGACCGCTGGCGTCGAGTTGGTTGCGTTCTGCGGTGCTTCCGATGCCTCCGGTGAACACCACGGCGGCTCCGCTGGCCAGCCCCGAGATGCTGATGTTGTGGGCGGTGATGCTGCTCATTTCGATGGACACGCCGAGCCCAAAGCCGCCGTTGGGCGACTCGCCGCGTATCGACACGTCGCCGCGACCGGCGGCGCCGGTGGTGTCGATGAGGGCACTGGCCACGCGCACGCCATCGGCCTGCCCGTTGCTCAAGGCGTAGCCGGTCGCTGGGGTGAGGCCACCGCCGATGTCGACGTTGCCGCCGAAGGTGCGCACTGTGCCGCCTACGAGGACGCCGCCGGTGCCCTCGCCGTCGAGGTTGCTGTAGAGGTTGATGTTGAGTGCGTTGCCGGTGCTGCCCTGGAGCGTGCTGCCGGCTTCGAGCACGATGTCGTTGTGCGCACGCAGGGTGAGGGTGGCGGTGCCGCCGCCGGCGCTGCGTGTCACGGTGGTGTCGCGCATCAGGGTGATGTTGCCGGCTTCGGTGCCTGTCTCGGCGGTGCCGGTGGTGATCTCGACATTGGTGCCCCCGTTCAATGCGGCCGACAGGTCGGCCGCATTGACGTTGGCGCCCGGCCCGGTGGGGGCGAAGTTGCCGTCGACCCCGCTGGCGGTGGCGTTCGAGATGGTCACGTTGTACGGGTCCAGCGTCCAGGTGCCGGCATTGCCGCCTGCAGTGCGAGCCGAGGCATCGACCACCCCGCGGCACAGCAGCGTGCCATCGGCCGCGGCAAGCCGCGTGTTGACCGTGGCGCCTGACGTTTCCACCTGGCCGCCGTCACCGCCCTGCAGGCCGCCGCGGGCGCGGAGCTTGCCGTACACCTCGGTCACGCCGTAGTCCACGCGTGCCACCGGGTCGGCGCTGTGGTTGTTGTACATGGCACGCAGGGTGATCGAGCCACCGTTGCCGGCATCGGTGGCATCGGCCGACACGGTGGCACCTTGTTCGACCACGATGGAGCGCGTGTCGTCGCCGCCCACGTCGATGCGGCCGCCGCCGGTGCTGCCGTCGGCCAGCACCTGGCTGCCGTCGCGCAAGCGGATGTCATCGCCCTGGATGCTGATCTGCCCGCCCGCGCTGCCGCCGGCAACCGTGAGCGACTGTGCCCCGAGTTCCACGCTGCCGGCGCCGGGTTGCAGCGCCAGCATCTCCACGAAGCCGCTGGTGCCGACCGGCCGCAAGGTTGCGGTGCTGCCGGTGCTCAGATGGATGTGGCCGCCGGGCGCGGCGATGCTGCCGTTCTGCGCCACCTGGTCGCGGCCCAGCAGCACGATGGAGCCGCCTTCGGTCACCTGGATTTGCGGCCGCTGCGGGTCAGAGGCCGCGAGCACCTGCACGGCACCGCTGCCGCCGCTGAGCTGCACGTCGGCTCCGCCCATCAGGCGCTGGTAGTTGTTGGCCGTCATCGACGGGGCGAGGTCGAGGCTGGTCGCCACGAGCGAGCCCACGTTGACCTGCGCTGCGCCGCCGAACACCACGCCGCTCGGGTTGATCAGGAACACGCGCCCGTTGGCCGACAGGCGGCCATAGATCTCGCTCGCGTTCGGGCCCGAGCTGCCGTTGCCGACCACGCGGTTGACCAGCACGCTTTGCGCATTCGGCTGAACGATGTTCACGCGCGCCTGGCTGCCGATGCTGAAGCTCGACCACTCCACCAGGCCGCGGTTGCTGCCGCTGGCCGTTTGCGTGACGGTCAGCGTGTTGTTGGCCGGTGTGCCCACGGTTGCGTTGATGACGGCGCCGCCCGGGCGCTGCACCGGCAGCTGCGTGGTGGCGGGCTGGGCGAAGGCGCTGCCTGCGCCCAGCGCGAGCAGGGTGGCCAGGGCAATCGGTGTGTGTTTGAGTGCGCGCATGGCGGGCTCCTAGAAGGAATGTTGGATCTGCAGCAGCAAACGGGCTTTCGGGTTCCCGTTTTCGGACTGCACCGGTTCGCTACCGCGGATGCCCACGCTGGCCTTCAGCGTGAAGAGGTCGGGGTCGGTGTATTGCACGCCAAGGCCGTAGCCGTGGAGGGTGCGGGTCGCGTCTTCACTCTTGGTGATGCGGCCATGCGCCCAGTCGTAGAAGGCGTACGAACTCCACTGCGGGTTGATCCAGTAGCGCAGCTCGGTGTTGACGATGGCACCCAGGTCGCTGGAGCCTTCGGCCGCGGGGTAGGCGCGCACGCCCTTGTCGCCGCCGAGGGTGAACTTCTCGGCGTTGTCGAGGTTCTTGCTCGCCCACTGGCCCGCACCGCCGACGAAGAACGAGAAGCTGCGCGTCAGCGCCTGCAGCCGCGTGGCCTGCACGCTGACCTTGGTGAAGTTGCCGAATGGCGTGCTGTCGGCCGGCGGCGTGTCGGAGTCGTCGCTCAGCTTGCCGAACTGCAGGCCGAGGTTGCCGCCGTTGTAGCCACCGCCGAACCAGGTGCTGCGCGACTCGAAGGCGAGCGTGAACTCGGCGGCGCGAATGATCTTCTTGGACGAGGTGACGCCGGCAACGTCGTCCGTGAGCTTCTTGTTCATGACGGCAAAGCGGCCCACGAGGTTGCTGTCGCGGCTGCGCAGGAAAGGGTAGGACAGCGAGGCGTCGAACACGTCGGCCTTGCCGGTGAAGCCGGCGTCTTCGAACTGCTCGCCAAGTTCGTAGCCCACCCGCGAATAGCCGAGGCCGCCGCGCCAGGCCGTGGCACCGATCGGCGCCTCATAGCCGAGCCGGCCGACCGTCGTGCCCGCGCCGTTGGAGACGAGCAGCCGCAGGTCGAGGTTGTCGCCGATGCCGCTCGGGTTGTTCCAGCGCAGCAGGGTGCCGAGCCGATAACGGCCGCTGACCGAGGAGCCGTGGTTGTCGAAATCGATGCTCGCATCCCACGGCCGGCGCGGCTCGGTCTGCACGCTGACGCGGTACTTGCCTTCGTCGCCGCTGGGCAGCAGCGTGGCCTTGGCGGCCACGCCCGGCCAGTCGTTCAGCGTGAACAGCGCGCGGTCGAGCATCTCCAGATCGAGCGGCTCGCCGGCGCGAATGCCGGCGTTGTCGAGCACCTTGGCCACCCGCGCCACCGAGACCGGCGGCTTGGGCGAAGACTCGACCGTCACGCGCTCGATCTGCGGCTCGACGACGGCGATCTGCAGCACGCCCCGCGTCAGGTCTTGCGGCGGGAAGCCCACGCCGGCCGCGCCGAGGCCGCGCTCGTCGTAAGCGCGCCGCACGGCAGCGGCGATGACGGCCAGCTCGGTTGCATCGATCTCGCGGCCGATGAAGGGTTTGACCAAGGCCTGCAGCTCGGCGGGCGACATCAAGCGCGTCGGGCTGAAGCGCACTTCCTTCAGCAGGAACTTGCCGTTGGTCGTGCTGCTGCTGACGACGCTCGACGCTGCGGGCGCCGGTGGCGAATTGCGCAGCGGCGTGGTCTGGGCGAGCGCGCTCGAAGCGCATGCAAGCAGCGCAGCGAATGACGCAACGAATGAGAGGATGGGTTTCATGTCGTGACCTGGGCGGCTCATCGCACCACCTCGCTACCGGAAATCAACAACCGGCCGTTGCCGATCACGTTGAACGGAGCCCAGAAGAAGGGGTGGGCGAAGCGCCGGTTCTTCTGCACTTCGAGCTGCGCGAGCTGCATGCTGGCCATCAGGTCGCGCCCTGCGGCCAGCTCGCGGTAGAGCCGGCCCATCAGCAGGTCGGTGGAATCGTCGGCCACCGGCCAGAGCGAAGCGACGATGCTGTTCGCGCCGGCCGAGAGCAGCGAGCGGGTGAAGCCGATGATTTCGTCGCCGCGTGCCACGCGGCCCAGGCCGCTCTCGCAGGCCGACAGCGTGATGAGACGCACGCCGCGCAGGTCGAGCGTGTAGATCTCGCGCGCTTCGAGCAGGCCCGGCTCGGCGCTGGTCGCGGCAAACAGGATGCGCGAGAACAGCGGGTCGGCGTCGTCCAGCTCGGCGTGTGCCGCCACGTGGACCATGTTGGCCCTGCCGGCGCCGGCCTTGAAGCGCTCCTTTGTGGCTTCGCGCTGCACGAAAACTTCGCTGTTGTTGAACAGCCGGGCCACCTGCTGCACTTCGCGTTCGGCACCCGGCAGTGGCACGTTCTTGTCGGTGCTAGGGTTGCCGAAGCCGAGCAGCGCCGGTGCGGGTGCGCTGCCGCGGGCGAGCAGCCGCGCGCCAACGGCCGACGAGGGCCACACCGTCAGCGCGGTGCGCTCGATCAGGTAGCTGCGGCCATCGTTCAATGCCTGGAAGGGCAGGTAGTGCAGCGGGCCGTGCGGCACCACGAAGAGCCGCAGCACGGGTGTGAGGTCCATGTCGGCCAGCAGCACCTTGTTGAGCGCCACGGCCAGTGTGCTGGTATCGCGGCGGCGCTCGATCACGCTGCTGCGGAAGTTTTCGACCAGCGCGGCGAGCCCGGCTTGGCCCTGCGGGATCACCGAGGCTGACATGCCGGCGCGGGTGATCAGCCAGACGATGCTGCGGTTCTCCAGCACATGGAACTGCAGCACGGCCTCGCCGGAGGCGAGCGTCTTTTGCAGCTCGGCGAGTGTGACGCGGTGGTCGGCCAGCGTGTCGGCGGCGCGGTCGCGAATGGAGTCGAGCAGCTGGCGCGAGCGCGACGCCTCGGAGAGCGTCCACGCGGCCTCGAAGTCGCGTGTGTCGATGCTCAGGTCCAGCGCGGAGTCGAAGACTTTCTGGATGTCGCCGAACAGGCCGGTCTTGAACTCTTCGCTCTGGAACTTGCCGCGCAGGCTGTCGGCCAGGCGCACGGTGTCGAGGTAGGCCTTGAGCGCAGCGGGTTTGTCGCCGCGCTTCAACTCGACGCGGCCGATGCCTTCGGTGGCCCAGAGGCGGTTGTAGTTGGCGTCGGCCGACGCGTTGTCGGCCGCGATCTGCTTGAACAGAGCCAGCGCTTGATCGCTCAGGCCGGCGGCGAGCAGGGCGTTGGCACGGCTGCGGCCGTAGAAGCCACCGAGCTTGCCGGCTTCGCGGGCCGGCAGCTGGTCGAGCTGCTGCAGCGCTTCGCGCGGGCGGCCGGCGGCGGTGTAGGCGTTGGCCAGCGACACCTGCACCAGCGGGCGAAAGCGCTCGCTCGCGAGCGCGAGGCTGCTCTTGTAGGCGTCGGCCGCGTCGCCGTAGCGGCCTCGGCGCACGGCCACGTCGCCGAGCACCTTGTAGGCCGGCGCGTGGGCCTGCTGCGGCTGCTTGGGCTTGAGCGCCAGCGCGCCTTGCGCGAAGCGCTCGGCTTCGTCGAGCAGGCCGGCGTAGTTGTAGGAGATGGCGAGGTCGCGCTGCGCGAGCGAGCGCAGGTCTTCGTTGTCGGTGGTGTTTCCCACGTGCAGGGCCTTGCTCGCGGCGCGGATGCTCTGGCGGAACTCGCCTTGTTCGGCCAGCGCGATCGAGCGGCCGCAGTAGCCGTAGCCGTCGAGCTTGATCACGTCGCGCTCGTACAGCGAGCGGCCTTCGGCGCTGAGCGCCAGCAGGCCCTCGGCGTCGCGGTGGCGGGCCAGGGCATCGCGTGCCACGGCACTGGCCGGTGCCAGGGCGTCCTGGGCTTGCGATGGCAGGCTGACGGAGGAAAGCACCGCGCAGGCGCCAACGAGAACCGCTTTATGCAAGACCCACACGGACTTTCCCTTCATGTCGAACCACAGTCCCGAAGGATCGCAAGGCCCATCATCGTTTCGCAAGTGACGAAGGTGACGCGTTCATGGCTTAAGCGTTCTGAAACTAGGGCACGCTGCGCAGCACGGCATAGAGTTCGCGCGTTCGCACCGGCTTGAACAAGACCTGGTGGCCGCTGCTGTGCACGCGCTTGACTTCGTCGGGCGAGGTGTCGCCGGTGATCAGCAGCGCCGGTAGCGGGGCGCCGTAGACGGCGCGCACGCGCTCGATGGCGTCGATGCCGTCTTCGTCGTTCGCGAGGCGCAGGTCGGAGACCACGATGTCGATCACGCCCGCGTGGCGCCGCACCTCGGTGCAGGCCTCGTGGATGGTGGCGGCGGTGAGCACGTGGTAGCCCCAGGTCTGCAGCAGGTCGCGCATGCCGACGCGGATGCTTTCTTCGTCGTCGATCAGCAGCAGCGTGCGGCTCGATTCGATGGGCGAGGGCACGGTGTCGGCCGCCACGACGAGGTTGTCCATCTCGTCGAACTCGGTCGCCTTGATCAGGATGCGGAACACCGTGCCACGGCCGGGCCGCGACGACACTTCGAGCTCGTGGCCCATCAGCAGCACCAGCCGCTTGACGATGGCCAGGCCCATGCCGAGGCCGCGCGAGCGGTCGCGCCCCGGGTTGCCGACTTGGTAGAACTCGTCGAACACCTTGGGCAGCTCGTCTTCGGAGATGCCGATGCCGGTGTCCCACACCTCAATGCTGACGGCGCTCTCGCGCGTGCGGGCGACGACCACGATGCCGCCTTCGGGCGTGTAGCGGATGGCGTTGTGGATCAGGTTGCTCAGCACCCGCTCCAGCAGGTGAGGGTCGCTCATCACGACCTTGCCGCCGGGCTTGAAGCGCAGGCCCAGGCCCAGCTCTTCGGCCTGGCCTGCGCAGTGCATGTGCAGCACGCGGAACAGGTCGCGGATGGGGAAGGACTGCAGGTTGGGCTCGATCACGCCGGCGTCGAGCTTGGAGATGTCGAGCATGGAGGTGAACGACTGCTCCAGCGCGTCGATGGAACGGATCATGTTCTTCACCAGCGGCTGCAGCGGCGTGTCGACCAGGCGCTTCTCCAGCGTGGCAGTGAAGAGGCCCAGCGCGTGCATCGGCTGGCGCAGGTCGTGGCTGGCCGACGCGAGGAAGCGGCTTTTCTCGCGGTTGGCCCGCTCCACCAGGAACACCTGCTGGCGCAGCGCGTGCACCAGCGCGTCGTTGTCGAGCTTGGTCTGCAGCTCTTTCATCAGCAGACGGTGGCGCGCGCCGGCGAAGAGGGCACAGGCCAGCAGAAAGGCCGCGGCCAGCGGCGCGATGGTGAGCGTGAGCGGAACGCCGAGGTACACCATGTAGGCCGCCAGCGGGCCGAGCAGCGGCAGCAGCCACAGGTAGATGGCCCAACGGTGCGCCGACACCAGATGCGCCCCGGCCGCGGCCAGGCCGAACATCAGCAGCACCAGCGGCACGGTGGGCACCACGCGCAGATAGACCAGCAGCAGGCCGGGCGCCACGCCCCAGCTCAGCGACAGCAGCAGCACCACGACCAGATAGCGCCGCAGCCACTGCGAAGCCTGCGTCAGCGCCACCCGGCCTTCGCTCTTGAAAAACCAGATCAGCAGGCCGTGCAGCGCCTGCGCGCTGTGGACCAAGGCCGCCCAGATCCACACGCCCGGGCCGGGCGGCCACCAGATGGCGAATGAAACCCAGCACACCAGCGCCAGGGCGAACGACACGCCCAGCTCGGCATAGCCGTAGCGGAACAGCCGCATCAGCTGCGATGCGCGTGTTCTTTCGTGCCTGCGCTCAGGCCCTTCTTCGGTGGGTGCGTCGGCGAGACCGGCGGTAGCGGGCGAAAGCTGAAAAACCACTGGGTGCCGGAACTACCTGAACAGGCTGATCAGGTGCGAACGCGACTTCACGTCGAGCGCCAGCAAGATGGTCGACACGTAGTTCTTGATGGTGCCGAGCGACAAGCCGGTGGCGGTGCTGATCTCCTGGTTCGAGCAGCCCGAGAGCACCAGCTCCAGGATCTCGAGGTGGCGCGGCCCCAGCTCGGCCACGCGGTCGTAGCGCGACGAACTCGGGAAGCGCGGGAAGCCGCTCGCGCTGCCTTGCGCCGCGGCCAGCAGGCCCATGACCGTGTCGCACATGGCGCGCGGTGCCTGGCCCTTGGTGACGTAGCCCACCGCGCCGAGGGCGCGCACCTGGCCGATCACGAATTCGTCTTGCGTGCCGCTGATGACGGCCACGCGCGCCTGCGGAAAGGCTTCGAGGAACTGCTTCAGGCCTTGCAGTCCCTTGCAGTCGGGCATGTTGAGGTCGAGCAGCACGAGGGCGATGTCGGGCTCGCTGCGGTAGAGGCTGATCGCATCGGTCAGCGTGCTCGCTTCGAACAGCTGGAGCTTGGCGTTCTCGACCGCTTCGAGGCTGGTCACGATGCCCACGCGAACCAGCGCGTGGTCGTCGACGATGAGGAGTTTGGACATCATGCGTGCGGGCTCATCGGCGAGGTGGCTTCGCGGTGCCACAGAGGAGGCTCCGATGGAAGCTGTCGCGTAGGGCAACATCTGGCTCATGGAAGTACCTCTTGTCGATGTGTTGATGCATCAGTTCGTGCAGGCAGCACGGGCGCCGCCTGCAAGCAGGTATTGTTGATTCAAACCGGGTGCTGCTACATCCCTAAGTACAGGGATACGGGTACACCCTGATACTTCGAGCCGCGAGCGTCGCAGCCTTCCAACGCGCTGCGGCGTTATTGACGCAGGCCCGCAGGCCGGGCCCACTGCGCGTCGCCGTGGGTGGCGTTACCAGCAGGCCTTCGGGCCATTGAACAGGGGAAAGCATGGGGTGGATCAGCGTGATCGTTGCGGTCGTTTGCGGGGCAATGGCAGCGGGCGTCGTCGTCCCGGCGATCGGCCGGCGGACGCAGAACAAGCCGATGGCCGCGGCCGCCTGGCTGGTGCTGGCCGCAGCGCTGTTTGCGCTTGCGCAACAGTTCATAACGCCTGGGCTCCAGGCGCGTTACGAGGCGAGCAGGCTGGACGCTTCGCTTGCCGGCAATGCGACCTTCGCCGCCCTCAAGAAGCACGACCCGCAGACCTACGGCCGCATGATGTCCGAGCTGCGTGACGGGCTCATGAAGGGGCGCGACCAGGCCGAACTCGTCGAGGCCATGCGCAACGAGATGACCTCGCTGGTGCAAAAGCGCCTGCCGAAGGCGTCCGACGAAGCGGCCACCGAGTACATGCGGGTGATGGTGCAGGAGATGGGCGAACTCAGGCGCCACAGCGGCGACCTTTGCTACCGATTTCTCTTCGGCGGGCCCGACAAGCGCCTCGACCTGACCCGCTACGTATCGGCCAACACCGTCGAGGCCGACTCCGCCGCGCTGAGCCAGGTGGTGCGCAGCTCCACGCTGTCGCCGCAGGCGGTACCGCAGCAGGCCGACGTCGCGCCCAAGCTGCAGCCGGTGGTTGCTGCGCTGCAGGGCCGGTACGGGGCCGACCTCGCCCTGCTGCAGAACCCGCAGGCGCCGGGGGTGGACCGCGACAAGCTCTGCTCCATCAGCATCGACATGTATTCGGTGATCCTGCAGATGCCGCCGGCCGACAGCGGCAAGCTCATCCGCTACCTGATGGGCCAGAGCTGAGGCCAGAGCTAAGAAGAGGAGGGCGGGGCCTCAGTTTCGGAGGCCGCTGCCTTTTCTCGCCGGGCTGAACTGGCTGCAGCTCTTGCAGGTGGTCTGCTCGGGCGATTGCAGCAGGTCGTCCCAGCCGATCGGCTCCTTGCAGTGGTCGCACAAGCCGTAGCGGCCGAGGCCGAGGCGCGCTTCGGCTTCTTGCACTGCAGCAAGAGATTGTTCGGCCATGTGCAGGCGGGCTCGCATGGCGTCTGCTTCGTCCTGGTCATCTTTTGGGTCGCGCCCGTAAGCCGACAGCCGCCGGCGCTGCGACTGGATCACCTGGCCGAGGTGCAGCGACCGCTCTCGCAGGCGGCTCTGGAACAAGGCCATCAGGATCAGGTCTGGAGCGCCTCGCTCCGTGTCATGGCTTCCGCTTGTCATGCTTGTCTCCGCAGCGTGAATGCTCTTGTTCGTTGCCCGCTCCGCTGACAGACCGGGCACGCCCGACCCCAGAACATAGGCGTTGCCGGGCCTTGCGGCAAGCGCCCTGATGCGACGTGGGTTTCTTGCCGAAACAGCGCCGAACCTGAGAGGTTTGACAGGTGCGCCGGCGAGCAGCGAATGCTCCAATTGCCAGCGAGAAAACCCGCATGGCACGAATCCTGATCATTGAAGACGAAGCCGCCAACCTCGAAATCGCGCAGCAACTGCTCGAGCGCGGCGGGCACCGCGTGCTCGTTGCAACCGACTGCCGGGCCGGCATCCTGGCCGCCCGGCGCGAGCGGCCGCACCTCATCATCTGCGACCTGCACGAGCCGGTGCTCGAAGGCTTCGGCGTGCTTGAGCAGCTGAAGCTGGACGCCGCCTGCGCGCAGACCCCCATCGTGGCGGTCACGGGCAAATCACCACCGGGGAGCCCGCGCGAGTCGGAGCTGGCCGGCTTCGACGGCTACTTCTCCAAGCCCATCGAGCCGGTGCGTTTCGTGGCGCAGATCGAGGCTTTCTTGCCGCCCCGCCCGGTGGATTGATTCGGCAGCCAGAGTCCCTGCCTGTGGGGTGGAGTCTTGCGCTGCAGCAACCGCCGTGCGCCCGGCTTGCGTCACAGTGCTTGCAAGGAGCCCCTGCCATGCAAGACGCCCATGAAACCGCAGCCCGCACCGTCGCCAATCTGCCCGGCCAGGTCATCAGCGAAGAAGTGCTGCTGGAGAAGTACGCCAAGGGCAGCGAGCGCACGGCCGAGGCGGTGAACGAGCGCGTGGCGCGCGCCCTGGCCCAAGCCGAGCCGCCCGCCCAGCGCGCGCTGTGGGAAGAGCGCTTCGCCCAGGCCTTGCGCCAGGGCTTCGTGCCGGCCGGGCGCATCCAGTCGGCGGCCGGCACCGAGATGTCGGCCACGCTGATCAACTGCTTCGTGCAGCCGGTGGGCGACTCGATCGCCAAGCCGGAAGACGGCCACCCCGGCATCTACGTGGCGCTGACCGAAGCCGCCGAGACCATGCGGCGCGGCGGCGGCGTGGGCTACGACTTCTCGCGCATCCGCCCGCGCGGTGCCTGGGTCGGCAGCACGCAGAGCAGCGCCTCGGGCCCGGTGAGCTACATGCGGGTGTTCGACCGCTCTTGCGAGACGGTCGAGAGTGCCGGCGCCCGCCGCGGCGCGCAGATGGGCGTGCTGCGCTGCGACCACCCCGACATCGAAGAGTTCGTCCATGCCAAAGACGAAGGCGACCTGAAGAACTTCAACATCTCGGTGGGCGTGACCGACGCGTTCATGCAAGCCGTGAAGGCCGACACCGAGATCGAACTCGTCCACCGCGCCGAGCCGGGCGTGGCGCAGAAGGCCACCGGCGCCTATGCGCGCGGCGGCATGTGGGTCTACCGCAAGCCGAAAGCGCGCGAGCTGTGGGACCAGATCATGCGGTCGACCTACGACCACGCCGAGCCGGGCGTGCTGTTCCTCGACGCCATCAACCGCGACAACAACCTCTCGTACTGCGAGACCATCGCCAGCACCAACCCCTGCGTCACGGCAGACACCTGGGTGATGACGACGGAAGGCCCTCGCCAGGTGGGTGCCTTGGTGGGGCAGCCGTTTGCGGCGGTGGTCGATGGGCGGGCCTACGCCACCGAATCGGCCGGCTTCTTCGCGACCGGAACCAAACCGGTACTGCAACTGCGTACGCGCGAAGGCCACGCGCTGCGGCTGACCGCCGAGCACCTTGTGCGGCGCGTCAAGCAACGCAGCCGCTATGCGCTCGAGACGGAATGGGTTCCGGCCTGTGAACTTGCCGTTGGCGATGAACTCGTGCTGCACGATCACCGCACGCTGGGTGGCTGGGAGGGTGCGCACACCGAAGCCGAGGGCTATCTCATCGGTTTGCTGATCGGAGACGGCACCCTCAAGTCCGACAAGGCAGTGCTGTCTGTCTGGGCGCCCGAACTCAAGCTGGCGGCCCATGCGGGTGTCGCCATCGATGCCGGCGCGTTCCACAGTTCGACCGGCATCATGCAGGCCGCTCAGGCTGCCGCAGAGACCTTGCCACATCGCGCTGATTTCCAAGGTTGGCAACGGCTGATCGGGGCGCGAGGCGAGTTTCGCCTCGCGTCCGTGGCGTTGCGCGATCTGGCGCTGAAGATGGGCATGACACCCGGGAACAAGCGGATCACCGCGGCGATGGAGCAGGCGTCGTCTGCGTTTTGTGTGGGCCTGCTGCGAGGCCTGTTTGACGCAGATGGGTCGGTGCAAGGCAGCCAGAGCAAGGGCGTCAGCGTGCGCCTTTCGCAAGCCGACGAGGGCTTGTTGCAGGCGACGCAGCGCATGCTGCTGCGGCTGGGCATTGCCGCAACGCTCTACCGCGAACGCAGGCCGGCGGGTTTGCGTTCGCTGCCTGACGGCAGGGGTTCGCAGCGTGATTACGAAACACGCGCGCAGCACGAGCTGGTCATCAGCGGCGAGAGCCTGCGACGCTATGCGGACCTCGTGGGGTTCGAAGACACAGCCAAGGCGCAGCGGCTCGACGACGCACTTGCCGCCTACCGCCGCAGCCTGAATCGCGAGCGTTTCGTGGCCACGCTTGCGTCGCTGGAGCCGCAGGGCGAGGAGCCTGTGTTCGATGTGACCGTCAGCGAGACGCATGCCTTCGATGCCAACGGATTGATGGTGCACAACTGCGGTGAGCAGCCGCTGCCGCCATACGGCTGCTGCTGCCTCGGTTCGATCGACCTCACACGCTTCATCAGCGATCCCTTCGAGCCGCAGGCGCGCTTCGACGAAGCGGCGTTCGCGCAAGTGGCCCGCACCGCAGTGCGCATGCTCGACAACGTGATCGACGTGACGGTGTGGCCGCTGCCGCAGCAGCACGACGAAGCGCGCAACAAGCGGCGCATCGGCCTGGGCTTCACCGGCCTGGGCGACGCGCTGATCATGCTCAACCTGCGCTACGACACGCCCGAGGCACGCGCGATGGCGCGGCGCATTGCCGAGCTGCTGCGCGACACGGCCTACGAAGCCTCGGCCGACCTGGCGCAGGAGCGCGGCGCCTTCCCGCTGTTCAACGCCGACCTGCTGCTCAGCAGCGGCACCTTCGCGTCGCGCCTGCCGCAGCGCCTGCGCGAGCGCATCCGCGCGCAGGGCTTGCGCAACTCGCACCTGCTGTCGATCGCACCCACCGGCACCATCAGCCTGGCCTTTGCCGACAACGCCAGCAACGGCATCGAGCCCGCCTTCAGCTGGAGCTACACCCGCAAGAAGCGCATGCCCGACGGCGGCTTCAAGGAATACGCGGTCGAAGACCACGCCTGGCGCCTGTACCGCCACCTGAAGGGCGAGCAGGCGCCGCTCACGCCGGCTTTCGTCACTGCGCTGGAGATGAGCGCGCTTGACCACGAGGCCATGGTGGCCGCGGTCGGCCCCTGCATCGACACCGCCATCTCGAAGACGGTGAACGTGCCGGCCGACTACCCGTATGCCGATTTCCAGAACCTCTATCTGCAGGCCTGGGAATCGGGCTTGAAAGGCCTGGCGACCTACCGGCCCAACGCCGTGCTGGGGTCGGTGCTGAGCACCACGCCGGCCGCCAGCGCAAGCACGGCCACCGTGATGAAGCTCAACGACGCCAACCAACGCCTGGCGCTCGACCGACTGCCCGCGCCGGTGCTGTCGTCGCTGCGCTGGCCCGGCCGCCCCGAGCTGCCAGCCGGCAACGCGGCATGGACCTTCATGATCCACCACCCGTTCGGCGAGTTCGCACTCTTCGTCGGCGAGCTGGCCAGCGAGGGCGGTGCGCCCAAGCCATTCGAGGTGTGGATCAACGGCGCCGAGCAGCCGCGCGGCCTGGGCGCATTGGCCAAGACCTTGTCGATGGACTTGCGCGCCGACGACCCGGCCTGGCTGCAGCTCAAGCTCGATGCGCTCGCTACCGTGGCCGAGGAGCGGGCATTCGAGATGCCGTTCCCGCCCAACGGCGAACGCCGCCTGTTCCCCGGCGTGGTGGCCGCCACCGCGGCCGTGATCCGCTGGCGCTGCGAGCAGCTCAAGGCCTTGCCGAATTCTTCGGCCTCGGCCGGCCGCGCAGCACCCACGCCGGTGATCGACGCCATGTTCGCCCGCGACGAGCCGCACACCGGCCCCTCGGGCACGCTGGCCTGGGCAGTCGACGTGAGCAACCCCGCCACCGACGAAGCCTTCACCCTCACGCTGAAGGAAGTGACGCTGCCCGGCCCCGACGGCACGCCCGTCACGCGGCCGTGCGCCGTGGGTTTCTCGGGCAACTACCCGCGCGCGCTCGACGGCCTGGCGCGCGTGCTGTCACTCGACATGCGGGTGATCGACCCCGCCTGGATCGGCATGAAGCTGCGCAAGCTGCTCAACTACGCCGAGCCGCTGGGTTACTTCATGGCCTTCGTGCCGGGCTTGCCGCACGGCGAGCGCCGCCAGCAGACCTGGCCCTCGACCGTGGCCTACCTCGCGCGGCTCATCATCCACCGCTACGCGATGCTGGGCGTGCTCACCGAAGAAGGCTTCCCGGTGCGCGACATGGGCGTGCTGGAGACGCCAGCCGACAGCACCCCATCGCCCATGCTCAGCGGCAAGGTGTGCCCCGAGTGCGGCAACCCGAATGTGATCCACAAGGACGGTTGCGATTTCTGCACTGCCTGCGGCTACGTGGGGCAGTGCGGGTAGGGATTTCGGCCAGGGCGCGTGCTGCGGGAGGTGGCATAGCGAGGGGTTTTCTGATGGCACTAAGCAGGCCCTCCGGCCCGGTACCGAAAGGCCCTGATCTGCCGGCCTGCTTGGCGCAGAAAGCTTCTCTATGGAGCAACGCGAAAGATGAGCCGCTGCCGAATCGTTGGTCTGTGGCTGGCTACGGAATCTCCCGAGAGCCTCCCGTGCCCGGCCAAGCGCGCACACCGAATGGCAACTTCATGGCGAAGGTGCGAACTGACCTTCTCGGCCATCTGCTGACCTTGGCCGTCAGCAACCGAATTTCCGCTTGAGACTGGACTGAGACATTCACGATTCGAGCCCGAGGGACTGCGATCGGCCTAACGGTCATTCAATCAGTCGCAACTCGAGCGACCGAATTGCCTCTTGATGCGGACGTTCACCATGCGCGCCGAGACCCGAGCTGACGGACTGCTGGCCCTGCAGGCGATGTGGCGCTGCCGACCCAAACCCGAATTTAGCGCTGCAACGCTGCAAGGCAGACATTGGGTTCTATCGAAACCGCGCGAGCTACCAGTTGTGCAGGCAAGCGGCGCAAGTTCGGTCTGGTAAACGACCATAGAGCGTCCTGTCGCATGTCGCCACACGCTTCCACCGGTTTGAGATGTGTGGTGGCATAGCGAACAGGAAAAGCCCCACCCTAGGCGGGCGTGACGCAGCTGTCAGTTTGACTACGGCGCCGGCAGCGGTTGACCGTATAAGGTCGAGCGCGGGTCTGGCGGCACACCGTTGTAGCGCCGGCCGCCGAGCATTTGCATGGTTGCAATGACCGCCTAGTTGTAGGCTTCGTCGGCGACCATCCCGACAATCCGCTTCAACAGTCACCAGCATTCCGATGAGCCACCTTGCGTCTACTGCGTTAGGCAAAATTGGCCATGTTCCAAGTGGTTCATTCCTAAGCCGGCGCATCCGGCTCGGATTTTGCGGTGCTTCGCGTCGCCGAGCGCCGATCCATGTAGTCTGTGACGGCCTCGGGCTGAGAGCCCTGTGCCACCGCCTTGCCGACCAATGCCGGCAACGAGTCTTGCAACGAGGTCCTGAAGGCCGGCCCCCGCGTTTCGTCCAGCATCACGGCGGTGAGCTTGGCACCTGCAAGGAGCGTTTCGCTCTTGGTGTCGTGCTGGGCGGCGGCCATCGCTGCAAGCGCATACGCTTCGCGCGCGACATGTTTGGCCCCGCTTGTTCCAGCGACGGCTGCAGCCAGCGCGCGTCTTGGGACGAGCACGGCGCTAACACGGTCCACCAACGGCGGACGTTTCGGGCAGAGCTCCCACAAAACGCCGTTGAAATCGCAGAGATCGAGGATCGGTGTCTTCCACAGCAAGCGGTTCTCAGCAAACCTGCCTTGTTTTTCGAGCACAGCCGAGTGCTTCAGGAAAAACTTGCCTTCGTTGACATCCTGCTCCGTAATCTGATCGGAAAAGTCTTGGACGTTGACCCAGCCGCCGTAGCACAGGTTGCCCCTGTCGGTGCCCGTGGCCCCCGGGAAATCCGGGCGTCGTCCAACCTTGCGAAGGTAGGTGTCCAGGGCGACGTTGCCAAACGCATCGAGGTGAATGAAGTCGTCGAGCCCGATCGAGAGGTCCACCGCACCCGCGAAGAACCCGCTCGTTGGCGCTCCCGCACAAGGGTTGGACTTTTCACTCGAGCTGAAGTCGGTCTTTCTTTGCACATTGTTCTGGATGCGCTGGATCAGGGGCCCAATAAAGCTCGTCCAGGTTCTAACCTCGCTGCACAAGCGAGCATGGGCTTGAGCAGGCGGATGCATGGCCTTGATCACAATGATTCTGGCCGCAATCGCTAGCAGCAAAGTTGGTAGCGCGATCCGGTAGTCCCACACCCTGTCGTCCCCCGTTACATCGGGGCGTGCATCGGTTTTGAACTCCCACGCTGCCATGTTCATGGCTGGGCCGAAATGCGGACGACGCCAGAAGCCACCGTCAAGCCCACCAGCGATCAAGGTCGCAACGACGACGCGCGAATCGTTGTCAGCAATCGCCAGCTTTTGAACCGCCGCAGGCGACGTTGGATCCTCTTGGAACTTCACCACTTCGAAGGCCGCTCCTAGCGCGGCGCTGGTCTGTCCGAGCAGTTTGGAGATGTCTCTCCAGTGGTTCGACGCCCAACTTGAGTACACGAGTTTTTGAGTACCGCTCAGCTCGGCGAGGATCTGGTCGAGCTTCACGTTCAGCGCATCGATCCTCTCAAAGATCGGCTGGTACTTGCTGCCGGTCAATCCGAGCAGTTCCATCGCCGTGATGGCCGCAGATATGAACCCGACTATCGGAACCACTGCGCTTATTGCCATTCCGATGCCGGAGATGACGCCCCGGAACTCCGGCGACATGCCCTCCCACAGAAATGAACTGTCGCCGCCGCCCCCCGAGTCGGTGAGGATGTGGACGCCCCGGGCCAGCGCCAGATCGGCCGCAGCGTGGAACTCGGCAGGCGTAGCTTCGCGAAGCGATGGCGTACCCGGCACGACGCTGACGAGCATGCCGTCCGAGCACAGCGCGAGTTGTGGATTCGGCGTCAAGAAATGCGTAAGGCTGCTTGTCATGCTCGAACCTCCACTTGTGTTGATGGCAGCGCTAGAGCCGATGCCCAGTAGAACTAAGCTGTTCCTGCCTTCACTACGGACCGATCTGCAACCTTTGAACGTTGCCTCGCAGGTCGCTCAGCTGGTTGTATTTGTTCGCGTCCTCGACATCCCAGATTCGTTTCGGGGCGTTGATCGCCAGCAAATCGCCGGCGCGCGGGCGCATCAAATTCTGATTCAACGGATAGCCCGGACCTGGTGAATTAAAGTGGTGTGCGAACTCATTGGCTGGCACGGGCAGCTTGGGCGTAGCGGTTGAGAGCGCGTCCTTCTTGTCCATCAGTAGGTGGCCGAATTCATGCGCTACCACGTAGTGATGTGGCTTTGCGTCCGCGCGTCCGGCACACATGAGCGAGAACATGAGCTTCTGCTTGTCGCCGCTTGAAAGCGTCTTCTCGTTGACAAACGATTTGTTCATCGCAATGGCGATTCGAATTCCATCCGAAGAAGGCGGGTGATTGATTGCGAAGTCACCGAAGAAGAAGACCCGGATCGCGGGCCCGCCCGCCTGTTGGGGCAGCGCGATCCCCAATTGCTCGATATCCGACTCGCTCATCAGCGACGGATTAAACACGCCCGTCACATCGACCTCGGTACACGCATACGGCACCTCCGTTCCGACAGAAAAAGGCACGGGTTTGAACTTGGCTGTCTGTGCCGCGTCGAAGACATACGGATGTGTGTTCAGGAAGAGCCCGTGGGGCTCATACACGCGTTGAACCTCTTCCAGCGCAGTGCCGACCTCGATGCGCGGAATTGCCAATGTGGTTCCCAACTTGAGCAGGAATACCTGCACGGGAATGCCCCTGCGTTGAGATGAGGCCAGCACTGGGAAGACATGCTTGGCACCCGCCTCCTCGACGATCAGGCTCGTGAACATGCCAGCCAGGCGCGCGCGGTAGTTCTTGTCGCCGGGATGCACGCTGCCGCCACGGCCATCGGACATCGAGGCTGGCAAATCTTCCTTCTCGTGCACCAGCACCAGCGGCTTGGACACAAACAGGGAAGGTGCCGACAATTCGCTGGTCAAGGTCAACGTGATGTTCAACTGCGGGTCAACGGGGCTGGCGCCGGCCGCATCGAAAGTGGCCTGCCACTTGATCTCTTTCGAGCCTGAAGCGAGCGGATCAGCGTCGACCACGGCGATGCGAAAGCGCCCGGAGTCCTTGTCGGGATAGTCTGCGGAGAGGTTGCCGCTCGCGTCGAATGTTTGATCGAACTTGGCAAATCCAGGCCCATCTCCAGTGGGCACGTTGATCCACTTGTTCGGTGCATTGGGATCCGGCTTCTGGAGCGTGACCGACAGTGCGGGCGGCAGCGCCGAGGAGGACGGGGTAGACGCTTTCTGCTCGACGCTCGTCTGTGTGCCGTCGGGATGGTTTTGCACAGCCTTGACATCGCGCCCCTGCGCGACGGCATCGGCAGCCGCCTTGCTCAGCTGCGAGTTGTTCGCCGTGTTTACCGGTTGGTCGTTCGCCGGCTTACCGCTGATCTGGGTGCGGTACACGTCCTCGATCAGCTTCTTTCCGGTATCGCGGTCGATGGTTCCGTCGTCCATCGACTTCTTGATGTTCTCGACAGTCGAGTTGCCGTTGCGCTGATTGGCCGCCAGCGTGGCCAGCTCTGCGGCCTTGTCGGCATAGTGCTTCGCACTATCCTGGTTCGACAGCATGGCCTGTAGTGCGTTCTTCTGCGTCTGATCGAGACCAGTCAGGTCGCGGAATACATCCGACTTGCCCAAGAGGCCGAGCGCCCCGCCCAAGGTCGAGCCGGGGTCTGGCGCAGCCGGTGCGTTCTGAATGTTGATCATCGGAGTCGGAAACGGCGTTGCCTTCAGTTCGCCGGGGTCACTGCGCTGGGGGGTTCCAGTCTGGATCGTATTGATCGGTGTCGGCTCATCTGGGTTGGGTGACTCCTCCCAACGCCAGAAGCGTGTCTCGTCTTTCTTCTCGCAGGAGTTGCAGGCACCCATGACGGCTTCGGCAAAAACCCCCCGCGTCGGCACGCTTGCGCGGAACGGCGGGATCGGCGTCAGCGGCTTGTAGTGATCGAGCAGATCCACGGGTTTGAAGAGCGCATGGCCTTGTTCGTCGGTCATGGGCTTGCCCTGGCTATCCAGTTCGGGTTGCAGCTGGTACGTCGGGTCGAGCTTATAGCCAGGCGCTACCGGCATGATCAGCGAGTTGCCTGCAACCCCGATCACGCGGTTCTCGATGACCGACGCCACACTTCTACCGTTCGAATTTGGAGCCACAAAACCATCGAGGAGCATGTAGCGACGGTCAGGATCCATGTTGGCCCAGATGACCTTGTGGTAATACTCAATATTGGCGTTCAGGTGACGCAGCAGCTTGAGCGACGTCTCCTTGTCTTCCTGGCGTGGATTGCGGAGCTCCTCCGTCGAAAGCGGCGTGTAGAGGACGACCTTGTCGGACGGAAGCGTGATGCTGCCAACGGGAACAGATATCGTGGTGCTCTTGAGGTCGTTGTTGACCGCGTCGTTTCGTATCAACACGCCGTCGAAGTGTGCAGTGCGGTACCTGAAGCTCGCACTGCGCACGATGACTCGCGAGTTCGCCGATTGCGTCAAGTCGTATGAGGTGGCGATCACCAGCTTGACGATCTGGTCTCGCCGTACCGGCAATTCGCCCTGCGACGGGCGCACAGACACGTACAGCGGAACGTCGCGCTGATAGGTCGAGATGAGCGTGGCATCGAGATCGAGCGGATAGGCGTTGCCGTCCGTGTCGATCGCAAGGAACTGCAAGGTGTCCACGAAACCTTCGGCGATGCGCGGTGCTATCTCCTGTTCGAAGACCCGATCTCGTTCCTGCTGAGCGCGTTTCGCGAAATAGTTGTTAAAGATGTACTCCGGCGTCCAGCCGGTGAATATCGAGTAGTACTGCCAGAGCAGCGGCTGGATCGGATGGTCGGCCGCCTCGTCCTCCTTGTCCTTAGGTCGGTTCAGTGACAGCGTGACTGTCATGTCACCACTCAAGTCGAGCACCTTCTCGGACGCATACGTAGTGTTGGGCAAGTCACTGCCTTCGTACTGATTCATGCGACGTTCGATGGCTTCGAACCCGGCTGAGAGCGGCTTGGCACGAACCGCGAAGCCACCCGTCGAGAGCCGAAAGATGTTGCGTAGCCCGGGGTCTCGCAACGAAGGTCGCAACTGATCCATCCAGCGCATGACTTTCGGTTCGTCGAACTCGCTCATCAGCAAGGGAACGAACAGGCACTCCTGGACTGCCGTCAGTTTCTGCTCGATGGCGTAGTGGCGCAGAACTTCGAAATACTGGACGGTAATTGCGTGGCAGTGATTGTGGTTCGCGACGACTTCCGACTCAACGCGAAAGCGTTCGTTCTGGCGCGCCGTCTGAACAACCGTGCTGCGTTGGTTGCGTACCGCCGACGCGCCCTGCTGGACCATGTCGCGCAGCTGGTTCAGGCCCTGCGCCGAGACGTTGCGGCTTGAGTCCTGCCATGCCGACGAGCTGGCCGAGCCACTCGATGCCGAGAAGCCGCCGGCAATGCCCGCAAACACAGGCCCGAATAACCCACCCGCAGCACCACCGATGCCTCCGGCCGAGCCAGAAGTACGCGAGTTGCTGCCCCCGTTCATGTGCTCGAGAAGGCTGCCGCTTGTGATGTCCACGATGTCGCGGTTGTGTCCAAGGTAGGAGTCCAGCGCCTCGTCTTCGTGAGACGCTTCGTCGCGTCGTCCGAACTCGGTCCGGTCCCAGTCGAAAACTACGATCTCCTTCTTCTGCCCTGGCGCTAGCGGCAAGCTGTACAGCAGATCGCCCATGGAGTAGCCGTCTGCCTTCCAGACTTGTTTGTAGTAGAGGATGTGACCATGCGCGATCGTTGTGGCTTGGTAGAAGGTGGGCGTGCCGTCCCAGTCGACGGAGTTGTCGGCATTCAGTGCGCCACGCCCCGGCACGGTTTTGAAGAGATCGCTAAGGTACGGTGCCAGTGTGAAGTGCGCCTTTGCAATGTCGGCAAAGCCGTACTTTTCGATCGCATTGGCCTTGACCTGGTTGATGGGCAGCGCGGTCTTTGCGAGAAGGTTCGTCTTCGCCAGTGAAGCGCCAACCGTCACCGCCTCTTTAGGAACGAGTTCGGTGATCGATCGCGTGCGCAGCGCACGCCGATCCGCATCTGAGAGCGTCGTACCCTTGATCTCTGGCTCCGATGTCCGAACGACCATGGTGTAGGAAAACTCCTCCAGGGTGCGGTTGGGTGTCGTGAAGTTAACGCAGTTGGCGCCGATGTCCTGCGAGTACGCATCGGAGTTGAGCACCAGCTCTTCGGCGTCGGGCTGTCTTGGCGGCTGACCATGACTGCAGTCGCAGTCGCTCGGATCAGTCAGTGTGGCCTGATCCAGATCGACAACCAGATAGACGAACTTCGGAAGACGGCCCGTGCGTTCGTCGTCACCGTCCGCTTGCAGAAAGAGTTCACTCAGTTCTACTGGAAGCGCATTGGGAAGCATGCCTTGCTTCGTGCCTGCGACGGTCGCAACTGCGCCGCTGACGCGTTGCTTGGGGCGTTCACCGGAGAAGTTGCCTTGCTGGTCCGTTGTCAGGATGAGCAATGGCGATGTAGTCCCGGCTGCATTGAGCCCCCAGAGGATCACTTGTCGATTGCTAATCTGCGTATGGCCCAGCGCGTCGACAGCCTTGCCCCTTAGCTTCTCTGACTCGGCCTCGATAGCTCGCCCGTCCGTGCTCAAGACCATCGCTCGCGGCGCATCGATCTCGACGATGACTGGCCTGCGCAGCGCGTCCAGGCTGAAGCTGCCTTTGCCGGCCGTGCTTCCGTCGGGAAACTTAGCATCGAGCGCGATGGCCGCATCCTGCATTCGTTCGCGACTGGGCAGCGACTGGATCCATCGACTTGAATCGCCGAGTTCAACGGTATTGGAGCGCGGCGCATAGGGGCCACCAGCCGCATCCTGAGCGTGGAACGAGGCGATGACCTTGTACCCCGCGAATCCTGTTGTCGTCTCCGGCCGGCCCCGGACGACCAAGCGGCCATTGATCTCGACCGGAGTCTCCGGCTCCGCCGGAACGATGCCCTTGATCTGGATTTTGAGCGGAGTGCCGGCGTGCTGCTCTGCGAGAGTTGGCTCCCACTTGAAACGCCCTGCAAACGCCTCCGCACCTCCGGCGCTTTGAGCGGTGACGGAGAAGGGGCTCTCGATGTTGAGAAGTTGAAGATCTGGCAACTCGAAATTGAATGCGTCCGACGCGCCTTCCACCTCGAAGGTGTCGTCAACTTCGCGAAAGACCTGCCCGTGCTGCTTGTCGTCAATCCTCAAATAGCTGATGCGAACGATGTAGCCATTGAAGACATCCTTGCGCGCGGGGTCCGCGGCATTGACCAATTGACCAAGCAGCTTCATAAGCCTCCACGACGATAGTCAGTTTTTGCTCTCACGGTTTTCGAGCAAGGACGGCCTGATCCTCAAGCCTTTACGCAGCGATCCCAATCCCTACGGATAGGGGGCTCCGCTTCGACCTGCGGTGGAGCTAGACAGCCCCCAGTGCGGATTCGGCTCCGGCGGAGTGCGATGAAGGCCCGCTTGACTTTGAAGTTTGGCGTTGGCCCTTTTTTTAGCGGGCGGCAGCCGCTTGCTCAGAAAGTTGGCCGCCCACCGGCTGCATTCAATGGCGTCGAGCTGGAAGTTTCGACCGAGGCTGTGAGTTCGTCGCCGACGGCAGCAGCCGTTCGGTTTGTTTTCGTGCGCATCACGCCGAGTCAGCAATGGGCTGTCGGCAGCACCTTGAAACCGGCCGTTGGCGCCGCGATCTCGTCGGTGTCGCTGCGGCCGGAATGTGCCAGAGACCGTGAGTACAGAGCGCGGCCGCGAGCGGCCGGACACGCTGCTTATGGATAGCTCTCCATAAGCAGCGTTATGCACAGGACCCAGTTATGTGCAGTTGGCCCTGCAACGAGGCGACACCGCCCTCGCAAGAGGGACGGCGGTCGCGCCGTTGAACTGCGCAT
>Ga0307508_10000214_pt1 | contig 70115 bp, 49 predicted proteins | sample 9_EM_MG_FD_203089 | JGI IMG/M metagenome (GOLD analysis project Ga0307508, IMG submission 203089) | Populus trichocarpa ectomycorrhiza microbial communities from riparian zone in the Pacific Northwest, United States - 9_EM | ecosystem: Host-associated > Plants > Roots > Unclassified | place... | reverse complement strand
GAATCAAGCCGCTGAAAATAAAACCCGGCACCTTTGACTACATCGAAAAACTGGCCGCCCTTCGATCCACGGTGAAGGGCGCCGGCAATCTGGATCGATTGGACTACTGGCTGAAAACTTTCCGCTATCAAAAGGCTCTCGCCGAGGTGGGCGACCTGCGGGCTGACCTGGACTCGGCAGTACATTCGATGATCGGTGGAAGTGACTCTGCCGCGAGAGTCGTCCTCGCGGAGTCCGCGCTGAAAATCAGGCTCCAGCTCACACGCGCCTGGGAGGAAATGATGTCACAATTGGTGACCTGCGTGGATACGCCCGGCGAGTTGGGCACGATTGCCAACCTGGAGCAGCATAATCGCCGGCGACTGCGCCTTCTCAGCCTCTACGATCAGGACATCGCCCAAGCGCTTGGACGTCCCCTGCCCGCCGACGTCGAACCCGGTAACCACTACTCAGGTCCAGCAAGGTTGGCGGTGCCGACCGTGCGCGGCGAGGCGGAGCCCGGCGAATCACTAAAAGTGACGATCCTCGCAATCGATCAGACAAGGACGAAGGAGGTGAACTTGCACTGGCGCAGCTGGGGCGGTGGCACCTTCAATTCGGTCCGCGCCAAACCCGTCGGTCGGTCCGTTTATGAAGCGAATCTGCCGACCGGATACGAAGAGCTCGAATACTACATCACGGCCCAGGCGTCGGACGGAACCGATCTGCGCTGGCCGGCAACCGCCCCGGAGATCTGCCAGACGGTCATCACCCTGCCGCAAGACCGCGCCAAGTAAGGCATCAGTATTTCATGCTAAACTAAACCGTGGCCACAAAAGGCACAAAAAGCGCAGAAGAGGAAAAGATTTTTGTGCCTTCTGTGCCTTTTGTGGCAGTCCCCGCCCGGTAGTTTGGGAGGAGAAAAACGGCTGCGAAGACACTTTTAAACTGTCCCAACCCGTGAAACTGAAAAACAAAATCGCCATCGTTACCGGAGCCGGTGAAGGCATTGGTCGCGGCATCGCTCTCGCGCTTGCGCGTGAAGGGGCCGACGTCGCCGTTTGCGCCCGCACCCGGGCCGGCGTTGAGGAAACCGCCCGCCAGGTCGCCGCAATAGGCCGGCGTACCCATTTCGGTTTCTTCGATGTCGCGGACGAAGCGGCCATCATCCGGTTCGTCGCCGAGACCGGGGAACGACTCGGCCCTCCGACGGTGCTCGTGCCCAACGCGGCCACGATGCCGTGGGTCAACCTCGCCGAGATGTCCGCTGAGGACATGGATACCTGCTACAGCGTGAAGGTTCGGTCCGCCGCACTGCTCGTGAAGCATTGTATTCCGCACATGAAGTCCACGCGCAGTGGCAGCATCGTTTTCATGGCCAGCGTGACGGGTAACACCGGCCTCCCCAAGCTCTCCTTCTACGGTGCGATGAACGCGGCCCTCATCGGTCTGGCGCGCGGCCTGGCCATTGAGCTGGCTCCGTTTGGCGTGCGCGTGAACAGCGTCTCACCCGGCACGGTCGACTCGCCCATGCTTCATCGCTTTGCCGTCGAGCTTGGCAGCGATATGACCACGATGCGTCCGCTCTTCAATGCCGCCCATCCCCGGGGTCAGGTGGCATCGATCGAGGAGGTCGCAGCAACCTTTGCCTTTCTCGCCGGTTCGGACGCCGCCAACATCACCGCCACTGATCTGCGCTGCGACGGCGGCTTTTCCTACAAGGGAGGTCAGGCCTCCGATTCCGATTGAGGCACTGCGTTATCCTGCCGCTATGAAACTTCTGCCAAAACTTCCGGACGCCATCGCCTACGGTGGCGACTACAATCCCGAGCAATGGGATCCTTCCGTCTGGAAGGATGACGTCCGCCTGATGCGCGAAGCCGGCGTCAATCTCGTCAGCCTCGCCATTTTCAGTTGGGCAAAGCTGCAGCCCAACGAAAAAACCTACGAGTTTGGCTGGTTGGATCAGGTCATGGATTTGCTGGCGAAGAACGGCATCCTGGTGTGCCTCGCCACCGCCACCGGTTCGCCTCCGCCCTGGATGTCGGTCAAATATCCTGATGTTCTGCCGGTGGATGCAAGCGGACTTCCGCTGTATCACGGCTCCCGACAACACTACTCGCCTTCCAGCCCGACCTACCAGCGGTTCGCTGCCGAGCTCGTGCGCCGACTGGCCGAGCGTTACTGCATCCACCCCGCCCTCGCCGCCTGGCACGTGAACAACGAGTACGCCTGTCATAGCGGCGAGTGCCACAGCAACGACAGCGCCACCGCGTTCCGCAAATGGTTGCAGAAAAGGTATCGCACGCTCGACCAACTGAACGCCGCGTGGGGGACCGCCTTCTGGAGCCAGATTTATCAGAGCTGGGACGAAATATTCACTCCGCGACGCGCGCCTCATGACCGCAATCCAACGCAGCAACTCGATTTCCGGCGGTTCACCTCGGACGCTTTTCTCGGACTGTACCGCATGGAGAAGACGATCCTCAACGAGCTGACTCCGGGGATGCCGGTCACGACCAACCTGGTTTGGTTCATCCGGGCAATCGACGGTCGCAGCTGGGCGCCAGACCTGGATTTCATTTCCTGGGACTGCTACCCGGACCCACTTATCGGCAACGCCGCGCAGCATTTCTCCGCCGTCGGCCACGATCTGATGCGCTCCCTCAAAAAGAATCAGCCGTTCATGCTCATTGAGCAGGCGCCCTCCGCCGTCACTTGGCGGTCCGTCAACCCGCCCAAGGCACCAGGCGTGATGCGTCTTTGGAGCTTGCAGGCCCTCGCGCGCGGCGCCGACGGCGTGATGTTCTTCCAATGGCGCGCGTCTCAGGCCGGAGCCGAAAAATACATCACCGGGATGGTCGGTCACGGCGATCCCGGGCAGAGCCGCGTGTTCGCCGAGATCAAGGCGCTGGGCGCGGAGCTGCGAAAGCTCGCACCGTTGGTTGGCTCCACGGTGCACAGCCGCGTCGCAATTGTCTTCGACTGGCCGGTCTGCTGGGCGCTGGAACTCGAAGCCAAGCCGGCCCGTCTCGACTATCCCGGCTGGGCGACGGAACTGCACCGCTACTTCTACGAACGAAACGTCCCGGTCGATTTCATCGGTCCCGATGCCGCGCTCGATGACTACGCCCTCGTGGTCGCTCCGGCGCTTTATCTCCTCACCCAGGCGGACGCCGCCAACCTCGAACAATTCGTCCAGCACGGCGGCACGCTGCTCGCGACGTTTTTCTCCGGCATCGTGGATGAAAACGAGCACGTCGTGCTCGGCGGTTATCCCGGCTACCTGCGCCGCGTGCTTGGTCTGCGCGTCGAGGAATGGATTCCGTTCGGCGAATGCCAGGGCAACACCCTGCAATTCGAAGCCACCGGCAAATCCTCCCCCGTGACTCAATGGGCGGAAGTCGTCCACCTCGAGGGGGCCAGGTCGCTGGCGCGATACACCGGCGATTTTTATGCCGGCAGTCCGGCCATCACCGAGCACGCCTTCGGCCGGGGCATCGCGTATTATCTGAGTACCAAACCGGACAACGCTGGCCTCGTCACCTTGCTCGACCAAGCGGTCGCCAAGGCCGGAGTGCAACCGGTGCTGACGGCACCGCCATTGGTGGAAGCCACGCTGCGCGAGCGCAACAGCGAGAAATACCTCTCGATCCTCAACCACGGCCCGGTCGAAGTTCTCGTCCCGCTCGCCCAATATCGCGGCACCGATCTTCTCACCGGCGCGCAAGTATCCGGACAGATCGCACTCGCGGCAAGAGGCGCTTCGGTGCTCCAGCTTCACCCATAAGACCATGCCTGCTTCTTCCAGCACCCTTGTCGTAGCAGCCGTCGTCAGACGGCTGGCCAGCGGTGTTACATCCAAACCGGAGCAAGCTCCGAGGTATCGGACCCAAGGAAAATGAAAAGAAAACTTCGTTTCGGCATGATCGGTGGTGGGCGCAATGCCTTCATCGGCGCCGTCCACCGCATCGCCGCTCGCATCGACGGAAGCGCTGAACTGGTGGCCGGCGCCTTTTCCTCGGACGCGGTGCGCTCGCGTGCATCGGGCGCCGATCTTTACCTCGATCCGAAGCGAACGTACGGAAACTACGAGGAGATGGCGCGGGCCGAAGCCCGGTTGCCGGCCGGAGAGCGACTGGATTTCGTGGTGATCGTGACGCCCAACCACCAGCATTTCCGCCCGGCGAAATTATTTCTGGGGGCCGGATTCAATGTGATTTGCGACAAACCGCTGGCGCTCAATCTGGCCGAGGCGAAAGCCCTGCAAGCCATTGCGCGCCGGACCGGGAAGGTTTTCGTCCTGACCCACAACTACAGCGGCAACGCGATGGCAAAACAGGCCCGCGCGCTGGTGAAAGCCGGCAAGCTCGGCAAAGTTCGCAAGGTGATCGTGGAATATTCCCAGGGATGGCTCGCGACCCCGCTTGAGGTAGGCGGTCATAAGCAGGCCAGTTGGCGCACCGATCCCAAACGTAGCGGCGCGTCGGGCTGTATCGGGGATATCGGGACTCACGCAGCTCACCTCGCGAGTTATGTGACAGGCCTGCGCATTACGGAACTGTGCGCCGATCTTACCACCTTTGTCCCCGGCCGGCGATTGGAGGACGACGGCTCCATCCTGCTCCATTTCCAAGGCGGGGCCAAAGGCATCCTGCACGCCTCGCAAATCTGCATCGGTGATGAATGCGCCCTCACCCTTAGGATCTGGGGAGACAAGGCCGGCTTGGAGTGGCAGCAGGAACGCCCCGAGTATCTAATCGTCAAATACAACGACCGGCCGGCAGAACGCTGGCGTCGTGGCCAGAGCTACCTCAGCACGGGCGCACGCAAATTGGCGCGCGTGCCCGCCGGCTGCCCAGAAGGTTTTTTGGAAGCGTTCGGCAACATCTACCGGGAAGCTTTTCGCGCGATTGCTGCCGAGGTGGAAGGCCGGCCACCACCTCGTGATTTGGATCACCCCACCATCGAAGACGGCGTCGAAGGCATGCTCTTCGTTGAAACCGTCCTCCGCAGCGCGAAACATGGTGCCCGCTGGGAAAAGATGCGGCGTTGAAGTAAACCCGATCCCGGACAAAAGCCCTGCGGCCCGATCGACCGCGGCCGAAAAAATTGGGTCTTTCTTGCTGGTCTGGAGTCCCTATTTCCAATCCCAAACGAACTCATCGCCCGAACTGGCGAGGGCGAGTTGCATCACAGTACAACCGGCATCGGGTGATGCCATCATACGCTGTCGTCAGGGCCTTGCTCAAGTCGCAGGCATTCGCGCGGACCACGTCCGTAGGCTTGCGTGAACACGCGGTGGAATTGCGCATAGCTTCCGAAGCCGGCCGCATACATGGCCTCCGTGATCGTCGTTTGTTCTGACTGGCGATAGTGCTCGAAGAATCGTCCCAACCGGACGGAATTCCGGTAGCGACTGATCGACACACCGATTTGCCGCGCGAACATCCGGCTGAGGTGCGCCTCGCTCGCCCCACAGTGCTTTGCCAGCAGACCCAGATTCAGTTTTCCGTCTTCCGTACTGAGCAACTCGAGCGCTTTGCGCACCGCCGGATGAAGCGCCACGGCCCCGTCGAGCGCCTTGCCGGCGCGCTGGCAGCGCCAGCACAGCATCAACAGGTGATGCAAGCCGGCGTTCAATCCGTCGGGATCACTGTGCTCGTAACGAAAACTCGAATCCACTCCGAAGCCGGCTTCCCGGTTGAGCACGTCCGGATCAGGTGAGCCCTCCATCACTTCATCCATCGTTTTCCTCACCAAATCGAAAGCCTCGGGCGAAAGGACCGTGTGCAACACGCCATCCGCCTCCGCCCTGTCGTGTTTCACCCCTTCATAAGCGGCGCTCCGACACGACCGCGCGATCAGCCTGGGTTTAAATACCGCCACATAGTTCTGTGCGTCTCTCGTGCGGTCGACCAGTTGATGTTCCTGGGTCGGGAACAGCCACAACAGTGTCCGGCTTTTGAACGTGAACCGGCGACCACCAAGCACGTAGCTGATGGCTCCTTGCATCACGAGGTTCAGCTCAAGCTCGATGTGATGATGGCTTTTGATCGTCGGCGGGTTACGCACCGATTCCATGAGGTAGAGGAAACCATCGTAGCGCGGTCCGAGTTTTAGATCTTCCAGCATACGCGCAAAAAATGAGAGCTTTATGTCGCAAGGCGAGAAGACAGTCCGGTGCCGCCCTGCTAGTATATACCCTTAGGCACTGCTCCACGCTACTCCGGTTCAAGCCATCTGGAGTTCCTTCCTTGTCATGAGCCACGACCACCCAAACACCGTTCTTCCCAACCCGCCGAGCCAGCTCGACTACAGCCTCACGGGCGTGAACGCAGCCCGCGCCGTTGAAAAGGGTCTGGCCGAAGCCGATTGGTATCAATGCCACGTGCCGCGCGAAAGTATGCGCCAGCTCCTGGAACGTCGCGATGGTCCCGCCGCGCGCGACACTTTGCTTTGGTTTGGGCTGATCCTCTCCCTCGGCTACCTTACCTATAAACTCTGGCCTTCATGGTGGGCGGCTCTTCCCTATGCTCTCTATGCCGTACTCTATGCGTCCACCTCGGATTCTCGCTGGCATGAAGCTGGCCATGGGACCGCGTTCAAGACCGATTGGATGAACAATTGGTTGTATGAGATTGCCTCCTTCATGGTCATGCGGGAATCCACGGTCTGGCGCTGGAGCCATACCCGGCACCATAGCGACACCATCATCGTGGGACGGGATCCAGAAATCGTGGTGCCCAGGCCGCCCAATATAAAAGCACTCATTGCGGGGTTTTTTAATCTCTCGGTTTATCCCAATTATTTTCGGCACATCCTGCTGCACGCGGCCGGGCGCACGTCCCTCGATGAGAAAACCTATATCCCCGAAAGCGAATTCCCGAAAATTTATCGGAAGGCACGCATCTACTCCCTCATCTACGTTTCAGTAATCGGATTATGTTTCTACCGCCATAGCCTCCTCCCGCTCTTTTTCGTCGGATTCACCAACCTCTTTGGCTCGTGGTTGATGGTGGTTTACGGCCTCACCCAACATGCCGGCCTGGCGGAAAATGTTCTCGATCACCGGCTCAACTGCCGGACGGTCTACATGAATCCGATCCATCGGTATTTGTATTGGAATATGAATTACCACCTGGAGCATCACATGTTTCCTCTGGTACCCTATCACGCGTTGCCGCAACTGCACACGCTCATCAAGGATGATTGTCCCGAACCGTATCCCAGCCTGCTGGCCGCATGGCGGGAAATTGTTCCTGCCGTGCTGAAGCAAGTGAAGGATCCCGCCTACCACGTTAAGCGCCAGTTGCCGCAACCGAAGGCCCAGCCCAACGACGATGGCCATGCCTCCTCAGCTCAACCCGATGCCGACGGCTGGATCGAGGTCTGCGCTGCGTCCGATCTCGGACCAGCCGACGTCGTGCGCTTCGACCACGGCCGAAAAACCTTTGCACTTTACCGCGACGATACCGGCCGCCTCTACGCCACCGACGGCATTTGCACTCACGGCAACACCCACCTGGCGAATGGACTGGTCAAAGGCGGGATCATCGAGTGCCCGAAGCACAACGGTCGGTTTAATCTGCACGATGGATCTCCCGCCCGGCCACCTGTCTGTCGCGGGCTCGCCACTTATCCGCTGGAGGAACGCCGCAGCCGGCTTTTCCTGAACGTGCTGCGCGTCGGCGGAAGCGGCGCCCGCGCTCAAAAAACCTACCAGTTGCGCGTCATCAGTAACCGCAATGTGGCGACCTTCATCAAGGAACTCGTGCTGGAACCGGCGATTGCGGGGGGAAAAATCGCTTTCACGCCCGGCGACTACCTGCAGCTCGACATTCCCGCTTACGAGTCGCTCCGCTTTCGCGAATTCGATATTCCCGAACCTTACGCTTCCGTCTGGGAACGACAGCATGTTTTTGACCTCGTCGCCCGCAACCCTTCGCCCGGACGTCGCAACAACTACTCGATCGCCAGTAACCAGCAGCACGAAAATACCGTGCGCTTCAACATCCGCATCGCCACTCCACCACCGGGCCAGGACTGCGCGCCGGGGGTCGGCTCCTCCTACGTCTTCAATCTCAAGGCCGGCGATCGGGTGACCGCGATTGGACCGTTCGGGGATTTCCATCTCAAACCCACCCAGCGCGAGGCAGTCTTCATCGGCGGCGGCGCCGGCATGGCGCCGTTGCGCGCTCACGTTTCTCATCTATTCGAAACCGCAGGCACTGCCCGCAAAGTCAGTTTCTGGTATGGTGCCCGCTCCAAGCAGGAAATCTTCTACGCGAACTATTTTACCGGCCTCGCCGAGCGGCACACCAACTTCAGGTTTCATCTGGCGCTCTCCGCCCCGCTGCCGGAGGACGAATGGGTTGGGCACACCGGATTCATTCATGACGTGGTGCTGGAGGACTACCTGCGCGATCATCCGAATCCGAAGGCCGTCGAATACTACCTGTGCGGCCCCCCGATGATGATCAAGGCCTGCACCAAAATGCTGTCCGAACTGGGAGTCCCCGATCAGCAAATCGCCTTTGACGAATTTTGACCGACCACGCCGGAGAACGCTCGTGCTATTTAGTTTTGAGCGTTGATTTCATCGCCATGCCTGCTGCCCCACGACTTCACCTCATCGCCAATCTCTGGACACTTTGGGATCATCCCTCCGTCAATCGGGAATGGTCTCTGGAGAAAAAAATTGCCGCCATCAAGGATGCTGGTTTCGACGGTTTCACCTTCCGGCTCGACCGGGAACACGGTCGCCTCGCGCAAAAACACGGGCTCCTCACCATCGGTTTCATCTCCTCAGGAAACCCCGCCGAATTCGCCACCCTCATCCGGCAAAATATCGACGGTGGCGCGCGACGGATCAACGTTCAGCTGGGTGATCACGATACTCCGGTAGAGAAGGCGACCCGCCTGGCGATCCGGATTATCGAGGAAGGTGAAAAACACGGCGTGCCCTGCGACATCGAGGTTCACCGGGACACCTGCACCGAGACGCCTGAAAAAACCTACGCGATTGCGGCTGGCTACAAACGGGCGACCGGCCGGCTCCTGCCCATGACGTGGGACTTCTCCCATTTCGCAGTCGTCAAACATCTCGCGCCGCCATTCTGGGAACGCCTGATCGAAAATCCAAAGCTCGTTCAACACGCCCGCCAATTTCATTTCCGCCCGTTCAACGGACACCACTGTCAGGTGCCCGTTACCAACCGCACCGGACGAATTTCCCCTGAACTCCGGCAGTGGCACCCGCTGCTTGAGAAAACTCTGGAAACCTGGCTTCGGGGCAAACAGGACGGCGTGGACTTGTATGCTTGCCCAGAAATGGGGCCGGTCCGCGGCGGTTATAATCTCACGCAATTGCCGAACAGCTGGAGAGAGGCCCAGCTCCTCCGGGGGATCATCGCGCGGGCTTGGAAAATAGCTCTCCGCGCCAAAACATCCACTCGATCAAGCCACCAACGTCCTCGTATCCACGCATGAAACCCACCATCGGATTTGTCGGAGTCGGTCGCATGGGCTCCAATATGGCCCGCCGTCTCCGGGACCAGGGACTCGCTATCACTGCAGTTTATGATGCGCATTTCCCCACCGCCCGGGCGGTTGCAGCTGAGTTGGGCGCAAGTCCATGCACCGAACTTGCCTCGGTCACAGCTCAGGCCGACGTGATTTTCACCGTCGTAAGCGACGACCACGCTCAGCGCGCAATTTTTTCCCCAGCGGGCGACAGTCTGCTGTCCAATGCTTCCGGCAAGACTTTCATCAATTGCGCCACGATCAGCCCGGCCATCCATCTTGAAATCGAAATCGCCGCCACAAAAATTGGTGCGAAATCACTGGAGGCGTGCATGGCTTCCAGCATTCCCCAAGCCCGCAATGGAACGCTGTATCTGATGTGCGGCGGACAAAAGTCCGTCTTTGCAGAGCTGGAACCGATCCTGAATGAACTCAGCGACCAAGGTCGGACCTTACGCTATATCGGAGCCGCCGGCACTGCGGGCCAGGTCAAGGCACTGGTCAATATGGTCATGAACATTAACACCGCCGCACTGGCTGAAGGCCTCGGCCTCGGCGCAGCCCTTGGCCTCGATCTGACCACCCTGATGGAAGTATTTTCCCAAACCGGGGCCGCTTCGCGGGTGGTTGCCACTGACGCCGAAGACATGATCAATCGGGAGCACACCTGCTTTTTCTCTGCGGCGCACGCGGCCAAGGACAGCGGTATCGCCGTGATGCTCGGTGCAGCGCACGGCCGTTTCCTTCCGCTCGCCGCCGCCACCAAGGCCCAATACGACCGGCTAGTCACGCTGGGACTCGGCCACCTCGACAAGAGCGGAGTTGCCGAGCTTACTTTTCCAGGGCGCACCTGAAACCCAGATCGCCCATGACGAGTTCTGAGCGTTGTATCCATCAGCAGGGACGGCACCCGACACGACGCTTCATGCGCAAGCTGATGTTCCTCGCACTGGCTCCGGTCGCCGCCCTGGCTGCTCCGCCGGCCCGCAATGTGATTTTGTTCATCGGTGACGCCGGCGGGATACCGACACTGAATGCTGCCGCCCTCTACGGTCATGACCGCCCGCAAAGTCTGTTCATCCAACAGATGCCATACTTTGCCCTGTCGGATACTTCCTGTCTCGACCAATGGGTGACTGATTCGGCCGCGGGCATGACCGCCATTGTCACGGGACGGAAAACCAACGCGCAGATGGTCTCGGTGCTGCCCCGCGAGGAAGGATCCCTCTCTCCGCAACCGCTCAAAACGATCCTTGAGCATGCCGAGGACCGTGGACTCTCCACCGGCGTCATCACCAACATGCCGGTGTGGGATGCCACGCCCGCCGCATGCTATGCGCACACGTCCTCGCGCAAGAATATCTGGGAGATCTTCTCCCAACTGCTACATCCCAGGTATGGCGACGGCGTCGACATCGTGATCGGCGCCGACTGGAAGGGGCTCGCTGCCGAGGCGACAAAAAACGGATTGGACGCGGCCGGCATGCTGCGCGCGGCGAAATACACCCTGTATGAAAAGCCGGGGGATATTCCCGCCGACGCCACGCGCGCCGCGGCCATTCAGGACCTTGGCGACTTCGATCCCCGCCCGGTGCTGGCCAACGTCATCCCCCTACTCGATCGCAACCCCAAGGGCTTTTTTCTCATGCTTGAGTGGGACATGCATACGGAAGATCTGGAAAAGGGTCTCCGACGCGCGCTGGTGATGGATGACCTCGTCCGGCTCGCTGCCGCGATTGCGCCTCCTGATACCCTCATTATTTATGCAGCGGATCACTCCTATGACCTGCGCCTGGTCGGCGGCACGACAACAAAACCGGTCAGGCAACAGCCCTTGCTGATTCAACCCTGGCCAGTGTTTCAGGTTGACCGCCGTCACAGTGGGGAGGAAGTGCTGGTTGCGGCCCAGGGCCCCGGCGCGGAGAACCTTCATGGCTTTATTCCCAATACGGCAATCTTTCATGTGATGATGGACGCCTATGGCTGGTCCGCACCTCCCTGAAGCGCCCGACCGCCTCACGCACCCGAAAGCTGTCTAGTGAAAGAGATATCGATCGTTGGCACAATTAGCTCACCACCGGTTTTATGGCTGCCCGGTTCAGGTGACCTTCAACAAACATCATGAAATTTAGCTCAAAGATTCTGGTGGCGTTTCTCGCTGCGACTGCCGTCGCCACGGTTCACGGTGAACCCGATGCAAAGGTTAAAACCGAATTTGATATCGTCTACACCCCAGCCGATGGACATCCGCAAACGCTCAACGCATTCCTACCGAAGGATGCTCTCACTCCAACGCCAGCCATGGTGGATATTCACGGAGGCTGGTGGCATGCCGGTGAGCCATTAAAAGAGCCACCCGGCGAATTCATTGACAAGGGCATCGCCGTATTTTCAATCCGCTATCGATTAGGGCGGGACGGCGGCTTTCCCGAAAACATCCGCGATTGTCGGAACGCGGTGAGATTCATCCGAAAGAACGCCCGACATTTCAATGTCGATCCCGACAGAATCGGCGTTACCGGCGGATCGGCTGGCGGCCATTTGAGTTTGATGGTGGCGATGGTTCCCGAGGATTTCGCTGATGGGGGTCCCACAGAGGGACTCGAAGGAATCAGCGCCCACGTGGCCTGTGCATTCAGTTATATCGCGCCAACTGATTTTCTCCGGTTTTGGGCCCAGGGTCCGGATGACGTCAGCCAAAACCCTGACGGTACTGAACACTTTCGACCAGCGAGCGATGCCATTCCCAACGATTCAAGACCGCGAATGCGCGTTCTTTTTCATGGTGAAGCGCCTGACACTGAGGCCCACCGACAAAACTATCTGCAAATGTGTCCGATGGGCCACGTGAGGAGAGACGTCCCACCGCTGCTTATCTGCGATGGCGAGAAGGATCCCATCGTGCCCGGGCTCCACGGCAAGGCCTTGTTCGAAAACCTCAAAGCTGCCGGCGCCGACGCGACCTATTGGATGACCCCGGGTGGCGGCCATGGTTATCCAAGCGGTGCCGGATTTCAAAGTGTAAGGGATGACTTTCTTGCACGTACGCTCAAGCTCGACGCCGTCAAATAGACGCCACGCCGCGTATAAAATTCAGCTCTTGATCCAATGCGCTTCGATCTCCTCCAGTGATTTGTTCCGCATCTCAGGCACAAATGCCCACACGACCATCAGCAGCACCAGGCACATGCTGCCGTAGAGATAAAAGGGGAAAGCATGGTGGAAATGAGCAAGGAGCAGCGGACTTTCATCCATCATGGGAAAAGTTTGGGAAACAATGAAGTTGGCCGTCCACAAAGCGAAAGTTGAGACAGACAGTGCCCGCGCACGCACCACCGTCGGAAAAATCTCCGTCAACAATACCCAGGTCACCGGACCAACGCTCAGAGCGAAACAGGAAATGTAGACGAGCACGTAGGTCAGCATCCACCATGGACTCGGTTGGGTTTCGCTGGCCCGACCCATGGCAACCAAACAAACGCCCATCCCCGCAGAGCCCACGATCATCAGACGTTTGCGCCCAACTCGATCCACCAGGCCGATTGCAGCAATGGTGAAGAGAAGGTTGGCTGCGCCCACCGCGACTGTTTCAAGCAATGCCGTGTCCAGGCTGGAGCCGAGTTTTCTAAATATTTCCGTTCCAAAATAGAGAAACACATTAATTCCCGTGGTTTGCTGGAGCACCGCCAGAGCTATGCCCAAAAACAAAACGCGACGGAGCCTGGGCGCCGCAATCGGCGACGAAAGACTTTGTTCCGACATGCCATGCATCCCCTGCAATTCCATGTCGGCAAAATCTGTCCCGCCAATGGCCGCGAGAATAATTCGCGCCTCCCCCTCCCGGCCGCGCTGCACCAGCCAGCGAGGGCTCTCAGGGGCGAAGACCAGCAAGATCAGAAATAGCAGGGCGGGCAAAATCCCCGAGGCAAACATCCAACGCCACGACTCAGTCACCCGCCATTCCGCATTGCCCTGTTTCGCGATGAAATAATTAACGAAAAAGATCAGAAGCATGCCACTGATTATCGCCAGCTGATTCACCGCCACCAGCCGGCCGCGAAAACGCGCGGGAGACACTTCAGCAATATACATCGGCGCTGCCATCGACGCGATTCCCACTCCCACCCCTGCCAGAATGCGAAAGAAAATCAACTGCCCCACGGTTTCCGGCAGCGCGGTGCCCACGGCAGATGCCAGAAAAAATACTCCCGCTGCAGTCAGTGCGGGTTTCCGTCCGTAGCGATCGCAGATGGTTCCGGCAATGGCGACGCCGAGCACACAGCCCAGCAACGCCGAGGAAGCGGCCCAGCCCTTCAACGCCGGCGTCAGAGCGAAATGCTGTTCAAGCAAACCAATCGCACCGTTTATCACGGCGGTATCATAGCCGAAAAGTAATCCCCCCAATGCAGCGATGGAGCAGATACGAACCAGATAAAGAAGTTTGTTATCACCCATACTCTAAGTCGGAAAACTCGCGCTCCTCAAAGACGCGCGACTTCAGCCGCACGAATCTGCTGGGTCAGTCGCTGGTGCCAGGCGACATCGGACCACATCCCAGCGAACTGCGGGCCGCAGAAATTACTCGTGGCCACTCCGGCCCAACATCCGGTCTTGAGCGCCTCGTCGACACCGAATGCACAAAGGTCTTTGACCCACCCCCAATCGAGTCCTGGCCAGTCGCGGTAATTGACGATGGCCCAGCATTCGGTTGTGACCAAAGGACGACGGCAGGCCCGGGCGATATCCGCCCACGCCAGGATTCGTTCGCGCAACTTCGCCTCCCAGTGTGCCTGGTCGCCGCGAAACGTGGGCACGGCTTTGGCGGCAATCGCCTCGTAGCCGGTGTAGTCGAAATTATTGTAGTTCCCGCCAATCCGCTCGACGAAATCGGAGGACTGCGTCATCCAGATATGCGGCTCGAGAAAATCCATGAAGCTCCACCGCTCGCGCACCCTGGCGTCGAAACCGACCAGTGAAACCGTGACCGGTACGTCCGGAGCCTGCGCCCGAAATGTTTTCACCGCGGCCTCCATCCAAGTCAGCGCCTTGTCCGTCATGCTGTTCCAGGAAGAATCCGGACTGTTGTCGAAAAAGGGCGCCCATAACTCGCCCGGAAACTCGTTGCAGAGGTCCACGTAACAAACGTGATCCATCACCCCGGCCGCCCGCAGCTGTTCGATCGTCTTCAGCCAGATTTCGGCGTGAGCTTCCGGACTTTTGATCAGCAACCGGGAATCGTCGCGGTCTTTTCGAAACCAAGTGGACAAGCCCACCTGGATGTCCCGCTGCCCGCACTGCGCGATGAACTCCGCGAGCGCCGGCATGGGGGCCACTTCGATCGGTGAGGTGCTGCCCCACTCGTGCACGGTCCACACCGGCTCAAGCGAGGCTCGCTGCACTCCTTGGGCAATGAGGTGGGGATACGCATCAATGCGCACGGCGTTGTAGCCGCGTTCAGCCAGTTCATCCAGTGCCCGCCCCCAATTTTCATAGCCAGCTCCAGGCTCGCGACGCTCCAGCCAGGAAAAATCCCACATGGTGAACGCCAGCGGACTGGGCTGGCGGGGAAATCGTCCGCTGCGGTTACGATCAGGTGGGATGGGCATGGCCTAGAGTGAAACTGTCAGCGTCACCTTGGCGGTGGCCGCAGAGGAGCCGCCCAGATAGATTTCGTAGATACCTGGCTCAACCTGATAATTCATTTCCAGGTTCCAGACCGCGAGTGTCTCGGTGTTGATGGGAAATTCCACACGCTTGGTTTCACCTGGCTGCAGCCGGATGCGCGCGAAGCCCTTCAATTCACGAACCGGCCGGGTCAGCAGGCTGATCTCACCATGGATGTACATCTGCACAATCTCATCGGCGTCGCGCGAACCGGTGTTGGTCACATCGACGCTCACCACGGTTTCCTCGATGACACGGATCATGGCTTTGGTGAGGCGTGGCTCGCCGTAAACAAAGGTCGTATAGCTCAACCCGTGGCCGAAGGGATACACCGGCTGGTTGTCAGAGAAAATATAGGGGAAGCGCGCGGCAAACGGCTTCTTCGAATAATGGGCTGGAATATGGCCCACTGATTTCGGAAACGAAACCGTGAGTTTTCCCGAAGGGCAGATGTCACCAAAGAGCACCTTCGCCGCCGCCGTGCCGGTCGCCTGACCCATATACCAACCTTCCACGATGGCCTGAACGCGTGACTCGTAGCGGGTGAGCGCGAGCGGCCGGCCGTTCACCAGATAAAGCACCACGGGCTTGCCCGTCGCCAATACCGCCTCAATCAGCGCTGGTTGCGATCCCGCGAAGTCGAGGGTCGTCGCATCGCCCACCACTTTGTCCGAGTAGGCTTCGCGGCATAGCGTTTCGGTTTCACCGACCACAAGTATCACCACATCGGATGCGGCAGCCACCTTGATCGCTTTCGCGAGGTGCGAACGATTTTCCTCGTCGGTGGCGATGACCACCTTCTCGAGTTTCCAACGGTCGTAGGCGGAATCCGGTTCATTTTTCACCAGGACGCAGCCCTTCGCGTAAGTGACTCTGGCCTCGCGTCCCGCGCGCGCGCGAACGCCTTCGAGGATGGAAACGGACGCCAGCGGGTCGCCAGAGTAGCCACCCAGGCGAGTCACGGCGGCATTGGGTCCAATGACCGCGATCTTCTTCACCTTCTTTGTGCTGAACGGGAGCAGATTGGCTTCATTTTTGAGCAGGACGATTGATTCCTCCGCGGCCCGCAGCGCCAGCGCCCCGTGGGCCGGAACGCGCACGGCCGCCTCCGCTGCGGCGGCTTCCACAAATGGATTCTCAAAAAGCCCGAGCTTGAATTTCCAGGTCAGCAACGGAGTCACCGCCCGGTTCAACTCCTTCACGGTGATCGATCCATTTTCCAGACATTCCTCCAGGAAGGGAAAACCGTATGGCTCAGGCAACTCCAATTGGAGCCCCGCCTTGAACGCCAGCCGCGCCGCATCGGCTTTGGTGGGTGCCACCTGGTGGCCGGCATGCAGGCGCATGACGCCATAATAATCGCCCACGATCAGTCCGCGGAATTTCCACTCGCCGCGCAACACCGTATCCAGCAGCCAGGCACTGGCGTGGGCCGGAACGCCGTCGATCTCATTGTAAGAAGGCATCACAGCCGCCGGTTTCGCCGCACGCAGCACATGCAGGAACGGAGCCATGTGCACTTCGCGCAATTCGCGCAGGCCGCCCAGCGCGGGGCTGCAGTTGAGTCCGCCTTCGGGAGTGCCATGACCGGTGAAATGCTTGAGCGTCGCCATGACGTGCTCCCCGTCGACGCTGCCGTCGCGCGAACCCTGCAGGCCCAGCACTGCTTGTTCGCCCAGCCGGCTGTTGAGAAAGGGATCCTCGCCGAAGGTCTCGTCGATCCGGCCCCACCGGGGATCCCGGGCGACATCGATGACCGGCGTGAGCGCATGCTGCGCCCCGCGGGCGCGCATCTCCCGCGCCACGACATGAAAGATCTCATTCACCAGCGACGGATTCCAGGAACAAGCCAGACCGAGCGGACTCGGAAAACTGGTTGAGCCCGGCTTCATCAGGCCGTGCGCGCCTTCATCATGGAAGATCGCGGGAATGCCGAGGCGGGTTTCCTCGCGCAGGAATTTCTGCACGGCGTTGCGATAACGGACATCGTGCTCCAGCGGAATATTGGATGGACCGACACTGCCCACGCCGTCGGGAAACCGGCTTCGATAGAATTTCGCAGAGAACATTTCGCCGCTTTCGATCAACTTCGCCGGGGCGGGCACCCAGAAGCCGGTGAGCTGAGCGATTTTTTCCCGGACGGTCATCCGGGACAGGAGATCCTGCACCCGTCTTCCCACCGGGGCATCGGTTTGCGCGTAAATTGAATTTTTAATCATTTGTATCTAAATTTAAAATACCAAACGGCCGCGCTAGACCTTGCCGCGGCGCTTCTCCAGTTGTCCGCGGATCTCGATCATTTTGTCGTGGGTGAGCGGGTAGCGGGCAATGAAGGCAATGGCCAGGAGCAGGCCGACCACGGGAACCACCATCAGCAGCAACCGGATCATCGTAACCGTATGCTCCGATTGCGTCCCGCCCAGCCTGGCATCGAATCCGGTCAATGGGAGGAGCATATTCGTACCGCCCGTGCCAAGCGCCAGACCGCCTTTGATCAGCCAGGAGGAGCAGGCGCCAAAGGCGCCTTCCCGTCGCTTACCGGTGGCCAGTTCATCAAAATCCATCACGTCAGCCTGCATCGAGCTGAAGAGCATCCAGATGCCGGAAGCCCCAGCCCCACCCACCAGCCCCCAGACAATCGGGGTGAGCCACGGGAGGTTCGGATTGAACAGCCACCAAGTCGCAGCGTACATCACGACCGAAAAGAACAGGGCGCCCACGATGGTGTGACGTTTTCCGACTTTCTTGGAAATCGCCCCGCACAAATACAAACCCGCCACGGCCATCACCGAGTTGGTGACACCCATGATCGACCACCAACCGTTGCCCCGGGCGAGGTCACCGGCGCACACATGGTAGATCGTCGTATAGTAGGCCAGTCCGCCCACCATGCTCTGGCCCGCCGCAAACGAAATCACCATCAACAACAGCAGCCGGAACGGCCGGCATTTGAATGTTTCCACGAGCGCCTCCTTGACCGAAATCTTCGCCTGGTTCCGCTCCACCACCTTATCGTAATAGCGCTCGCGTAGCAGGACGAACGACAAGACCGCGGTAGCGACCATAATCAGGCCCAAAACACCAAAGCAAACCTGTGCCCCGATCACCACATTGGGCTGCTGATCCGTGGCCGCACTGTGCCAGGCAGACCTCGTGGTCAGTAAACTCGCGATCCGTTCGAACAGATTCGAATGCGTGACACCGACCCACACCACCAAAGTGGTAAACCAGGGAGCCCCATAGATCATGAACTCGGGAATCTTCTGAAACGCGAAACGAAACGAGTAGAGATTCGTGCGTTCGTTGTAGTCGGGTGTCATTTCCGCACCGAGGCTCTGATAAGCCATGTTGAACGAGCTCATCACCGGAATGAAAACCGCCGACGACACGATCATGAACCAGAAATAATTGTGGTCACTCCACCCCTTGCCGACAAAGAAAAGCATCGGCATGCCCAAGCCTGCGAGAATGCCACCGACCAGAATAAACGGGCGGCGGCGACCAAAGCGCGTGCGCGTGTTGTCCGAAAGGCGGCCGAAAATCGGGTCGGAAATGGCATCAAAAAAACGAATCAGCATCCCCGCGAGTCCCACCAGCACCGGGGACACCCCCAGATAAATGATAAAAACCGTATTGACGAGATTGGGATACAACCAATGTCCCCAGACATCGTGACAGGCCCCGAGGCTGTAGGCGAATTTCTGGAGCAACGGCACCCGGTCCTCCGGTGCCGTGGCGGTGGACGGAACCGGAGGAGAGTTGGAAGTCGGGGTCAGGTTGGACATGGGGAATCGGGGGTTATTGGTAGTTCCACTGTTTGTTCAGCACCGGGCGGAGGATTTCGCGCACGCCCACCAACAGATTCGCATCGTACGGCGATTCCGCCCACAGGACATTGCGCTCCACCGATTCCGCGCTGGCGGAACTGAAAAGCGTCGTGGGAATTTCCGGATGCTGGCTGGAAAATTGCAACGCCAGCTGGCCGATGGAGATCCCGGCTTCACGGCAAAAAGCGGCGGCCCGGTGGAAAACTTCGCGGTCGGCCGGCGTCGCGGGATGCCAGTCCGCCGGACCACGATCCGTCAACAAGCCGCTTCCGAAAGGCGACGCATTCACGATGCCGATGTTCTTCTGCCGCGCGAGGGGCAGCAGGTCGGTCAGCGTGGTGTCATTCAGGCAATAGTGGTTGTGCACCAGGGCGGCGTCGATGTCGCACTCGCGGAAGACCCGCTCCCAGAGATCGACCGGATAGAAGCCGAAGCTTACGGCCCCGATCCGCCCTTCCCGCTTCAACTCCTGTACTGCGGCCAATCCCTCTGTCAGGGCCCAGGCCGTGTGCCGGCGGTTCTGATACTCGATATCATGCAAGTGAAGCAGGTCGAAATATCCCGTGCCGAGTCGTTTCGCACTTTCTTCCACCGAGGTCCGGATCCGGGCGCGGGAATAGTCGAGGGTGTCATGCCCGTAACGATCCGGGTCCGTATACTTGCCCACCTTGGTCGACAAAAAATAGCGATCGCGCGGAACGCCTTGAAGCGCCTTGCCCAGCACTTTTTCCGCCCGCGTGCCGCCATAAGCCGGAGCCACGTCAAAATAGTTAATACCACACGCCAAGGCTGCGTGCACCGCCCGGATGCCCTCGGCCTCATCGATCTCACGAAACACTCCACCGAGCGCGGAGGCACCGAAGCTCAGGGCTGAGACGGAAAAACCGGTGCGCCCCAACGTGTGGTATTTCATTTTTTAGGGATGAGAATAATTAACGCAGGCAGCAGTAAAGCACCGCCACCACGAGAAAGAGAACGAGGGTAACGATCCGCGGATCGCTGATCCGGTCAAAGGGGCCCTTCAGAAAATCCAGCGGATGATTCCAGCAAACCTGCTCGAGTTCCCGCTCATCCATCGCTGGCGTGAACAGGCTCGTCGTCACATAAATCAGGACGCAAACAAACGCCAGCATCGGTCCGACCAGCATGAAGGGAACGCCCAGACCGTGGACCGGGTCGGTGATAAGGCCGCCGAAATTCACAGGGACGTTTTCCGCGCCACGCAGCATCCGACCCACCTTCGGTAGATCCAAAATAAAATAACCCACCCCAATGGCGGAGCCAATGTACAGCGTGGCCATGGCAGCCGTTTTTGTACCGCGTTTCCACATAAGACCGAGCACAAACACCGTCGTTACGGCAGGAGCGAAAGTCATGGGAATTTTATTGATGGCCTCGAATATCGTACCGAATTGATCGCCCTGAGTGGACCAGAGCATGGCGAGTACCATGATGACCCCCGTCGTCAGACGGCCGATCCAAACCACGCGCGCCTCCGGAGTGGCAGGCCGCAGCCGCTTGACCACGTCCATGGAAATGAGTGTCGCGCAACTATTGAGCGCCGCAGCCATGCAGCTCATCAGTGCTGCGGCCATGCACGCCGCCAGCAGCCCTTTGAGGCCAACCGGAACCAGGAAATTGATCAGGACCGGCAGCATGGTGTTATAGTCCGGATTTTGTGTACCAGGCAGGTGGGCCAACTGGATCGCACCCTTTTGCCAGAGCACGTAGCCGATGATCCCGGGAAAAACCATGATGAACACCGGCGTGATTTTGAGAAAGCCGGCAAACAGCGCACCGTTCTGTCCGTCGCGAAGACTGCGGGCCCCGAGCACCCTCTGAACATGAGTCTGGTCGGCGCACCAGTACCAAATACCGAGGATCGGATAACCGAGAAGAACGCCCAACCAGGAGAACTCGTTCAGATGTCCCTCGGCATTGTGAATCGGCTGCAGCATGTTGAGCTGCCCAGGCCAGACCGCCGCCTTGAAATCAACCACGCTGTGGACGCCCGCCGCCGGCAGCGCCTGCAAGCCGAGCACCGTCACCAACGCGGCGCCTGCCATCAAGAGACACACCTGGATGTTTTCGGTCATGACCACCGCACGGAGTCCACCCAGCGCCGTGTAAGTTACCGTGAACACCGATAGTATGATGATCGTCACCGGCATCGGCACACCGAGGAAGCTTTCAAAAACTTTGGCGGCGGCAAATAAGCTGATGCCAATGTGGATGAGCAGCGCACCCAACAAGCCGATCACCGCGAGAAAAGTACGAGCTTCGGGACAGTATCGCCGCTCCATGAATTCCGGCAGGGTTCGAACCTGTGAGTTGATGTAGAACGGGGCGAAAACCAGCGCCAGCAAGGCTAGAGTGAAACACGCCATCCATTCGAAATTACCAATGACCAAGCCGTCCTTCGCCCCGCCCGCCGCCAGACCAACCAGATGCAACGTCGAGATGTTCGAGGTGAAAACCGCCGCGCCAATCGTAAACCAGCCGAGAGATTTCCCGGCCAGAAAATATTCATCAGTGGAAGAATTCCGGCGAAAACCGACCCGAATACCGAAGGCGGTGATGCCAATCAGGTAAACAGCGATAACCGCGACATCCAACCAGGAGAGATTCATGAGTAGGGTAAATTCAAGGGACGCTGATCTGGACTTTCATCGTGTTGTCTCGCGCGAGGGCACGCGACATGGCGTCGCCGACATTGACGAGCGGCAGGACGCAAGTGATCAGCGGTTGCAGATCGATTCGCCGCGCCACCAGCAGCCGGATTGCCTCGGGAAAAACATCGCCGTAGCGGAATGATCCAACGAAACGGATTTCCCGGGCCATGATCTGATTGGCCGGCAGCGGAAGATCATCCACCGACAGGGTGCCGATCTGCACGATCGTCCCGCCGCGCCGGATCAAATCGAAAGCTTGCCGCAAAGCTGGCGCTGCACCCGACGCTTCGAACACCAGGTCGAAGCCATCGCCAGTCAGCTCCCGCACCCGGTTGGCCAGATCAGGAGCCGCTGGATCAAGGACTGCGTCCGCCGCGAGCGAAAGCGCATTGTTACGGCGACTCAGGACAACATCGCTGAGCGCCACCGGTGCCGCGCCGAACGCGCGCGCCGTCATCGCCGCCAGCAATCCAATCGGACCTCCGCCGGTGACCAGAACTCTTTTGCCCGCGACCGATCCGGCTTGTTTCATCGCGTGTAACACGACTGCCAGAGGTTCAATCATGGCACCCAACCCATCATCCACGTTGTCGGGCAGCTCATGGCATTGATCGGCCCGGATCACGACATACTCCGCCATGGCGCCATCGGTCGGCGGTTTCGTACTCGCGCTACCGAGCATGATGGTCTGACCACAAAGGTTGCCCCGACCTGCACGGCAATATTCGCATACGCCGCAGACTCGCGCGGGATTGACCGTGACTCGCGTGCCGACTGACAAGGTAGTGGAATCGCTTGCCAGCTCCGCGACCGTACCGGTCAGTTCATGGCCCAAGACAAATGGATTCGCGGGCACGAATCCGCCGCATCGGCCATGATCGAAATAATGCAGATCCGAGCCGCAGATGCCTACGCGATGAACCCGCAGCAAGACCATGCCAGGACTTAGCTCGGGGCGCCGACGCTCCTCCAACCGAAGGTCTCTTTTTCCGTGAAGTACTGCCGCCAGCATCGTGTCGTTCATGTCGTTCCCTTTCGTTCAATCCCATAAATCCGCGCGCAATTTCCCCCCAGGATTCGTTGGCGAACCACAGGGGGGAACTGCTCGATGTACCGGGCAACAACCCCCGTCGTCGCCCCATACGTGCTCGAAAGTGTGCAGACCGGCCAGTCGGAGCCGGTCATCAGGCGATCTGTTCCGAACGCTGCTGTGACCAAATCCAAATATTCCGAATAATTCGAAAGCTGCCAATATTGCCATTCAGCTTCGGTCACCATACCGGAAAGTTTACAGGAAACGTTCGGCAGCTGAGCCAGCTCCCTGATGCCATGATCCCATGGTGATATTTTCCGACCGCGAATGTCGGGCTTGGCCAAATGGTCCAAAACGAAACGCTGCGCTGGAAACTCCTGCGCCAGTCGAAAGGCTGCAGGAAGATGCTTCACGAAAATCAGCAGATCGTAGACAAGCCCGAATTCGGCGAGCCGGCTCAGGCCGCGTCGAAAGTCCGGTCGCAACATGAAGTCATCGTCCGGTTCGTCATGCACGACGTGTCGCACGCCCACCAATTTAGGGTGCCGGCCGAAGCGTTCCAACTGGCCAGTCAGATCAGGCGAACACAGGTCAACCCAACCAACCACTCCTTTGATAAAATCGTGTTGCTCGGCCAGACCGAGCAACCACGCGGTTTCCTCCAGCGTTTGCCGCGCTTGAACAGCGATACTGCCGTCAAAGCCGTTCGTCACTAGCAACGGCTGCAAATCAGCCGGCAGATAGTCCCGCCGGAGCAGGGCTTTGTCCGGCGTGATCCAGCCGTATTCGACCGTATTGTACCGCCAGAAGTGCTGATGGGAATCGAGGCGCATTATCTTTTCACCGGTTCGTCCACCACAAATTCAACGTCGTGGTCGAAAAACCGCCCACTAACATCAAGATGTTGCCCATATTTGGCGCCACACGGCACCCCTCAACACCGCCGAGACCGTCTTCCTCGCGGGAACGGCCAGTACAATGACTGACATCCCCCAGTGGTTCGGGTCCAGAAGTGGCCGTCGCTGAATCGCCGCCTGCCCGGGAAGCCGGAGTGTCGCGCAACATCACAGTGATTTCCCCGCGAACTGATCCGCCGTCGCAATTGCCCGATAAGTGAACCGATCGAAATCAGCAGGGACATCGTCAGCACCAGAATTCTGAGCGCAAAGCGCCGCGAATACCCCGGTGAAAGTCAGACCGATCCCGCCTTCCGCGGGATAGTCATCGGATAGAATCGACGCATCCAGCACAGGCCCGATGGCACGTTCCGGTTCGTCTCCTACCGCGGCGAAGAATCGCAGTTCCTCATCGAGCAGCCTCGCTCTCAATTGCAATCCCTTCCGCGCGCTTTCCGGCATGGGCTCAGCGCTCACTTCACGACAGCGCCGGTTGTCACTCGCGATCAGCCTGAGCACCAGCGACCCACTGCTCAGACACGTAAGATACAGGTAATAAAAATTGGCTGTATTGTAGTAGATCGCGAGTCCGGCGGCCTGCTGAAAGGCGTGTGGAGCAAACTCCAGTCGGGTCGAGACCTCGCATTGCGGATGCGTCAGTCTCAATCCCAACAAACTTTGGTCGAACAGGCATTGTAGCCAATTCCGACCGCGAAGCCGCAGAAAGCCGGGACGCTCCATCAAACTAAGCCAGGTTCGATCATAAGGCTCACGCAATGTATTCCACTGCGGATGGAGTTCTGGCCGAGCGAAATCATCGATAAAGGTCGACGGAGATAGCCCGCCCTGTGTCGCAGAAACCGTGAAATCCGTCGCTGGCTCATTTCCGCCGGCTGCCAGACGCGGCCAATCGTTTTCGGGCCAGACAAGAGGTTGAATGGCGGTTTCTCGCCCCAAGATGCAACGCCTCCGTTTTCCGTGACGGGAGCACAAATGAGCGAGATACCAGTCGCCTTCGCTGGATTGCACGAAGGAACCGTGCCCGGCCTTTTGCAGTGGCAAGGACGGACTGCGAGCGGACGTAAGCAGAGGATGATGCGGCGAAACCTCGTAGGGGCCGGCCAGCGAACGCGAACGCGCGACGGTCACGGCATGATCCCATTCCGTGCCTCCTTCTGCTGTCACCAAATAATAGTAAACGTCTTTCTTATACAAATGCGGCCCTTCGGTGAGACCAAGGGATGTGCCTCGGAACAGGGTGACGGGGTCCCCGATGAGACCGCCTGCCGCCGGGGAGTATTCCCGTAGAACAATCCCGGCAAAGGCCTCCTCAATGGGCAGCGTTTTCCATACTTGGTTAACGAGCCATTTCCGTCCGTCCGTGTCGTGAAAAAGCGAGGGATCAAAACCGCTCCGATTTAGAAATACCGGTTCGCTCCAAGGGCCGGCCGGATCTTTCGCCGTGATGAGGTAATTGGTGACATCTTTAAACGGGCCGCAATGGGCCTTCACGTCAGAATAAACCAACCAGAATTTGCCATCCGAATAACTTAGCCCGGGAGCCCAAACACCACCGGAATCCGGAATGCCCCGAAGGTCGATCTGGCTGCGTTTGGTCAGCGCGTGGCCGACCAACTCCCAATGGGCGAGATCCGTCGAGCGATGGATTCTGACTCCGGGCCACCACTCGAATGTCGAGGTCGCGATATAGTAATATTGTCCCACCCTGATGATGCAGGGATCGGGATTGAAGCCAGGCAGAATCGGGTTGCGTACAGTAATCATAGAAACAAAGCCAAGGCACTCGAGCGCGGCCAAATTTTCCGTTCGTTGGCCGCGCCATGGAGCCTGATTTTCCAGCCAACTGCTGCGAATTGCCAGGACCGGCGCCAGCTGGACGACACCCGGTCCCGGATTGAATCACGCGAATTCCTTAAAAAGAAAACCGTGCGTTGAGACGATAGCTGAGGCCGGGCGCATAAACCAACCCGTAGCGGGACTGATCATCGAGCAGGTTCTCGACGTTCAACCTTACAGCCATCTCCTTCTTCGCGCTGAGCTTGAACGTGTATTCAGCCATCATATTGAGCGTGAGTCGCGGCTTCGTGTATTCGATGAGCGACATGAGACCACCCTTCCCATCCGGCACCGCAATCCAGGTACCATCCGTCGCAAACCCGTTCGTCCATTTCTCCCGTGACTGCCAGGTACCGCCGAAGCCAACGACCAGTCCCTTCAAACGCTCGATCTTCTTGAAATCGTAACGATTCCAGACCGTCACGATGTGGGATGGACTGCCGTCGAGAGACTGACCTGTACCGACACCGACGCCCTTGTAGGTGGAGCTATCTTGCGGATCGGTGAATGCCTGGCTCGCGGGTAAACCGACAAACGTGCCCCAGCCATAAGTCGGGAAGTTCCAGATGGCCCATTGGCTGCCGAAGACGTACGGCGCCTTCACGTATTTGTACGCAGATGTCATTTTGTTCTCGTTGTGCGCGTAACTTGCGACGATCTGCCAGCTATCCGTGGGTGCGTAAACGAACTGGGCCTCGTACCCCTTGTTCTCATCATCGATCGGTACGTTGGCCCCACCGTTGGCATTGTTGCTTCCGGGAGCATTCAACTGGGCTGTGCCCGAGCCATCACTCATCGTCTGCTGATAGCCGCTGTCAAATATCCAGCCGGGCCAGTTCATGTAAGACTTCGACTGGAATGCGAACATATCATCGAGAAGCTGCGCACCGGGACTACCCGGACCCGGGACCTTGAAACCAAGATATCCCGTGGCGGCCTGATTGGTCGGATCCAGAACCTGCATGTACGGCTTGTTCTTGATCTCATTGTAGAACGACGGCGTAAGCCCATAGACAGCGAAAGCCAGTGGCTTGCTCGGATCGTAATTTGTCGCTGACCTCACGTTGTTGGGAGCCCACCAGATGTAACGGGGAGTGCCTGTACGGGTGATCTTGTAGGCACTGATCGTACCGGACAATCGCCCTTTCAGGAGTTCGAACTTCAAACCCACTTCCTTGTTCTTGGACTGCGTGGGCGGCAGCGGAACGCCCGCACCATCGGTCAAATAGTAGTTGGGCACGATACCCGTTGAATAGACCCCGTAGACCGAAACTTGCGGCAATACCTTAATGCTAAAACCGCCCTGCGGGCTGTTCTTGTTAAGCGGACCGTCAACCGGCTTGGCTTGGGTAACCCACTGCGGATTTGTCCCACTATCATAGGCGATGGAAGAATTTTTTGCGTCGGTACGGTCTCTTCGCACACCACCAATGATGTTCAGGCGATCATTGAAAAGGCTGCCTTGGTAAACCGCATAGAGACCAGTGTCCCAATTCGAGGCGTTGATTCCGTCAAGCGGCACAACCGGAAGCGACGGATTGCCGGCGCCCTGGCGATTGTAGGAGAAATAGCCAAAATCATCGATGGCTTTATAGTTGTAGATCTGGCTCAATGCGAGCGCTCCGCGCGAATTACTCGAACGCGGATTACTGCGAATCAACTGATCGAGGCTGGCCTTCTGATATGAAAGGCCGAGCAGGAAGTTATGCTTGCCCCACTTCTCGACCTTGTAATTCAACTCCGCACGAAATTGATCCCGCATCTCATCTTCATCGACGTTCGACCATTGATATTGCAGCACCGCGGTGTCGGTCGGAGGCAGGTAATACTGCGCCGTGGTGTCCGCGGGATTCACTCCGATCTGGGTATAGACAAAATGGCGGTAGAGAATGTCCCCGAGGAAGTGCCCGTTCCAATAGTCCGCCGTGTTGCTCCGGCTGAACGGCGCATTCGTGCCGTTGATGTGCGCATTCGTGACCTGCTGGCTGCCGCGGTTGGTGTAGGTCCGCTGGGCACCAACCCGGAGGTACATGTTGTCGACGATCTTCTGGTCAACATTCAACAGGTGATTATGCACCCTCGTGTCATGGAAGGTGTCGGGACCGCTCCATTTGTACGTGCGGAGATTAATCTGCCCGGCACCCAGGAAATCGGCGCGGCGGGAATTCGCCTCACTGCCGTTTGAAGCATCCACCATTCGGATACTTTGAAAGCCGTCGCCGCTGATGTTGTCCGTCCCCCATTCGTTATCCAGCGTGATCATCGTGTTTTTCCACGGCTGGAACGTGAAGACCGGGGAAATAAACCGGACCTTGTTCTTATAGAGATCGGTGAAGTTGCCGTTCTCCTGGTAGGAACCCATGAGGCGGAAATTCACGTTATCCATCAGCGGCTGGTTGACATCCAACTCAAACCGTTGGTGACCATAACTGCCCATCTCGGCGCCAAAAGTGGCGAACGCCCGGGCTTCAGGGCGCTTGGGGATGTAGTTGACGATGCCGCCGAAGTTCCCAACGCCATATAACAATGCGGAAGGTCCCCGCAAAACCTCGACCCGGTCGATGTTCACCGTATCCGAGAATGACTGACGGCTGAAACCGTCGCGCAGCACCTGGTCGACCAGCAGACCTCTGATCTTGAACGTGGTCTGGTTGGCGTTGCGGGTGGCTCCACCCGGATCGTTTGATCCGGCGCTCGACAGACTGTCGTAGCTGCCGGGGTTGACCAAGCCGTCCACCTGGGAATTTTGCACAACACCCGCGGAATAGCGCAGCGCTTCACGCAAGTTCGTCGATCCGGTGTCTTTGATGAACTGCGAGGTGATCACCTCGATCGACATCGGTACGTCACGAATGGCCGCCGACAGCCGCGTGCCCGTGGTGGAGTTGGTTGCCCGGTAACCGCCAAGCTTTTCCGCCGCCACGACGAACGGACTCAACACGATTGGTGGTTCTTCCGACTTCGCCTCTGGTGAACCTTCGCGCGCGGGCGGGGTTGGATCGGTCTTTTGTGCTACGGCGGTGCTGGAAAGGACAAGCGATGTCAGCGATGACGCAAGGAGCAGCTTGAGCCAGGTCAGCCGCTCGCGGATTTCGACGGGGTTAATGGGGTTCATTGTAGGGTTGGTGTATTTAGCAACGATCCATACCGCCCACGGCCAAGCGTAGATGGGCTCGGGGAAGTGAGCCCGGTTAACAAAAGGAGGGAGGTAGAACCGCGCCTTTCGCGGAATGCGAAGGGGCGCTGAATACCTCAATCCCGGTTTCAAAAGTGTCAATATTTTTGCATAATTATTTCAGTGTTTTTGCATTCTTTTGCATTAAATTTCACTTAGCCTTAATATACAAATTAATCCGCAGGCAATATCAGCAGTGCGGCGAGACATTTTATGCAAATTTGATGACTTGCATTTCAAAAATGCCTGACCAAATCTTTGCTAATGGCAAAAACTGAGTCCTCGGTGAATCAAGCAACGATCGCCAAAAAACTGGGCCTTTCGATCGCAACGGTCTCACGCAGTCTCGCCAACCATCCTGCGATCAACGCCAAAACGCGTGAGCGAGTTTACGAAACTGCGAGGCTGCTGGGGTACGATCGAACCGCCGGACGCCCCGGTGAGGGAGCCCGGGGCGATCTACCGGTTTGCATTGGAGTACTGGTCGGTCTGCAACGCAATTCGTCCCCCTTGGCGACGTTCCCCTACATCTTGAAAGGCATCCAGGAGCGGGCAAAAACCGAGAATGTCACCGTGGAAGTCAGCTACGTGGATCCCAACCAATTCAATCCCGAAGCCCGGACCGATCCGGTGATGAAATTGATCCGCGAGGGTAAATGGAAGGGCGTGATACTTGTCTACTCGTTCCCGACTGAGATTGTGGAATCACTTGCAGCGAAACTGGCCGTGGTCGCCACCTTGGAGGACTACGACAGTATCAAAATCGACAGTATCGACACCAATCATCATACCGGAATCGTTGCTCTCGTTAACCGGCTTGTTGCGCTCAATCATCGTCGAATCGGTTTCGTGACCTGGGCGTATGCAACCAGCGGGCATTGGGCAACCCAGCGCTTTGCCGCCTATGTCAGCGGGATATTTACCAATGGCCTCGAATTTCAGCAAAACTGGATCTTAAACGCCCATAAAGCCAGCCCGACAATGGATCCCAGTCAAATCGCCGATGAAGTGGTCCGACTGTTGCGGAAGGAAAGTGTTACGGCTTGGATCTGCGCGGCCGATCACCAGGCATACCAATTGATGCTGGACTTGAGCACGAGAGGAGTTCGTGTCCCCGAAGACTGCTCGATCACAGGATTTGACGGCATCGAGCCTCCGCTGTCGCTCAAGACAGTCACTTCCCTGCTGGTGCCCAACGAGACGATCGGCGCAGCCGCGCTGACAAGACTGATGAACCGGATCGACCATCCCAAGGCGCATCAGCGGAAAATCCTCGTCGAAACCCAGTTTCTGAAAGGATCCACGATCGCAGCCCCCGCGTTGAGTGTGCGCAAATAACCACGGGTTAATAGCGCAGTCTATATACGCAGGTTCTTTCGCGCCCACCCACAGGATCATCTTGTCACCAGGCTAGACACGACCTGCACGCGCCCTGACGGAGACCTCGAGCCACAAAGGCCAGGCTGTATTGAAATACAACTCCAGTTGCCGGCTCTTCGCACCACAGGGAAAATCGCGATCGCCGTCGGGATCCAAACGTCACGCTGCAATCGAACCGCGAGTTCACTCGTGGAGTAAGCCGCCTGCCGGTTGCAGGTCTGGACCTCGCGTCCATGCCCGTTTGTCCAGAGTAACAGCGCGGACACGAGGTACGGACTTTCATGTCCGATTAATGGATACAGCTGAGCGCCGCTACATGCAGCGGCCACCATTCAACCCAAGGCCATGGTCCCTTGGCGGCTTCGGAAAGATCCCGTTCGACAAAAAACGATAACAAGCGGCTACCGGATGAGAAGACGTTAGGAGCGCGCTGTGATACCCTCCGCACTGCCCCTCTTTGCGATGAAAGCCTACCCTCTTTATCTCTCTCCAGCTAAAACCGGCGAAGTGCTCCGCGATTTTCTCTGGCGGGAATTCGAACTCGCCCGCATGTGCTTCGGTTGGCTGCCCGCGCTGGATACCTGGGATCAGAAGTGGTGGGTGAGTCAGCTCGGCTATTGGCACGCCCGCAATGTCCACTCGCTTGAGGAGCGCATCCGTGAACTGCCCGGCGCATTTGACCAGCATGGCGGTACGCCAGCGGTAATGCGGAGCGCCTTCGAGCGCATCTCCCTGGCATCCTCGAACACCGCTTTCTGGACCGGCTATCAATTTTTGTTGGAGGAACTCTACCAGGACTACGACGCATTCCTGGGCGCGGCCGATCCCGTCACCAACAGCCCGACCATCGACTGTCTACATCATGTGCTCGTGGAGCGTGCCCGCATCCGCGAATGGCTCATGAAACATCCCCTGACTCAATATCATGCCGGCCCCGGATCAGGCGGCCCGGATCAATCCTGGATCGCATACGCGAGGGCGGTCAATGCAGCGATGGATGCGGTCGCCGGCGGACGGGAAGATGCATGGCCCGCCATCCCCGAGGGCGAACCCATCGGACCCGTGCCCGAAGATGGGCGCAGCGATCCGTCGATGATTCCCAGCGACTATCGCACCCGTCTTGGCGCGAAGGAACTGGAAACCTACGAATTCTATGTTGACCCGAAGAATTCTCCAGTGGCGAACAACGTCCGCCAGATGATCTTCATCAACTCCACCGAGATCATTGCGTCGGAATTGGTCGCCTACATCTTCTACACCAGCCACGGCCTGCCCCTGGATTTCTACTACGATACGGCCCGCCACATCTGGGATGAAATCAGGCACACTGAAATGGGCCTGCGCCGGCTCAAACAGCTCGGATTTAAAATCGAGGAATTTCGCTATTGGGGTCCATGCCACGTCTCGAAAACGGCCACCGCCCTGGAACACTACGAATTTTATTCCGACCTGACCAATCGGGCCGAAGCCTGCTCCTTCAGCTACAAGCGCGCTTGCGCCGAGGCATTCCACAAACACGGCGACTTGATCTCCGCGGTGCAGAGCGAATTTGATGTAGCCGACGAACGGTTACATACCGGCTATGGCACAAAGTGGAGTCCGGAACTCTACAAGCTCGCCACCGGAGAGACCACGACCGCCGCCGATCTCGTCGAAAAATACCGGACCGCCGCACTCAAGAAGAAAGGCTACACCGACGAAGAAATCGCAGGAAAAAAACGCGTGTTGAACAATTTCTGTGGCGCCGCCGAGGGACTGGGCAGGCACATCACGACCGTCGCCGCCGCGAACTACTGAGCGGACCCCCTGCATCCCCACCACCCGCAAGCGGGCAGCGCCGCATTACGCTCACTGCTCCGCGGCCACTCGTACATTCCATGCCCTCCTTCCCGCACCGTGTATCCGGTCGCCTGATAAGATCACCCCGCACCCGCTTCAGTTCAAATCTGCAGTGGATCACGAGGGAAAGTCCCGGAAATATCAAGCAGGGGTGCAACTTCATTGATTTCGGAATTCTCCGCCTCAAGCGGGGCGCGACGTACCAGACGGTGACGAATCGGGAAACGCTGCTGGTGTTGTTACAGGGGAAAGCCGCGGTCGAGATCGCGGGCAAAGTGTCCAAGGTCGCACGCAGCTCCCCTTTCGACGAGGCCCCGACCGCTGTTCATTGCGGCGCAGGAACACACCTGACCATTACCTCCCTCCTTCCAGGAAGTGAATGGGCCGTACTTCGAGCCAGCAATCAGCGGCTACGTGACGTGCGCTGGTATTTTCCACGCCACGTCACATCGGAGGACCGTGGAGCTGGACTCGCCCAAGGCGCCTGCCGCCGCACCGTTCGCACTCTCTTCGACCATCAGAGCTGCCCCGAATCAGATCTCGTCGTGGGCGAAGTAGTGAACCGGGCGGGCCGCTGGTCCAGCTATCCGCCGCATCACCATTCCCAGCCTGAAATCTATCACTACCGCTTCACGCTGCCGCAAGGTTACGGACACGCCGAATTGGGCGATGATGTTCTCAAAGTGAAAACCGGCGACACGATCGAAATTCCCGGCGGACTCGACCACGCTCAAGTGGCTGCACCGGGATACGGGATGTATTATCTCTGGACGGTCCGTCACCTGCCTCGCCGCCCTTACAAAGGGTTTCAATTCACTCCAGCCCACACCTGGCTGCTCGATCCAAAACAGCAGGGCTGGAGCCCCCGCCCCCACCCCCGACGATGAAGACCATCCGAATCACAACTGCGGCCGCGATTGTCCGCTTTCTTCAGGCCCAGTTTGTCCGGCGCGACGGAGTTGAGCACCGTCTGATCGACGGCATCTGCGGCATTTTTGGTCATGGCAACGTTGCCGGCCTGGGCCAGGCCATCGAGGAATTCGGTGGCCGGAAACTGCCCTTCTACCAATCCAAGAACGAACAGGCCATGGTCCACACCGCCGCGGCCTTTGCAAAAACGACACGCCGCCTGCGGACACTCGCCTGCACCTCCTCGATCGGGCCAGGCGCAACAAACATGCTTACTGGTGCCGCTACGGCGACCGTGAACCGTCTGCCCGTGTTGCTGCTCCCCGGTGACATCTTCGCCAATCGGCGGCCGGCGCCGGTGCTGCAGCAACTGGAAAATCCCGGTTCGCAAGACATCAGCGTAAATGACTGCTTCCGGCCGGTCTCACGTTATTGGGACCGCATCAATCGCCCGGAGCAGATTCTTCGGGCCCTGCCTGAAGCCATGCGCGTACTGGCCGACCCGGCGGAAACCGGCGCCGTCACCATCGCACTGCCCCAGGATGTCCAAGCCGAGGCTTTCGATTGCCCGGTCAGTTTCTTTTCCAAGCGGGTTTACGAGATCCGTCGCACCGTCCCGGCTGCAGATGCCCTGGCCGACACCGTGCTGCTGCTCCGCTCCGCCAAACGCCCCCTGATCGTGGCCGGCGGCGGGGTGCATTACTCCGACGCCTGCGACGCACTGCGGAAATTTGCCGAAAGCACGTGTATCCCGGTTGCGGTTACGCAAGCGGGCAAGGGCGCTTTGCTGGAATCCCATCATCTCGGACTTGGCGCCATCGGTGTTACCGGCACGCAGCCAGCCAATCGTCTCGCCACCGAAGCCGACGTCGTGATCGCCGTCGGCACGCGACTGGCGGACTTCACCACCGCTTCCCACACTCAGTTCCAGAATCCGCGCGTACGTTTCGTGGCCATCAATGTCCACGCAGCCGACGCCGCCAAAAACGGAGCGCTGCCACTGGTTGGCGATGCGCGCGCTACACTGGCCGCGCTCGGCCGCGGCCTCCGGGGTTGGCGGGCGCCATCCGCCCACACCCGCGCCATTGCGCAGGCCCGGTCCGCTTGGGAAGGACCGTGGCGTTCCATGACCTCGCCAAAACCAAGCCCCGATAGCCTGCTCTATCAAAGCGAAGTCATCCGGCTGCTCAACGAATTCTGCAGCGCAAACAGCACGGTGGTACACGCTGCAGGCGGCATCCCCGGCGACATTCACAAGTTGTGGCGCGGTCATTCCTCCACCGACTATCATTCCGAATACGGCTACTCGTGCATGGGCTATGAGATCGCAGGTGCGCTGGGTGTGAAACTCGCCGCGCCCGGACGCGAGGTGTACGCTTTCCTTGGCGACGGAAGCTATTTGATGCTCAGTCAGGAAATTGTCACCGCGGTGCAGGAAGGGGTGAAGATCACGATCGTACTGAACGACAATAGCGGCTTTGGCTGTATCCACGGACTTCAGCGGGCCTGCGGCGGTCGCAGCTTCGGCAATGAATTCCGACACCGCTCGAGCACGACGGGGCGCCTGGATGGTCGCGCCGTCAGCGTGGATTATGCCGCCAATGCGGCGAGCCTTGGGGCCAAAGTCTTCACCGCCAGCAACGCCGTCTCATTTACTGAAGCGCTGACCGCCAGCCACCAGGAAAAGGGAACATGCCTGATCTACGTTCCAGTAACCACTGGCTCCGTAATGAAAAGTTTTTCCTGGTGGGCCGTGCCTCCGGCGGCCTTATCCAGCGTGCAAACTGTCCGCGCGGCCCGGCGCGCCCATGAGCAGGGTATGAAAAAATTACGCTTCCACTACTGACCATGCGCTCTGTGATTTCCACTCCTCCTGTCCGGCTGCGCGATTGCTTGGTCGGCGCCAACCCCATCATCTGGAGCAACGACGACTTCGACGATCTTGCCGGCGATGTGCCGCTCGATACCATCCTGCGAGAGATGCGCGCAGCCGGATTCTCTGGCAGCGAGCTCGGTCACGCCTATCCGCGCAAAGCCGGTCCGCTGGCCGAAGCGCTCGGCCGGCACAATCTCCGTCTCGTCAGCGGCTGGCACAGCACCTATCTGGCCTCAAAGCCTCTGGCCGAGGAGGAAAAATCCTTCCGCGCTCATTTAAATCTGCTCAAGACCCTTGGTGCCCGTGTAGTCATTGTAGCGGAGTGCACCCGCTGCATTCTCGGAGAACGGAAAACGGCGCTGTCTTTCGGCGCGGAGCCTGGTCCAAGCCTGACCAAAACAGAATGGCCCAAACTCATCGCCGGCCTGAAGCATCTGGCGGGCATCGCCGCGTCCGAAGAGATGAAGATCGTTTATCATCACCACATGGGCACGGTGATCCAGGCCAGGACCGATTTGGAGCGCCTGCTCAGTGACGTGTCCGAAATCTGGCTTCTTCTTGACGCCGGGCATCTCGCCTTCGCCGGCATTGATCCCGTCGACATCGCGAAGCGGTATGCGACTCGCATCGCCCATGTGCATCTCAAGAGCGTCCGGCCAAAAATTGCAGAGCGAGCCTGCCTGGAAGGTTGGTCATTCTACCGTGCTGTCGCCAGTGGGGTCTTCACCGTCGCGGGCGCTGGCTGCGTGGATTATCCGGCCATTTTTGCGATTCTCGCTGCCGCGGACTACCGCGGCTGGCTCGTGGTCGAGGCAGAGGAGGACCCGGTCAAAGTTCCCGCGCTTCCCAAGGCCCGGGAAGCACGCGCCTATGTGCTGCGACATGCGGGCGTGTAATTCGAAAATGACTACCATGAACAATCATCGCATGTCTGAAATGACGGCGCTGGGCGCGGATTGGTGGAACGATTCCGGTGTTCCAACCGAGCTCGGCGAGGCCGTTGCCTTGGGGGCCGTTGGAGGCACCTCGAACCCGGTGATCGTGTCTCAGACCGCGAAGGCTAATCCGCAGCTTTGCCTGCCGGTCCTCGAGCGTCTCATCCGGGAAAACCCCTCCGTCATCGAGGACGACCTGGCCTGGATGCTCATCCATCAACTCGGAATCCTTTCGGCCCGACAACTCCTGCCTGTGTTCGAAGCCACCCGCGGCGCAAAGGGTTTTCTGTCGATGCAGGTCAACCCCAAGTACTATCTGAACAGAGACCTCATGTTCGAGCAGGCAACAGAACTGTCCGCCCTCGCGCCGAACATCGCCATCAAAGCACCCGCGACCGACGTTGGCATTGCCGCCATGGAGGAGATGACCGCCTGTGGAATCCGGGTGAACGCCACCGTGAGTTTTTCAGTATCTCAAGCCATCGCTGTTTCCCAAGCTTTGGAACGTGGCCTGAGGCGCGCCAAAGCCGCGGGCCTGCGGGCCGACGGTATCCGTCCCTACATCACGTTGATGATCGGCCGGGTCGACGATCATCTCAAGCGAATCGCCGAGACGCAAAAAATCGAGACCTCGCCCGGACTGCTCGACTGGGCGGGAATCGCGGTCTTCAAGCACGCCCACCGGCTCTTCCAGCGCAGTGGCCTCCCCGGAACACTGCTCGCTGCCGCCTACCGGCACGAAGGACATTGGTCGCAGATCATCGGCCACGGCGTGTTGCAGACCATACCCTACACCTGGTGGAAGCAGTTCGACATGTCCGCCACCAAGCCGGCGCTTACACTCGAGCAGCCGGTGGACGACGCCATCCTCGCGGAGTTGCGGGCGAAGTTTCCGGACTTCATCCGGGCCTACGACGACAACGGCATGCCGCCAGCGGATTTCGTGCGCTATGGGCCAACGGTCCACACCCTTCATCAGTTCCTCGGGGGCTACGCCGACCTGCTCGGCTTCGTCCGCACCGCGATGATTCGCTGACCTGACAATTTTCATGCATCAAACTCTTTCCAGCCCATTCTACATCGGCGGCGATTGGACGACCTTTGCGAAGGCCACCCGATCTCCCGTTCTCAACCCGTCCCTCGGCGAGCTAATCGGCGAACTGTTCCTGGGTGACAGCGCCGCTGTCGATGCGGCCGTGCGTGCCGCACACGACGCGTTTCCCGCGTGGGCGGACACCCCGGCGGTGGAGCGCGCCCGCGTGATGTTCAAGTACCGCACCCTGATCGAGCAGCACTTCGAGGAAATCGCCCGCCTGATCTGCCGGGAACACGGCAAGACCTACGCCGAAGCGCGCGGTGATCTTTTCCGCGGCTACGAGGTCGTGGAGATGGCCTGCGCTGCTCCTACTCTGCTCACTGGCGAATTACTGCCGAACATCGCGCGTGGCATCGACGGCGAGCTGGCCAGGCATCCGCTCGGCGTGTGTGTCGGCATTACTCCCTTTAACTTTCCCGCGATGATTCCGCTGTGGATGTTTCCGCTCGCGCTCGTGTGTGGAAATACTTTCGTACTCAAGCCGAGCGAGCGGGTTCCGCTCACCGCTATTCGGCTCACAGAATTGTTGGCCGAAGCCGGTCTGCCCAAAGGCGTGTTCAATCTCGTTCACGGCGGCAAGGAAGTCGTCGACGCACTGCTCCGGCATCCGCTGGTCAAGGCTGTCTCCTTCGTGGGATCGACGCCCATCGCCCGCCACGTGTACACCACCGGAACCGCAAACGGGAAACGCGTCCAAGCCAATGGCGGGGCCAAGAATTACGTCGTCGTCATGCCCGATGCCGACGTTCCGAAAACCGTTGAAGGCGTGATGAACGCCGCATTCGGCTGCGCTGGAGAGCGCTGCATGGCCGGGTCCAGCATGATCACGGTCGGCGACCGCGGTCGCCATGTCTTGCCCGAATTGGTCAAGGCTGCGCAAGCACTGACCGTGGGCCGCACGGATGTTGAGGCGCAACCGGGCATGGGTGCGGTCATCACCGCAGACCATCGCAATCGCGTAACCGCGCTGGTAAATGAAGGTGAGCGCGCCGGAGCCAAAGTGCTGGCCGACGGCCGCGGGGTGAAAGTCAAAGACGCGCCCAATGGTTTCTACCTGGGAGCAACCATTGTCGAAGACGTGCGCGCGGATATGAAACTCGCCACCGAAGAGGTCTTCGGTCCCGTGCTGAATGTCCTGCACATGTCCGGACTCGATGAGGCCATCGAACTCGCCAATCGATCGAGCTACGGCAACGGTGCAGCCATCTTCACGCGTAGCGGAGGGGCGGCCCGCGAGTTCAAGCAGCGGGTGAAAGCGGGCATGATCGGCATCAATGTCGGCGTGCCCGCCCCCATGTCCATGTTCCCCTTCAGTGGCTGGGGCGAATCGTTCTTCGGTGACCTGCACATGCAGGGTCGTGCAGGCATCATGTTCTATACGCAACCCAAGGTCACCACGTCCCGCTGGTTCAGCGAAGGCGAAGGCGACATCTGGCGCAAATAAGCTCCAGCCAGATCCTAACTCGCCCCTCACCTTTTCATGCTCACGTTCGCTCAATTTGGCGCCGGCCGGATCGGCGCCATCCATGCGGCCAATCTCGCCGCCACGACCAATGCCCGTCTGCGTTATATTGTAGACGTTAATGCTGACGCCGCCCAGTCCCTCGCGTCCCGCTATGGGGCACAGGTAACCGACACTGTCACGGCGCTGCGCGATCCCGAGATCAATGCGGTCATCATTGCTTCCTCAACCGATACGCATGCGGACCTCGCGATTGCGGCAGCCAAAGCAGGCAAGGCCATTTTCTGCGAGAAACCGATCGATCTTTCCCTCCCACGCGTGAATGCCTGTCTCAAGGCGGTCAAACGGGCTCGCGTGCCGATGTTGGTTGGCTTCAACCGCCGCTTTGATCCCAGCTTCACTGCGCTGCATCAGCGAATCCAAGCCGGCGAGATCGGCGCCGTCGAACAGGTGATCGTCACCAGTCGCGATCCCGGTCCACCACCGGTCTCCTATCTTAAAGTGTCGGGTGGTCAGTTCCGCGACATGACGATTCATGATTTTGACATGGCGCGCTGGTTACTCGGTGAAGAGCCGGTCGAAATTTTTGCCTACGGGAGCTGCCTCGTTGATCCAATGATCGCGAAAGTCGGCGACACGGACTCTGCAATGATCGTGATGAAGACCGCTTCGGGAAAACTCGCCCACATCAACAACAGCCGCCGGGCCGCCTACGGCTATGACCAGCGCATTGAGGTACACGGCGCGAAAGGCCGTCTGCTGGCTGGCAATCTCACTCCCACCACGGTCGAACTGGCTAACGCAGGCGCCGTGAGCACGGACAAGCCGCTGCATTTTTTTCTCGAGCGATACGCATCGGCTTACCGCCTGGAGCTGGCCGCCTTCATCGACGCCGTCGCGCATCAGAAGCCTCTGCCCGTCGACGGTGAGGACGGCCGTAAGGCGCTGGTCCTGGCCGATGCTGCAAGCAAATCGCTACGCACCGGCCGTGCGGTCAAACTCAGGCGCCAGGATCTCCGCTCGGGAAAATAGCTCGACTATCCCAGCCCATCTTTCACCAACCATGAATCATTTCAGCCTCACGGGCCAGCGTGCCCTGATCACAGGTTCAGGCCAGGGGCTCGGCTTAACCATGGCTCGCGGCCTGGCCGCGGCGGGTGCTGAGGTTATTATAAATGACGTCGATCATAGCCGCGCTGCTGCCGCCGCTGCGGAACTACGCCTCTCCGGACTGGTGGCATATGCCCTCGCTTTTGACGTCACCGACCAGATGGCGGTGCGCGCTGCATTCGAAACAGGCCTGAAGGAAATCGGTCCAGTCGACATCCTGATCAACAACGCGGGCATTCACCGTTATGGCTCGCTGGAATCGCTTTCGCTCGCCGATTGGCAGCGCGTCCTCGACATCAACCTGACTGGCGCATTCATCACGTCGCAGGTCGCCGCCGGTTCAATGATCGCGCGACAGCATGGCAAGATCATCAACATTTGCTCGCTCATGAGCGAAGCGGGACGGCCCACCACGGGGAATTACATGGCGGCAAAGGGCGGTTTGAAAATGCTGACCAAGGCCATGGCGATTGAATGGGGCCGACACGGCATCCAGGCGAACGGTATCGGTCCCGGATACATCCTGAGCGAGATGACCCGGCACCTTGCGGCGAAACCTGAATTCGACAACTGGGTGAAGCAGCGCACTCCTGCCGGCCGGTGGGGAACACCGGAGGATCTGGTGGGTGCCGCCGTCTTTCTGGCTTCCCCTTCCTCGAATTTCGTCAACGGGCAGATCCTCTACGTGGACGGTGGGTTTCTCGCTTCACTCTAGCAAATTCATAACACTCCAGCGACGGATCCGGACTTACGGCCACGAAAATCTAATTGGATACACTAGCACGGTGGGGATCGAGAACGGCGCAATAAACAATTTCCCCTTCGTCCGAATCTCGGTCTCGCTTACGAATTTTAATCGATGATTTCACGCCTGATTTCACGCTTGATTTTTCTGTGCATCCTTTCTCTTCCTCTTGGTTTGCCCGCGGCCATCGACCAACCAGTCGCCTGGACGAGCGCCCAGCCCTACCGCCAACCAGCCTTCCGCTCTGAGCTCAATTTGGGCGAGTTAATTTTTCTTTTCACGGTAGAGGATCATGCCGGCGTGATGGAGCATGCCGTCCCGAAACTCTCCGTCGGCCGTGAAGCCGGTGTCGTCAACGTAGTCGATGTGATCGCCAGTGAGCGTATAGCTTCCGCGGTAGGCATTTTTTCGATTGCCCCGGCCTTCGTTGTAACGTCCGCCCGGCAACAGTTCATGGCGGATCTGGCCATCGCGTTTGACCCACATGCCGACGTATTTGTTCTGATCAGCGACTTTGGATTTCATGCTGGTGCCGTGCGGTATCGAGAAGCGACGAGATTAGCGGCCCGCGCCAGGCGCGGGATGATTCGGGGATAATTGGCGCAGTACGCCGTAGAAATCGAAGTAGGAATCCGCGCGGACAGTCTTACCGTTTTCGAGGCGATAGACGTCGCAGAACTGAACTTCGATAGAGCGTCCTGTTGGCTCAAGTTTTCCCGCAGGTGAGTCGAACACGCCGCGCTGTGTGCCACGGCCAATGCCCTGGGCGACGACATAATCGCCCAGCGTCACCACACTGCGCACCTTGCACGCCGCGTCGGGAAAGATGTCGAACCAGGCCTTCCACGGATCAATGATCGCGTTGACGCCGGTCGAAGTGATGTGAAACGGCACGTCGAGCCACTCGCTTTGCGGCGCGCCGTAGCTCGCGATGACCGCGAGGTCTTTGCGGTTGACCGCTTCGTAGAGGCGGCGGATGAGCATCGAATTGTCCGGCCGATTTGCATTCGCTTTCGTAGGGTCTGTGACTTGGGCGGCCGGCGTCGAGATGCTGCTCCATCAGGTCGGTAGCCGTGCGCAGTTTGAAGGCAGGCAAGCCGCCGCGCGGATCAAACATCGTCGCGCCGACGTCGGCGTAAGTGCGCACCAAATGAACGGCCAGGCTTTGCGCGAGTCCTTGCACGAACAGTGTGCCGCGAACTTCGTGCGATGTAACTTCGCCGCGCAGCAATTCCGAGAAATGCGCCAACGCGGAATCCTTTTTCCCGGATATCTCCGCAAGCGCGGCGTGGCACCTGACGGGCCCAGGACATCCTTGCTTGCCCGGTCGAAGGTGGCGAGGCCGACGTAAACGTGCATCACCTCGAACGGATCGGGCCCCGTCGCGCGCCAGCGCAGTTCGTATGGCGTCGCGCACGTGGTGAGGAAAAAGTCGCCACGTTCGACCTTGCTCGCCGTCCACGTGCCTTTCAGTTCGCGCTCTTCGACGATTGCGTTGCCTGAGATCACCCAGACGATCAACGGTTCTGCGACGGCGGGGACGATGATGCTCTCTTCAATCCTCTGTCGTGAGAAAATCTGAACGAGCAGATCCTTCCATGCGCCGCCTTTTCCTGTGGCTAAGAGTTTTCCTGGCACCTGTTCGGCGAGAGCCTCAGCGGATGTGCGTGCGTGCAGCGGCGTTAAATTCAGCGTGAGAACCGGGCGACTCGGGGGCAAGTCGAAGCAATCTCATAGCCACTACGTCCGCTGTGGCATGGAGGAGAACTGCCACTTCCAAATCCCGTTCAAGTTTTGCACAGGAAATCGCTGTCATCGTTGAACCTCCCGACGCTTTCGGTGTATAGCGGGTCAGTGCGACCGCCGGTCGGATTCGTCGGTCGTGGAATCTGCACTCACCAGTAGCACGAGCCCGATCAGGACAAGCGTCACGATAATCATTTGGACTGATCCCTGCCGGCGCAAAGGCCGTGAGTGGCGGATCGCGATTCCTCCTCGATCAACTCGCCGATCAGCGCCGCAGCGATTGCAAAGAGGTCGGCGCCGGCGTGACGATCGCGGCGGGTGAGCAGCAGAAATGCCATGTCCCGCAATCCGACCTGCAAACGAGTCCAGGAAGACGAGTTCATTGCCGGGGGTGAGAGGTTGCGGCGGATGGCACACCAGAACGCGTGGAGACGATGGGTGTTTCATCAGCGGGACTCCAAGGGACGTCCGGCCACCAACGTTTCGTGACCAGCGATTTGCCTGGCTCGACACTTTCTCCGGGTCGGGGGGTCGCTACACTTACGCCGCTGTGAGTGGCGGCTGCCAGCACTCGCTCGATGGGCTCGGTCCAGCTGTGAGGCGCGAGATTGAAAAGTCCCCAGTGGATCGGAATCAGGACCCGCCCTTGAACGACGCTGTGGGCGGTCACCGCCTGCTCGGGGCCAATGTGCCAGTCTGGCCAGTTCGCATTGTATGCACCGATCTCGATCAGCGTGGCGTCGAACGGGCCGAGACGACGTGCGATTTCGGCAAACGCATCCTGCATGCCTGTGTCGCCTGAGAAGTAGACCCGATGCTTGGGACCGACCAAGGCATAACCGGACCAGAGAGTCAGGTCCTTGTCGAACAGGCCGCGCCCGGAGGCGTGGCGGGCCGGGGTGCTGGTGATTTCGAGGCCGACAACACGCTTGGTTTCCCACCAATCGAGTTCGACGATACGCTCTTCCGGCACACCCCAGAACGCGAGGTGAGCGCCCACCCCCAACGGCACGATAAACGTCGTCCGTCGGTTCTTCAGCGCCGCAATTGTGCGGTGATCAAGGTGGTCGTAATGATCGTGCGAAATCACGACGACATCGACCGCCGGCAAATCGGCCAACCGGAGTGGTGGTTCATACCAGCGCTGACCTCCGACCCAATCCACCGGCGAGACCCGCCCCCCCCATACCGGATCGGTCAACACCCGGAAACCATCGATCTCGATGAGCGTGGTAGAGTGCCCGAGCCAGGTAATCCGGAGACCGGAATCGGGCGCCACATTAAACCGCGCCGGATCGACTCGAACGATCGGCACCGGCTGAGCCGGCCGCGAATGAGGGACGGAGCGCAGCGCAGCACGTGTCCCCTTAGCGTAGTCGGTCCAGAGCGGTTGGGGATTGCGAAATTTCCCGTCGCGCCAAAGCGGCGAACGTTCCATCCGGCGGCGTCGGTCGGCGTCGGGCCGCTTACCCAAACCCGTCAAACCTCCCGACAAGCAGTCAGTCAGTGTGACAAGCGTGGCGGCACCGGCACCGATAAATTTATTTTGTAGCCATCGGCGGCGGCGGTTGGGCGGGGAGGATTCCGAAGGCAGGCTAGCGGATAGGATGGACATGGTGGTGAGGCCGGGATGAATGAGAATTCAGTAGATGCCGCCGCCGACGCGAAGCTGCTCACCGGTGACCCAGCCGGAATCGTCGGAGGCGAGGAAGACCGCCGCCCTGGCAATATCCTGCGGCTGGCCAGCGCGACCGAGCGGCGTCCTGCTGACGGCGTTCTTTTCGAAGTCCGAGCCCGCGATGCCCGCACTTTGCGCACCTTCGGTAACCGTGAAGCCCGGGTTGATTGCATTGACGCGGATATTTTTCAGCCCGAGTTCCTTCGCCAGTACGCTCGTGATGGCGCCCACCGCCGCCTTGGTGGCGCTGTAGACGGCGCTCGCGGGCGGCGTGAGGTCGGTAATTATGGAGCCGGTGTTGATGATGGTGCCGCCCGTGGCCGGAAAGTGCTTCACCGCTTCCTGGGTGGTCAGCAGCAGTCCAAACACGTTGACATTGAACTGCCGGTGATAGTGCTCCGGCGTGATCGCCTCGAGTGGCGCGAACTCATAGACACCCGCGTTGTTCACGAGGATGTCGAGCTTGCCGAAGGCGGCCTTGGTCTCGGCGAGGAGCCGGGTGATGTCGGCCGGCTTGGCGACGTCGCCCTGGATGGCGACGGCCTTACCGCCCGCGGCGGTGATCTCGGCGACGACCTGGTCGGCGCCGGCTTTGCTGGAGGCGTAGTTGACGACAACGGACGCACCCGCGGCGGCGAGGTGCTTGGCGATGGAGGCGCCGATGCCCTTGGAGGCACCAGTGACGAGAGCGGTTTTACCCGCGAGCTTGGATTGGGTGTTGGATTTCATGGTGAAAAGAAAAATGTGAGGCGCGAAGTGTGGCGTTTGAGGAGCGCGGAACATGCCCCGCCCTGCGGGGACCCCTCTTGAGAGGGCAGCTAAAGATCCCCGGATCGAGCGAGCATTCGCGCAGGACCCCTTGGCCCACCATTCCAGTGGACCCAAGCAGTATCACTTTCATGGTTACGCTTCTTAGTTGCGGCGCTGCGCCTCTGCCCGCTGGGTGAATCGCCAATGCGCGGGTGTAGTACCTTCCCAGGTGCGGAACGCCCGATAGAACGAGTTGGGGTCCTCGTAGCCGAGCAGATATGCTGCCTCGTTTATCTCGATGGAAGATTGGGTCAGATATTGGCGCACGAGTTCCTGCCTCGCTTCGAGCAGGAGCTGGCGAAACGTTGCGCCTTCATCCGTGATGCGGCGTTGCAGGGTGCGGGGGCTCAGCCCAAGTTCCCGGGCGACGATCAAAACATCCGGGCGATTGCCGGCCAGAAGTCGTTTGAGAACCCATTTCACTTTCTGTCCGATCCGCACCCCGGCGCTCTGACCCTCCAGTGCTTTTTCCAACTGGGGATTCAGCATCTCCAGTAAATCCGCATTATGAGTCGCGAAAGGAAGATCGAGGTCCGCGGAGCGCAGGACAAGACGGTTGCGCCTGGCGTTGAATTTCACCGGGCACTTGAAGAACTTCTCGTGAACGCCTGTGGCTTCCGGGGTGCGCCTCAACTCAACCCGCTTGGGGTTCACCGACATTTGAGTACCGCGCCGCCCGAGTTCAATGAATATGGCAAAGGAAGCATCCGTGAGCAAGGCGGGTTCGTCACCGTCTGGATAAAACCAGACTGTTTCGATGGCGCATTCCCCTCCTCGCACCGTGAGGTTGATTTCTTCCGGACAGCAAAGCCGCTTGTAGCGAGCTATCCGCTCTAACGCGTCGTGATAGTTGCGCGCGTGGATCGCAGCAACCATCGCCGGATTATAGTGCTGAGGGGAAAGTTTGCTTGCCAGATTTAACCCGGCTGCGGGATCCGTGTTCAGTTCACCAATGGCGCGCCACAGGGAGAAAAACTGAGCGGTCGTTACGAAGTTTTTCTCACCGTCATAGATCGTGGGTGACAATCCGCTCTTTCGAAGGACGGCGGCTGGAGTAAGGCCAATGTGCTTCAATCCAGTCCAAAAAGTCTGGATGGCTTTGAACTTGTCGGGAGGCTGCGTATTCATGGCGGTTGAGGTGGACGCGATGAGCTTGGAAAATAGTTAAGCCCGGCCCAAGACCTTAAGGACCACGGCGTCGGTGAAGGAGACGTTGTTGTCGTTGTGATCCGCGGACTGGGTGAATCCAGTGATGAACCAAATTTTATTCATGATGTTTTGCCGTCTTGGTCACCGGGTCAATCCGGTGGAGGTGACGGCGCTAATCCTAACCGAACAGATTGCCGTTGTGACTAGCAGGACGTGACAAACATCTTGCAAAATGTGCCAACGCAAAGCGACCGGTATCCATCCGCAAAGGCTAGCAATTCCTTATTCCAAGTCATGCACGTTTCGCGGAGTCATCCCAAAACCTGAACTGGAATATGCCTGATGCCAGCGCTGACGGATAGTGGCGCCTGTGCGCCTACCCTCATGACGACTTCTCAACCGAGGCAATTTCCTGGAGAGCCGTTCGCAGCTGGCTCATATCGAGCGGCTTGGTCAAATGCCGGGTAAATCCGGTCGCGGTACTCTCTTGCAGGTCGGATTCCATCCCATAGCCACTGAGCGCGATTCCCGTCAGACGATACTTTTGCGAGAGGGTGCGCATTACGTCCAGTCCGCTGCCGTGGGAAAACCCAGGTCGCTGATCACGAGATCGAGGCTCTGCCCATTGCCGTTCATTTCCGCTTCTGCCAGGCGCAACGCGTCCGCCACAGTGGTGGCATGCCATACCGTGTGTCCCCACGAGCCGAAGAGACGTTTGAGGGTCATCGCAGTGTCGCCGTGGTCTTCCACCAGAAGAATCCTCAAGAAACGCGTGTGCGGACCCACGCCGCCTGTGTTGATGGCGCTCCTCGGCGACGACTCGAACGGTTGTGTCTTCTCCACGGGTCTCTGCTGCGCAGTCAGCGGAAGCGTCACGGTGAAGGTGCTGCCCTTCCCGCGTCCCGGACTGGATGCGATGAGTTCGTGACAGCCAAGGCATCGCATGCCGCATCCAGTAAATGGATGCATATGGTCGAATCTACTGAAACGATATTCGGTTTGTCAGGTTTAGCCATTGGGGATCGTTTTCTCACCCGGTCCGCGGCCAGATTTTCAAACGAACCAGTATATAGTCCCGCCCCAGACAACGTAGTTCCGCGTCGGACAAAAGAGGAAGCACCTGCCGCGACCCTGTTTACTTTTTCCATCGCTGCACAATCCAGGAGGATTCAACCCCATGATCCATGCGATCAAAGCCGCCGTATGCGGCTTCCGCCGGCTTTGAGAACAACCGCCCATCTCTTTTCAGGAAGCTCGATCTGCCACCAACTGATACCGGACCTGCAAGGTGAATGCTCCCGTCGCTGCGACTGCCCGTACTTAAAGATAATATCCCGGCCGAGAGCCATGGATCCGGGTGCTTGCACTCGTTGACGAGGTAAACACGCCGAAATTTTTTACGACTTCGTTCTGTCCGCCGCCCCTCTCGATTGGTTTCTCTCTGAGGTTGGAAGACACGCCACAATCGACCCTTATTAGTGCATACCGCCTTAACGCATCGACTCGTCGCTTCGCATCGTAGTTCGCAGGTCCGATTTCAGAACAGCTCCCAGGAATTTGACCTGCTGGTCCGTAAATCGGTGGACAGCGCCGGATGCGTTCGGTACCCGCCTGATTGGCGGTGGCTTTGGCGGCACGGCGCGGGCGATGACTGGTTCATAATTTGGAGCCGTGCTGGGCGCAAAATCGGCGAACTCGCGCGCGGGATTTTACTCAATCGTGCAAATCATCGGTTGTGTACCTTATTTCGGATACGCTAAGCACACGTCACCGGCGATTCGCCAGCGCTTCATGGTTCGTTTTCGCCAAGCAGGCCATTGCTATTAATCGTCAGCCGGTCGCTTGAAACTCCCCCATGAATGGTCGTGTTGCCGTTAATTGTTACGGTGCTGGCAGGAGCTGTCACAAATCCGTGAATGCCGGAGCCAGTGTTGAGCGTTACTCCTCCCGAGTAGACTTCGAGGTCGAGCCATTCGGGATGATCGACGGTTCCGCACTTGCCGTTGTTAAGCGTCAATCCGTTGGCGAGACGGATAATCACAGGGCCGGCGATCTGCACGGCGCTCGCACCGTTGAGCGTGAGACCTTGCAACTGATAAAGCGCGGGCGTGGTGGTGCCAGCCGTGCCGAGCACGAAGCTACTTGAGCCGTTGGCGACAAAGGTTCCGTAGGCACCAGCGGGCACGACGATAGCGCCAGCGTTGCTGTTCAGGGTCAAATTGCGCAGCGTGGCGAAACTGCCGATGGGATCACTGTGATTGTTCACGGTTACGTTGCGGATACCCACGGGTGCAGTCGGCGCGACGACGGTGGGCATCGCGATCGCATTGATGCGACGCACGAGATAGCTAAGGACGGAGCCACCGTTGAGCGTGACCGTGTAGTTCGTCGGCGTGGCGCTACCGGGGGCATTTTTCGTACCAGCGAAAATCGGATTGCTGTTCAGTTGAACGGTCGGCGTACCGGGAACGAGAATGTCGCCGGAAATCGCGGTGTAGCCGTTAAGGGCAAAATTTTCGGGCAGGAGCACTTGGACGGAGCCTTCGACGATACCATAAATCGATGGGGCATGGCGCACGAGGGCGGTGATCGTGATGATGAGCGTGTCAGACCTGGTGACCGAGTAGTTCGCATCATTGATCGTGGTGATAACCGTGTACAAACCTGGATAGATGGGTGCGGCGGCAACGCCGTTGTAAGTGAGATTGACGGTGAGGCCAGCGGGGTTGGTCGTGGCCGTGACAGTTTTGGCGGTGCCATCATAGGACTGGGTGAGCGGCGCGAGGGCGATCGTTGCGGTCGTGGACTTGGCGATCACGAGCGTGCCGCTGGCCGTGCCAGCGTAATTGATGTGGTTAATCGCAGCGGCGACGGCGTAGCTCCCGGCATTGGTTGGCGGAGTAGCGCTACCGTTGTAGGTCATCGTCACAGACAAGCCTGCGGGCCAAGTCAAAGCGGTGGCGGATTTCGGCGTGCCGTCGTAGGTCGATGCAAGTGAGCCAAGCGTGATTGTCGCAGGTGCTTTCGCGATGACGAGCGCGCCAGTGGCAGAGCCGGTGTAATTCGCATCGACGATGATCGCGGCGACGGCGTAGTTGCCAGCGTTGATCGGAGGAGTGGCGCTGCCGTCGTAAGTGATGTTCACGGTGAGGCCGGCAGGCGTGGTCGTGACGGCCGCGGACTTCGGCGTGCCATTGTAGATTAGCCCGAGACCGTTCAATGCGATAGGTGCGTTGGCTTTGTTCACCGTGATCGAGGTAGAGGCGGTGGCACCGGAGAAATTCGTCGTGTCGTTGGGCGTGAAAGCGACCGTCAGTGTCTGATCCGCGCCGGCGTTGAGAATCGTGCCGGCAGCCGGCGTGTACGCGAAGATGCCGACGGTGCTGGCACTCGCGTTTAACTGTGAACCGCCGATTGCGGTGCCGTAGCTGATCGCTGCAGGCGCGCTCCAGGTAATCATCGGCGTGGCTTTCGCAATGACGAATGTGTCGGTGGAGGTACTGGCGTAGTTGGCATCGAGAACTACGGCCGTCACGGTATAACTGCCGGCATCGACGGGACCGAGTGTGTAACCTTTCGTTGCGATGCCAACGATTTGGAAGCTGCCGCCAGCAGCGGCGGCAGGCAGACTTGTGATGCCGTTTTCAGTGCTGCCGGTGTAAGCGCCGGCATCGGCGAGAATCAAGATCTGTAGCACTGCACTCTGGCCGGGCGTGAGCACGCCGGCGTGAACCGCCGCGGTGGCCAGATCGGAGTCGATTGTGTAGCCGCCGGAATTCGTACCATGAACGCTTCCGGCAAGGGCGCCGGTGGCGCTGACATAGAGCGTCTCACCGATGGCGGGAGCGTAGCTCTGGAGCGTTCCCGTGAGCGGAGTGATTGCGGCGGGTAGGCCGTCGTAGCGGAGGAGAATGGTGAGGCCGACGGGTGCCGTCGTGACCGTCGCGGATTTCGGCGTGCCGTCATAGGTCGCCGTGAGGTGGTCGAGCGCAATGGAGGCCGCCGCTTTGTTCACGGTGATCGTGGTCTCGGCGCTAGCGGCGGTGAAATTGCCGGTGTCCGCTGGAGTGAACGCGACGCTCAAAATTTGCTCTGCGCCCGCATTGAGGACGGTGTCGGCGGCGGGCGTGTAGATCAATACACCCGCGGTGTTGGCAGTTGCGTTCAGTTGAGCAGCGCCGAGCGCGGTGCTGTAGGTGATCGCAGCAGGAGCGTTCCAAGTAAGCGTGGGCGTGGCTTTCCCAATGACGAGTGCGCCGGTTATAGAGCCGTTATAGTTCGCGTCGGCGATGGTCGCGGCAACGGAGTAGCTGCCGGCGTTGATGGGCGTGGTGGCGAAGCCGTCGTAAGTCACGGTGACGGACAGGCCAGCGGGGCTGGTGATGACACTGACGGGTTTTGGCGAGCCATCGTAGGTCTGAGTGAGATCGCCGAGAACGACGGAAGCGCCAGCTGGAGCGATGACGAGCGTGCGGGTCGCGGAGCCAACGTAGTTGGGATTGGCAACCGTGCCCACAACGGTGTAGCTGCGGGCCTCGGTAGGCAGCGAGGATGAGCCGTCGTAAGTAAAGGTTACAGGCAGACCCGCCGGGTTGGTCGTTGCGGTGACAGACTTGGGCACACCGTCGTACACGTAAGCCAGGTTGCTGAGAGTGACGGTGGCCGGCGCTGGAGCGATGACGAGCATGCTGCTCACAGTGCTGTAGAAGAGCGGATCGTTAATAGTCGCGAGCACCGGATAAGAACCGGCCGCAGTCGGGACGCTCGAACTGCCATTGTAGGTGACGGTGACAGTCAAGCCGGAGGGCGTCGTCGCGGTGGTCACCGCTTTGGGCGTGCCATCGTAGATCGGATTGAGATTGCCCAGGGTCAGCGTAGCGGCGCTTCGTCCCGTGAAAGTAAATTTATCCGCAGAGACGGCGAAGCCGGTCGTATTAGCCGCGTTCCGGCCAGTAGTCATGAGACGAATCGTATGCGTACCGGTGGAAGCGAACGTCACTGAACCGACGGTCACCGTCGGATAGGTATTGGTGGCGTTATACTGGTCGATCGTGCCGCCAACCGTCACCCCATCGACGGCAACGCTCACTTGGGCGCGGTTGTTCCCAGATTTATAGGCGAGTTGCATCGTATAACTGCCGGCGGATACAGATCCCGTTGTAAACGTAATGGATTGGGCGGTGCCGTTGGCACTGAGCTGAACCCATTTCCCTCCACTGGTGAGTGCATCGGTATTGATCGCAGTCGCCGCACCCACGGGAACGGTGGTGAACGCCAGGAGTTCAGCCTCGAACGACGGGGACGGGGTCCCGGCCTGAGGCGTCGCAAAAGCCTCGAAAGAATCGGGGCTTTCACCGAGCGCATTGATCGCGGAGATCACATAATAATAAGGGGTGCCATTGGTCAGGGCCGTATCGGTGTAGGTGGGCGTGACGATGCCGCTGGCAATCGCGGTGTAAGGCCCACCGGTTGTCAGCGCGCGTTTCACCACATGGCTGGCCGCGCCGGGAGAGGCGGTCCAATTCAGCACCACCCTGACATCGCCGTTGCCGGCCATCACACCGGTAGGCGCGGCTGCCACCTGGCTTGCCTGAGCGAGAAAGAGGAATCGGTCGGCCGACAGGAGAAATCCGGTGCCCGACGCATTCCTGCCTGTGACTGTTAAGCGGATACGGTGGGTGCCGGCCGAATTGAATATCACGCTGCCAACAGTTGCCGTGGTGAACGCGTTGGCCGCGGCATACTGGTCCAGACTGCCGACAAGGCCATCGTCCACGGTGAGATTGAGCTGACCGCGATTGTTATTCGCCTTGTAGATCAATTGAAGGTCATACGCTCCGGCCGCAACCGGGCCGGTCGTAAACTCGACATACTGACCGGCAGCGCTCGAATTGAGCTGCACCCAATTGCCCCCGCCCGCAGGTACATCGGGATTTACGCTCGCGCTTGTCCCGACGACGGTGCGGCTCAGGCTTTCCGCTTCGAAAGCGGCCGTCGTGCCGACCGCGGGCGTAAACGTCGCGGCGCTGGTCTGACTGGAGTCAGAACCTTCGCCGTTCGCGTTGATTCCCGATACGACATAGTAATACGTCGTGTTAGGGGTAAGGCCGACATCGCTAAAAGTGGTGGCAGCAATTTCCGCAACGATCGTGGTATAGGGACCGCCGTTGGCCGCGGAACGCTTTACATTGTAGCTGGTCGCACCCGCGCTGGCCGACCACGAGAGATTGATCCGGATGGACGAGGCCGCTGTGGCAGTCGGGCTGGCGGGCATGGCTGGGATAGACGCTCCGATGGTATACGCACCGGTGGTGACGCCGCTCTCAGTGAAATCGGTTGAATAAGCGACGGCTTTTAGCGTCGTACCCGTGCTGATTGCGACCGGGCCGGAATAAAGCGTGCCTGTGGCGAAGGTGGGTGTGCCGCCATCGGTGGTGTAACGGATCGAGGCCGCTGGCGTGGCAGAGCTGATGCTGACCGATTGCGCATTGGCGAAGATCCCGGGCGCTGGACTGAAGGTGGGTGCCGCAGCGGCGTTAAAGATCTCGACGACGGGTGCGGCGTTGCTGCTGTTTAGCGCCAAAGAATAAGTCACCCGTTGCAACAGGCCGCCCGTTGCATCGAAAACCAGCACGACGGTGCTCTGCTGCCCAATGGTTCCTGAGTATTCTGACGCCAGATTGGCCGCGACATTGATTCGCGTATCGCCGGAACCGAGCACCATGCCGTTGTCCAAACGCAGCGAAAATGTGTGATTGAACGTGTCTTCATTCAGCAGCATGACCGAGAGAGTCGCCTGCGCGGAGGAGCTGGTGCCCAGTACCGCGACGTTAGGGCTGGACGACATCCCATCAAGGTAACCCCCGGGCAAAAGATAGTTGGCGATCATCTGCATGTGATAATAGCTGGAACGAGGCACGGGCGCGGACCACGAGCCGCCGAGGTAACCGAGATCGCCCGCACTGCCATTGCCTCCGCCTTCAAGCAGGCTCCACGTATTCATCACCGCCACGCCCTGCTTCATCGCCACCCGGTAATATTCGGCGAAGAACTGGCCGTTCAGGAAAGATGACACGCCATAACCGGATGGCGTGTTGTTCGCTGGATTGCTTGTGGTGATATTAAATTCGGTCAGTGCCCACGTGAGCGCCGATGCCCCGGTCCGACCCTGCAGCGAATTGGCATAGGCAATCCGGTTCAATAGTGGAACCACCCGGGTGGACTCAAACCCGCTGTGCATGTCATTCAGCGCATCAGCGGTCGTGAAGCTTGTACCGCCGTAGCGATGAAAGCTCACGCAGTCCACGTAGTACCGGCCGTTGCTGTCCTTCCCGGTAATGTCCGATCCTCCACCCAAAAGCTCATTGAACTTTGTTGAACTGAACGACGCCAGATCGGGAGCCACGATGGTAATGCCCGGATCGACATCGCGCAGCAAGGGGGCAATCTGCTTGATATAAGCCGCCACCTCCGCCGCCATTTGTGCATCGGTCCCCACGTAATTCAAATCAGGCTCATTGCCGATCGACCAATATTTGACGTGCCGGGCATTTGTCAGGTTGATGTAGGTCAGCGTATTGATGGCAGTCTGGAGCGACGCAAACCTCGACACTTGGATGAGGGGCTCGGCGCCAATACCGCGAATCTGGTCGACTTGCTGCAGGAGCAAGGAATCCGACAGCGGCGTCACATCGAAAGTGTGTCCGCCAATTCTGACAATCGCCACGCCGCTGTTCTTGATCGTTGGCCAGGCGGAGTCGGGCGTTTGATACCAATCGTTTTGTCCAATGAGATACGGGGTTACCGGAATACCGGCCGGGAATGCGCCAAACCCGACAGTGATCGACCAGATAAAGAGAAGGCCGACGTAAAGATACTTCATCGCTGTTGTAATAGGCTTCATTGGATTCTTTAAAATTAAACGGAGCATCCCGTTCATTGTGATGATGGCTGTCGTCTCCGCGGTTCGGTTCGAACCCGCGCACATCTCGCCAAAAATTCACGGTCGCAATCAAAGCAGGCAGCGTGCTTCGAGCGGTGCTTCAGGCCGGGAATACCGACATGGCACGTCAACCGTTGCGTGTCCGGGAGGTTCATGGGGCGGGGTTGATCGCATTCATCCAAGGAGTGTCGCCGGCCGGCAATGCTGCGCTTTTTCATACGTAAGAAAACGATTGGCTTCACCGGCAATTATTCCGATGCGCATGGTCTCAAGCCGCCCGTTACCGTGCGCCGAAGCGGACTTTCTTTTCGCTGGTGCCCCCATCCTTCGAACACTTGCGTCCGCGCCGGATCCCGTTTTTTTCCTGCGCATGAAACCTCGTGTCACGACCTCGGACATCGCCCGCGTCGTCGGCCTGCACCAAACAACGGTGTCACTGGCATTGCGTGGTGATCGACGCCTGAGACCCGAAACCATTGCCCGAATCAAGAGTGCGGCAGAAAAGCTCGGCTACGTGCCGGATCCGATGCTGACCGCACTCGCCTCCTACCGCCGGTCGCGACGCCCGCGGGCGAACCACAGCTTGATCGCATGGATTACGAACTGGCCGACACGCCAGGGTTGGCTTTGCCGGCCGATGTTTGTCCAATTTTATGAAGGTGCGCGCCAGCGGGCCTCTGAACTCGGTTACCGCTTGGAAGAATTTTGGTGCAACACGCCAAAAATCAGCCCTAAGCGTTTTTCGCAAATTCTCTATGCCCGCAGCGTGCAGGGCCTCATCCTCGCACCTCAGCCCGATGGAGTCACTTCGATGGAACTCAACTGGCCTCACTTCAGTGCGGTCACGATCGGTCCCACTCTGCGCTCCCCGCTTCTTCATATGGTAACCAACGATCAATATCGCACCATTTTCAGGCTGTGCGAAATACTGTGCGAGCGGGGATACCGTAGAATCGGGTATGCGATCGAAAAGCACCACGATGAGCGGATGAATCAATTATGGAGTGCCGCGTTCGACCGCTTCCAACGCGATCTTCCGGCAAACCGGCGGACAACCCGATTTGAAGGCCCGCGCGACGCGGAACGTATCCGCTCCTGGCTTCTGGCCACCAAGCCTGATGTGGTTTTCGACTGCGAAGAAAAAGGCTGGTCGATCCTCAAATCGCTCCGTGATTCCGTCGGCTTTAAACCTGACTTCGCTTTGATCGGTGTTACATCGGACAAAACCGGGCTCTCTGGAATGAGTGAGAACGCGCCAATGGTGGGGGCCGTGGCCGTCGACCGCCTGGCCGCGCTGCTGCATCTCGGAGAGGTTGGCATTCCTTCCGTCGTCACCCACACCCTGCTCGAAAGCCATTGGGTGAATGGCTGAACCGCCGCGCTGTGCGATTCGAAAAAATAAAGAGCCGTGGTCTCGACCGCTCTTCGGCACGAGTAACTCAAGCCTCGCCCAGGCGCATTCCCAGCGGAATGATAATCCGCCCTACCTTCCCTTGCCGGAATCAGGCGGCTCCACCTTTAGGTGCACACCGATGATGTCTTGGATCGTGAGGTCACACGTTTAATTCCTGGCGTCAAATCCGGCCCGGTCGCAGAGTGCCCCGCGACCCACCGACCCTCCATGAGATGGATGTGTTGCAATGAGTCGGGCCCATATTGATTGCGATTCAGTCGCGCGACCAGGTGATCAAGCGCGGTGGCGCCAAGGAGAAGATCGTTCTGAAATATTCCGGTGCGTTCGCTCTCGGCCTCATCGACGGCCAGTGTCACGACTCCAATACCGCGTTGTACCCGATAGGGGCTGTGGGTGTTGAACACGCCGAAAATAATCACCTCTGGCTTTTGGGTTCCGCACCATTCAGGCAGGGCGCTCTGAACGTCCTCATTGGTGGGAGGCAGGAGCGGCTGGATTTTTTTCAATCCTGGCAGAGACTGAAGGCCGAAGCCATACGCGGCGAGCCAGCGGTTGCCAAGGCGCTGACTGGTTTCCTGGCTCGCGACAAATCCGATGCGCCGGTAACCGAGCTGATGGCATTTCTGCATCGCCAGCATCATCGACTGAAAATGATCATTGGAGATGCGTTCGATGGTCGGTGTGATCACGCTCAGACCGATCCCGACGACCGCGAACCGGCTGACATCGAGTCCCAAGTCGGTTTCCCCATGCGGCAGCGGCGCCACGATCAATCCATGAATTCCGCGCGCGTGCAGTATCTCCATATACCGGCGCGCGGTCATGCCCGGTGAATGGGTGGCGAGTTCCTCTAGTCGGTAGCCCAATTCATTCGCCCGCGCCTTGGCTCCCTGATAAAAGCGCATAAAAACCGGATTTCCACGCCAGGACTCGTCAGGCCGGTGCGTGACCACATAAGCCAGCGCAGCCTTGAACTGCAGGGGGCGGCCTGTGCTGCGAGCGGTCATCAGCGCGGCGACCAACGGATTCGTCCGATAACCCAGTTTTTCGGCGGCGCGACGGATCCGCTCGCGGGTGGCCTCGGGAATGGAACGATCATTGCGCAGGGCCATCGAAACGGTCGAGCGGGCCACGCCGGCGGCTTCGGCAACTGCGCTCATTGAAGGAGGTTTCGATGGCATAAGACGAACGTTACGGAGGGGAAATTTAACGGCCAAGCGATAACTTCCGGTATCACCGCCATGGTTCGGGCCAGAGTATTGAGAGACCTTTAAAATGGGGCAATCCAAGGGTTGAACAATGTCAGTGATTTGGAGGCGGACATTCGAAGGGAATGAGCTTTTCTGCCCCAACCCACCCCGGGAATACCCCACCCGATTGCGCCTATGCCGACCACCCCTGACCGCCCCCACCTTTCGACACTAGAAAAACTAGGTTACGGACTGGGCGATACTGCCTCGAATTTCATTTTCCACACCTGCAACGTATTTCTGTTCTATTACTACACCGACGTGTTCGGCCTTGCTGCAGGTGCCGTCGGCACACTTTTCCTGGTCACCCGGCTCGTCGATGCCCTGGTTGATCCACTGGTGGGTGCGCTGGCCGACCGCACGCAGACGCGCTGGGGAAAATACCGTCCCTATCTGCTGTGGTGCGCCATTCCGTTTGGCGTCCTGGCGTATATTCTTTTCGCCAATCCCGCACTGACGCCCAGCGGAAAGCTGACGTTTGCCTACGTCACTTACATGCTGATGACGCTCGGCTACACGGCGATCAACATCCCCTACTCGGCTCTGATGGGCGTGATCACGCCGTCCTCGCAAGAGCGCACCGTGCTCTCCAGCTGGCGGTTCGCCTGCGCATTTACAGGCCAGTTATTGATCGGGTTCAGCGCACGGCCACTCGTGGCGACGCTGGGCCACGGTAATGAAGCGGAGGGGTTTCGTGCGACGATGGCGATCTTCGCCGCAGTCGCCGTGGGACTTTTCTTTTTCTGCTTCGCCACCGTGCGCGAGCGTGTGCATCCGCCGGCGGGTCAGCGGGGCAATCTTCGCAGGGAGTTGGGACAACTCGCGCGCAACCGGCCATGGGTGGTACTTTTTTTCGCGGGCATTTTTACGCTGGCCAACGTGGCAGTGAAAGGCGCGGTCACCGTGCATTACTTCAAATACTTCGTCCAGGATCGCGGGCAACCGGTCCTCTTCTTCCTGGATCGCACGACTATTTTCATGACTTCAGGAACCATCGCGCTGATCGCGGGCGTCTGCTGCACCAAGTGGTTCGCGGCCCGCTGGGGCAAGCGTGAGCTCATGATCACACTGAAACTGCTGAACGCCGCGAGCACGATCGCGCTGTTTTTCATCCCGCCCGATCAGTTCTGGCTGATGGTGGCGGTCAATGTGGTGGGAACTTTTATCGCTGGCCCGACGCCAGCGCTGGTTTGGGCGATGTATGCCGACACCGCCGACTACGGGCAGTGGAAGTTCGGACACCGTTCGACCGGCTTGATTTTCTCCGCCGCCCAATTTGCCCAGAAAATGGGACTGACCATCGGCGGCTTTCTCGCCGGCTGGCTCCTCTCATGGATGGGCTTTGTGGCGAACCAGCAGCAGTCGGACACCTCCCTGCTGGGCGTCCGGATATTGTTTACCGCGGTGCCGGCCGGCATCGCGACGCTCAGCGCACTCACCATTTTATTTTATCCCCTAAAAGAATCAGAGGTAGCCAGAATGGAGAAGGAACTGGCTGAGCACCGCGCCACCGAAGCCACCGCTTGAGAACCCGGTGACTAAAACCGGCCGGAAGGCGGCAGGTTCGCACCGTTGGCGTTAATGATATCCCGATAGAGGAACGCGGAATCCTTGAGGGTGCGTTGCTGGGTCGCGTAGTCCACATGGATGAGGCCGAAGCGGTGCTTGTAACCTTCGGCCCATTCAAAGTTGTCCATCACCGACCAATGGAAATATCCCCGCACATCCACACCGTCCCGCGTGGCTCGTCGCAACTCGGCGAGATGCCGCACGAGATAATCGCAACGCTGGGTATCGTGAACCCGGCCGTCGAGTGACCGCCAATCGGGATTAGCCAGGCCATTTTCACTGATGATAATCGGCAGACGGTAGCGTTCCTGAAAAAAACGCGACGCCCAATAAATCGATTCGGGCACAATCGACCACTGGAACGATGTGCGCGGATTGCCCACTCCGTCGGACACGATGACCGGCGCGCCTTGGACGCCAGCGCGCACCCGGCGACCGTTGTAGATATTGAACCCGTAGAAATCGAGCGGCTGGCAAATCGTCTTCAGGTCATCCGCGGGAAAATCAGGGAAATCGGCTCCGTAAACAGGCTTCGCATGCTCGGGATATCTTCCGAGCAGCGCGGGATCGGACCACAAGGCGATATCCCACACGTCCGGTTGTTCGGCCGTGAACATCGCCCGGCTGGCCGCGGCAATGTCTTCCGGCTTTTCCGTGGCTGGCACCCGGGCGCCCGCAACCGGCGCGATCCCAATCACCGGCTTGCGGCGCGCGTAAGCGCGGATCGTTTGCACGGCGAGGCCATGGGCCAGCAACGTATGGTGGTTGGCGCGAAGGACCTCGCTCCAGCCCAGACGGTCGCCGGGCGCGTGCCGCCCTTCCCTCAGCCCGATACCGATGAAGCACTGGGGCTCGTTGAAGGTAAACCAGTGCGCGACTCGATCGGACAATTTATCCACCACGAGGCGCACATAGTCCTGAAACCAGCGCGGGCTGTCGGGATTCAGCCAGCCACCCCGGAGATAAAGCGCGTGCGGAAAATCCCAATGGAAGAGCGTGACCCACGGCTCGATCCCGGCCGCCAGCAGCGCGTCAATGAGACGGTCATAAAAATCCAGGCCGGCTTGATTCGATGGCCCGGTGCCTTGCGGAAGAATCCGCGGCCAGGATACACTCAAGCGATAGGCCTTCAGACCGATTTCCTTCATCAGGGCGATGTCTTCGGGGAACCGGTAATAGTGGTCGCAGGCAACGGTGGCGTCCTGCTTCTCCCAGATTTTGCCGGGTTGAGCGGAAAACATATCCCAGACGCAGGCACCGCGCCCGTCCGCGCGGGTCGCACCTTCAATCTGATAGGAGGCTGCCGCGGCACCCCACACGAAATCATGGCGAAAGCTCATGGAAAAGACCGGCCGGTTTTATGGTGAATCGCCGAACAGGCAAAGGGTGGCGCCATATGGCGCGAGAGTCATTTCCGCCGGGGAGTTGGGATCCCATTCGCGCCTCACGCCCGGGGCTTTGTCCGCCAACAACCGGCACTCATGCCAGGAGCGCTGATCGGGCTGCCAGCCCGCCATCGACAGACGCACGGAGCTTACGGCCGGGTTTCGATTAATCACCAGGATCGCGCGAGCCCGAGGCGAAGATCGGATGGCAAAGGACTCGACTTGCGATGGCTCGGACGATTCCGCGGAAAAACAGGCGCCGCGCAGATAACGGTTGGATAATTGCACCAGCGCACCTGTCGGCCGCAGGCGGTGTTCGAGATCCATCAGTCCATAAGCTCCGTCGCGCTCATTCCAGGAAAGCAAGAGTGCGTTCGTGCCGCCCTCCACGATATATTTGTGCAGCAAGGCAAAGAAGATCATTCCTTCCGGGCCATGCATGAGATGCCTGGCGGCATCGATGTCGTAAGTGGCGGCCAGATGATATTCGTCGTAGACGAGCTCAAGCCGGTCGAGCCCCTGACCATCGAGATAAGCGCGGAGTTTTTTCACGCCGCTCGCGATTTCGGCTGCGCGGTTGAAGAGGTGCTGGTTGCGGTCGCCGCTGCCATCCAAGTCGGTCGCCCGGGGTGTTGCGTATTGATGAAAAGCAAAGAACCCGAGGTTGTCGCGCACGCCCGGTGTGTTGAGAAACAACTCCAGTCGGACCTGCTGGGAAAGATTCATCCACGCCGGAGAGATCTTGATCGGAGTCCTTGAAATCTCCCGCATGGCTACTGCGGAGCGCCGGAAGATTTCGCCGTAAGCGCCCATGCCCGCTTGATCTGCCAGGAATTTCACCTCGCGCTCGTTGATATTTTCCCAGAGCACGACGCCGCGCTTTTGCTCGTTGTTGACGATGTCGACGAGTTGCGCGCAGAAACGCGCGAAATCATCGTAACGGACGGGATCGAGCATTTCGGTGCCGGGCGCACACCACGCCCGAGGCCAGCCCGGGATGTTCACAATGACCTGGGCATGCAGTGGGGCCAGGTTGTCGAAGACGGCGGCGATTTTCCGCGCGTCCCAAGTCACACCATCTGCCTTGACCCACGATTTGTCGTCACCAGCGCGCACCATGGAATTCGCGTGCAGGCGGATCAACGCGACTCCCAAAGTCTTCAGGGCGTCCGTGTAGGCAGGCTTTGCCGATATCGCGGGATCGAGCCCGGTGAAGATATTGGTGCCATAGCCGGACGAAGGCGTCATTCCTCGCGGGGAATTCCAATCAACCGTCACATCGACGGCCCCGTGGATCACCGTGCAGCATGCCAGCGGCATCCAGATCGCGAACCGATGAAGCCAGCGAGACATCAAGGAAGGACTTCGGCCGGCTCGGCGACTTGCAGCGCCTTCTTCGCATAAAATTCCTTGAGCACAAAGAACGCTTCCTTGGGCGTGCCGTTTTGACCGATGAGACCCTTGCGGTTCCATCCGTCCTGAATAACCGGCAATGCCCGGCGCGGCGAACGAAAATCAAACAGGATCCAAGGTGTCATTCCCCGAAGCTGCGGGATTTTCTCCAGCATTGGCAGGGTCTGCCGGTAGCAGTCGGCCTGGAACTCCTCGGTGAAGCGGGTTTGCCGGTCACCATGCAGTCCCTGCAGCGCGTCCGCGCCAAATTCGCTGATGAGGACGGGCTTATTATAACGGATCACCCACTGAACTTTCGCACAGTCATCGGGCACGCCAACATACCAGCCGATATACTCGTTGAAACTCACAACGTCGGTAAACTCGGCGAGCGGGTCCTCGACGATCTTGATATTGGGATCCTTCGCATCCGCGTGGACCTCCATGGCGGCGGAGATGAGCCGCGTTGGATCGAGGCTTCTCGCGTGAGCGGCCAGCTTGGAGAGAAACGTCGTGCGCGCCGGTGAGACGGGAGTCTCGTTGGCCATTGACCAGATGATGACACTGGCGCGGTTGCGGTCGCGACCGATCAACTCGGACAGCTGGTTTTCCGCGTTGGCATAGGTGTCGGGATCGTCCCAGTGGATGGTCCAGTAAACCGGGACTTCCTCCCAAAGCAGCAGCCCCATTTCGTCGGCGACCCGGGCCATGTATTCGTTGTGGGGATAGTGCGCGAGCCGCACATAGTTACAGCCGAGGTCACGAGCCCGGCTGAGCAGGAGACGGGCCTCGGCTTCGGTGCAGACCCGGCCACCCCGGAGTGATTCCTCCTCATGCACACTGATGCCCCGAAGAAAAACGGGTTTGCCGTTGAGCAGTATATCCGGCCCGACCGATTCGATCGCCCGAAATCCGATTTTTTCCGTCACCCGGTCATCGCCGGACGTAAACGTCACCGTATAGAGTTTGGGCGTCTCAGGAGACCACAGGATGACGTCCTTCAGCTCAAACCCAATGGGCGCGCGACCGTCCCCGCCGGTGATGGCGTGCACGGTCACCCCCAGCTCAGGGATCAAGACCTTCACCGTCTTGCCCCCACCCATTCCATCAAGCTGTACGTATCCGTTGACGTGATTCATGGAACCCCGTTGCAGCTGCAATCCGTAGTCGCGAATCAGTGTGACCGGTGTTTCGACCAGAAACACGTCACGCGTCAGTCCGCCGTAGTTCCACCAGTCGGTATTGACCGTCGGCACGCCCGCCGCGTGGCGCTGGTTATTGACGCGCACCACCAGTGAATTGCCCGCAGGTCGCAACCGCCCCGTCACTTCGAACTGAAACGGACTGAAACCGCCAATGTGCCGGCCGAGCTTCTGTCCGTTCAGATAAACCTCAGCCTCATAGTTGGCGCCACCGAAGTAAATAAACTGCCGCGCAGCGTCGGCGCGAACGGCATAATCGAACTTCCGCCGATACCACACCGTGCCTTCGTAATAGAGCAGCTTGTCATCCTGCGAATTCCAGTCGCCCGGCACGTTCAGCGCCGGGCTGCGGTCAAAATCATATTCGATCAGGTCGCGATTGCTCTCTGGTTTGCGATCCAGGAAATAACCCCCGCTGGGATGAGCGGCCGTATCCCACGGCACGAGCCGGTAATCAAGATAGCCGTTGTCATACGGATCGATGATCACGTTCCAGCGGCCGTTCAGCGACAGGGTCTGGCGGGCGGTCACGTTGATCAGCGGGTTTTCGATGGCGCCGCCAAGGCTCACGCACGAGGCCAGTGCCGCGAAAGTTTTGAGGGAAATATTCTTCATAATCTAATTGGAAAGCCCCATCAGAAATGTGGCCGGAGCAAAATGCCCCGGCCACATTCAGAATGCAGTGGTCTGCGATGCGTCAGAAGTTCACCTTGACTGCGAAGGTGACGTTTCTCGGAGTAATGTAGCTGTAGGAGCCGGGAACGGTGACCCGCGACGGATCCGTGATTTTGCCGTTACGGGGCGCAAACAAAGTCGCCCCTGCATTGCTGAGACCATTGTTGCCGAAGATCGGATCGCTGTTGTCCAAAAGATTATCGATGTAGAGATCAAACTGAACGAGCTTCCCGCGCAGCTTGAAATCGTAGTGAAGCGAACCCGTGGCGACATAGAAGGAGTTGCCGAACACAGAGGTCGACGCATCGACCCGGGGGTCATCGATTGCCTTGGTCGGATCAGTGGGATCCTGGATGGTATCGCCGCCACGGTAACCGACAACCTGACCGGAGCGCCATTTGACACCCACGCCGAAACGAAGCCGCTTCAATTGACCGGACTGAATCGTGTAGTCGGTCGCGATGTTCGCGCCCCAATTATTGGAACCAAGCCGATCCTGATTAATCTGCGTGGCCGGATTATTTTTAATCAGGTTCGTCTGGAGATCATTCCATGCCTTGGCGGCAACGTCAGATTTCGTGAAATTATTGGCCAGAGCCGGATTGTAAGCAGCATTCGTGGGATCGGTATATTTCGGCTGGGTGCTCGCGACATTAGCTAAATCGATCAAAATGCCGGCATCGGTCAGAATTTTTCTCGCCCCCGCGTCAGCCGAGAGGAAATAAGCCTGCATGTGCGGATTTTTTTCCCGATCGTAGGTTTTGGTATAGCCCGCATTGGTCATCAGACGCCAGCCTCTGGTCAGGTTCGCCGTCGCCTCAAACTCGTAGCCCTTGGCCACGCCCGTCGCAGTGTCATAGACATTGAGGGGGAAATTGGCGACATTCTGGGCATTCCGCAGGGTCAAATCCGAGGCAGCCGTGGGCCCGAGCGGAGCCATCACGTAGATCGCATTATAGTCGCTCACGAAGTTACCGCCGGCGGCAGCGGTGTTATTTAACAAGTCGCCTTTCCCTGCCTGGGTGGAGGTAAACGCACCAAGCGAGATAGCGAGGCGGTTATTCGGCAGGGTGAAGCGGAGGCCGGCATCGTAGCCCTTCGAAGCGGTAGGCGGAAGGAGCGTGCCGTCCGTTGTCGGCTGCGCGGTGAGCAAGGTGAATGACTTGCTCACATTGCCATAAATGCCGATGGTTTTTGTGACATTAAACACGCCGCCGACCGTATAGGTATTGATGTTGGGCGTGATCACCGGCGCGTTGTAGTCGTTTTTAAAACGATCATTGGCGTACTGAGCCAGGGCGCCATTCGCGCCGTTAACGGATGCCCGCGGACGAACGTCGGCGGGAACCGCGGAACCCGTGGCCACACCGGCGGCGTTTTTGGGTATATACGTCAGGTTAAAGTAATCCTTGGGCGCCTTTGGCCGGAAGATAAGGCTTTTGCCGTCCCAGCCCGCTGGCATATCGCCCGAGTTGATGATGCGGTTCTCTTCGATCTTGGCGAAATCACGTCGGAATGCTCCAACGAAGATGAGCTTGTCGTTGAAGAAATTCCAATTACCCGCCGTCTGGAAGAATCGATAGGCCCTGAGCACATCGCGGTTGTTGTCCTCGCGGGTCGCATCATACACCCAACTTGGGGTGACCGTCTCGGTCAGACCGCTGATGGGATTGGTGATCTTGTAGGCTCGCGCACTGGGATCTGCGACCGCTCGATTCGCCTGATCCAGATAAATGCGGTTCCATGCCCCCCACTCACTAAATTGGGCGTTCGACTGGTCGAGCCAGGTGCGCGCATCAAGAGTCGCGCCGCCCGTAGGCAACGCACCCGAGGCCAGCGTGCGTTGGACCGGCATGATCATGGTGAGCGCCCTGAATTTGTTCTCCTGCCGCTCCGCGCCGCCAATCACACTGAATTGAAGATCACCGAATCCGAACTTCTTGTGATAGACCCCTTGCACGTGAACGCTCGCGGTCTCGTTCGCGCGGGGATTGCGATATTCCAGATACTCGACGAAGGGATGCAGATAGCCCGGGTTGACGGCCCCGGTTGGCAGGTTTTTATTGATGTCGATAAATTCCACCTCCAACTGGCGCCGGACGGCGGTATTGCCCATGATGTTCACCTTGTTGACATTGCCGGCGACTTCAAAAACCAAGTCGGGAGTTGCGCTGTAGTTGAAGACAAGGGACGCGTTTTTGGCCCTCTCGGTAAAGGTCGGAAGATTCTTGTTTGACCAGAGCGGCGTGAATTTGCGACTGGGCACAAAAAAGTAAGGCGAGCCTGAAAGTGCCCGGGTATAACGATCCGTCACCGCGGGATCATCAATCATGGCGTATGAACTCATGCTCACTCCGGGCGTGAGAATCTGCACGCCGTTGATTTGTCCCGTATTGGCGAGCGTCGCATTCTGGTTGGCCGCCGCGGTGTAGAGATAGCGCTGCATATTAAACATCTCGTTATCCGCATTAAACAGGGTGCTGGTCGTAAATCTCTGCACGGAGGGAGCAGCCACGCCGAAAGTAGCGCGCTGCGCCGGGGTCAGCGCGGTCGTCGCCGTGGACGTGCCCGTGATCACGGGAGTCCCCGTGGCGCTGAAGGTGGTGCTTGTCGCCCCGTCCCAGCCGGACAAGTTTTCTGTCATTGCGGCGAGAGCCCGGGTTTCCGACCGGTCAAGATACTCTGCCTCGGCCCGGACTGAGAATTTGTCGTTGAACCTGTACGTTGCGGCCAGGGCGATGCCGGCTTTTTTCGACCACTCCAGATCACGCCAGGTGTCGCTCTCCTCCCACATGGTGTTCGCCCGGATCGCGCCCTTCTTACCGGCAAAAGGCTGGTTGACATCGACGGTTGCACGGTAGCGTTCGTAGCTGCCGATGGAAACTCCGACCTGGCGAATTTCCCGTCCCGGCTGCGCTTGTTTCGTCACCGTATTGATCGTCGCGCCGATTCCGCCGGCGCCAAAAAGCACGGCGTTGGGGCCACGGGCATAGTCGACACGGTCGATATTGTAGGAGTCCAAAGTATAGGCGGTCGTGAAATAATTGACCGTCGGGCTGTTGACCTGGACGCCGCGAATCCGCACCTGGCCGACATTGCTCGTGCCAAAACCCTTGTAGGTACCGTCGCCCTCGTTGAGGTTGCTATTGACCGTCCAGTTCGCCGCCTCGGCGACGTCGGTGATATTGAAAGCCTGGAGAAATTCGGAGGTCTGAACCGAGTAGGCAACCGGGGTGTCCTTCAAGTCGGTGGCCATGCGTCCACCGGCAAATGAATTTGCGCCGGCGAAACCGTGGTCGTGTTCACTCGTAACCGTGAACGGCGCGAACACGTAGGTGTCGTCATCAGGAGGAGTGGCGGGTTTGGCGGCAGTCTGTGCGTTTAACGTAACAGCTAGCAAGGTCAGCGCGAGAGGGGCGCAACGATGGAGATATCGGAACAACGAGTGTGAAGAACTCATGGTGTCAGGGGGCAGGTTGGTGTTGGGGTGAAACGGTCGGCGGAACAAATGCCCTGGGCCGGGAACCTCGCGCGATGAAGCGTGAACGGCACGGCCTTGGGGCGTTGCCGCATTGATTACTAAACTGCGGAAAACAGAATCCCTCCCCTACTGACATTGTTCAGGAAAGAGCATCCGCGGCCCTTGCGCGTACTGTTTCCGCTCACGCCGAAGCGGAAGATGCGGACCTGTTCTTCCTTCCGCCAAGGCTCCGGGCCAGTGACCGGCCACGACAAACATGCGAACTTTTTCAGTGCCCTCGATTACCGTTGATTAGCGACGCCCGCGTTGTTCACGCCTCGCCCGTCAACGTAACTTTTGATCCGACCGATTGCGCAGCCATGTTCCATCAGGCAATAGGCAAACAAGCGGCGATCAGATCGTCCACGTGCCCCGTGGCGAGAGCGACGCTCGTGTCAGCGGCACCATAATAAAGGCGAACCTCCCCGGAATCTTCATCGAGAATGAGCCCGCAGGGAAAAATGACGCTCCCGCGAAAACCCTCCAACTCATACGACGCTTCGGGCGCCAGCAAAGGCATGCTCATCACCCCACGCACGCGCGTCGGATCCTCGAGGTCCAGCAGCATGAGACCGGCATAATAAGTTTTGAACCAGCCGCGTTCCTCCCAGCCATGCAGGCGCTTGGCGTCGTCCTTCCAGACCGCATGAATCGGCGTCAACCAACCCGCGCGCGTGCGAACCGGTGGCGTCGCCGGACCGATCTTGTTATTCACGTAGGGCAATTCATCCGGGCCAAGCACCGGAGAGTTTCTTCCCCAGTAGCGCAGGTCGGCCGACCGGCTGAGCCAGATGGGGAAAGCCTCGGGCTGCGGCCGCATATAAACCGGGAACGGTCGCTCCAGCCGCACAAACTCGCCGGCGATTTTTTCCGGGAAGAGCACCATGTTACGGTTGTCGGGCGAAGTCAGGCTGAGGAATTTGAACCGTTCGAAATCCTCAGTGGTCGCAATCAGACCGCAGATGCCATGGGCAGTATCGACTGCGAAACAAAGCAAGGGACGCCCTTCCACCACGGTAATGCGTGGGTCGTAGATCCGCCGGATGAAGCCCGACCCCAACCGCTCTGGATACAGGTGCCGCATGCCCGCCCGCGCCTGCTCTTCATCAAGCACCGGCCGCGGATGAACGGACCATTTGATTCCGTCCACACTCGTGGCCAACCCCAGGTTGGTACCATCGAACTTCGGGTCACCCCAACGACCGTGGTCATTGCGAAAAAGCATCACATAGCGTCCCTGGTAGCGGGCAACGCCAGCATTGAACACCGTGGTCGCAGGAAATGGACAATCGGTATGTTGCAGAACAGGATTGGCAGAATGACGAATAAGCATCGGAGGAAATGATTCAGGACGGTGGCAAGCCCAGTGCGACTCGCAGAGCCGGCAGCATGAACTGCGCGTAGCCTTCAGCATTCGGGTGCAGGCCATCGGGCACATGGCGCAGGAATTCCGCTTCACCGCGGGATAGCAGGGTCGCCCATGCCGGAGCGTGATCGACCAGCAACAGACCGCGCGCGCGGGCCACGTCGCGATAGACTTCCTCATAGAGCTGCAAATCGGGCCGGTAGCCATCGTGACCGGGCGGACGGACGGCCACTGGATTCATGACTTGCAGAACCACGACGCACTCCGGCCAGCGGGCCGCGAGACGATTCAGCATGGTTTCGAGGTTGGCGCGCGCCTCGATCAGACTGATCGCGAAACGCGCTACCGCGTCATTGATGGCGAACTCGATGAACAGCACGTCTGGCGTCCGAACCAACACAAGGGTTTCGAAGTTCTCCAGCGCCCAGCGGGAATGCTGACCGTTGCATGCGGTATTTGTAATCTTGATACCATGATGACGTGCGGCGAGTTCGCCTGCGATGATCTCCACCCAGCCACCGCTCCTGGTCAGGCTGGTGCCGTAAAAAACCACGTGCGCTCCGTCGCGGGCCAGGGCCTGGCGCAACAAGGCGCTCATGGCCTGACCTCCAGCTTGCGATGGTAGGCACGCCAGATCACGATGGCTGCGAGCGGGTGCATCAATCCTCCAACCAGCAGCAGCGGCGTGTAGCCAAAGTGCCCGACGAGCCAGCCTGCCCCGAGGTTAAAAAGCGCCGAGGTCGCACCACCCACCGCACTCAACACGCCAACCCCGGTTGCAACCGACGAGCGCGGTACCAGGTCGGCGACAAATACATTGGTAATCGTGAGCCAGGTGCCACACATCACATAGAGTCCCGTAAGCAGGATGATAGCCACGCCGACCGACGGTGAGAACGGCAGCAGCCAGGCTAGTGGAGCCAGCACGGTCACGGCGACAAGCGGCAACGCCCGCGCCTGCCGGACGGGCCACTTGCGGGCGATCAGGCGGTCGGAGAAAACCCCGCCCGTCACGTTGCCCAGAGTGTTGAATAGCGGCGGAATCCACGCCCACTGGCCAACCTGCGCGAGAGTCAGGCCGAGATGTTCCTGCAGAAACCCGGCATGCCAGTAGAGCAGGAAGAACCAGAACGGGTCGCTGACTACGCGCGCCGCCAACAGCGGCCAGAGCGTCCGGTCCGCCAGCAAGCGCCACGGACTGGGTCGCGGGGCATTTGCGTCAGTCGCGTTCCCGCCGTAATCCGGCGCACCGTGGTCCAACGCATACCACATCGCAGCCACCCCGAGACCGATCACGCCGGGAATGATGAAGGCCATGTGCCAGCCGAAACTCAGCGTCACCCACGCCACCAGCGGTGGCGTGGCGACCTGCCCGATGGCGCCGAGCGGCGACTTGATTGAGATGGCCGTTGCGCGCAGGTGTCGCGGAAACCAATTCACGACAAAAAGAATGCTACACGGAATGATGCCGGCCTCAGCCACACCGAGAAGCATTCGTGCCGCCAGCATTGTCTCGAAACTCTTCGCGAATCCCATCAGCACGGTGGCCAGTGACATCACGCCGATGAACACCAGCGACATGATCCTCGTGCCCCAGCGGTCGATCCATGCACCCGTGAAAAGATACATCACGGTGTAGGGCACCATGAACGCCGTGATCAACCATCCGTATTGCACGTCGGTCAATCCGATCTCGTCGCGCAGCGTCGTCTTGAGCAGCGACATCACCTGCCTGTCGACGACAAAAAGAACAGCAGCGATTGCGACGAAACCCAGCAGCACCCACGCACGGCGCGGAGCGAATGGAGTGATTGCGGCCCCGGCAAAACTCTCAGGCGGCAACTGCGACATGGATGGAGTTAACGGGCTTGATCAGTGCGAGCAGCACGACCGCCGCCAGCGGATGAAGCAAACCGAGGAGAAGAAACATGCGCTCGATACCGAGCGTGGAAGTGAGCTGGCCAACCTGGTGGTTGAAAATAATCGCGCCGGTAGCACCAAAGGCCCCGGCGATGGCCCACACGCTCGCCACGTTTCCGGCGGGAAACGTATCGCCCACAAGCGGCCCGAGTACAAACAACCACGTCAGGCATACGATGCCCACCACCGACAGCACGCCAATGGTCAGCCCGAGGCCTGGCATATGCGGAGTGAGGATTGCCAGCGGTCCGAAGAGCGCCGCGCATGAGAGCAAGCGCACGCGAGCTTTTTGTGGATTGCCGAGGCGCCGCGCCAGCCGGTCGGAGAGCATGGCTGCACCGAGTCCGCCGAGATTCGCGGCCATGAAAGGAATCCAGCCAACTGAGCCGGACTCGGAGAGCGACAGGCCGCGTTGCTCCTGGAAATATCCCGGCATCCAGAAGAGGCAGAAATACCAAACCGGGTCGCTAATGAACCGGGCGAGCACAATGCCCCAAAGCGCACGCTGCCGCCAGAGCTGTGGCCACGGCAGCGTCGTCGCAGGAGCCGTGGAAGTGACAGCCGGTTTCTCCGGGTCGCGATAGATCGTCCACCACAGCCACGCGAGCACCAGTCCGATCAATCCCGGCGCGATGAAGGCGGCGTGCCAGGAATAAACGTTCGCAAGCCAGGCGATGAGGGGAACGGCGGCGATGGCCCCAAGCGTCCCGCCGGCACTGCACACACTCATCCAAGTCGCCCGGCGCGCCGGCTCAGCCCATAGCGTCATCGCCCGCACAAAGGCCGGGAAATGTGCCGGCTCGAGTACCCCGAGCGCAGCGCGGAAAGCTGCGAGCACAAAGAACGAACGGGCGAGCCCACACCCAATGGTCGCGAGTGACCAGCCTCCGATGGCGAGGGTCAGCGCGAGCCGCAGACCGAGGCGTTCCACCGCCCAGCCCGCAGCGATGTAGGCCGCCGCATAGGTAAACGTGAAGGCGTTTACCAGGATGGCGTAGCCGGAATCATCAAGGCCAAACCCGGCCTTGATGGTCGGCTTGAGGACCGAAAGAGTCTGCCGGTCGAGGTAGTTGAGAAACGAAGCCGCGAACAGCAGACCGACGATGATAAAGAAACG
>Ga0307508_10000213_pt1 | contig 70156 bp, 51 predicted proteins | sample 9_EM_MG_FD_203089 | JGI IMG/M metagenome (GOLD analysis project Ga0307508, IMG submission 203089) | Populus trichocarpa ectomycorrhiza microbial communities from riparian zone in the Pacific Northwest, United States - 9_EM | ecosystem: Host-associated > Plants > Roots > Unclassified | place... | reverse complement strand
TCAAGGAGTTCAAACGCATCGCTATGCGCGCCGACAAGACAGATCAAAGCTTCGCCTCCATGATCCATCTGGCCGCGGCCGTGATAAACTCCCGATGAATCCCAACAGGCCCTAGTGAAATCGCTATTCGGGGCGTTGGCGATCATGATGGCATCGGGCATGATTCTGGACTTCGAACTCGTTGAATCGGACAGCGAAACCTGCATTCGTGTGTGGTCCCCCGCCGATTGCGATAGCGCTCATCTGCGGAAACATGTCGGTACCATTCTTTCTAACCACATCGACGAGCGGCATGTCCTGGTGGTGAGCGCCGTTTAGCGTGAGGACCGCGCTAGAGTGAGTCGGCGACCTCAAAGTGCAGGTTCCGGGACGGCCGCGGTTCCAGCATGGCGGTCGTCCCTATCAATAGCGATGACGTGGGACTTGTCGATCGTACTAAGCGAAACACGGCCGAACAGCCGCTCCGCGGATGTAGAGCGAACAGTTTGCAATGCGGTGCATAACGCATGCACATAGTCGTCACAACCAAGCCGGCAACCGTGGGGCATGCGATCTGAACGGCATGATGGCGCTACCGGTCACCGTTCACCGGCCGATGGCTTCGCTGGTTCGCGGAGTTTTTGTCGCTCCGCGATCTCCTCGTCCGTCAACCGTGCATCGTAGATCGAGCGAGGTTCGAAAGAAAACGTCGCCTGCCGGGCACTCGATTAGCCATCCTCTGCGATGAAGGTCCCCTGCCGCAATGGTCATGGCCAAAAGTTCAGGAAACCGAGGAGCACTCTTCGGACTGTTCGAATGCTGGAGGCCAACATAGGAGATGGTCGACCCTACGAAGGTATGAACGAGCTAGATGGGATCAAACCGCCGTGTCGCAGCGTCTTCAATCTGGCTGGCCAGAAACCAGTCCCGACAATCGCCCGGCGGGGGCTCGATCGCCGGAAGATGCGTTTTCAAGGAAGATGAAGATAGAGTGGTGACGATCGAAGCTACGAGCGAAGCTGAAGCCCCAGCCCCAACGACCGTGACGCTCACGATTTTGCGTGGCAAGCAGGAGCCCTTCGATGTCACGCTCGCCCGAGAGATCATCAAGGTCGACTCGGTCAAATCGTAACGCGAGCCTGACGGCGTCGGCTATATACGCATCAGCCAGTTCGGTACCGACACGGCGGGCGGATTCAAGAAGGCCATCACCGACCTCAATCATGATGAGAATGGGCGCATCAGGGGGCTCGTTCTCGATCTACGCGACGATCCGGGAGGGCTCCTGTCCGCGGCCGTTGACGTGGCCGGGGATCTGCTCGACGGGGGATCCGTGGTCAGCATCCGTGGTCGACAAGGGGCTGAGGATCAGACCTTATACGCCCCAGCGAATGGAGACATGTTGTCTGGGACCCCTATCGTGGTCCTGATCAACGGCGCCTCGGCGTCGGCCTCGGAGATAGTGGCCGGTGCCCTGAATGATCGCCAGCGCGCGACGGTGATGGGGACGCAAAGCTTCGGCAAGGGATCGGTGCAAACGATCATTCCATTGAAGGGGCATGGAGCGGTGCGCCTCACGACGGCGCTCTACTATACCCCTTCGGGACGATCGATTCAGGATGAAGGCATCGCGCCGGCTGTCGTCGTCGACGCGCCCAAGGATCAGCAGATAAGCGGCGGCGCCCTGCTGCGGGAAAGCGCGCTGCACGGCGCTTTTGCAAATCCGGGACCGCTCAACCAGACGCCCGGCACAGGCGCGACGCCGGCTCCGGTGCCGCAAGCCAAGTCCGTCTATTCGGCACCGATTAAGGCGGAGCTCATCGGCAAGCCGGACGACGCGCAGCTCAAGGCCGCGCTCGCCTATCTGGATCGGATGATTACAAAAGCAGACCGCTCGCTCTGAACAAAAGATGGGAATCGGCAAAGCGCGCTGATCAGCCGACAGCGCGCTGGGTCGGCCCGCTGTCGGACAGACGATCCGTGGTCCCCACAAGCTGCGCGTCCCACCACCAGATATCCGGGAAGGCCGACATGCCATAGGTCGGCATCACATCCGGTCTTGCGAACCGGTTCCATCGTGCGGTGCGAAGCTCGTTGAGTGTCCACTGCGGTACCACATAATGGTGCCAGAGCAGGACCCGATCCAGGGCATGAGTCGCGGCCACCTGCTCATCCCGATCGCTGGCATGGACAATACAGTCGATCAGCTGATCGACCGCCTGGTCCGCGATGCCGACGAGATTGCGCGAGCCGGGTGTCGCCGCCGCGCTTGAGCCAAAATAGTCACGGAGCTCGTTGCCAGGCGTCAGGCTCTCCTCCCAGCTTGCAATGACGATATCGAAGTCAAAGTTGCGCAGCCGGGTTTCGTATTGAACGGAATCGACCGTCCTTATGGCAGCATCGATACCCAGCCGCACAAGCGAATCCTGATAGTAGAGCACGAAGCGTTCGTAGGTCGGATCTGCCAGCAGAAATTCCACTTTGAGCTGCTCGCCTGTCTTGAGATCGACAAGCTTCAGGTCGCGCACCACAAATCCGGACGCTTCAAGCAACGTCATGGCCTCGAGTAGATTTTTTCGATCCGCTGCCGGGCCGCCGCCGACCGGATTCCCGTAAGGCGTGGTGAAGACCTCCTCAGGGACCTGCTCCCGCAGAGGAGTGAGTATCTCGAGTTCCCGACCCTCCGGCAGACCGGAGCAGCCGAGCTCGGTGCCCTGGAAATAGCTGGCGATACGGGCGTACTGCCCGTAGAAGATGTCCTGGTTGACGCTCTCGAAATCGAAGGCGAAATTGAACGCGCGGCGCAACCGCGGGTCGGCAAACTTGCTGCGCCTGGTATTGAAGGCGAACGCCTGCATGATCCCGACGTTGCGGATCGGAAATTCTTCCAAGATTACGCGCTGTTCGCGCGCGGCTGGAAAGCTGTAGCCGGTTGCCCAGTTCCTGGCGACATTCTCCGTGCGCCAGTCGAACGCCCCGGCCTTGAAAGCTTCGAATTCCACATCTGCGTCACGATAGTAGTCGAATCGCAACGCGTCGAAGTTGTTTTGTCCGATCCTGACATTGAGATCCTTGCCCCAATAGTCGTCGACCCGCTCGTAGACGATACTGCGCCCGGCGTCGAAGCTTTGCACGCGGTAGGGGCCGGATCCCAGCGGAGGCTCGAGCGTCGTCTCATTGATCCGGCGGTTCTTCCCGGTGCCGTCGGTTGCCTGCCACCAATGCCTCGGCAGCACTGCAAGTTGTCCTACGATCAGCGGGAGTTCTCGGTTGCCCGGGGCGTCGAAGGAAAACGTAACTTCCCGCGGGCCCGTGATCTCCGCACTCGCCACGTGGCGGTAGTAGGTCGAGAGGCGCGGGTTGAGCTTCTTGAAGGCATTGAAGGAAAAGACAACATCCCGTGGTGTAATCGGCGAGCCGTCATGCCATTTGGCTTCGGCGCGCAGCCGGTAGCTCACCGAACTGAAGTCCGCCGGATGGGTGACTGCCTCGGCGAGCAGGCCGTATTCAGAGGACACCTCGTCGAGCGAGGGCGTGAGCAGGGTTTCGTAGCTGAGCTCAATTCCGACGGCGAGGACACCCTTCACTCCGTCCACGGCCACGTTGAAGTTATCAAAGGTGCCAGTGACGCCCCGTCTCACCGTGCCGGCCTTCGGCGCTTGCGGAGTGACGTAGTCGAAATGCGGAAAGTGCTGCGGATATTTTAGATCGCCGAACAATGAAAGGCCGTGGCGCCACTGCCGGCCATTCGATCCGGTGTGGCGGATCGTGTCACCGTTCGCAACCGATGGTGCGATCGCCAAGCCGGAAGCGACTTGCAGGAAGGTTCGGCGCGATAACGTCATGTTGACATGCCAGGACCGAAAGGACGCCAGAACAAAACCAATCCGCATGCTCTGCGGATTCACTCGCGACGAGCGCCCGCCATGACCTCGACTGGCAAAATCACGCGGAGCGAATCGGCGGACTGGTACCTTGCAACGCGCAGGATTGATGTGATGTTTCGTTACAAGTCGTTCATGGAGTCCCGCGTCCGTGGCCGAGCAGGGCGAGCGTCGGCGTCGCGCAAGCTCATCTCACGCGCGTTGTTCCCCGGGACTTCGCAACGCAGGTTCTGACGCAGCTAGTCAAGCCGCAGCCGGCCACCCCGCGTAGGAGAGCGTTGATATCGACTAAAGGTGTAAACGTGCGCTGACTGGCAACACTGCACCCGTGCCACGGGAACTCCGGCAAATCAGTTGCGTTTGCCTTGCCGTAACCTGCGGCTTCGGCAGGTGTCTTCACAGATTGGCATTGACGGATTTGCGATACGCGATGTCAGGGATGGCCAGGCTGCGTTTCGCAAAGTACGTCGATCGTTGCGGCCAGCACAGTCGCTCTTATGGAGGGTTCGCTTCATGAACGCGCATCCGGTCGACGACAGCGGCTCGAGTCATGGCTCCCCGAGGACTCGGCTTCCTTTTATCGCTGCCGCGTTTGTGAGTACTATTTTCATCCTGTCGGGAGCGATGTTGGGGGTCATGGCCGCCGGCTTCCACTTTCCGTCCGTCAACGAAGTAACGTCGCGACGCGTGATCATGCTGAAATCGGCCGACGGGCACGATCTGTTTCAGCGTAGACAATTGCAATTAGCGCCGGTCGCGGCGAAGGACATGCCGCCTGACGTCATCAACGCCGTCCTCAGCATCGAGGACCGGCACTTCTATCAGCATAGCGCCGTGGATTTCCCGTCCATGCTCCGCGCGCTCAAGCAAAATATCGAAGCCGGCAAGATCGTTGCCGGCGGCAGCACGATCACACAGCAGCTGGTAAAGACGTTGTTTCTCGGTTCGGAGCGCACCTACAGGCGTAAAATCCGGGAGGCTGCGATTGCGATCTGGCTAGAACGTCATCTGACAAAGGACGAAATTTTGACGAGCTACCTGAATAACGTCTATCTGGGTTCCGGAGCGACGGGCTTCCCGGCTGCGGCAAAGGTCTACTTCGACAAGGATGTCGGCGATTTGACCGTGCCTGAAGCCGCCATGCTTGCCGGAATGATCAACGCTCCCAGCCAGGACGATCCGTTTCGCGATCCCGATGCGGCGCGCGATCGCGCCGCAACCGTTCTGGACGCGATGGTGGACAATGGGAAGTTGACTGCGGAGGCTGCCATGGTGGCGAAGCTGGACCCGGCGACGCCGAGTCGGGCCGATCTCTCGCCGCCGTCGGTTGGCTGGTTTGTAGATTGGGTCCATAACAAGGCTGCTGCCATCACTCCCGTGTACGGCGGCACCATCCACATCCGAACGACGCTCGATCTGCGGCTGCAACAATTAGCGGCCGACATCGTGAAGACGACGCTTGCCAGATACGGGAGCGCGAAGCACGCGAGCCAGGCGGCGCTCATTGCCATGCGGCCCGATGGTGCCGTGGTTGCCATGGTCGGAGGACGAAGCTACGCCGACAGCCAGTACAATCGGGCGGTCCAGGCTGAGCGGCAGCCGGGCTCGGCATTCAAGTTGTTCGACTATTATGCCGCTCTGCGCCAGGGTTTTACCCCCGAGAACGAGATTCTCGATGCGCCGATCGACCTTCATGGTTGGCATCCGGAGAATTACGGACGCCATTACCACGGCGAAGTCACCCTCACGGAAGCGTTCGCTCATTCGCTCAACGACGCGACCGTCCGGCTTTCGCAGGAAGTCGGCATTGGTCAGGTGATTGCCGCCGCGCGTTACCTTGGGCTGCGCGCGCGGCTCGAAAACAACCCAAGCCTCGCACTTGGGACCTCCGAAGTGACCTTGCTCGATCTGACGTCGGCTTACGCGGCTGTTCGCGCGGACAAGGCGCCTGTTACTCCTTTCGGCATTTCCGCCATCAAGACACTGAATGACTCCGCTTATGTGGCGCTGGATCGTTCGGGCGAACCGCAGCATAGCCTCGGGCAGTATCAGGCCGAACTCATCGACCTGCTGCAAGGCGTGGTTGACCATGGCACCGGCCGCGCCGCAGCGCTTCAAGGCTTTGCGGCGGGCAAGACCGGAACGGCGCAGGATTACAGAGATGCCTGGTTTGTCGGCTTCGACAACTCGCTGATCGTCGGCATCTGGGTCGGAAACGACGATCACAGTCCGATGGAGGGCGTCGTCGGCGGATCGCTACCGGCGACGATCTGGAAGGATTTTATGGAGCAGGCGAACGTGCCGGCGACGACAGCCGAGGAGCCGCGCCCAACTGCGACGACGGTCGGACAGCCACAAGCGTCGTCCGAACCATCGGACCAGACCAGCGCTCTGCCGCCAGCTAACACGCAGACCGCCCAGTGCAACGTTCCGGTCTGCGAGCAATATTATCACTCATTCCGGGCCTCGGACTGCACATATCAGCCGTATTGGGGCGGGCCACGACAATACTGTGAGCGATGACCGAGGTCGCAGCGGACCGCTCGCTGTCTGGCAGGGCTTGCGTATGGTCGCCAAAGCGGAGTCCTCGATGGATGGCGGACGACCAGAACGTGCATTGGGGTGTCTGTACCCCGGCTGTACCCCGAAACTTCGGGGTACAGATCGCGGGAGTCGGTCATATAACTAATTGATTTTATTTAGTTTCTGGTTGGCGCCCAAGGGATCGAACCTTGGATCTCTCCCGTGTGAAGCGAGCGCTAGACGCTAGGCGGCTTTTCGCGGCCGTATGATGGTGTAAATAAGCGGGAGGGGGGGAGGGGGAATCAGATGAATCGCCCCCCGACTCGAACCCCCGATGGATGCAGTCAGCGTGAGGTGACCGGTTCACCCCACGATGCGCTTTTGATTGCCTCAACGATCGTCGATGAGGGCCGCGGTTCGCCGAGAACACAACTACGCAGCTTGCTCGGTTGAGGGGCGTCGAACGGACTTAAAGGTTGGATCGACTACACGCTGCGATCTAACCGAAGAGTTTCTCGCCCGAATGCCTTCGGCAAAAATCGCTCGGGCTTGATGTTCACATTCCACAGCATATGCCTCTGCCAATTTGGCGTCCCGAGGAGGCAGCATACTTGCAATGCGACGGGCCTGAGCTGCGCGCGTCCACCAAACCAAGCTTTCGGACAGAGCTTGCTTGCCATTAGAATCATCCTGCCGCTTGCCGGCAGATGCTGATAGGTGAGCCTCAAAAACTCAGTTCTTGAAAATGAGCGAGAATCGAGTCCGTCGCACCAATTCTCGGTCATAACGCGCAGTCTATTGTGGTTCCTGCCACGCTCGTCGGCGCTCAAGCTCACGCCTTGGTCTCGCTTGGATCATGTCAGAACTGCCCACGCGCGCATTGCGCATTTCGTCGACTTTCGAACGGAGTGCAGCGGACGTTCGTCCTGCTGATCGCCCGTCGAGCGGCTGTTTGGACGTCCAAAACCCTGGTCACGTGCCGACGAAAGCGTCCAACCAATCCACTCGCCTGTGGCAAGCTTGGGCAGGTGTTTCCACTTTTGCTTTTCCGAGCCATAAGCCTCGATCGGATGAAGACGGAAGCATAGATCCAACGCATGCTTGGCCCGGAGAGGCCGCTCATGCAGACGAGACCGCGGTAGTATGCAGTGCAAGAATTTCCGCACGATACAGGTCTATTTCAATCTCGTGATGTTTTTCGCCCGTTTGCCGTGACTCAGCTCTTACATTCTCGAGAATGGCAACAGCCTTGAGGAAATTACCGGCTTCCGCCTCAGATCGCGCTTGCAAGGCGCGCAAGAATGAAACGAAAGCCACGACGCCCTTATTGCGCAAGAGATCGACACCCACCTGCATCTCAGCCAGGCCAGCGATATCTTTTTGGCTTTCCCATCCGCACAAACCGCGAAAAAATGTGCCGTACGCCTTCCAGAGCGGTAGGTTATGCTCGATCGCGATCGCGAGCAGCGAATTCGAGTGGTGTGTGACGCTTGCCACGTCGCGGCGGCCGGCATCGAGCAGGCAGCGATGACAATGGGCCCAGGCGATGGTTGGAATGTGCTCGGACTGAAGGGCCCGGTCCATGGCCTGCCTGCTTTGTTCCAGCGAGCGCGGGATTTCGCCAAGCGCGAAAAGAATCATCGCCAGATACATTGACGCACAGACGCCGACATCCTGCCCAAAGCGATGCACGAGGGCGCGATCGCGGCCGATGTCATAGGCCGCAGCGGCCTGGTCGAAGTGGCTGCGTGCTCCCCGGCGGTCGCCGTGCCACCAACAGGTTACCCCGCAGATACGATGTGCAACGCAGGCTTCCGCGGAGAACCGGGGCTGTCTTGAAACATCCTCCGAAAAGAATTTCGCAAACTCCAGCATCGATTTGGATTCGCCGCGCAAATAGCTGCCGACCCAAAGTCCGTAATAAACCGAATATCGCTCGGTCGAATCTTCAATTTCGGCAGCGAGCTCCCGTGCGAAGGCAAATGCCCTTGTGGTTTCTGGCGCGCTGTGCCCCTTGGCCGATATCATCGCTTGACCATATGCGATCTGTATCCTCAAGCGATCAACTGTCGGAACCGAACTCGTGGATTGTTCCTTTAACAAGGAGATAGCCATCTCGAATTGACCGACTGCTTCGACAAAGGCCGAGCGGCGAAGACTTAGATCGCCGGCCTTGCTCCACCAAGAAATCGCATCTGGCCAGAGTTCAGCTTCGGTTAAATGGCGCGCGACCAATTCCGGCTGCGTTTGGGCAATTGCACCTGCATGAAGTTGAATCGCTTCGGCAATTCCCCGGTGGATCTGTACGCGGCGGCTTTTCAACAGGCTCTCGTAGGCGATATCTTGCACGAGGGCGTGCTTGAAGGTGTATTCAACGTTGGGCGGCGCGCCTCGGCAGAATACGAGTTGAGCGTCGACGAGTTCCTGCAGACCCGGGCGCAGCGCTTCGTCTGGCAGCAGCGCGAGCGCGCTGATGAGTTCGAACGAGAATCGGCGGCCAATGGTTGCACCTATTTGCGCCACCGTCCTTCCATGACCAAGCCGGTCGAGCCTTGCCATCAACGAGTTCTGCAGGGACGTCGGGATGGAATGCGTCGCCGGGGAAATCGTTTCGAGCTGCACGTCGTGACCACGGGATTCCACGACGGCCCTTGTCATTTCCTCGATGAACAGCGGCACACCGTCGGTTCGTTCGGTGATCTGTGCGACAACTTCGCTCGGCAGGCTGGCACCGCCTTCGATCTGCTCGACCAGTGCGGCGCCCTGGTGCCGATCCAGTCGGCTGAGCACCAGCGTCGTCACCTGCGGTGATCCGGTCCACGACGGCAGCACCGCGAATTCGGGGCGAAACGTCATCACCAGCAAGACCGGAAGGCGCGCTATCAACTCGATCGCGCGATCAAGCAGCTCAAGCGAGGTAGGATCGATCCAGTGTAAATCCTCGAAGACCATCAGGATGGGTCGTCCAGCCGCCAGATTTTCGATGCGTCGCAACAGGAGATCGAAGGTTTTCTGCCTTCTGCGCTGAGGGCTAAGTTCGATCCGGGGATAACGGTCAGTGGCCGCGATCGCCAGCAGGTCGAGAAGAATGGCCATCTCCTCCGATGTGCCGGACGGGCCGAACAAGGTTTCCAACTTGCTGATCTTGGTGTCCGCTCCTTCTCTGACCTCGAGGCCGGCCGCCCTCTCGACATGTGCAAGGACCGGCAGCAGCGCGCTATCGCGGCCTCCAGGAGAGCAGAAGTAGCGCAGGATGATATGGGACTCGGCGGCCAATCGATCCTGCAGTGCGGCGACCAGCCGCGACTTTCCTATGCCCGGCTCGCCCGATAACAGAACGACCCGTCCATTGCCTGTCGTGGCCTGGGTCCAGCGCCGCCACAGCAATTCCGTCTCTTCTTCTCGGCCAATAAGTGGAGATAGCGTATTGGAATGTAGTGCTTCAAAGCGGCTCTCGATGGCACTCCTGCCGCGCACCAGCCACGTATCCAATGAGCCGGCTGTTCCGGAGGCAACGATGGGATCGAGGCGATGGCAGTCGAAAAAGCCCCCTATGAGACGTCTTGTGTCCGCATCGATCAGCACGGTGCCGGCTCGTGCCGCGCCATGCAGGCACGAGGCGATGCTCAGCGCCTCACCGATGAGCGCATGGTCCTGGGCTTTGCTGCGATCCGCATCTATCAGGACGTGTCCCGTCGCAATACCCACTCTGCCCCGCAATCGCATACCGTTACTTGGCCCGACAATGCGTTCGAGCGCCGCGCAAAGCTCCAATCCGCAGTGCACGGCCTGCTCCGCGTCGTTCTCGTGGGCGACGGGATAGCCGAAATAGACCAGCACCGTCTTGCCGACCGAGTGGCCGACAAACCCATCGCACCGCTCGGCCAGTTCGCCGACACAACGGCGATGGGCGCCGATCAGGAGACTCAAGTCCTCGGGGTCCATTCGACCATTGCCGTCGGCGATCAGCAACTCGCACGAAAGGATCGTAAGCTGGCGACGTTCGCGAAGTGGCGTCGCATAAGACCGTGGTCCGGTGGATTCTGGCTGCGCTGACGCAATCGTCGCGGACGCGACGATCTCTTCTAGCTCGAGCACTTCGCCGATGAACCGGAGCCCTTTCCGGGGCAGCGTCCTGATGAGTCTTTGATCTTCGCCGCGATCGCCGATCGCCGCTCTGGCTGCATTGATGCGATTACTGACTGTCGATTCCGAGACCACACGCCCGCGCCAGACTGTGGCAATCATTTCATCCTTGCTGACGACGCGGTGACGATGGCGGATCAGGAGTTCTAGAAGGTCGAAGACCTGCGGTTCGACGGCAATCAAACTCGCGCCAAGGCGCAGCTCCCGCCGATCGCTATCGAGAACATAATTCTCGAATGAAAACAGCACTTTGATGCCCTCACTCGCGCGCCCAAAGCTGTCGTTTTCGCCGGGCTTCGGGACCGCAGCATAGACGAAAAACCAAGGGCATCACATGGCCAAGTAGAGACGTCCTTAAAGCGTGGCCGGCGCCATCTGCGCATAGTGCCTGCAGCGGTCGCAGCGGGAGCCGCGCGAGCAGAAACCCGGGCCCGCAAGAGGCTATTCCAGCGGAAATGGTGATTATTGACCGGTCTCATTTGTAAGGGGCGTGATCATGCCGATAACGCAAATTTCAGCACCAAAAATCGACGGTAGCACAAGCTTTAATCTGGAGACGGCGATCGCAACATTGTCGAACGGCAACTATGTCGTCTCGTACATTAACTTCGACGATTCCCGCGCGGTTGTTTTCTCAGAGGTATTCGATCCGCAGGGCAACCTGGTTGGCGCCGGTCAAACGCAGAGATTTGACGGCGAAAGCGCGGACGGCGCACAGATCGTCGCGCTCGCAGGTGGCGGTTATGCCGTCACTTTCGACAACTTTCCGGACGTGCGCACTGTTGTCTTCGACGCGCAGGCTCAGCGCGTTTCCAATGAAGCCGTGGCTTCCAGCAATCCGCCTGCATCGTCAAGTGTCGTCGATTCGATGACGGCGTTGCCGAATGGCGGCTACGTGGTCGCCTCTGAGACCTTCACGCAGCAGGGCGGAGACGTTTTCGCGACGATTTTCGACGCGCAGGGCCTGAAGGTCGCGGGTCCGATCAATGTCAGCAATACGCCGAATTTTCAGGACGCGGACATGCATGTAGCGGCGTTGCCGAACGGCCACGTGGCGATGGTGTGGGAAGGAGTGATCAGCCGCGGCGACAACGACAGCGAGATGTTCACCGCGGTTCTCGACGGTCAGGGCCAGCTGGTCGCGCCGCCGGTCGACGTCAGTCAGACGCCGGGCGCCGGTTTCGGCGACAGCCAGCCGAGTCTTGCGGTGTTGTCGAATGGCGACTACGCGATGAGCTGGACCGGGGAGACAGCAGTCGGAGGGCTGGAGATCTACACCGCCGTCTTTGATGGCCTGGGGAACCAGGTGGCCGCGGCCGAGCCGATTGCTCTCGGCGAGGAAGGACACATCACCGGCCTGGCCAACGGCAACTACGCGATCTCCTGGGACGCCGGAGACAGTGTGTCTACCGCGGTCTTCGATACGCAGGGCCATCAGCTCTCGCCGAGCTTCGGCGTCATCAACGCCGCCGGCCTGACGCTTGTCGATCAGATGGCGACGCTGTCGAACGGCGACTACGCCATAGCCTACGACGTGAAAACCAGCGATGCGTCCGCCGAGCTGTTCGTCGCCGTGTTCGACCCGCAGGGACATGAACTGACGGCGCCGCTCGATGTCGGCAGCTTCTTCGGTGGGACATTGAAAATGACCGCGCTGGCCAACGGCGCTTTTGGGTTGTCGTGGATCGGTCCCGGAAATGGTATTGCCGGGTTCACCTACACCGCCACCTACCAATTTACCGACGGCACGACCGTCGGCGACACCAGCGTCATCGGCAGTCCGGACATCGCCGTCGACCTCAGCGCGATCTTCAACGCCGGCGGCAACGTCATAGTTACGAACAATGGCGCCGCCGTCATCATCGACTTGCACAATCTCGCCAGCGTCGGCGGCAATTTCGTGCTCAGCGATAACGGCGCGGTGCTCACGATCACGCTGCCGCATCTGACAGAAGTGAGCGGCAGCGTCGGCATCGACGGCAACACGGCCGCGACAACCATCAGTGCCGGTCAGCTCCAGACCGTCGGCGGCGGGATCGACATCAGCGGCGATACATCCGCGACGACGATCGATGTCAGCAGTCTCACGGTGGTTGGCGGTGGCATCGACGTCGACGGCAATACGGCCGCAACGACCGTCGACCTCGGCAGTCTTCAGACGTCTGGCGGCCCGGTGGATGTCAGCGGCAATACCGCGGCAACGACCGTTGACCTCGGCAGTCTTCAGGCGTCTGGCGGTCCGGTGGATGTCAGCGGCAATACCGCTGCAACGACCGTTGACATCGGCAGTCTTCAGACGTCCGGCGGTCCGGTGAATGTCAGCGGCAATACCGCCGCGACGGCCGTCGACCTCGGCAGTCTTCAGACGTCTGGCGGCTCGGTGAATGTCAGCGGCAATACCGCCGCGACGGCCGTCGACCTCGGCAGTCTTCAGACCTCCGGCGGCTCGGTAAACGTCAGCGGCAACACTTCGGCAATCACCATCAATCTTGGCGCGCTGATTTCGGCCGGCGCGATCATCATCGACAACAACGGGGTCATCACCCTCAATTTGAGCGCGCTGACTCACGTCGGCGGCGACGTCGAACTCGTGAATAACTCGCACCTGCTCACCGTTGACATGCCGCATTTGACCTCCGTTGACGGATCCGTGAACGTCAGCGGCAATACCTCTGCGACGGCCATTGACCTCGGCAGCCTTCAGACGTCCGGCGGCTCTGTAAATGTCAGCGGCAATACCTCCGCGACGGAAATCGACTTCAGTAGTCTCCAAACTGCCGGCGGCTCGGTCAGCGCGGACGGTGATACCGCCGCGACTACGATCGACTTCGGCAGCCTCACCCAGGCCGGCGGCTCGGTATCCGCCATCAACGACGGAACGTCGAGCACGATCGACTTTGGCGAACTCGACTCGGTCGGTGGCGACGTGACCGTCGACGTCGGATCGGATGCCACCGCCGTCGACGCCAGCGCTCTCGGCCCTGGCGGCGGCACCATCCTCCTGACCGGGAGCAGCAACGGGCCCACTGGTTTGGTGCTGGGCAGCCTTGCGCACATGCTCGGCACGCTGCACGTGACCGGGGCGAACGGCGTCACCGTCAGCGCCGACGCCGGGCTCGCCGACATCACCACGACGGGAACCGACGGCAACGACACCGTGACAGGCAGCGCGACCGCCAGCAACACCATGGACGGCGGTGGCGGCAACGACAACCTCACCGGCGGGGCGGCCAATGACACCATCAGCGGCGGCGCCGGCAACGACACGCTGACCGGTGACGACGGCAACGACGCGGTGAGCGGTGGCACCGGGGACGACACGCTGGTCGGCGGCCACGGCGCCGGCGATGACGTCTATGACGGCGGTCCCGGCATCGACACCGTGACATTCACCTCGGCACCGCATGCGATCACGGTCGACCTCAATGAGATCGATCGCTCCGCGCACGCGACGCTAGGCGGAACGACGATCGGTCAACTGCTCGTCAATGCGGGCAAGGCCGCAACGACCCCGGCAGGACTCTCCGAGGGCATCGATATCGGTAGCGACGCGCTGATCAGCATCGAAAATGTCGTCGGCGGCCAGGGTGGTGACACCATCACGGGCAGCGTCGCCGACAATGTCATCACCGGCGGCGCCGGCAATGATATCCTCGACGGTGGCGCCGGCACCGATACATCGGTCTATTCCGGTAACCGCAGCGATTACACCTTTATCCAGAATGCCGACGGCTCACTGACGGTGACCGACAAAAGGGCGAACGCGCCCGACGGCACCGACACGCTGCGCAATTTCGAATTGTTAAAATTCGCCGACGGCACGGCCGCGATATCAGATGTATTGCCGCCGCCGGTCATCACATCGAATGGCGGCGCGGATAGCGCTTCGGTTTCGGTCGGCGAGAACACGACCGCCGTTACGCACGTCACGGCGAGCGATCCCAATGTCGGACAAGCGTTAGCGTTTGCGATCACAGGCGGCGCTGATGCGGCAAAATTCCAGATCGATCCCGCAACCGGCGCGCTCGCCTTTGTGGCCGCACCGAATTTTGAGGCTCCGGCGGATGCCGGCGCGAATAACGTCTACGACGTCGTCGTTCAGGTCGCCGACGGGTTCCACTTCGATTCACAGGCGCTTGCGGTGACCGTGACCGATGTCAATGAGGCACCGACACTCGACAGCCAGACCGCAAACCAGTCGGCAACCGCGGGCACGCCGTTCCTGCTTACCCTGCCGGCCGGCACTTTCCAGGATGCCGACAGCGGCGATCATCTGACGCTGGCGGCGACCTTGAGCGACGGATCCGCGCTGCCGTCCTGGCTCAGCTTTAACGCCGCAACGGCAAAGTTTTCCGGTACGCCGGGAGCCGGCGATGCCGATAGCTTCCACGTCAAGGTGACGGCGACCGACTCTGGCGGCCTCAGCGCCTTCGAGACGTTCCAGATGGCGGTCAACGCCGCCGCCGCTCTCGCGGGCCAGGTCATTCTGACCACCGCGACCGAGCATATGGCGCTGGCGTCCGGCACGACGGTAGCGACCTTCACCGACAGCAATTTGAGCGACACGGTGAGCGCGTTTACCGCGAGCATCGACTGGGGCGACGGGACCACGACGGCCGGCGTTGTAACCGGCTCGAACGGCTCGTTCACGGTTTTGGGCGGCCACACCTACGCCGACGAGGGCAGCGATTTGGTGACTGCGACCATCACCCGCAGTGCCGATCACACGCAAATTTCACTAGCCGGCACGGTGACGGTCGCCGACCATGACGTGCTGACGCCGCACGGCGTTACCATTAACGCAAGTTCGAATCAGCCCTTTACCGGCACGGTGGCGACTTTCAGCGACATCGACACGATCAGCGGTGCCGGTGATTTCGCCGCGACCATCGACTGGGGCGACGGAACGGCGACCGTGGGCACGGTGACAGGCGGGAACGGCGCGTTCACGGTCTCCGGAACGCATGTTTACACGGCGGCCGGCCAGGATGCCGTCACCGTGACGCTGTCGGAAGCGGCCCCCGGCACGACCGCCGTGACCGCCAGCAGCACAGCCAATGTCGGCGTTTCACAGCATGCTCCGGTCATCACGTCGGACGGTGGCGGCAATACAGCATCGATTATCGTCACCGACGACTCGAGATACGTCGCGACGGTCCATGCCACCGATCCTGATCCGGGCACAACGATCAAGTATTCGATTGCCGGTGGCGCAGACCAAAAGCTGCTCACGATCGACCCGAAGACCGGCGTACTGTCGTTCAAATCCGATCCGCGGGACGGGCATGACTATCAGGTCACGGTCGCGGCCTCCGATGGAAACCTGCAGGACACGCAGACCATCAAGGTTCACGTTGCAGAGGGACCTTTCGAGTCCGGTAATCCGGGGGTATCGGATCAATTCGTGTTCACGCCGCATTTTGGATTGGCGATCGTCAACAATTTTGACCCGACATCGTCCAATCATGACGTGCTCGAGCTCGATCATTCGCTCTTCCAACACGCCAATGTCAACGAATCGGCCGCTCAGGTCCTCGCGCTCGTCGAAAATCACAGTTTCCAGTTCGGTCACGACCTCATCATCTTGACCGACACCCACGACCTGATCGATCTCAGAAACGTCCAACAACACCAACTTAGTCCTGGTGACATTCTGCTGGTTTGACGGCCAGCCCAGGGAATTCATGGGCTGGTGCCTGCTGTTTCATAGCGAAAGGGAGGTTTGTCGTGCCGATCTATGTCTCGCGTGGATGTTACACTGCAGATGCCGTTCGCGGCATGATGGCTGCACCCGAAGATCGGGAGCCACCGATTGCAAAAGTGTTCGAAAAGCTGGGCGGCAGGTTGCTCTGCTATTACATTACCCTTGGCGAATTCGATTGGTTGCTTATCGCGGAATTTCCGAATGAAAAGGCTGCGTCGTCAGGTATTCTTGTCGCCATGGCGGGCGGCAGCGTTTGCAACGTGCAGACCACGGTGGCTATGACCTCCAAGCAGGCAATGGAAGCTTTCAGCGAGGCTGCCGCTGTGGCCAAATCGTTCAAAAGCGCCGGTAGGTGATTGGGCCACGCGAGCCCGTCGCGCGGTGCTCGCATCAATCAGCTAATGGCTTCGGAGGGCGCGCATGTACAATCGCCATTCCGACAAAGAGAAATTCCGTAGTGATCTCAATCGCCCAAGAAGTTGCGAAATGTCGGAACGGCTTTTGAAAAAATGCGGATAATTGCCGACTTCCAAGCTGCATACGAGGGTTCGATTCCCTTCGCCCGCTCTGATGGCGGCTGGCTGCCGCAGTAAGCGGTTACGAGAGGGGCCAAGCGGTCCCTTTTCGCGTTTTGAGAGGCCGCTTTTTTGCGGCCCCGCTCGCCCCAGGCCATGGGCCTGCCCCGCACTCCACCCTGCAAGGTAGCGCAACATGTTGCGTCATTGTCACAATACACGCCATTCTTGATTTCGCGCTATCTCGCCGATTGCGCGTTCAGGTAGAACGATATTTGATCAGCGCATTGGAATATACTAAGAGCACTTTTTAAAAAATCAAACTGCGGAGCGCGTACCATGTTCGCGATGCGGTTGGTTCTTTGTTTCTCATTCATCGCGGTCCCTCCGGCGAGGGAATCTCGGCAACGACGAAATCGAGCTCACCCTGCCTCAGTGCGCGCAGGAGAGATTCGTCGAAGCCTGCCTCGATGCGGACGCGGACGGAGGGATGGGCCGAGATGGTGCGCGCGAGCGCCGCAGGAAGATAGCATCGCAGCCACGTTGGGCCGGCCCCGATCACGACGGTGCCGACCGCGCCGGACCGCTGTGCGGCAATCTCCTGGCCGGCATCTTTCATCTGCACATGCTTTCATCTGCACATGCACGGCCTCGGCGTGGCGCAGCAGCGTCTGCCCGAACGACGTAAGCGCAACGCCGCGCGGAAGACGCTCAAATAGTTTCACCCCCAACTCCTCCTCCAGGAGTTTTATGCTCTTGGTCAGGGTTGGCTGCGCGATATTGAGATCGGCCGCGGCAAGTGAGATGTTCTTGCGCTGCGCGACGCGCAGGAAATATTCGAGCTGGCGCAGATCCATTACCATCGCGTACCCGACAGACCGTATCAGTTTCGCCCAAGGCGCTAATATCACAATACCAGGTTGGCGGCGGCGAGCCTCGGATGAACTCCTCCCGGTCGCCGATCAGTTTCCTCTTCGTATTGACGATCAATGAACCATTGCACGGCGTCCATTTTCACCAGACATCGACACGCGTGACCTTGCGATCGCCACGGTGCATCGACTGCGGAATGGATTTCAGCCCACGAATGATCCAGTGCCGGGTCTCGCGCGGATCGATGACATCGTCCACCTCCAGGAACGTTGCACTGCTCAGGGCCCTATTCTCCTCGTAGGACTTTTCGACCATCTGATCGAACCGGACCTTGCGCATGGCGGCGTCCTCGATTGCGGCAAGTTCTTTGCGATAAGCGAGCTTGACAGCGCCTTCGAGCCCCATCGGTCCAAACTCAGCGCTGGGCCAAGCTACGATGAAGAACGATGCCTGGCTCGAGCCCGCGGTCATCGCCAGCGCTCCGAGACCGTAAGCCTTGCGCAGTACGATCGTGAAGAAGGGGACCGTCGACCGCGCGGCGGCGGTGAACATGCGCGAGGCGTGACGGACCTGCGCCGTCTTCTCCACTTCCGGCCCAACCATCATGCCCGGTGTGTCGCACAGAGAAACGATGGGAATGTCAAAGGCATCGCAGAGCTGGATGAATCGCGCCGCCTTGTCGGCGCCGTCGGCATCGATCGCGCCGCCGAGATGACGTGAGTTGTTGGCGATCAGTCCGACCGAGCGTCCCTCGATGCGTGCGAGAGCTGTGATCATGCCTTTGCCGAAGCTCGGCCGAAGTTCGAGCACTGAGCCGCTGTCGGCCAGGGTCTCGATCACCGGCCGAATGTCGTAGGCCCGGAGTCGGCTTTCGGGGATCATGTGGCGGAGCGACCGCTGGTCAGCGCAGCTCCATTCGCCGAGCCGTCCTTGAAAATAACCCAGGTATTTCTTCGCAGCCAAGACACCTTCGGCTTCGTTTTCGACGGTCACATCGACGACGCCGTTCGGAGCCTGCACATCAATGGGTCCGATGTCTTCCGGCCGGAACACCCCGAGACCGCCGCCTTCGATCATCGCCGGGCCGCCCATACCGATATTTGACGTCTTGTCGGCAATAATGACGTCGCATTCTCCAACCAGAGCCGCATTTCCGGCAAAGCATCGGCCGGTCACAATGCCGATCGTCGGCACTTTTGCATTCAGCGCGCCGAGACGGAGGAACGTCGTCGTGTCGAGTCCAGCCGGTGTCGTCCATTCGTCGCCGGGCCTGCCGCCACCTCCTTCCGCAAAGATCACAACCGGCAGGCACCATTTGTCGGCAAGCCCCAGCAGCCGATCCTTCTTCTTGTGATTGATGACGCCTTGGGTGCCAGCAAAGACGGTGTAGTCGTAGGCCAACACCGCGCAACGCGATTGTGTGTCGCTGAACAAGGCGCCGTTGACCGAGCCAATGCCGCTGATCATGCCGTCGGCCGGACTTATCCGACGCAGTTCGTCGAAGCCGCGGCGATGGCGCTGCGCGGCCAGCGCAAGCCCACCATATTCGATGAACGTGTCGGGATCACAGAGATCGGCGACGTTTTCACGGGCGGTGCGCCGTCCGCTGTTGTGTCGGCGTGCTACGGCTTCGGGTCGGTTCTCGTCGCGCAGTTCGGCATGACGCGCCAGCACTTCGGAAAGATCGCTGCGGATCGCATCGAGATCGACGGCGCTCTTGCTTTCGGCATCCATTTCGGCGGCGCCGGAGGCGGCGATATAGAAAGCGGTCTCTCCTTCTTCGAGCGTCTCGCCCGGGATGGCCGTCACCTGGACGAGAATCCCGGAAACGGGCGAGGCGAGGGGATGCTCCATCTTCATCGCTTCGATGACCAGAACCTGCTGACCGGCACGTACCGGATCGCCCGCGGCCAGTTGGCAAGAAACGATCGTACCCTGTAACGGCGCAGGTACACCGACGAGACCCTCCTCGAGCGGCGGCGCCGGTCTGCGCTGCGGTGCCGCGCTGCGAGGTGCCGTAACGGCGGAAGTGTCGAAAACACCAAGCGGATCGGCGGCGCTGCGGTCCGTGGGGTTTGAGGCCTGTGCGAGGGGCGGCTCGCTTGTGCTCAGCTTCTCCGCAGCCGCCAGAATCCGCCCCACATTCGTTTGCAGGAAGCTTGTGGAAATTCGGTCTTCGACAAAATCCGAATCGCCGAGGATCGCACGCAAGATCGGGAGATTGGTTGAGACCCCGTTCACCTGAAACTCTTGCAGCGCGCGGCGGGCGCGCCGCAAGGCATCCATGCGGCCTTCCGGCGAGTAGGCGATCACCTTGGCGAGCAGGGAATCGTAGCGCGGGTTGATGCGATAGCCGGCATAGCCGAAGGTATCGACGCGCACGCCGGGACCCGAAGGAACTTCGAATGTCGCTAGCACGCCGCCGCTCGGCTTGACATCCCCATCGGGCGTCAGTGTCTCCATGTTGACTCTGAGTTGGATCGCAAAGCCGCGAGCAGAGGGCGGAGATGCCAGATCGAGCTGGGAGAGCGTCGCCCCGGCCGCAATACGAATCTGTGTCTTGACCAGATCGATCGCGAAGATCTGCTCAGTAACAGTATGTTCGACCTGCAGCCTCGGGTTGGCTTCGATGAACACAAATTCCTCGCTGTCAGTCGGAACGAGGAATTCGAACGTTCCGAGACTGCGGTATCCTATTTTCCTGGCCATGGCCTGCGCGGCGTCGCAGAGGCGTGTACGGAGCGGATTGGACAGTCCTGGGCTCGGCGCCACCTCAATCATCTTCTGATGACGGCGCTGGATCGTGCATTCGCGCTCTCCGACATGAATGACCTGTTTGCCGTCGCCGATAATCTGCACCTCGATGTGGCGGACGCTCGACAGAAAGCGCTCGACATAAAGCGAGGGATCGCCGAACACGGCCGTCGCTTCCGACCGGCATCGCTCCCAGGCAAGCTGAAGCTCGGAATGGTCGCGTGCGATGCGCATGCCGCGTCCACCGCCGCCAGCAATCGCCTTGACCATGACTGCTCCGCCAACGCCTTGCCGAGCTAGAAATGCCTCGGCTTCGGCTAGCGTTGTGGCCTGTTGGGTGCCGTCCAGTACGGGAACGCCGCAAGCTTGCGCGAGGCGCCGGGCTTCAGACTTGTTGCCGAACAGGTCAAGCTGCTCCGAAGTAGGACCGACGAAGACGATGCCTGCGCTGGAGACTCGCCGCGCGAATTCCGCGTTTTCCGAGAGAAAGCCGTAGCCGGGATGGATGGCCTCGGCTCCGGTTTTGCGCGCGGCCTCCAATATTTCGTCGATCGCGAGATAGGCGGCTGGCCCCTGACCCGCCAGTTCACAAGCTTCGTCGGTCGTGCGCAAATGCGCAGATGCGGCATCGTCCGCCGGAAAGATCGCAACAGTCGCAACCTCGAGTTCAGAGGCGGCGCGTGCGATCCGCAGCGCAATCTCGCCGCGGTTGGCGATCAAGAGCTTCTTGAACGACATATTCCTCCCGGAGATTTTTCGCAGGCGCAGCGAAGCGGCTGACTTTGACGTTTCCCACAAAGCTATGGACAGTCGTTTAGTATGTCAATATATTGACGTATAATATATCAATATATTGATATATCAGGAGGACGGGAGGCATGCAGCGGCGCGCAGGAAAAGCGACTGTGAGCAGGACTTTACCAAACGAGTCGCGCGCGGTTGCCCTGACGCCACGCGATAGGATCAACAATCGACTTATCTTCCGCTTGTTTCAGACGGCAAGCCTTTATCAGTCGACGACCCCGCGCGAGCTCGACGTATCTGCAGTGCAGGGCGTCATTCTCGGCGCGCTATATCGCGACGTCGACCGCGGCACGTCGTTTTCCGATCTCTGCGGCTATCTGGCGGTCAGTCGCCAGAATCTCGACGTTGTGCTGAAGCGGCTGGAACGCATCGGCTATGTCGAGCGGGTGGAAGGGGAGGCGGATCGTCGCGTCAAGATTGTTCGCCTGACAAGGGAAGGCGTTGCCGCCTGGCTCGATCTGCACACGCGTTCGATCGAATTCTTCCGGAAGATAACAGCAACGCTGTCCGCAGCAGAAGTCACGGCTTGTGCGGATGCGCTTGCGAAGATCGGGCGCGAGCTCAAGGCGTCGCGCGCCTCATCAGGATAGGAGCGCGGAATGCAGATAAGTCGACTTGCCTAAACAATAAACACGGGAGGAAATCATGTCTGAGACAGCAAACGCCGTGGATCCGCGTGTGCCGCCCCGCGAGGATTGTGTGCTCCGCTACGTCCTGGAACGACGCGCGCGTCTCCATCCCGACCGTTCCTACATTCGCCTGCCTGACGGCAGTTCCATCAGTTACGGCGAATTTCACGATTCAGTCGAACGCGCCGCGGCTGGCCTCGCCGCGCTGGGGGTCAAGCGGGGGGACTACGTCAACGTCTGGATGCCAAACGGCGTACAGATGCTGCGCACATGGTTTGCCGTCAACTGGCTCGGCGCGATCTACGTGCCCATGAACACGGCCTATCGCGGCAGTGTACTGACGCATGTCATCGCGAACGGCGGGGCGGAAGTCATGGTCGTCAGCTCCGACCTCGTCGAACGACTCGTCGATATCGATCGCGCTACGCTACGCGTACTGATCGTGGCCGGCCCGCCGGTCGCAACGATTCCGGGCATGAAGATGACGTCGCTGGACGAACTCGACCGTGACCCCTCGGCGTTGCCAACACTCTCGCGGCCCATCGAGCCCTGGGACGTCCAATCGATCATCTATACCTCCGGCACGACCGGGCGTTCCAAGGGGGTGCTGAGTTCCTACGCGCACCTGTGGCACATGGGCGGCAGCGCCGCGTTTCCGATGCTTGAGGAGAGCGACTGCTATCTCATCTACTTGCCATACTTCCACGTCGGCGGAACACTTCCTGTTATCGGCATGCTCAATCGCGGTGGCTCCATTGCGGTGGCCGGAGATTTCGATACCGAGGCATTCTGGCCGACCGTGCGCGCGACGGGAGCGACCTACACGATTCTCCTTGGAGTCATGGCGACCTTTCTCTCCAAACGGCCGCCGTCGGCGCGCGATCGCGAGCATACGCTGAAGAAGATGACGCTCATCCCGTTGCCGGACGACTCCCGCGGGTTCTCCGACAGATTTGGCGCGACGGTCTGGACTCTGTTCAACATGACGGAGATCAACGTTCCCATCGTTTCCGAGCCCAATCCGACGATTGCGGGGACATGTGGAAAGCAACGGGCGGGCAACGAGCTGCGCATCGTCGACGAGTACGACCGGGAGGTCGCGACAGGTAGCGTTGGCGAACTGATCATTCGCAGCGACGCGCCATGGGCCCTCAATTCCGGATACCACAAGAATGCGGAAGCGACCGCTTTCGCCTGGCGCAACGGCTGGTTTCATACGGGTGATGCCTTTCGCCGAGACGCGGATGGCAACTATTTCTTCGTGGACCGGATGAAGGACGCGATCCGCCGCCGCGGCGAAAACATCTCGTCTTTCGAGGTGGAAGCCGAGATCGTCGCCCACCCAAGCGTTCGTGAGTGCGCCGTTGTCGCAGTCCCCAATGAGATGTCCGAGGACGACGTCCTCGCAATTGTTGCCCCCGCGCCGGGAGCGACGATTGACCCACTGGAGTTGCTCGAGTTTCTCAAACCTCGACTCGCGCATTTCATGTTGCCCCGCTACATCCGGATCATGACGGACTTGCCGCGCACGCCGACCCAGAAGGTTGAGAAGTACATTCTGCGTCAGCAAGGGCTGACGCCGGACGTATGGGATCGGGAGAAGGGAGGTATCAAGATCCGCCGTGAGAAGATCCGCGGAGGTATCTGATTTCGGTTGGGCCGCTTCGCCGTTAACGCGTGGCAGCGGGCATCGTGAACAAGAAGAAACGTACCTGGAACAACAGTCGTCCAAACGGGACCCATAGAGGAGGAAAGAATGAAGGCGGTAGATTGGCTGAGCGCGGCGATGCTTGCGTTGGCATTGCCATCGAGCCTTTCAGCACAGCAGGCAGTCAAAATCGGAGTTCTCAGTGATATGTCGTCGCTCTACGCCGATATCACCGGTGAGGGTACTGTTGCCGCCGCGCGCATGGCGGCGGAGGATTTCGGCCCGGTGTTCGGCAAACCTGTCGAGGTGATCTACGCCGACCACCAGAACAAGGCTGACGTCGGTTCAACGATCGTCCGCCGCTGGTTCGACGAGGAAGGCGTCGACCTGGTGACGGACGGCGGTTCGTCGGCCGTTGCGCTTGCGGTTGAAGAGGTTTCGAGACAAAAGCAGAAGCTGGTGCTGTTCTCGGGTCCCGCGAGCTCGGACATCACGGGCAAGAACTGCTCGCCCTATGCAGCGCATTGGACTTACGACACCTACGCGCTCTCGCATGTCACGGGATCATCCGTCGTGAAAGCCGGCGGGAAGAACTGGTTCTTTCTCGGCGCCGACTATGCTTTCGGCCACGCACTCCAGCGCGATACGGCGCAGGTGGTTGAAGCAGAGGGCGGCAAGGTCGTCGGCAGTGTCTACGCCCCGCTCAACACGTCAGATTTCTCTTCGTTCCTGCTGCAGGCGCAGGCTTCAAAGGCGGATATCATCGGTCTTGCGAATGCCGGTGGTGACACGACCAATGCTATCAAGCAGGGCGCGGAATTCGGTATCACCAAAGGCGGACAGAAGTTCGCTGCGCTCTTGATGTTCATCACGGACGTTCACGCGTTGGGCCTCCAAGCCGCGCAAGGCCTTCAGTTCACCGAAGCGTTCTATTGGGACATGACCCCGGAGACGCGCGCTTTCTCGGAGCGCTTCATCAAAAAAGTTGGCCATATGCCCGGGATGGCCCAGGCTGGCGTCTATAGCGCAACCATGCACTACCTCAAGGCAGTGATGGCGTTAGGCAGCAAGGATCCGTTGAAGGTCATGGAGAAGATGCGCGAGACGCCTATCAATGACTTCATGACGACCAATGGAACGCTGCGGATCGATGGGCGCGTGCTGCGTGATATGTATCTGCTTGAGGTCAAGAAGCCGGCAGAATCGAAGTATCCGTGGGACTATGTCCGCGTCATCGAAAAAGTACCGGGTGAAAAGGCTTTCCGTCCCCTCTCCGAAGGAGGCTGCCCTCTCGTCAAATAGGCCCATCGGAGAGTCCGACGATCGCTCTCGGTTCATCGTTATGCGCATTCCGAACGCGCACAACGCGAGCGACACAGCAACGCTAATGCTCGATCATTTCGGTTCCGGAAACAACCGTGACCAAACTTGCAAGTCGAGCATCGAACGGCTGCCGCCGGTTTGAGCGTAAAGTTGGCTGTCGGGCGATGAGCGTTTCCTGCGTGAGAAGCTCTGCCGCCTGCCAGGCATCCGCCACAGCCGATCGTCGTTCGCACTTTGATGCCTCAAGATGCTGACGTCGATCCAAGTCCAGATGACGGAGGCAATTTGAGCCGGAGGGTCGGCCCCGACCCTCTTACGGGGAACTCGATCGGAGCCGCAGACTGGGGATCATTGCAGACAACCAGAACATCGATTCGCGCTTGCTTTGCTGCCGCACCTGTCATCTCAGACAATTTCAGCTCTGATTGAACCTCACGGGCAGGCTGATTTTCACTGGCGCGCCCGGGATTTCAGCGGGCGGAGCAGGCAGCGGTGAGCAGCGGCGGATCACGGCCTGCGCCTCCTCGTCGAGGGTTGCCGAGCCTGAGGAACTGAGAAGCCTCACGGAGAGCACGTTTCCGGACCGGTCCATGGCAAGATTGACCATCGCCACGCCGTGCTCGTTGCGCATCCTTGCCTCTTCCGGATAGCGCTGACTGCGGCGTAGCTGCGCGACCAGCATGCTGAGCCAGGTGGCGCGCTCCTGGGACGGAGCGGTCGAGACGCCGGGTGACGGTGCCGCGAGTTTGTCGGCGGGCGGCGCTTCGGAATGCGGCGCCGCGCTCGTCATCGGGGCTGCCGGTTTGCGACTGCCCTTTTGATCGGGCTTGGGTTTTGTCGGCTTGTCGTTGTGCACGACCTGTTTTTTTTCTGGCGGCTTCTCGGCCGCCTTGGGCAAGGAAACCTCCGCCTTGACGAGTGGCGGCGGAGGCGGCAGGTCGGGAATCTTTTCCAGCGTCTGCACAGTCGTTTCGGGGGTGGGCGGAGGCGGATCATCCGGTTTGTCGGGAGCATCAGGCACCGGCTCTGGGGCCGCCTCCATCTGTGGTCCCGGCGCGACATTGTCGATCTGGGACGGAGGTGCGACCGCCATGGGGGCAAGCTCGATCATGATGGCCGCCGGCGGCTGCGTGATGACCTCAGTCGGAGGATCGCGGAGCTGGATCCAGAGCGCAACGAGGTGGATGGCCAGCGCCACGGCGCCGGCGACACCCCAACGCAGGCCATCGCCGACGTCGGCTTCTTCGGTGGGCTGTGGCGGTGACCAATCCGACAGGGCGATGCTCATCGCACCACCCCCGTGGCGGCCGTGCCATCGACGGGCGCTTGGCCAGAAGCAGGAACCGGCGCGGCCTGCGCATCGCCCTCCATGCCGACCAGGGCGATCTTGAGATATCCGACCGCGCGCAGCGCGTTCATGACCTCCATCAGGTCGCCATAGGGGACCGCCTTGTCGGCCCGCAGGAACACACGCTGCTGCTTGTCGCCGCTGGTGGCGGCGTCGAGCGCGGGCCCCAGCGCATCGCGGGCAACCGGATCGTCTCCAAGCGCTAGCGACAGGTCGGTCTTGACGCTCAGAAACACGGGCTTGTCGGGGCGTGGCTGCTCCTGCGCCGTCGAGGTCGGCAGATCTACTGCCACATCGACGGTCGCAAGAGGCGCCGCCACCATGAAGATGATGAGCAGCACCAGAATCACGTCGATGAACGGAGTGACGTTGATCTCATGGCTCTCGGCGAGGTCATGACCGCCGTGGTCGAGCTTGACCGACATGACTATTCGGCCGCGATGCGCAGTGACGCGACGGGACGGACACCGCTCGCGTCCCGATCGAGATCGCGCGAGAGATGGCGCATGACCTCTGCCGCCACCTCTCCGATCATAGCCCGGTAGGCGGCGATCGAGCGCGCGAACACGTTGTAGATCACGACCGCCGGGATCGCGGCCACCAGCCCCATGGACGTCGCCAGCAGAGCCTCGGCGATGCCGGGCGCCACCACGGCGAGATTGGTGGTGTGGGCCTGCGAGATGCCGATGAAGCTGTTCATGATTCCCCAGACGGTGCCAAACAGGCCGATGAACGGCGCGGTCGATCCGATCGTCGCCAATACGCCGGTGCCGAGCCCCATGCGTCGTGCCGCCTTGGTCTCGACGCTCGACAACGAAATCGCCACGCGCTCCTTGATCCCTTCCGTGGGCAGGTTTGGCGAGGCGCGAACCTCGCTCATGGCGACCCGGATCAGGCCGTTGCCGTCGCCGCGAGCGTTGCCGGCCGCAATCGCGGCCTCCGACAGGCTCTGCACCCGAAGCAGCGTCTTCAGCACCGCGCGGGCGCGACCGCGGGCGACCACGAGTTCGAACGTCTTGGCGATCCACACGGTCCAGGTCGCAAGCGAGGCGAGCGCGAGCCCGACCATCACGGCTTTCACGACCAGCGCAGCCGACATGAACATGCCCCAGGGCGAAAGATCGTGTGGCAACAGCATCTCGGGCTTTGGCGCGGAAGCGACTTGCGGCGTTGCTGGAACCGAAGCTGCTGGAACCGAAGCTTGTCCATTCAGCGATGGTGACTGGCTTTGGATGGACGACGGCGGGGCAGGGGGCGGCCCGGCCAAAGCCGGCAATTGGGTCACGGCCGGTGCGGACGCGGGGCCTTGGGAAGATGGCGCGGTGGGACTCGGCGGCGTTGAATTGCGAATGGCCGGTTCCGCCGTGGCGCCGGCCACCGGCGTCGTCACGGCGGTGGGAGCACTTGCTGCCGAGGAGGTTTGGGCTCGGGTCTGCACGGCGAACAGCAGCGCGCCGACCAGGACCACCGTTCCCAACGCCCGACGGCGCTTGGCCCCTGCGGGCCCCATCATATCAGTGTTCTGCGCCGGCCATCGCCTGCCGATGGACGCAACAGCCAAATTCGGAACGCTCAACAAACCCAGCAGATGCCCGCTCACACGGATTCCCATCGTCAGTAAATCCCTGATGTCGCCCCGCCGTGGGGCCCCTCGGGAGTCTGTGCAATGAAATTGCAAAAGTGACAGGGCGGCGATAGACTTTTTTTAATAGCAAGATTGAAGCTCGGCGCGAGCAGGTGAGGAGACATTTCATCATGACTGGCACTGCCGTGCGCAGCGGGACCTCGGTGTGGCCGCGAGGACACTCATATGGCACATGCGTTGCATTAGGCTTCACCGAACGTTGGTCTGTTGGCGTGAACTGAGTACGGGATTGCCCATGGCTTTTCGTGATACCTCGCTTCCTTTTTATGGGAGTGGCCGGTTGCAGTGGCGGTTGCACAACAAGCATCCGCGGAGAGTGCGCAAGGTCGCCGGAACGGGCGGACCGCCGGCAGCTGTTCCACCGCTGTCGTTCGAGCGCGATTGGCTGTGGTGGGGAGTTCAAGCGTGATAAGCGCACGAGTTCCCGTAGCCCATCCGATCGATCACATCTTCAGGAATCACAATAACTGGCTGCAGGCCTGGTTGCGGCGGCGACTGGGGAATAGAGACAGCGCGGAGGACGTCGCGTCCGAAGTGTTCGTGCGGATGGTGGCGCTATCATATGCCAAAGCCGAAGCGATCAGCGAACCCCGCGCGCTGTTGACCACGATCGCCCGACGCGTAATCTATGAGGTGTGGCGGCGCAACGATCTGCAGCGCGCCTACGAGATGGCGATCGCCGCCTTGCCCGAGCAGTTGGTGGCCTCGCCGGAAGAGCACGCGATCGTGCTCGAAGCACTGAGGACCATCGACAACGTGCTGAGCAGCATGTCGGCAAAGGCGCGAGCGGCGTTCCTCTACAGCCAGGTTGACGGCATGAGCTACGGCGAGATTGCCGCTTTGCTGGGCGTGTCGCCCTCCAGGGTGCGTCAATATGTTGCCCAGGGCTTCCGCAGCTGCTATGCGCTCGGTTGCGACGGCCAGACCAAGTGAGCACGTCGCAGTGAGCACGACCATGACCTTGGGAGCCGCGGACCCACTTGATCCGATCGCCGAGCAGGCCATCGGGTGGATGGTGCTGCTGCGCTCCGGTGAGGCATCGGCTGCCGACGAGCTGGCGCTCGCGCGCTGGCGTTCCAGCGATCCGAGATGCGAGGCGACCTGGCAAAAGCTCAACGGATCGCTCGCGGCCTTCCGCGTCACCGCCAGTCAAGGTCTCCCGAAGGGCACGCTGGCGCGCAGCGTGCTGCAGACATCGATGGATCGGCGCGCCGCGATCAAGTCCTGCCTGGCCTTCGGGCTTGTCGGCGCGGGCGGCTTGTCGATTGCCGATCAGTTCTTCCCGCTCGGCGACCTTCTCGCCGACCTGCGTACCGACACGGCGCAACGGCGCACCTACAAGCTCGCCGACGGCAGCTCTGCCGTGCTGGGCGCGCGCAGTGCCGCCGATACCGAGTTCGGGAGCGAACATCGCATTCTCAGTCTGCGGGACGGCGTCGTGATGGTCGATATTCAGCCCGACCCTTCGCGTCCTTTCATCGTCCGTACGCCGACGCTGTCGATTACTTCGAACGAAGGATCGCTGGTGGTGCGTCGCAATGGCGCCCTCGTCACTGCGAGCGTGATCCGCTCCGTGGCGCGGGTGGTGACGAACACGCGGCGGTCCCTGTCATTGCCCGCCGGACAGAGCGCGCGATTCGACGGCACCACATTGGCGCAGGAGACGGTGGACGTCGACGGCGAGACCTCCTGGACCGATGGGGTCCTGGTCGTCAACGATCGCCCCCTGTCCTACATGATCGATGCGCTACGTCCCTACTATCCCGGGATCATCCGGCTCGACCCCGATGTCGCCGCACTTCGCATCACCGGGGTCTATTCGTTGGCAGAGCCGCGCAAAGCCCTGGACGCGGTGGCTCAGACGCTGCCGGTGAGGGTGCGCAGTCTGATGCCCTACTTCATTTCGGTGACGACTCCCGCCTGAGCGATGGCGGCGTCCGGCTTTCCCCGATCCGCTACCCCGCGTCGGCGACCCCTTCAATGAGGGATGGGGAGTTGCAATCCCGTTCCTCACCGGTTTGCGTGGCTGGGATCGCGATGATGTTGCTTCGGGCGGCCAGGCATTGATTGCATCAAAGTGCCGCTGAAGCGTTCATGACTTTGTCGAAAATAATTTCGCCACGGCTCTGTCACTTTTCCCGTCTCGTCGCACAGACGTTAGGAACGTCCCATGGGGGGGCGGGAATTGGGGATGCCAACGATGACGCGACGTTCGCGTGCTCGAATGCTTTCGGTGTTGCTGTTGAGTTCCACGTGTCTGTCCGCGCTGGCGTTCGCTGAGGCGGCGCGTGCCCAGACGACGAGCGATGCCGCCGCGCAGGAACACGCCTTCAACGTGCCGCGGGGAGATCTCGGAACGGTGCTCACGGCCATTGCCCGGCAGGGCGGGCAGACGATTTCGTTCGACCCCGTGTTGGTGCGCGGACATCAGACAGGGCCTGTCACTGGGCGCATGAGCATCCGTGCGGCCACCCAGCAGGCGCTGGCGGGCACCGGTCTGCAGTTGTCGGTGACGAGCGGCGGCGTCCTGACGATCCGCAGCAGTTCGGCGCAATCATCCGGCGGCGGCTCCGCGGACGGTTCGATCATGGCGCCGGAACTCGACATCAATGCCGCGGCCGGCGCCAACGGTTCGACTGACCCGACCGCGACCGAGGGCACCGGCTCCTATACCAGCAATTCGCTGAGCATCGGGTCGAAGACCGCGCAATCGATTCGCGAGACGCCGCAATCGGTGAGTGTCGTCACTCAGCAGCGTATCCAGGAGCAGAACCTCACATCGGTCGCCGACGCCCTCCGGCAGACGACCGGCATCACCGTGACGGGCGGCCAGATCACGCCGAGCTTCTACTCTCGCGGCTTTGCTATCCAGAACATCCAGGCAGATGGCGGAGCGCCGCTGTACACCGGCACGAATGGTTCCAACACCGTAGCCAGCCTCGGCGAGTATGACCACGTCGAGGTGTTGCGCGGCGCTGACGGCCTGTTCAACGGCACAGGCGATCCTGGCGGTTCGATCAATCTGGTGCGCAAGCGGCCGCTCGATCACAACCAGGTCGTCGTCGAAGGCAATGCCGGCTCATGGAATAACTTCTCCGGTTCGTTGGACGTCACCGGGCCCGTTCCCGATTCCAACGGCAAAGTGCGCAGCCGTGTCGTCCTGGAGCATCAGGACCAGCATTTTTTTTATGATGTCGCGAAGGCGAATCACACGCTGCTCTACGGGATTGTGGAAGCCGACGTCACCCCGAGCACCCTCGTGACCGTGGGTGGCAGCTACCTCAAGCAGGACAGCGTGCCGTTCCTGCAGGGACTGCCGCGGTACAGCAATGGGATCGACCTCGGCCTGCCGCGCAACACCTGCCTGTGCGTTCCGTGGGGCCAATACAATGTCGAGAACGCGGAGCTGTTCGGCCGGGTCGAACAGCACATCTATGACGACTGGTCGGTCAAACTCAATGTCACCGACGTTCATCAGGCCAGCTTCGAGAAGGCTGGTTACGCTTTTGGCGCCGTCAACCCGGTGACGCAGGCCGACATGTTCAGCGCGCTTGGGATGAGAGGCAGTAGCCAGCAAACTTTGCTGGATGCGACATTGAACGGCAAGTTCGATCTGTTTGGCCGCCGCCACGAGGTGGTCGTCGGCGCGGATTGGCAGAACGTCGACAATGGAGGATACACCGACTATTACCCGGCGGTCTCCTATCCCGCCTTCAACGTCTTCAAATTCAATCCTGGAGCCTTTCCCGAGCCCGCGTTGCCTGGCGCCAGCGACTCGTTCCCGGTGTTGGGCCAGAAGCAGTATGGAGCCTATGCGACGCTGCGGCTGTCGATCACCGACCCGCTGCATCTGATCGGGGGAGTTCGGGACACCTGGTACCGCAACAGCCTGGTCCAGACGATCTTGGACCCCAGCAGCGGCCGCGTGCTCGACAGGCAGTCCCAATTCTACCAATCGAACGACGTGCTGACACCCTATGGCGGGATCGTTTACGACGTCACCAAGGAATGGTCGCTGTACGGGAGCTACACCAGTATCTTCACGTCGCAAGGGCTCGCCATGACGGCGGCGCACGCGGTATTGCCGCCCGTCGTTGGCGCCAGCTACGAAGCCGGCGCCAAGGGCGAACTGCTCGACCATAGGCTCAATGCTCAGATCTCGTTTTTCTACATTGATCGGACCAATACGGCGATCCAGGACCTGAGCGTTCCCTTTACGCACGTCGGCGGCCTGCAGTGCTGCTATCTGGCGTCAGGGGAAGCCATCAGCCAAGGCGTCGACATCGAACTCACCGGCAAGATCCTGCCGGACTGGCAGATCAGCACCGGCTACACTTACAACGACAACTACTTCAAGACGGGTGGCACCTTGTCGAACGGCGTCTCCTCGACCGGCACGTCAATCGCCCCGCAGGCGCCCAAGCATTTGTTCAAGCTGTGGACGACCTATCAATTGCCGGGGCAACTCAGCCAGTGGACCCTGGGCTTCGGCGTCAACGCACAGTCGGCAACCTTCGCCAATGGCACGATCTACACCGCGTTCAATGCAAATGGCACTGGTGTCAGCGGCTCCAGCGTGCCCTACCAATTCGTGCAAGGCGGATACGCGGTGTTCAATGCGCGGGTCGCCTATCAGATCGACAAGAATTGGTCGGCCGCGCTCAACATCAACAACATCTTCGATCGCGTCTACTATCAGACCGTCGGCGTCACATCCAGCGGCAGTCTGTACGGCCCGCCGCGCAACGCCATGCTCACGGTGCGGGGAACGTGGTGAGCCGGTTCTCGTCGGGCGACGCCGTGAACGGCGCTGCTCGAACCGCGAGCGGGGCCCAGTCCAGTTTTGCCGCCGATATCGGCTTTGCCTGGAAGCTGATGCGCGCCTACTGGGCCTCGGCCGACCGCTGGCGCGCCTGGGGCCTCGTTCTCCTCATCGCCATCGTGGAGGTCCTGAAGATCTATGCCATGGTGTGGCAGAACGCGTGGCACGCCCGCTTCTATGACACGCTGATCAGCCGGAACCAGCCGGCGTTCTGGACGCAATGCCTGACCTTCCTGGTCATGATGTCCGTCATCGCGACCCTGATCGCCAGCTCGAGCTATCTCAAGACGATGTTGCGCGTTCGCTGGCGTTCTCATTTGACCGACAGCTACGTCCGCCGCTGGCTCCGCAATCAAAAATTCTACACGATCGAGCGCACCAAGGCGATCGACAATCCGGACCAGCGCATCGCCGAGGATCTGGACCTCGCGGTGTTCCATACTATCTCGCTGGTCGTTGGCGTCTTGTCCACGTTCGGCTCGCTGGGGACTTTTGCCGTGTTGCTGTGGCAGCAGTCGGGAGCGATCTCGTTCTCGTTCGTCGGCCTCGACATCACGATACCAGGCTACATGCTGTGGCTGGCGGTCCTGTTTGCGATCCTGGGATCGGTGGTCACACACTATACCGGCCGAACGCTCACCGGCGTGACCGCGCTGCAGCAGCGCTTCGAGGCCGAGTTCCGCGTGCGGCTGGTGCGCGTGCGCGACAATGCCGAGCAGATCGCGTTTTATCGCGGCACGCCTGCAGAACAGGTCCGATTGCGCGATGCGTTCAGCGACGTTCGCGACATCTGGCGCGGGGTGATGAACCACACGCTGCGGGTCTCGCTGCTGCAGGAATTCTACAACCCGCTGACGAACATCGTCTCGACGGTGCTGCTGTCGCCGCGCTACTTCGCCGGCGAGATCACGTTCGGCGGCATGCAGCAAGTGTCGGGGTCCTTCACTAACGTCATCCTCTCGCTATCGTTCTTCGTGCACAGCTATCAGACTATCGCGGTCTGGCGCGCCATTATCGGGCGCCTGCAGGCGCTCGATGCGGCCATGGACCAGCCGGATCATGCGGGCATCGCGGTTGCCCCCGGCGCGACCGCTTCGCTCCGAACCACGGATTTGCGACTCGATCTGCCGGATGGCACGGCGCTGATCCCGGTCGGTGCGTTCGCGGTGGCGCCGGGTGAGCGCGTGCTGCTGCAGGGCCGCTCGGGGGCCGGCAAGAGCACGCTGCTGCGGACGCTGGCCGGACTGTGGCCCTACGGCGACGGCACCGTGGAATTGCCTGCGCGCGCAACCACGATGTTCCTGCCGCAGAACAACTATGTGCCGCTCGGCACGCTGAAGGCTGCGTTGTGCTATCCGGCGGAGGCCGCAAGGTTCGATGCGGCGGCCTGCGAGGGCGCGCTGGCGACTGTGGGGCTCGGCGCGCTCGCGGCGAGGCTCGAACAGAGTGACGACTGGGGCAATCGGCTATCACCCGGCGAGCAGCAGCGGCTCGCCGCCGCTCGTGCGCTGCTGCAGCGGCCGGATTTCCTGTTTCTCGACGAGGCGACCAGTGCGCTCGACCCGGATCTCGAACGCATCGTCTACGAGGCGATCATCGGGGCGCTGCCCGACGCGGCCGTGATCAGCGTGGCGCATCGCCCCGCCGTCGCCAGATATCACCACCGCATCATCCGGATCGGCGAGCCGGTGGCGGCGCGAGCGCTCGTCACCTGGGCGGAAGCGGCTCCTTAAGACAAACCATACCCAACGGAGGAATCATGTCGGACACTATCAAACACATGACGGACGCATCGTTTGATGCGCAGATCACCGCGACCGCGCTGCCCGTCCTGGTCGATTTCTGGGCCGAGTGGTGCGGTCCCTGCAAGCAGATGATGCCGATGCTGGAGGAGGTGGCCGAGGACTATGCCGACCGGCTGGCGATCGCCAAGCTGAACATCGACGAAAACAGCAAGACCGCGGAGAAATTCAACGTCCGCTCGATTCCGACCGTCGTCCTGTTCAAGGACGGGGTGGAATGCGGACGGCTCACCGGCGCGGTGTCGAAGACCCGGTTTGCCGCCTTCCTCGATGCGCACGCCTGAGCCGGAGTTTCTTTGATGCAAAGCTTTCACAATGATCCGACGCTGAAGGCCGAGATCGCGCAGCGCCTCAAGGCCCATGCCGAGGCCGGCGAGATCGTGGGCGCACCGACGCACTGGAAGGACGGCAAGGGCAGCCCGGCCGCCTGCATGATCGATGACCGCAGCCTGGTTCATTGGCAGCAGCGCCTCGGCATCCCCAAGGCGATCGGCTCCCTGGTCGACACGGTCGCCATGTATGCGGTGACGCCCGAGGGCGCCGGCAAATTTGGGCAAGAGTGGCTTGCGGCCGCTCCGGTCGGGCGCGACCTTCGCAGCGCCGCCAACGCGCTGCTGATCTGGATTTTGTCCGATCCCGCGCAAGGGGTGGTCCACTACGCGTCGAGCGATATCGAGCGCAGCATGATCGATCGCATCGCCGATCTGCATCGGCAGGGTCGCGCGGGGGAAGGGCCCGCGGCGGCGACATGGCGTGCCGCGCGCGAGGCCGCCATGGCGGCGACCGATGGCCTTGCGTCCGAGATGGCGAAGGCGGTCGGGCGCGCCGTCGAGGCCGCGGCATGGGACCCCGCCACCACCGCCACGGTGTTGTCGGACACCGCGCGGAGCTGGATCGCGGTTCATTCGCAGTCCGCCGTGGCAAGCTTCGGGTGGACCGAGGACGATGATCGCGCCATGCATGCGCGATTGAAGGGGCTCTTCGACGCGGCCAAGGAGTCCGGTGCCGCACCCGAGACGATCAACGTGTTTGCGCTGCTGGAGCAGCAGCATCCCGAGGAGGCCGCGCGGCTGCGCGCCAGAAACGCCATGGAGCGCCGCATTCCCACAACTTGCGCGCAGGCCCTGGGCGCGCGGCTGATCGAACTCATCGGCGCGACGACCTCGTCTGATGGCTGCGCGGTCGCTTTGGAGAGCGCGCCATGACCGAACCATATGGCCTGAACTCCATTCCACTGATCGCGCGCGCGGATCTGTTCGGCAACCCCGAGAAGTCGGGCACGCAGATCAGTCCGGACGGCCGGCGGATCGCGTGGCTCGCGCCCTTCGGCGGTGTCATGAACATCTGGGTGGCGCCGCGCGAGGCGCCCGGCGAGGCCGTCGCGATCACCAAGGACACCGGGCGCGGCATCAGTTCCTATGCCTGGGCCTACGACCTGCGCCATCTGCTCTACGTGCAGGACCAGGCCGGCGACGAAAACTGGCACGTGTACGCGGTCGACATCGAGAGCGGGGCCGTCGCCGACCTCATCCCGTTCGCGGGCGCGCGCGGCGGAATTGCCGGCCTCAGCAGAAAGCTCCGCGGCGAGGTTCTGGTCACGTTGAACCGGCGCGACCCGAGACACGCGGATCTCTATCGCGTGGAGATCGCCACCGGCCGGATGACCCTGGTCGCCGAGAATCCGGGCTTTGCGGGCTTCCTGGCCGATGACGACTTCGTTCCCCGGATCGCAAGCAGGCCGCGGCGGGACGGCGGCAGCGATCTGATGCGCGCGGACACCGCGGGGAGGTGGGAGGGGTTCATCTCGCTGTCTCCAGACGATGCGCGCACCTCCGGTCCCTCGCATCTCGACGCCTCCGGCCGGACCCTGTTCTGTTACGACAGCCGCGGGCGCGATACCGCCGCCCTGATGGCGATCGAGGTCGCGACCGGGGACGCCAGACTGCTCGCCTGCGATCCGAAGGCCGACATCGGCGGCGTGATCTCGGACCGTCAAAGCCATGAGCCGCTCGCTTGTTCGGTGGTGCGGGAGCGCCAGGAGTACCGCGTGCTCGATGAGCGAATCCGGCCCGACATCGAATTCCTCGATGCCCAGGACATCGGCGACTGGGGAATCGGCAGCCGGACCGAGGACGATCGCCATTGGACCATCGCGGCCTCGAGCGACCAGAGACCTGGCGTCGCCTATCTGTACGACCGAGAGGCGCGGACGCTGACAAAGCTGCACGCGTCGAGGCCACGGCTGGCCGCAGCGCCGCTCGCGCGCATGCGTCCGGTCACGATCGCGGCGCGCGATGGCCTCGATCTCGTCAGCTATCTGACCCTGCCCAAGCACGCCGACGACACCGGCCTCGCGCCGCCCGAAAAAGCGTTGCCGCTGGTGCTCGTCGTGCACGGCGGCCCGTGGACGCGCGATGGGTTCGGCTACAATCCGATGCACCAGTGGCTTGCCAATCGCGGCTATGCGGTGCTGAGCGTGAATTTTCGCGGATCGACCGGTTTCGGCAAGGCGTTCGTCGCCGCCGGGGACCGCGAATGGGGTCGCCGGATGGACGACGACCTCGGTGATGCGGTGGACTGGGTAGTCGCGCGCGGCATCGCCGATCCGGACCGCGTCGGCATCCTCGGAGGAAGCTATGGCGGCTATGCCGTGCTCGCCGCCATGACCCGCTACCCGGGCCGATACGCCTGCGGAATCGATATCTTCGGTCCCTCCAACCTCGAAACGCTGCTTGCCGCGATCCCGGCCTACTGGGAGTCGAACCGCGCGATGCTCTACCGTGCGGTCGGGAATCCCGAGTCCGAAAGCGGGCGCCAGGAACTCGCGGAGCGCTCACCGCTGCACCAGGCGGCGCGCATCGAGAAGCCGCTGCTGGTGATCCAGGGCACGAACGATCCCAGGGTCAAGCAGTCGGAGTCCGACCAGATGGTCGCGGCGCTCAAGCACAGCGGCATCCCCGTGACCTATGTGGTCTATCCCGACGAGGGCCATGGTTTCGTCCGCGCCCCCAACCGGGTGTCCTGCAACGCGCTCATCGAGCTGTTTTTGGCGCGGCACCTTGGCGGCCGCGCCGAGGCCGTGACGCCGGGCGAACTCGAAGGGGCATCGCTGCAGGTCCGTGAAGGCACTGAATGGCTTCAGGACACCGTTCCGATCGCGTTTCGAAAAAAATCGGCGGCGCACTGACACTATTTGTTTCTCGTTGCACAAGGATAGGAGTGCACGCTGGGGAAGACGGAATGAATATGCAGAGGGCCGCGCGGAAGCGGAGGCTTTTTCGCCTCCGCTACGTCCTGCCCATGGTTTTCGCCATGCTGGCGGGGGGCGCGTGGTCGTTTCGCCATTACGCCCGTGCCGATCATCCCGCCTATCTGACGGTGCCGGTGGTGCGCAGCGACCTCGAAAGCGTCGTGCTTGCGACCGGGACCTTGCAGCCGTTCCGTCAGGTCGACGTCGGTGCCCAGGTCTCCGGTCAGGTGAAGTCCCTGAAGGTCCAGGTCGGCGACAAGGTCGAGAAGGGGAAGCTCCTGGCCGAAATCGATCCCGTCGTCGCCGAGAACAATCTTCGCGCCGCGCGCGCGCAACTCGATTCGCTCGTGGCGCAAAGAAGGGCAACGCAGGCTTCGGTGCACCAGACGGAGCTGGCGGCGGCACGCCAGCGCAAGCTGTTCGAGAAGGATGCGAGCGCCCAGCAGGATCTGGAAACCGCGGAAGCCCAGTTCGCGCTGCAGACCGCCAATGCGGAGTCGCTCGATGCACAGATCGAGCAACAGCGGATCGCGGTGGACACTGCGCAGGCCAATCTGGCCTACACGCGGATCGACGCGCCGATGGCCGGCGAGGTCGCCGCCATCATCACCCGGGAAGGCCAGACCGTCGTTGCCGCCCAAAGCGCGCCGGTCATCCTGAAGCTCGTCGACATCGGGAAGATCCTCGTCCGCGTTCAAGTTCCTGAAGCCGACGTGATCCGGATCGCGCCCGGTCAGACCGCCTATTTCGTCATCCTGGGCGATCAGAAGAAGCGCTATTACGGGACGCTGCAATCGGTCGAGCTGGCGCCGGATTCCTTCAGTCGCGCCGACACGCAGACGGCAACCCAAACCGCCACGACCACCGCAGTGTTCTACAACGCCCGGTTCGATGTCCCCAATACCGACGGCAAGCTCAAGATCGGCATGACCGCGCAGGTGTCGATCGTGCTGGCGACCGCCCCGCACGCGCTGGCGATCCCGGCGACCGCGCTCGGTGCGTCCGGTGGCAAGGACATTTACGCGGTGCGCGTCCTGATGGCGGACGGAACGGTGCAGCCCCGCCGCGTGCATACCGGCATCAACGACAATCTCAAGGTCGAGGTTCTCAGCGGCCTCGACGAAGGCGACAACGTGATTACCGGCGGGCTCGCGGCGCCCATCTCCCGTGCGGGGTCTTGACGCATGACTGTGCCGCTGCTCGAATTTGTCGAGGTCGAACGCAGGTTCCTGACCGGGGAGGGCGAGGTTTTCGCCCTGAGGGGTGTCACTCTCGCCATCTCGGCGGGCGAGATGATTGCCATCGTCGGACCGTCGGGGTCCGGCAAGTCGACCCTGCTGAACATCCTGGGATGCCTCGATCGTCCGACCGGCGGGACCTACCGGGTCGCCGGGCGCGATACCGGGGATCTGGACAGCGACACGCTGGCGCGATTGCGGCGCGAGCATTTCGGCTTCATCTTCCAGCGGCACCATCTGCTGGCTCACCTCAGCGCAAGCGCCAATGCGGCGCTTCCGGCGATCTATGACGGGCGTGCGATGGCCGAACGGCAGTCGCGCGCCGACGCGCTGTTGACGCGGCTCGGGCTCCCCGACCGGCTCGGGCACCGGGCCAGTCAGATGTCCGGCGGTCAGCAGCAGCGGGTGAGCATCGCGCGTGCCCTGATCAACGGCGGCGAGGTGATCCTGGCCGACGAGCCGACGGGATCGCTTGACAGAAACAGCGGCGAGGAGGTGCTGGCGATCCTCGCCGAACTCCATGCGCTCGGTCACACCGTCATCATCGTGACCCATGACATGAAGGTCGCCGCGCATGCCGAGCGGATCATCGAGATTGGCGACAGCGAGATCACATCCGATCGTCCCAATCCCGCGGTGCCCCAGAGAAATCGGGGCGTATCGTCGGTGCGGAAGGAGCACGCATCGGACGGCAGGTCCGGCGCGTTCTCGACGGGGCTCGTCGAGGCGTTCCGGATCGCCTGGCTCGCCATCGTCAGCCATCCGTTGCGGACCGGGCTCACCATGCTGGGCATCGTGATCGGCATCACGTCGGTCGCATCCATGGTCGCGTTGGGCAACGGCGCACAGGGACGCATTCTCGACATCATCAACAGCATGTGGACCAACACCATCTCGATCTATCCGGGCTGGAACGTCGGCGACGACGGCGAGACGGTGGTCAGGAGGCTGAGTGTCGGCGATTTCGATGCGTTGCGGGCGCAGGCGTTCGTCGACAGCATTTCGCCGATGGTGTCCCAGCAGGCGCTGGTCCGCCACGGCAATATCAAGGTCCGAGCCAACGTCCAGGGCGTCGGGGAGCTGGAATTCCGGGTTCGCGGCATGACGTTTGTGCAGGGGCGGGCCTTTCGCGCCGAGGAAGTCGATGACGAAGCGCAGGTCGCCGTGCTCGATGCGAACCTGGCGCGCCGGCTGTTCGGATCGAACCGTGATCCGATCGGGGAGGTCATCCTGGCCGGAACCTTGCCGCTCAAGGTGATCGGCGTGGCCGAGAGCGGGCCCATCTCGGCCGGTCCCGAGATCAACATCTGGCTTCCCTACAGCACCGCGGGCGGACGCCTGTTCGGGCAGCTGTATTTCAATTCGATCACGGTGCGAATTCGCGATGGAGCGTCAAGCAACGCAGCCGAGAGCGACATCACGCGCCTGCTGACCGTGCGTCACGGGGCCAAGGACTTCAATACAAGGAATGCCGACGCCGCGGTGCGCGCGCGCACCCAGGCGCAGCAGTCGGTCCGGTTGCTAGTTTCGATCGTTGCCGTCATCTCGCTCGTCGTCGGTGGCATTGGGGTGATGAACATCATGCTGGTGTCGGTGACCGAGCGCACCCATGAGATCGGCGTCCGCATGGCGGTCGGCGCGCGCCGCAGCGACATCATGCTGCAGTTCGTGGTGGAAGCCGTCGTCGTCTGCATGATCAGCGGCCTGATCGGAATCGCGCTGTCGTTCGCAGCGGGACCGCTCTATGCGCTCGCCATGCCGGGCTGGACCATGGAGTTCTCGCCGCCGGCCATCCTGATCGCCTTCCTGTGCTCGGTCGGCATTGGAATCGTGTTCGGCTATCTGCCGGCGCGCCAAGCGTCGAGGCTCGATCCGACCGAGGCGCTGGCGCACGAATGACGAGATCTTGCACCGTGGCGCTCGTCGTCGGCGCGCAACTGCTTGCGGGCTGCGCCAGAACCTATTCGCCGCCCGAGACCGACGTCCCGCCGCGATGGAGCGAAGCGCCAGCGAACTCGGCCATGGCGCCGGGGGAAAACGCCGCCGAAAACAAGCGGTGGTGGGAGGCATTCGGCGATCCGGGGCTCGATGCACTGATCGACGCGGCGCTGCGCAGCAACAACGATCTGGCCGTTGCTGCCATCAAGCTCCGCGAAGCGAAGCTCAGGGCGGGCCTCGTCGATACCAATCTGGCGCCGAACGTCACCACCGGCGGCACCGGTTCCTGGAGCAGGGACCTTCGCGCCGGCGTCTCGACACAATCCAACGGCGTCAGCCTGGGGCTCGCCTACGAGGTCGACCTCTGGGGCAAGCTGGCCGCCGAGCGCGACGTCGCGCACTGGGAGGCGGACGCGACCGAGGCCGATTGCCAGGCGGCTGCGCTGTCGTTGATCGGAACGACGGCGTCGCTCTATTGGCAAATTGGGCATCTCAACGCGAGCATTGCGACCAGTGACGACGGCATCGCCTATGGCGAGAAGCTGCTCGACCTCGTCCAGACCCGCCATGCGGACGGCAACGCGTCTGCTCTCGATATCGCCCAGGCCGAGCAATCCCTGGCGAACCAGCGCATCAGCCGCAGCCAGCTGCTGCAGCAGCGCGAGGCGGCCCGCCATGCCCTCGCGCTGTTGCTCGACCGGCCGCCGGAAAAGGCAGCAACCGAGCCCGCACGCCTGTCGAAGCGGGCGCCGGCCGTGCGCGCCGGCATCCCCGCCGCGGTGCTGGCGCGGCGCCCGGACGTCCGCGCGGCCGAGCTGAGATTGCGCGAGGATTTCAGCAACATTCACGTCACCCGCGCAGGGTTCTATCCAACGATCTCGCTCACCGGCAATCTGGGAAGCGCGAGCTCGCAACTCTCCGATCTCTTGTCGCATTCGGTGGCGTCGCTGCAGACGGCGGTCGACGTGCCGGTGCAGTGGAATACGGCGCAGCTGACGGTCGCAGTCTCGCAGACGCAATATGAGGAGGCCGCGACCGGCTTCCGGCAGACGCTCTACAAGGCGCTGGGCGAAGTCGAGGACGCGCTGTCGGCGCAGGCCCAGTTGCGCGCCCAGGCGTATTATTTCGAGCAATCGGTCGAAGCGGCGCGTCGGGCCGAGGGCCTGCTCGAAATCCAATATCGCGCCGGCGCGGTTCCCCTGAAATCCTGGCTCGACCAGCAGGACCTGCTACGCACGGCCATTCTCGCGGTCGATCAGAACCGTCTCGATCGGCTCAACGCCGCGATGAAGCTCTATCAGGCGCTCGGGGGCGCCTGATGTTTCTTGGGCCTTGCGCGTGATCGGGAACTGCGCCGGATTGTCTTGAGGCGCAGGCGTTTGTGCCGATAATGGTGTCCAATAAGACGTCGAACGTAGAACGTGCTCCTATCCTGCGGGCATCTTAGTTAGTGAAAAATTCGTTTGCAAAATTTGATCCGAAGCGCTTCACCCGCTTCGATCTCGTTTCAAATTTTGACAAATAGCGAATGTCGGTATCGGTGGTTGCACCTCCGCGATTTGGGCTACCGATTTTGTTTTGAGTGCCGGCAGGGATTTGGGGCAAGCCGCATCCAATTGATGTCGGCTACAGGTTCGACGTGACCTTCGTGTGGGTCCTTCGGATTCGCAAATCAGAGTGGCTACACGGCAGTAAAGGCAGCCTGTAAGTCGAGAAAGCGTGCTCTGTTGAAAATGGCCCGACACGATTCGAACGTGTGGCCTTCGCCTTCGGAGGGCAGGGGCCTGTTCGATGGCAAGGCGCGGCGCTCCGGGCATGGCGTCGCGCTCGACTTGGTTCACCTTGTGGGTGGGCCTGAAAGGCACCGATGCGAGCGAACTGCACCTAAAGTCGTTACCCACCCCGGCAACCCATTGATATCGCAACGAATGCGACCGCCCTCCGAGCGCACCACCCCCACATTTGGCGTTGAAATCTCAAGATTTTTTCCACCGGTTACGCTCGAAAGTTACTATTCTGTTCTGATCGGTGGGCATCGCCTGATCGGCGGTGTTCTCCATTTGATCATAGGCCTCGATCTTCTCCATCCGGCTGATCACCAGCCTGTCCCGACTCGCTTTCGGTGATGTAGAGCGCCGGCATCTTGTGATCGCGCCAGCCAAACATCGCCGTCATCTGCGCCTCCGTGCATCCTGAATAGGCCGCTACCTCGGCGTGCGCATTGCGCACGCCGGGTCGCCATCGCCTCGTCGGCGAAGAAGGACGAACCGAACAAGTATCTCAAAATCGCCCCCATCTGGTCGAGCACACAGCCTCGTCGGAGGACGTCCAGTACGCTTGCGCATCCGCGCCATGGCAGTTTGCCGCGACAACCGATAGTACCGGCCCTACAATGTTCGATCTGACCTTCCTCGGAACTTCGGCCAGCGTGCCTTCAGCGGACCGCAACCATCCGGGCCTCCTGGTGGATGCCGGGGGTCACCGCATCATGGTCGACTGCGGGGAGGGGACGCAGCGCCAGTTGCTCCGGAGCGGCGCTGGCTTCAGAAGGCTCGACCGGCTGTTGCTGACGCACGGTCATTTCGACCACGTGCTCGGCATTCCCGGGCTGTTTTCGACGCTGCGGCTGCGGCAAAGCACCGATGTCATGACGATCCATGGCAGCCCGGGGACGCTCGACATCGTCGTCCGGATGCTCGCCGGACTCTGGGGCGAGGGACGGGCGCCGATCCCGTTGCAACTCGTTCCGTTGGCGGAGGGACGGATCCTCGACGCCGGCGAGTTCACCGTCGACGGTTTTCGTGTGCGTCATCGCGACACCGAAAGCTTCGCGTTTTCGTTCGCGAGCAAAGTGCGCCGGCATCTTCTGCCCGACCGCCTTGCGGCTTTGGGCGTGCCGGACGGTCCGGTGCGCAAGGATCTGGCGGAAGGGCGACCCGTCGTTCTGGCGGACGGCAGGACGATCGATTCCGCGGACGTGCTGGGACCACCCGAAGGGCGCAGGAAACTCGTCGTCGTGGGCGACGTCGAGACGACCGATGGCCTGGCCGAGCACGTCCGGGACGCGGACCTCATGGTGATCGAAGCAACGTTTCTCGAACGCGATGCCGCTACGGCCCTCGACTACGGCCATCTCACCGCAGCGAAAGCGGCCGAACTCGCTGCGGCCGCCGGCGTGAAGCGACTGGTCCTTACGCACATCTCGGGCCGCTATACCGACGAGGAGATCCTGGCGGAGGCGACAGAAATATTCCCGAACTCCCGCGTGGCGGCCGACCTCGATCGACTGACGGTCTGAAGCGCTGCCGATGATGGCCGCGAAAGAACATGTCGAATGGCCATGAAGCCAAAGACCTCCCGAACTTCGCTGGGAATAACAAGCGGGTTTCGTAGGGTGGGTAGAGCTCTTGCGAAACCCACCAATTCTGGCACCGCGATGGGTTTCGCGACCAGTTCGGACATGCGTCCGATCTGGTCACTCTACTCATCCTTCAAGTTCCTCAAGATAATTGGTTTCATGGAACCGATCGTCTCGCATACAGTCTATCGCCGAAAAAGGGCCTAAAATGGCATTTCGCGTCTTGATCATCGGTGGCACAGGCCAGGTGGGAGCCTCGGTGGTGCGTGCGCTGGCCGCAGAGCCGACCTGCGTTGAAGTCGCGATGGTCAATCGCAGGACGATTGCTCTGACCGCTGATTCCCGGGTGCGGCAGGTGATCCTGGATACGGCAGATGCCCGGTTTCCGGCAGAAGTGACCAAACTTGCGCAGAGCATGGTTGCGCAGGGCGATCCTGTCTATGGCGCATCCTGTGTTGGCATCGGTCAAGGCAGCATGAAGTGGAGCGAAGAGGAACTAAAGGCCCTCGAAATTGGCGTGGTCGGTGGCTTTGCCCGCGGTTGTCAGGCCGGGGGTATCACACGGTTTTCTCTGCTCTCGGCGGTGGGAAGCACCGCGAACAGCAGGATCCGCTATGTGCGGGTCATGGGGTTGAAGGAAGAGGCGGTTCAAGGGATAGGCTTCCAACGCCTCGCGATTTTCCGTCCGGGAATTATCGCAGGCAATGCTCACACGCCGCGCTATATAGCCTGGCTGGGCCGTCTGATTCCGGGACGTTTTGGCTCGATCGAGCAGGACGATATCGGGCGCGCCTTTGTCGCTGAATTCATCAGCAGCTCGCCCCCGAACGGGGTCGTGTATCTCGAAAACGAGGCGATGAGACAGAGGTCTCGTGCGTTGAAATAGCCCGCGATTCACTCGGGGAGCGCTCGGCAATCGGGACCAAGCGACGGTTTTAGACGCCGAGCCCGGTGTTGCGCTCCAATCAGGATCGCAAAGGATGGGAGCCGCTCTCTTGCATCAGCCGGCCACGCGCCCCAATCGGCAAGTCTGCGTTAGTTAGAGCGAGATGGCTTTTGATTGAATCGGGATGCGCCGCTTGCTCCACCTCGCCCCGCTTGCGGGGAGAGGTCGAAATTCGCGATAGCGAATTTCGGGTGAGGGGGACTCTCCACGAGCTGAATTCGCAGTGTAGCAAACCTCCGCCACCGTGCCAGCACTGACGCCACCACACTAAGGACAAGCAGCGCTTCGTCGCGTCGGTGGCTGCGTATGATTCCCGCCCCGGGAATCGGGTTAGGTAAGCCGGGAGGTGCCTGTTGACGAGATTGCAGTGCAGCTCGACTGCAGCATGAAGCCATCGAAGAACGCCGCGAGCTGCTGATGCGCGTCGAGCGGGAGAATCTGTGCGATGTACTGGTCCGGGCGCACGACGACCATGCAACCCCGGTCGCGGTCGATGCCCCGCATGTCGAAGATGTCATTCCCGCTCTTTGTATCGGCGCAGAACATCTTTTCGTAGTCGCGCAGGCCAAGACGTCCCTTCGGTGGCAGAAGCAAGGCCGGCATGGTATCCAGCGCCAAATCGCGATGACCTTGCTGGAAGACAGCGCGAAGGTCGATGAACGCGTCGATATCCGCCCCCGCGAGCGTGTATCGCCGGACAGGCGACAGCGGTGATTCCGCGAGAAAACTGCACAGGGCTTGCAGGTGAGAGGACGGCGCGGACGGATCTTCCGCGCCGGCAAAGGCGTAGAGGCGCCAGCGGGCGTCGGCCTGCGCCACGTGGCCCAACTCCATGGGCTTGGCGTCTGCCAGACGGATCACCGGCGCGGAATGGAAGCGCGCGCCTATCGTCAGGCCCTTGGCCAGATGCGCGTGGGTCGCCTGGCCTGTCAGCATCGAAGGAGCATAGCGGGTCGCCGTACCGGCGGTGTAACGCCCATGCCGCACAAAATACCGCTGGACCTCCGCCGGATCGACGCCATCGTCGTTTGGCGAGGATTTCAGGGCCGCGCTGAGCATCTTGGCCCATTCGCGATCGAAATCGATCAGCTCCTTCGCGATCGACTGGCGTTCTACGGAATAGCTATGCAGGAGCTGCGGCGCACACTGTCCCCTTAGAACGGACACCAGTTTCCAGCCGAGGTTGAAACTGTCCTGCATGGAGACGTTCATACCCTGGCCCGCTTTCGGGCTGTGCGTGTGGCAGGCGTCGCCCGCGATGAATACGCGGGGCAGACGCTGCCCCACCTCCTGCTCGGGCACGTCATCGAACTTGTCGCACAGACGCTGGCCGATCTCGTAGACCGACCACCAGGCGACTTCCTTCACCTCGATCACGTAAGGATGGATGATCCTCTGCACCGCAGCGATCAGATGATCGACGGTGAGGTTCCGGTTCGAGATCCGCTCGTTTTCGCTGAGCTTGTCGATTTCGACATAGATGCGGACGAGATAGCCGCCCTCGCGCGGGATGATCAGGAGGCTGCCTTCTCCGGCGGACTGGATCAGCGCCTTGAGGCGGATATCGGGGAAGTCGGTAACGGCCAGCACATCCATGACGCCCCAGGCGTGATTGGCCGAATCGCCGTGAAGGCTGTGCCCGATGGACTTGCGCACGGCGCTGCGCGCCCCATCGCAGCCGACCACGTAGCGGGCCCGAACCGTCTCGATCTGGTCTTCATGGGCGGCATCGAGCCGCTCGAGCCGGACGTTCACCGGATAAGCGGCTGCGGCATCGGTCTGGAGATCGAGACAACGCCGCGCATAGTGCGGCTCGAGTCGGCTCGGCGCGTTGCGCATGACATCCAGGAAGAAATCATGCACCCGCGCCTGGTTCAGGATCATGTGCGGGAACTCGGAGAGCCCGTCTTCGACATCCTGGATCCTGCCGTGGCGGACGATCCTCTCGCGCTTAGCGTCGTCGGGCTTCCAGAACGCGGTCTCGTTGACCCAATAGCCCTCCTTCAGCACGCGCTCGGCGAATCCGAAGGCCTGGAACATTTCCATGGTGCGGCAGGCGATGCCGTCGGCCTGGCCCAATTGCAGCGGGCCGTGTTTCTGATCGACGATCACCGTCTTGATGTCGGGAAAGGCCGCCAGTTGCGCGGCAAGCGTCAGGCCGGCCGGGCCGCAGCCGATGATCAGGACATCGACGGTCTCGGGGAGGGAGCCCGAGCCGCAAGACACGTTATACCGTTCGGATGGCTCCGAGACGCCCGGATCGCCGGTCCGGAACCCGTTAAGATGGAATTGCATGGAAGCCGCACCCTAAGCCGGGAAGCATCATGGATTATTTCGCGAGTGCCGGAGAACCAGCGACAATGAGCTTTTTGAGCTGATCAGGCAGCAGGGGCCCCGGCAGGTAACGATAGGTCGTCGCGTCGACCATCAGTTCGTCGATGCCGTTGATCTTGTCGGGATCGAGGTTCCCCTTGGGGTAGAACTCATCCCGCACCCGCCTCGCCAGCGCCGGCGCGACGCCCGCCCAGGCGCCATAGGCATCGAGCGCGGCAGGGTCGGAATAGAGCCAGTCGAGCGCCTCCCGATACGCCTTCATGAAGCGTCCATAGGCCTCCGCCCGGCGCTCGAACGAGACCGCGTTGGCGATCATGACCCGCACGGACTGGTTGGCGAACGCCGGCACGTCGCTGCCGCGCGCGATGATGCGGATACGGCCGGCATCCACATCGGCGACGGCGAAGGGCGGTGAACTCCAGCCCACATCGATCTGGCCGGACATGACCTGGGTGAAGGTCGAAGCCGGACTGCCCGTCGCCGTCGGCTTGAACTGAATGCCGAGCGTCTTCTGCAGCCCCAGCACGACAAGGTTGGTCGACGAGCCGTTGGTTGAGTAAGCCACCGTCCTGGCGAGCGCGTCCTTGATCGTCTTGATCGGTCCGTCGGCCTTCGCATACCAGTAGAGATCGTGCGCGCCGGTCATGGACGAGCCGATGATGCGCAGCGGCGCGCCCTTCGCGAAGGCGCCCAGCACACCATAGGTGCCGACGCCGATGCCGATATCGGCGCTGCCCGAAATGACCGCCTGCTGGGTCTGGCCGCCGCCTTCGGTGTACAGCAGTTCGAGCGTGATGCCGTGCTTCTTGAAGAAGCCGGCATCCTGCCCGAGTTCGCAGACCGAATTCTCCCAGTTGCCGCGCTGGCCGATGGCGAGCTTGAAACTGTCCTCGGCCGCGAATGCGCGGCCCGCCCCGAAAGTCATGGCCGGCACGGCGGCTCCGATCAGGCGCAGGGCGTCTCTACGTTTCATGGTGCTTTCCTCCCAATCTGGACGATCTGCGCCAGTTGGTCCTGCGTCAGTGGGGTCTGCAAGAACTTGAATTGGACGCCGTCGGCCATCATTTCGGGCAGGCCGGTGACGGTCCCGGGATCGAGCGCCGCCTTGGTGAAGAACTCGTCGCGCGCGCGCTTAGCGGCGCTTTCGCTGATCCCCGCGAATTCGGCGAACATCTTGACCGCCTCGGGGCCGGCATACATCCAGTCGATCGTCTCGCGGTAGGCGGCGAGAAACTGCGCGATGGTGGCCTGCTTCTGCGCGAGGGTGTCGGCATGCGCGATTAGCACGCGCGTCGTCAGCTGTCGCGTCGCGGCGACATCGCTGCCGCGGGCGACGATGCGTACGGTCGTGTCGACCTGGTCGAGGCCGAACGGCGCAGCCGCCCAGCCGATATCGATCTGGCCGGACATCAGCTGCGTCAGCGTTGCGGCCAAGCCGCCTGTCCCGACCGGCTTGACCGTGATGTTATGCTCCTTCGCCAGCATGAGGAGCGCAGTGTGGCTGGAAGAGCCGTTGGTCGAAAAGCCGACAGTATGGCCGGCCATGTCATCGACCGTCTTGATCGGCGAAGCGATCGGCACATACCAGTAGAATTCGCCGACGCCCGTCGCCTCGCCGCCGATGATCCGGAGCGGCGCGCCCTTGGCCGCGACGCCAAGTGCGCCGAGCGTGCCGGCGGCGACGCCGATATCGACGCTGCGCGAGAGGACTGCTTGCTGAGTTTCCGCACCGCCTTGGGTGTAGAGGATATTGAGCTCGATGCCGTGCTTCTTGAAGAGGCCGGCGCGCAGCCCAAGTTCGGGGATGGCGGTATCCCAGGCACCGCGCTGCCCGACCGCGAGCTTCAACTGGTCCGCACGCACCGAACCGGCAAAGGCCAGGGCTATGGCCAGGAGGGCGAGGAACGCGTGTTTCAACCTCGGCATGGCTCGCTCCTCAGATCGTCCGCGCGCCAAAGCGCCGCACCATGCGCTCGGCGAAGGCGTTGACGAAGGCGGCAAAGGCGATGGTGACGATGAGCAGCGCGTACATCTGCGGCATGTCGAACCGCGCATAGGCGTTGATGATCATGAAGCCGATGCCCTGGTTGGACAGCTTGGTCTCCGCCAGCAGCACGCCGATCATGGCGACGCCGAAGCCGAGGCGAAAGCCGTTGACCAGCGGCGCGGTCATGGCCGGAAGTTCGATCTTGAGGAACATCTGCCAGGCATTGGCCTGGAGCGAGCGGCCGACGCGGCGCAGCGTCGGATCGACGCCGCGCATCCCTGACGCCACGCTGATGGCGATCGGGAAGAAACAGGAGACCGCGCCCATCGCGACCTTGGAACCCGAACCCACGCCGAAGAGCATGATCATGACCGGGAACAGGATGATCTTCGGAGTCGGGCCGAGATAGCTCAGCCAGCTCTCATAAGCATCCGACATCAGTTCGCTGCCGCCGAGCAGCAGGCCGACCAGCAATCCGGCGAGCCCGCCGATAACAAGCGCCAGCGCCAGTTCCCCGCCGGTGACGGCGAGATTGCTGTAGAATGCGCCGTTGCCGAATAGCGCGACGAGGCCGTGGGCGATTTTCTGCAGCGGCGGCACCACATCGCGGAAGAAGAAGCCGGAGAGCGCCAGCCCCTGCCAGATGCCAAGCAACACCAGCGCGCCGACCACTCGAATGGTCGAAACGCTCAGATTGACCTGCCCGGGCGCGCCGGTTATCTGCGCCGTTGCAGCCATTTTTCACCTCGACCGAGAACAGCGAAGAACAGGATGCTGGCGAGCACCACGAAGCAGATCGCGGCATAGGTGCCGGGCAGGTCGTAGCGTTCGGCGAGATCGTTGATGAGTTGGCCGAGGCCGCCGAGATTGATCAGGAACTCGACGCCGACGACGTTGATCAGGCAGAAGATCAGCCCAAGCCTCAATCCGACGAAGATCTGCGGCAGCGCGGCCGGCGCGACACCGGCCGCAAAGCCGATAACGATGATCGTCAGAGAGCTGCGCCCGAACAGCACGAGGAACAGCGGATAAGCGAGCACCAGCGGCGCGGCCGCGATCGTCGCCAGCCACGGCTCGAACGCGGTGCGCAGCCGCGCGAAACGATAGAGCAGCAGGCCGATCGGAATGCCGACCAGCACAATCAGCAGGCCGGCCGCGAGCGTCTCGCCGACCGTGACGGCAAAGCGGCCGGCAATGCCTTCCTCGACCACAACCCGTTCGAAGCTCGCCAAAATATCGGTCGGCAGCGGCACGACATACGGGCTGACGATCTCGGCCGTGATCAGGCCCTGCATCACGGCCAACGCGCCGACGATGGTGCCGAGGCTGATCACCGGAGCAAGATATGGAGATCGCGTGCCCATGCTGCGCCTCATCCCGACCCCCGTTCGGATTCGGCCAGCCCGCGGCTCGCCTCCTCGCGCAAATCCGACCAGATATCGGCGACACATGCGCCGAATTCGCGGCTGCTGATGACGTCCGATGTGCGCGGGCGCGGCAGGTCAACCTTGACGACGCGTTTCACGCGGCCCGGCCGATAGCTCATGATCAGGATGCGATCCGAAAGCTGGACCGCCTCCGTGATCGAGTGCGTGATCAGCAGCGTCGTCTGCTCGAGCTGCTGCTGGATCTGCAGCACCTTGTCGCCGAGCAGCAGGCGGGTCTGTTCGTCGAGCGCCGCGAAGGGCTCGTCCATCAGCAGGATGCGCGGCTTGGCGGCGAGCGTTCGCGCGATCGAGACGCGCTGGCGCATGCCGCCGGACAGCTCGGAGGGGCGCCGCTTCTCGAACCCGTGCAGGCCGACCATGTCGATGTAGCGCGAGGCCGCAGCATGGCGCTCCTCGCGGCCGACGCCGCGCAACTCGAGCGGGAAGGCGACATTGTCGATGACGCTACGCCAGGGGAAGGTCGATTCCTCCTGGAACACGATTCCAACCGCCGGGTGTGGTCCGTTGATGGTCTCGTTCTCGACGCGAACGCTGCCGAGCGTCGCATCCGTGAGACCACCGATGACGTGGAAGAGGGTGGACTTGCCGCAACCGGACGGTCCGATCACCGAGACGAATTCGCCGCGCGCCACCGTGAACGAGATGGAATCGACAGCAGTCAGAACGCCCGGCCCCTCGCCGAAGCGCTTGGTGACGTTCTCGACCGTGAGCGGTGGCGGGCCGGCCGGTGCGGGCGCGGCCTCCGGCTGCGGGTTGGCGACGACTTCCTTGTCGGCGATCATGGCTTGGCCCTCGTCAGGGCGCTCGCCATCGCGGGCGTATAGCCGGTGACGACGCGGACATCGACGACGGCGACGCCGCCGGCATCGACCGCAGCGATGGCTTCCTTGAAGGCAGCTTCCAGCTGATCCATCGACTTGACGGGTGCGATGCCGGTCGCGCCCTGCGCCCGGGCGATGCCGGCCAGATCAATCTCGGGATCGGTCATGCGCATGCCGATCCACTTGTTCTCGACCGGGCGGTCGCGCATGCGCGCCACGCGCTCCTGATGCACCTCGTCGTTGAAGAAGGACTGGTTGTTGGCGATCACGAAGAGCACCGGAATACGGTAATGCGTTGCGGTCCAGAGCGCGGTCGCGCCCATCAGGAAATCGCCGTCGCCGCAGATCGCGATCGGCAAGCGGCCGGAGCCGCGCAGCGCCAGCGCGGCGCCGACCGCTATGCCGGGACCGCCGCCGATGCCGCCGCCACCATCCGAACCGAGGAAGTCGAGCGGATGCCGGAAGGGCCAGGACGCACCGTCCCATGAGAGCGGCAGGTGCAGCAGGGACACCGGCCGTTCGCCGACGACATTCCTGAGCACGGCTGCCATATCCGGAACCGCGATGGAGCCGGTCGGCTTCGGAGTTGCGGGCGGGGTGATCGGGGCAAGCTGCTCTGGTTCGGTCTTGCCGATCTTCTCAGCCAGGCTTGCAACAACCTGATCCGGCTCTGCGGCCAGGAACAGATCGACCGGCGGCAGACCCTGATGGTCCGCGCTCCAGCCATTGTGCAGAGCGTGATCGAGCGAGACCTGAACGATCTTGCCCGAAGGCGCGCCGTTGCAGGCCATGCGCAACGTGCCGGCAAGATCGACCCAGTCGAGGCTGACGACGACATCCGCTCCGGTGAGCGCGTCCATCGCCTCGGGAAGCGGAAACACGCCGGGGCTGCCGACATGCAGACGGTGGTCGGTCGGGAAGGCCGCGCCGACCTTGAGATCGGTCACGACGCGGGCGTTGAAGGCTTCGGCCAGCGCGACGCGCTGTTTCCACCCTCGCTCGCTCCGGCCGACGCGACCGATGAGGAACATCGGGTTTTTCGCCTGCTTCAGCAGATCGAGCAGGGCGTCAATGTGGCTCTCCGAGACGGTCGCCGCGACCGGCGGCATGAACCGCTTCGGGTCGACTTCCGGCAGCGGATCGGCCAGCGGCTCTTCCTGCAAGCCGGCGTCGAGATTGATGTAGACCGGCGCCTGCGGCGCGGTTTTCGCAAGCCATGCGCCGCGCAGCAGCGCCTCGCGGGCGGCTGCGGGCGAAGCGGGCTGCGCATCCCATTTCACATAGGCGCGCACGATGGCGCCCTGATCCTGCGCGGTATGGATCCACTCGATCCAGGGGCGGCGCCTGGCGGCGTCGACCGGGCCGGTCGCGCCGAGCACGATCACCGGCATGCGGTCGCACCAGGCGTTGAAGATAGCCATCGTCGCATGGAACAGGCCGACGTTCGAATGCACGCCGACCAGCATCGGCTTGCCGGTCACCTTGGCCCAGCCTTGCGCGATGGCGACAGCATGTTCCTCGTGCAGGCAGAGCAGCATCTGCGGGCGGACATTGCCGAGATGGTTGACGAGGCTGTCATGCAACCCGCGATAGCTCGCGCCCGGATTGAGTGCGATATAGGGGATGTCGAGCGAGCGCAGCACCTCGGCGATGGCGTCGCTGCCGAAGAGTGCGTTGCCCTTCGGCGGCAGCGCCTCCGGCTGTTCGATGCCGGGGAGAGCAGTGAGGTCGGCATCGACATCGGTCATGCGGCGCTCCCGCGGCGCAGGTTGATGTGGATGTTCTTTTCCTGCGTGAAGGCGATCAACTCCTCCAGGCACTCTTCGCGCCCGATTCCGGACTGCTTCAAGCCGCCGAAGGGCGCGCCGAGGAAATGCTTGCTGGTCTCGTTGACCCAGACATAGCCGGCCTGCACGTCGAGCGCCGTGCGGTGGGCTTTCGTCAGGTCATTGGTCCAGATCGAGCAGGTGAGGCCATATTCCGGCCGGTTGACCTGTTCGATCATGGCTGCCTCGTCGCGCCAGCGCAGCACCGCGAGCACCGGCCCGAAGATTTCCTCGCGGGCTATGGTCATGTCCATCGTCACGTCGGCGAAGATGGTTGGCTCAACGAAATTGCCTTCGGCCAGTTCCGGCGCGGGCGGCCGCTTGCCGCCGCAGACGACGCGCGCGCCTTCTGCCTTCGCGGTCTCGATATAGCGCATGACGCGGTCGTACTGCGCCTTGCTCGCGATTGCGCCCATGGTCGTTGCGGGGTCGGTCGGGATGCCCGGCTCGAAGCGCGCGGCGCGCTCGGCAAGCTTCGCGACGACCGCGTCGTGGATACCCTCGTGCAGGAAGGCGCGGCTGGTCGAGCCGCAGGACTGGCCGCACCAGGTGAAGTTCATGCCGCTGACGACGGCGGTGGCGACCTCGTCGGGATCGGCGTCGCCAAAAGCGATCAGCGCGTTCTTGCCGCCGAGTTCCAGCAGCACCGGTTTGATCGTGTCGGCTGCCGCCCGCATGACGGCGCGCCCCGTCGGCACGCTGCCGATCAGCGCGACCATATCGACCCGTGGATGACTGGTCAGCGCCGCGCCGACCTCGCGGCCGCCCGGAATGACGTTGAAGACGCCGGCCGGCAGCATGCTGCCGATCAGTTCGGCGAGGCGCAGCGCCGAGAGCGGCGCCTGCTCCGGCGGCTTGATGATGACGGCGTTGCCGGCCGCCAGCGGTGCGGCGGACTTGCCGGCGCAGAACATGAAAGGATGGTTGAACGGGATGATGCGCGCCACGACGCCGCGCGGCTCGCGCACCGAGAAGTTGACGGCGTTCGGCCCCATCGGGATCGAATTGCCCTTCATCTCGGTGACGAGCCCGGCGAAGAACTCCATCTGGGCGGCGGCGATCATCACGTCGCCCTGCATCTCGGTGTATGGGTTGCCGCCATCGGCCGCATCCAGCATGGCGAGCTCGCGGCCGTTGCGGCGCAGCACCTCGGCCATGGCCTTGAGGATTTTTGCGCGCTCCAGTGGCGCGACCCGGCGCCATGCTTCGAAGCCTTTGCGCGCGGCCGCCACGGCGGCATCGACATCGGCCGCATCGGCATCAGCGACGCTGCCGAGCAGCTTGCCGGTCGCCGGGTTGTTCACATCGACGCGGCGCTTGCCGAGCCCCTCGTGCCAGCGGCCGCCGTAATAGAGGTCGGTATTCGCCGGCAGGATCAGCTCGACCTTGTCGGACTGCGCTTCAACTCTCACGTCCATCGCGTTTCCTCGATTTTCGGGCGAGGGCTCGTCGATCGAGCCGTCCCACCGGCGTGAAAGATCAATTCCGGCGGGCGCGCGCCTGTTCCAGCCACATGTCCCAGGGACGCTGGACCTGGCCCTCGACATTTTGCACACAGGCCCGACTTTCGCCTTCAGTGAGGAAGCTCACTTCGCCAAGTTGCATCGCCTGAAGCTGGTAGCGGGCGTTCAATTCGGCATAGACCGCCCGGTAGACCGCCTGCTTGATGGAGCCGCCGACCACGGTAGAGCCGTGGCCGCGCATCAGCACGATGTCGTGCCCGTCGAAATGCTTCGCCAGCGCCTTGCCGAGCATGTTGTTGCTGATGAGCAGGTCGGTCGCGTCGCCGCCGGCCTCCCGGATCTCGAACACCGGAGCGCCCTGGCCGACGAAACCGGCCATGTGGAAGATTGCCTTCAGTTTCATGCCCTTGACGACGCTTAGCGGCACGATCGAATGCGAGTGGCTATGGATGACCGACACGACATCCGGCCGCGCCCGGTAGATCTCACCGTGGATGAAGCGCTCCAAATAGACCTTGCGGCCGTTCGCGTTCACCGCTTCGCCATCGAGCGCGAACTCGACGATATCCTCCGCCGTCACCCGGCTTGGCGCCATGTTGCGCGCGAGCAGGAAACGGTCCGGCCGCTTGTCGTGCCGCACGCTGATATGCCCGAACGCATCGACGACGCCCTGGTCGAACAGGATCTGGTTGGCGGCGACGAGTTCCTCGATCAGCTCTTTCGCGGCAGCGGCAGAAGCGTCAGCCGTATCGGCGATATCGACGGCGATCGGGTCGGAATGGCTGTGCAGATCTGACGGGCACATGGTGGGTTCCTTTTGTGGAATCAATTGGTTCACATCGTCACGTAACGATGGAATCCGGCGCGACGCCGCGGCGGAAAATTCAAGCTGAGAATGGACAGGAATAGGGGCGCGGCGTCACTGCGCGCGCGGACTGCGCAGCGTCTCTCTGAATGTCGATGCGGAAAACCGACATATCGCTCCTCCCAATTTCAAAACGCCCGGTCTTCTCGCCAGATCGTCTGCATACTGAATAACAGAATACGTCCTATTGAAATTCTGTCAATGCCGCGACCGTTCTTGCAGCAGCGGTCAACGCGCAAGCGCGCGAGAACAGCTTTGACGTGTGAAGGCGAAAACCGTTTGCGCATGCAGGGCCGATCCGTTGTATGACTTTCGTCGCGCGATTCACCCATTGCTGGAGCTGGGCGGCAGATCGGGCGGAGGGAGAGCTGATCGCTGTTGCAAGGTCTTCAGGGTGCATCCGGCAATGCTACCAAATCGGTCAGCGAGCCATTCACACATTTGACAGTACAAAGAATGAACGTATGCTTCGGATCGTGGCGGTCGAACCCATCAGGTCCTGCTCTCCACTTGCATTGATTGGTGAAACGACGACCGCTCGAGATTCGCATTTTCCAAATGCAATCAAGCCATCTGACGCCAAAGGGGCAATCGTTCTATGTCGATGGAAGATGTCTATCAGAAGCCAGGCCACCTCATTCGCAGGGCGCAACAAATCGCGGTGTCAATTTTTCTCGAAGAATGCGCTCCGTTCGACATGACGCCCGTGCAATATGCGGCGTTGGTAGCCGTCCGGGATAACCCGGGCATCGACGCCACCCGTCTCTCTGCGCTGGTGGCTTTCGACCGTTCGACGCTCAGCAATGTGCTGGAGCGAATGGAGACCAAAGGCCTCATTTTGCGCATCGGCAGTAAGGACGATAAGCGGATCAAGGTCTTGTATCTATCCCCAAGGGGCACAACGGCACTCAAGAAGGTCGAGCCCTTGGCAAGGCGTGCTCAAGAACGCATCCTTGCGCCGCTCGCACCGAAAGACCGCGAGATTTTCATGCGAATGCTGTCACAACTTGTCGAGTTGAACAATGACGCATCGCGAGTTCCATTAAGGTCTGGGGTCGTACTATAGAAGTTGCTTACGTCATACTTTCGGGTCGCGGTTGGCGGGATGGCCAAGGTTGAGACAGAGCAGGGCACTTCACACGTCGCGCATATCTTGGCGAGGTCCGTGGCGCCCTTGAAATCATTGGCGATGGAGCTGAGCAGCATGGGACATCAGCGGCCCAGGATTCGGGCAACACCATAGGACGGAAGCTCAAGGCTTCCCATCTCGCGGATGAGCGTGCCGCCGCCGTCGAGCCAGGCGGGATCGCGCACCGCCGCTTCAAAGCTGCTTTCGTCGAGCGCATGCAGCCTGGCAGGGCCATCGAAGCCCTTGACCTTCAGGCGCTGGATTTCGCCTGACAGGTTGGCGAGCCAAAGCACTTGGCCGCCCTTGCTGCGATGAGCGAGCGCGGCGACCTTTGAAGGTGCAGACGAATTCGTGTCGATGCGTCTTGCGCCGCTCGCAGCGGCAAGACCCGCAATCACATGGTAGGTCGGATAGACCGTGGCGCCGCCGCTGTCGAACCACGCCTGGGCATGGACCAATTTGCGGTAGATCATCCCTTGCGAGCCGGTGGCAGAGCCAAGGGCCACGGTATCGACCCCGGCTGTTGCGGCCGCCGACAGATAGCCGAGATTCCATGCGGCGGCGAACAGACCGCGCTGGCGTGGATCGATATCGGAGAGACAGACCCGCCCATTATTGGGGTTTGGCGCAACCGCTGCGCCATAAGGGTTGTCGCGACAGGGAATACTGGTCGGCCCGATGTGATAAGGCCCTTTACCAATCATGGCGCGTGCAGAGCTGAAGATCCACGGCAGGCTCTCGAGCGTTTCCATGACCGAGATGTCATCGGCAGCATGGACAATGGGGCAGCCGGTGTGGGTGATGAAATCAAACACCGCCTTGGGGGCGGGCTTGCGGTTCAATTCGGTGAAATAGGACAGCATGCCACCGCCAAGCACGGCATCCGGGAAGGCGGCTCGGGCCGCAGCGGCCATTTCCTCGTAGCTGGGCCCCCAAGGCCTCGGCGTGTTGGGCTGAAACGACTTGAGATCGTGCATCTGGGTGACAACGACGGACGCAGGCGTGAGCCCCGCGGCACTCACGGCGCGAGCGATCGCTGCCACTTCCTCATCGGCTGGCTCCTTGGCCGGCAAAATGATCTCAAGTGTGACCGCGGCTCCCGTTTGCCTGGACAGGTCGCGGAAGCTTGCAGCGGCCTCTTCCTGCCCTCGTTCGCGTCCGTCGATCTGGCAAACGAGAGCGTGTGGCTTCACCGCAGCGATCAGGTCCGCGACCTGGAGGGCGGCCGTGGCTTCCGCCATGGGCACGCCGAGGCCGATTTGCGGGATACGACCCTTGGTGCCTGCAAGGGTCACGGTTGTGCCGGCGGCCGAGCGCCTTGGCCTTAATTTCGGTGCTTTGCCGGCGACGCTCAGGGTGACTGACTGGCTGAAGCTCTTGCCTTTCTCCAGCGTGTAGGGCCAGGGATCGAGCAGGGAGCATACGTAGGTCTTGTAGGAGGCATCCATCCAGTTTCGATGGTCCTCCATCTCGAACTTGTTTCCCTCCATCAGAACGGTCACCGCAACTCCGGGAATCGGCTCGTGCGTCAGTGAGCGGATTTCGAAAATGGGCTGACCGGGGCTGATGAATTTGGGGAACTTGCGCTTGTCCTTCTTTCCATCGGTATGCACGACTTCAACCGGGCGCCCCACCGTTCCGGCGAGCGGATGCAGCACAACAAAGCCGGTCCGATTGGTGAGGAAATCGGAAAGCGGCGTTGCTTCGGCCGAAAACTTCAGTGTTCCATCACTGCTTGCGTCGATTTTGGCGGCATAGCGGATCGCCTGATCGGTGTCCTTGCAGATGGCCTCGTAACCGATCGAAAAGCCATCCTTGTTTTGGCGGACTCTCAGGTTTTCGATCGCCGGTGCGTAGGTGCCCCAGTTCTTGTCGCGTGCGATATAGGCAATGCCACGCAAGACCTCTTCACCGTGATAGCGGATGTAGCGCAGGGCGCCGCTGTCGAAGACTGCCGAGATGGGTCCCGCTCTCAATTCGCGGCGTTTGCCGTCAGGAACGTCGGTTCCCAAGAGCTTGATTGCACGGCTCGGCTTCTTCTGGGCCATCGCGGGCTCCTCAAATGACCTGGTCAGTTTGTGGATCGATTAGAACGGCGCGAGTCATGTCGATGTCGATGCGGACCTGTTCGCCCGGAGCGGTGACCTCGTGAGCCGCAAATTCCGCGGTGATGCTGATCCCCCCGAGCGGCATGCTGACCTGCACCCGCGAGCCTGTGGGTTGGACGAGCTCTATGGTTGACGGCACCTGCACGTGACCTGGTGCAGTGCTGGCGCCCGCTTTGGCAATGTGCTGGGGCCTGAGCCCCAAGATAACGGCTTGGCCGTTCGGCGCCTTGCGCCCGGGCGGCAGGGTGAGCCTGGTTCCGTCGCGAAGGGTCACCTCGCCGGAATCGATGGTGGCGGGAAGGAAGTTCATCTTCGGGCTGCCGAGGAAGCCGGCCACGAAGCGCGTTGCCGGCCGCTCGAACAAATCAAGCGGGGCTCCGAGCTGTTCAATCCTGCCGTCGCGCAGCAGCGCGATGCGGTCGGCGAGCGTCATCGCCTCGATCTGGTCGTGAGTGACGTAGATCATGGTGCGACCGAGCTCCTGATGGAGCCGCTTGATTTCAATCCGCATCTCGTCGCGAAGCTGGGCATCGAGGTTGCTCAATGGCTCATCGAACAGGAAGAGCAGCGCGTCGCGCACGATCGCGCGGCCGATCGCGACGCGCTGGCGCTGGCCACCGGAAAGCTCACGTGGAAATCGCTCGAGAAGTTGCGCAATGCCGAGCATTTCGGCGGCACGCTTGACCCGCTTGTCGACCTCGGCGGAGGCAACTCTTCTCGCCCGCAGACCGAATGCTACGTTTTCATAAACACTGAGATAGGGGTAGAGCGCGTAATTCTGGAACACCATCGCGATGTCGCGATCGCGCGGGCGTGCCCAGGTCACGTCCTTTCCGCCGATTTCGATGCTGCCGGCGCTGATTTCCTCGAGCCCTGCGATGGTGCGGAGCAGGGTTGATTTGCCGCATCCCGACGGGCCCACCAGGACTGTGAATTCGCCCGAGGGCACCTCGAGGTCGATCCCTTTGACGGCGTGGTATGCGCCGTAGTGCTTGTGGAGTCCGGTGATCTTCAGGTCCGACACGACTTAACCCTTGACTGCGCCCATGGATATGCCGCGCACGAGATAGCGCTGCAGCGTTGCAACGGTGATGAACACGGGAATGGTTCCAAGCACCGACATGGCGGCGATCTTGGACCAGAAATTCGACTGGCCGCCAAAGTAATGCGTGACTTGGACCGTGTAGGTCGTGACCTCGGTCCGGGTGAGCACCAGTGCAAACAGAAAGTCGTTCCAGGAGAAGACAAAGGTAAAGACAGCGGTGGCAAAGAGCCCCGAGCGCGCCATGGGAAACACGACTTTCCATAGCACCTCCCAGCGGCTGCAGCCGTCGATCAGGGCACTCTCTTCGAGCTCCAGCGGAATATCCTCGATGTAGCCGCGCATCATCCAGATCACATAGGGCAAGCTGAATGCGGTGTAGAGAATGATGAGCCCGATGTAGGTATCGACCCAGCCGAGCCAGACATAGAAGAGGAATACCGGGAATGCGATGGCTACGGGGGGCATCATGCGTTGCGAGATGATCCACACTGCGAGGTTTTCGCCACCTGTCCTGAATCGCACCAGTGAGTAGGCGGCGATGGTGCCGAAGATCATGGCGAAGAAGGTTGATACCGAAGCAAGCACCAAACTGTTGCCGACGGTCTTGGCATCGCCATCCTTGAACAGCACCGCGTAATTGTTGAACTGGATGCTCTTCGGATACCACACCGGTGGAAAAGCGAAGATCTCGCCTGGCGTCTTGAAGGAAATGGCGAACAGCCAATAGATCGGAAACACGAAGATGACGACGAGCGACGCCGCGATGAGATAGCGGACGACGAGCTTCGTTTCCCTGCGGCGGTGAAATGGAACGGTTGTCATTTTGCCAGCCCCATGCGCCTGATCGCCCAGGTGACGATGACGGTGAGAAGCGCGATGACAAGGAAGGCGATCGCTGCCGTGTAGCTGGACTCGAACTGCTGGAAGCCCTGGACATAGGCATATACCGAAATGGTTTCGGTCATGGTGCCGGGGCCGCCCGCCGTGAGCGCCCAGATAATATCGAAGATGCGGAAGAGGTCGAGGCCGCGGATCAGAATGGCGATCGACATGACGGGCCAGATGGCAGGAAGAACGATATAGCGGAAACTGCGCCAGAACCGCGCGCCGTCAATTTCGGCGGCCTCGGTAAGTGAGCGGTCGACATTGGAAAGGGCGGCCAGCAGGATCAGGAACATGAAGGGTGTCCACTGCCAGATCTCGCAGAAGATGATGGCGGGATAGACGAGGCGGGGATTGACCGTCCACAGGGCCGGCACCGGGTGGCCGGCGAACCAGCCGATGATCTGGTTGATCGGACCATAACGATTGTCGAACAGGAGCCGCCAGGTGGCGCCGGCGACAATTGGTGAGATGATCGTTGGCAGCATCAGCAGTGAAATCAGAATCTGCCGCCCCGGCATGCGGTCGAGGAACAGGTAGGCCATGGCGAGGCCGAGCAGCAGCTCGATCGGCAGAGCTACGACGATAACCAGCGACGTATGTGCAAGCGACTGCCATAGCCTTGCGTCATGAAAGAGCTGAACGAAATTCGCTAGTCCGGCAAAGGATGTGTCGGTCTCCAGCATGGTGACGCGCATGAAGCTGACCAGCAGCGAGAAAATCAGCGGGAACAGGCCGATCAGCAACAGCAGGAAGATGGCCGGCGAGATCAGCCAGTATTTGAAGTTGCGGTCGGGATGGGCGATGGTGGTCATGGCTGAAGTGGGATCAGTTCCGCTGTTCGTCTCGTGCAGCCGGGCAGGCGGAGCCTCTCCCGCCGCGGGGCGGGAGAGGGCCGCTCATATTTTCGGATAGGCGCCGGATTTGGCGGCCCAGCCTGCATACACGGCCTTCTGCTTGTCGACGCCGATCTTCTGCGTGATGTTGTCCCACTCAGCTGACGCCGCATCGAGGATCGCTTTGGGATCATCGCCCGCCCAGAGCTTTGAAATCGCCTGGCGCATGACCTCCTCGTACTTGTCGGTCTGCAACAGCGACAGGTCGAGAAGGCCGGTCTGCGAGGCCTGCTTCAGCGCCGCCAGATAGTCCTTGGCGTTTGGCCACAGCGCCAGATAGCCAGGGTCCGCATAGTGCGCGTCGCGGAATGGATCGCGCAGCGTATAGGGAAGCTGAACGCGCTGACGGCTCACATCCTCGCTGTTGAGCCACTGGATGAACAGATAGGCGGCGTCCTTGTTTTTCGAGGTGGACGAAATCGACAGGGCAAAGCCCGCGGCGAGCTCGGGATGTCCGCCCGGCGGCAAGGCGTAGCCCACCTTGCCCGCGATGGCTGTTTTCGGGACCCAGTTCAGCGCCTCCTGGTCGGTACCGTAACCCTCGGCCCAGCGCCCGTAAGGCGGCCAGGAGATCGTCATCGCTGATTGGCCCTGCAGGAAAGCCGCGAGATTCTCCACGAAGCCGAACTGCTCAACGCCGGGCGGCATGAATCTGTTCTCGTTGCGCATGCCGGTGAAGACCTTGACGCCGACATCGGAGTTGAGTGTGGCCTTCATGGTGTCAGCGTTGAAGAACTTGCCGCCCTCATTGCGGAAGCGTTCCTCGAACATGTACATCGCGTAAGGCGGCTGTCGGAAGAAGGAGGCGCCGTAGATACCTTTGTCCTTGAGGATGTCGGTAAGACCGGCTCCGACGACATCGAAATCTGCCCAGGTCTTGGGTACTGCGAGGTCCTTGCCGGTTTTTTCCTTGAAGGCTTTCTGAACGGTGGGATCCTCGAAGAGGTCGCGCCGATAGTACATTATGAAAACGTCACCATCATCGGGAAAGCCATAGATCTTGTCGCCCACTTTCATCCAGTTGTCGCGGAACGTCGACGCGATCGTCTGCAGCTCCGGGGCGTAGCCATACTTCTCGACATAGGGATCGAGCACCTCGAGCGCGCCGGCCTGGGCAAGATCGGGCATCCAGGCCGGAATGACGTTGAGTGCGTCGTAGGCGCTGGCTCCCGACTTGTAGTCCTGCATGATCTTGGTGAACATCTCGGCGGTCGCGACCTCGACCACCTTCACATCCATGCCGGTTAGCTCTTTCCATTTCGGCCCGGAGAAGTGGGTAGGATCGAGCGACTGAAGCCCGGCCTCCCAGACAATGGTGATCGAGCGTCCCTTGTATTGCTGCGCGGCCTTGACGGCGGTGTCAGCCGCCGATGCGGCCCATGCCGGCCTTCCCATTGTTGCGGCGAGGCCTGCGGCCAGGCTGATCTTTCCGAAATCACGTCTGTTGACCATTTTTTATCCTCCCGTTTCTCGGACGGCAGAAGCCATCCAAATGTCCCTCGCTCGTTGCGGCGAGGAATTCTCAACTGGCAAATTGGCGACGGTACTCCTCCAGTTTGCGTCGGAAATTCGGCCTCTCGAGTACAGCGCGATTGACGATACCGCGCGGGATTCGTCCGTGCTGAATGTCGAGCACAGCCCTGATATCGGCTGCACCGTTTCCGGCGAAGCACTGATCGGTCCAGCAAAGTGCGTGAGGCGTCACGATGACGTTGTCGAGCGCGAAAAGAGGATCGGCCGGATCGGTCGGCTCCTGGTCGAACACGTCGAGGGCCGCGCCGGCGATCCGCCCGCTTGCCAGAACGTCCGCGAGCGCCTTTTGATCGACGATAGGTCCGCGCGCGGTATTGATGAAAAAGGCGGTCTTCTTCATCATGGCGAGGCGCTCGGCGTTCACGAGGTGGCGGGTCTCGGCCGTCAGCGGACAGTTCACCGTCACGATGTCGGCGCGGGCGAAGACGTCGTCGAGACCAACGAGCTCGACACCGAGCCCGGCCGCTAACTTGGTATCCGCAAATGGATCATGGGCGATGAATCTCATGTCGAACGGCTTGGCGAGGCGGAATAGCTCGGCGCCGATATTGCCGATACCGATCGAGCCCAGCACCCTGCCGACGAGGCCAATGCCCATATGCTCGCCGCGGGCGGCAAAACCCGAAGGGCCTTGCCGGGTCAGCTTGTCTTTCACCATCAGCCTTCCGGTGAGCGCCAGAATGAAGGTCATGATCGACACGGCGACAGGGCGGCGCACGCCGTCGGGCGTGATCGCCAACGCGATGTCAGCGGCGGTGCAGGTGGGCACATCGACCGTGTCATAGCCGACGCCAAAGCGGGCGATGATACTGAGCCTGCCGTTTCCAGGTGCGCTTTCGGGCGCAAAGCGGTGAGCCAGCAGGATCAGCGCGTCGAAGTCTTCAAGATCGCTGCTGCGCAGAGGATTGGCATTGTCCAAAAAGGCCGTCTCTACGTTGGAGGCCTCCAGCAAAGGCTTCAGATCGAAATCGGGATAGACGGCTGAGCCGTCGGCTTTCCTGAAATCGCCCGAAAGGGCAACACGGAATGGGGCACTCATTTCGTGCATCCCTTCCGCAACGTGGTAATTGCGGCGGCAAGCGCATCCCGAAGCACCCACACGTCGCCCGAATAGCAGCAAAAATCGAAGCCCTCTTTGTAGAGCGCGATGCCAACCTCGGTGGTGGGCACGAGGCGTCCCAGGGCTTTTTTGTGCTTCCTGGTGGCGGCAATCGTGCGCTCCACCGCCTTCAGAAATTTCGGATGGTCGAACTGGCCCGGAATGCCAAGCGACGCGGACAAGTCGAAATGGCCGATCCACAGACAGTCGATGCCGTCGACAGCGGCGATCTCGTCGGCATTTTCGGCACCCTCGGCGGTCTCGATCTGGCAGAACAGCGTTGTCCGCTCATTGGCGGCCGCAAGCTTCTCGTGCACCGGACCCTGCCCATAGGCATCATGCGCAACGCCCAGGGCAACGCCACGTCGCCCGTCCGGATAATATTTCGCGCAATCGACGACGGCCTTTGCTTCTACGGCAGTGCCGACCATCGGGATCATGATCCCTTCGGCACCCATGTCGCAGGCCCGGGCGATGTGGTGATATTCCTTTGAAGGCACGCGGACGATGGCCGGAAGCTCTGCGGCTTCAAAATAGCGCGCGGCACTCTTGACGGTTTCGAAGCCGAAACCCGAATGTTCCAGGTCGAAAAGCGCGAAATCGCAACCCGCCTGTTTGAGGATATGGCCGATTCCCGGAGTGGCAAACTCGACGATGAAATGACCAAGCTTGGCGTCTGGCGTCCGGGTCATTTGCTTGAGGCCGGCACGAGCCATCGTTCACCTCCCGTTTAACGTTTGTTGTTCGAACCCTCGAAGATGAGATGAAGCTTAGCGACGTTCATGATCAGGTCGGCGCTGGTGGTGTGGACGGTGACCACGAGCCGGCTCATTTGGCCGCCCTCCGGGCCTTCCAGTAGAGCTTGACAACCTGGTCGAGGTGCGAGCGCATGCGGGCATCGGCAAGTTCTGGATCGTGCGCCTTGATCGCCTCGAAGATCGCGACATGCGCATCGAAGGCGACTCGGTTCTGGCCGGGGTAACTGAGCGTCACACGCCTCTGGTCGACCAGCCAATCGATGATGGCCCGGTGCATGACCACGTAGATGGGATTCTTGGGTATCGTAGCGATGGCGTAATGAAACGCCACATCCGAGTCCTCGAAGCGCCGGATGTCGCCGATGGACTTGTAGTTCGCATCGAGCGCATCGCTCAGGTGGCGGATGTCCTTCGATGTGGCGTTGCGCGCTGCATCGCGCGCCAGGCCGGTTTCAAAGAGGGCGCGCGCATCCTGGAAATGGCGGATGCCGTCGTCATCGGAGAGCAGATATTTGGCACTGCTCGACAGCGAGGTCATGACAACTTCGGCGTTTGGCGCTGTGACCCGTGCCCGCGAACCTGCCCGGAGATCGACGAGCCCGGCCCGCCGCAGATGAAACAGCGCCTCGCGGATCGCTGTCCGACCCACGCCAAACTCCACCATGAGCTGACGTTCTGATGGCAGCTCGGCACCAGCGACCAATTCCCGATCGCGTATCCTCTGCTCGAGGACATCGGCGACCTGCTCAAAAAGGCGCGATCGTTTGAGCTGAATGCGCATTGGTATACCTAGTATACCAGATGCTAGGTCGGCGTGACGGCGCTGTCAATACAGACATACCTGCGTGTCAGTAGCGCGTGATCTGTCGCCTGTTTGTAGCTCGTGAAGTGTCGTGTTTTCGGTGCCCCGAAACAAATTGCCGCTCGCCTTGGAAGGCGGCAGGCTCAGTCGATCATGATCGAAGAAAGTGTGTGTTCAGCCGAGCAAATACCAGCGGTGCCTGGGCAATTGCGGGGCGGCGGGCGTTACGGGATTTCGGAATCATGAAAGAATGCCCCTGATTTGCCCGACATGTCAAATCGCTTGTCGCATGCCGGCGGCCGCCGGCTACTTTGCATGGGGTTGTTTTCGATATTTTGTCTCGGGCCGGGCCGTCACCGCGCCTTCCGATCGGCAACAACGTGCGCCGCGGCGGCTGCGCAGGCCTCGAACACGTCAAGCGCATCGATGCCGCGCGCTTCGCCGTCCTTGGGAACAAAGATCGGGTATCCGCCACTATGAACCGCGCCGACGATCATCAGATTGTCCGGCAGATGGAAACCTTCGATGCCGAGGTCCGCGCAGCCGTCGCCGAGTTGCCTCCGCATGCGCTGCTCGAAGCTCTCCGACGTATTCGAGTAACCAAAGATCGGCTTGCCCTTGCCGAGAAACCAGCCGACCTCGATCAGGGTGCCTGCATCGGCGGATGCGCCTCCGAACGGGGTGAGGTTGGCGATGATGATGTCGGATCGTTCCATCATCGCAATGTCCTTCTCGTAGATGGCTCGCCAGACATCCAGGCCCTTGCCGGCCGTCTCGACATCCTGATCGAGCGGCGGGAGACCGATGAGGCCAAAGCGCCGGCATATCTCCACCTTCCGTGCGGCGTGCGCGACCGCGTTGGGAAGGAACACATCAGGCCCCGCCAGATAGGCTGTTGCTGTCATGAAAAGTCTCTCCAAGTCGGATCAGTTCGAACCATCCAACGGACACGAAAATCCCGAGGCTCTTAGCATCAAGGTTCTGAGCATGAACCGGGCGCGACCGGGAGGCAATGCTGCCACGGCGTCCCCGCTTGGCCGATCGAGGCGTGATGTGCCCGCGAGGCGGAAGGGAGCGATCACGGCAGACGCGCGAGCCGCTCGGTGAGCAGCTTGTAGAACCCCGGCACATCGACCTCGCGAAGGAACAGGGCGTTGGCGGGCCTCTCCGTCACCTGCCACCAGTCGACGATGTTCATGCCCGCCGTCGGCCCGTCGCCGGTCTCGATGCGGACGTTCACGCGTCTGCCGCCGAACAATTCGGGCGCCAGCAGATAGGCGATCACGCAGGGATCGTGGAGCGGCGCGCCGTCCCAGCCGTATTTCTGGAGGTCGAAACCCTGCGAGAAGCTCAGCATCTCGTACGTCGCGGCGCCGCAGGCGTTGCCGATGTCGCGAAAGGCCTGCAGACGCGGCCTGGTGCTCAGGCACTGATGCGTCACGTCCAGCGGGACCATCGTGATCTTGACGCCGCTGTTGAGGACGACGTCCGCAGCCTCCGGGTCGACGTAGCTGTTGAACTCGGCCACCGGCGTGATGTTGCCGCCCTCGGAATAGGCGCCGATCATCATCACGATTTCCGCGATGCGCTCCACGATATCGGGCGCCAGCACCATCGCCATGGCAATGTTGGTGAGCGGCCCGAGCGTCACCAGCGTGATCTCGCCCGGCTGCGCTGCTCGCAGCGCGTCGACGATGAAAAATGTGCCGTGCTGCTCGCGGACCTGCATCGTCGGTGCCGGCAGCGACGGGCCGTCGAGCCCTGTCGCCCCGTGCACATGTTCGGCGGTGGCCAGCTTTCTGCGCATGGGACGCGCGCATCCGGCATGAAGCGGGATGTCGGCGCGCTGCGCCAGCTCCAGGATCTTTCGCGCATTGTCGGTCGTGCGCGAGAGCGGCACGTTGCCTGCCACGGTCACAATTCCCTGCACGTCGAGCTCTTCGGACGAGCCGAGCGCCATCAGGATCGCCACGGCGTCGTCCTGGCCGGGATCGGTATCGATAATGATCTTGCGCGCCATGGAGCGCCTCCCTCAATCCGCGATCTTGCCGGGCGCGCCGCCGGCAAGCCAGGCGTAGAGCTCCCACAACTCGCCGTCCGGACCCGCGAAATACACACATCGCGCGTTCCAGGGATAGTTGGCGGGCGGCCGAATGAAGGCGACGCCTTTTGCGCAGAGCTCCGCATAGGCCGCGTCAAGCGACGCCGCGTCCGGCAGCTCGACGGCGATCACGACACCGGCTGACGCGTCGAGGTCGAGCGGAACGCCGGTATTGGCGGCGATATGCACGCGTTCCCAGAGCGCGAGCGTATGGCCGGCCCCGCTAAAGTCGGCGAAGCCCGGAGCGCGGCGCCGCGGGGCAAAGCCAAGCTTGTCCCGGTAGAACGCGATCGAGGCTTCGAGATCGCGCACCAGAACGCAGGTGTCGGTGATGGCGTGCCGCTGTGCAAATTCCATTATGTGTCGTCCTCAGTAGTCACGCAGTTCGGCGAAGCCCGCCGCCGCCTTGGCGCCGCCGCGCAGCCGGCCGCTAAGCCAAACGCCAAAGACTGTCGCCAGGTAGGGAAGCGCCAGCAGCAGGTCGTGCGGCACGGCGTCCCCGAACACCAGTTGCGCGCGGATGCCGACCGCGCCGACGACGCTGAAAAAGAGCGCCGCCAGCACCGAACCGATGGGATGCCCGGCCCCGAACACCACCGCCGCGAACGCCATGAAGCCGCGACCGGCGGTCATGTTCTGCGCGAAGATCTGCAGGCTCCCCGCCGCAAGCTCCGCCCCGCCGACCGCGCACAGGACGCCGCCGCAAAGCAGTGCGATGAGGCGCATCGTCGAGGGGTTTACGCCGACGCTGCGCGCGGCGAAAGGATGCTCGCCCGCCGCCGCGAGCTGAAGGCCGAACCGTGTCCGTCGCAGCAGCGCCCAGAGCGCAAGGACGACGAACGGCATTGCCAGGACGAAGACGGACAGGATGCCGTAAGGGCCGAACGCCGGCCCGAGCCTGGGCACGCCGAACGGGGCGGTGACGGCGGCCTGGCTGCCGAAGATCGACTGTACCGCGAGCGCCGTGCCGCCGATGCCGAGCCCCGTCAATCCGAGCCCGGCGATGATCGGATTCGCCTTCAGCCTTTCGATCACGAACCATAGCAGCGCCGAGGTGACAACGCAGGCGAGGCAGGCGATCAGCATCGCCAAGGCGAACGATCCGGTGGCGACGATGCCGAGAATGGTGGCGCATGCGCCGATGATCATCACGCCTTCAAGGCCGAGGTGCCAGACGCCGGAGCGCTGGGCGAGCACGCCCGCCAGCGTGACGTAGGCGAGTGGCGTACCCGAGCGCAGGATGGCGATGATGATATCGTTCATGAAGGCGCGTTCCCCAGCCGAAGCAGGCGGTCGACCCATTCGGACTTGGCGGTGATGAACAGAGCGATCGCCGCGTTGACGATGTCGATCGCCGACGACGGCAGGCCCGCCATGATCGGCAAATAGAGCGCGGCGGAGGCGAGACCGCCGAAGAACAGACTGACGAAGCCGATGCCGACGACTGACAGACTGGCGACGAGAGCGATGAGGATCGCGGTAAAGCCATGCGTGGGCAGGAATCCGCCAACCAGCCGGCCATTGGGACCGAACACCTCGATGACCCCGGACAGGCCCGCCAGGGCGCCGCTGATGAGGAAGCTGGACAGTCCGAGGCGCCATACTCGCGCGCCCTGCCATGTCACCATCGTCGGATTGCGGCCGGCGAGGCTTGCGAGCACGCCGAACGCGGTGCGATTGACCAGCAGCCACATGCCGACGCCCACGACCAGTGCGATGGCGACGATAACAGGCGAAACGCCCAGGGAATCGCTGATCCGATAGGCTGCCTTCAATGGACGGCTCGAGGATTGCTGGCCGCTGCCTGACGGGTCCTTCAACGGTCCGGTCGTCACGTAGACGAGAATGAGCCCGGCGATGAAGTTGCCCATCAGCGTCGTGATGACTTCGTCGGTCCCCGATTGCAGGCGCAGCCAGCCCGGCCAGAACG